>ERZ1047985.488-NODE-488-length-30990-cov-10.414838_pt1 | contig 30990 bp, 39 predicted proteins | sample MGYA00383097_ERZ1047985 | MGnify/ENA primary metagenome ERZ1047985 (study PRJEB29581, sample SAMEA5548367) | metagenome | biome: marine; feature: coastal; material: water | depth 50 m | study: Short-term variability in the microbial, nano- and picoplankton...
GATACCTCTCACCAAAAAATACCAAAAGAATTCGAATCTGTCATAGTAAAAACAAAGATGGGAAAACTCAAGATGAGGTAATCTCTGAGCATGCATCTGATCCAACCGGTGTTCTACTTTCTTCCTCTCTTTGGGAAGGAGTTGATCTAAAAGATAATTTATCCAGATTTCAAATAATCGCAAAAGTTCCATATCCAAATTACAAAGAAAAGAGAACAAAGGCAAAAATGGATAAATTCCCTTTGTGGTATACCTCTCAAACTTTAACTAAATTACTACAGGGATTTGGTCGCTCAATTAGAAGTGAAGATGATTGGGCAAAAACTTACGTTTTGGATACTGCAGCAAATAACGTATTTTTCAAGGCTCAACAAATGATTCCCAAAGCATATCATGATGTTTTAGGAATGGATTCTGTTGAATGAATTTAGTAAAAGATTATCTGAAATTTTATAGATTAGGTTTTGTGATTGCACCTTCGGCTGCTGAGCCTACCAGTGTTGCAAATTTTGCCAATGCCCCAGTGGTATAGTTAGGTTTTGGTGGATTCCATTGACTTTTTCTAGTTGCTAATTCTTCAGGTGATACATGTAAATCAATAATGTTGGTTTCTGTATCTATGGTAATTTCATCATCATCTTTTACTAATGCAATTGGTCCACCCACATATGCTTCAGGTGCAACATGACCTACCATGAATCCTCTAGTTCCTCCAGAGAATCTGCCGTCAGTTACCATTGCAACTTTCTTCCCCAATCCTTGACCTACAAGTGCTGCAGTTGTGGCTAACATTTCTCTCATTCCTGGACCTCCTTTTGGTCCTTCATATCTGATAACTACTATCTGCCCTTCATCAATGTCCCCTTTTGCAACTGCATCAAATGCGTGTTCTTCTCTATCAAACACTCTTGCTTTTCCAGTAAATTTGGTCATTTCCATTCCTGCAGTTTTTATCACTGCTCCTTCTGGAGCTAAACTTCCTTTGAGAATAACTGCTGTTCCCACCTCATGAAGTGGATTTTCAATTGGTCTTACAATTTGTTGATCCGGTGCTGAATAAGTCATAGAATTTAGATTTTCCTTGATAGTTTTTCCAGTGACTGTCAAACAGTTTTCATTTAACAGTCCTTTATCTAGTAATTTTTTTAATACAAATGGAATTCCTCCAATTTTATCCAGTGAATTCATAACATAGTTTCCTCCCGGTTTCATATCTGCTAAATGTGGTGTCTTTTTCCTAATTCTCTCAAAATCATCATATGTTAATTTGATGTTTACCTCATTTGCTAGTGCTAACAAATGTAAAATTCCGTTAGTTGAACCTCCTACAGAATTTAACATTACAATTGAATTTTCAAATGCTTCAAAAGTTAGAATTTCTTTAGGTCTTAGATTCATTTCTAATAATTTTGCACATGCAACACCTGAATCATATACCATTTTATCACGTCTATCATCTGCTGCTGGTGGACTTGCACTACCTGGTAATGCCAGTCCTATGGCTTCTGAAATTGATGCCATAGTATTTGCAGTAAACATTCCGCCACATGATCCTTCGTTTGGACATGCAGTATTTTCAATATTTTTTAATCCTTCTAATGATAAATTGCCTGCATCATATGCTCCTACTGCTTCATAAACATCTACTACTGTAAGCTCTTGACCTTCAAGCATTCCAGGCATTATGGTTCCTCCATACACAAAAACTGATGGAATGTTTAATCTTGCCATTGCCATCATTGTTCCAGGTAAACTTTTGTCACATCCTGCAATTCCTACCAGTGCATCGTATTGATGCGCTCTAACCATTAATTCAATTGAATCAGCAATTACTTCTCTAGAAATTAAAGATGACTTCATACCTTCGTGTCCCATTGCTATCCCATCACTTACTGCAATTGTTGAAAATTCTCTTGGGGTTGCACCCGTTGCCGAAACACCTTCTTTTGCTTTAAGGGCTAATCGTGGAAGATGGATATTGCATGGTGTTGCTTCATTTCCAGTATGACAAACACCAATGAACTGCTTTGATAAGTCCTCATCAGTTAATCCCATGGCTTTGTACATTGCTCTTTGTGGGGCTCTACTAGTTCCCTCAACAACATTTTTACTGGAAATTTCCAAGACATGTAAATTTCAGATTGGTATAATTTAGATATTCGCTTTGGAATTATAATTTTTTGACAGTGGTTTAAAATTAATTCATTAACTTTGATTGTTCATTAATTAGAAATTATAATGAATTCTTCGTCTAGTTTTAATACTATATTTTCTAAAATCATTTTATTGAATCCACTAAACATTGCTGCAATTATTGGTTTGGTTTGTGTTTTAGCATTTGCAGTTGTATTGATTCAACCTGAAAATTTAGCAAAATCTCAGAATGATATTGTTGATGAAGTACTAGAAATTGAAACTCATCAAAAAATGGATCATGATGGCATGATGGAAAAACATCATTCAATGATTAAATCCTTAATGAATGATAAATCTGAACATACTATTTCTGTAACTGGTATTGCTCAGACAAATGTGAAACCTGATTTACTAGTAATTGAGTTTGGTGTTGAGACTAATGGGGATTCTGCCAAGTCTGCATTAGATTCTAATTCTAATTTACTATCAAATGCAATTTCTGAACTTACTTCTATGGGATTTTCTGAAGATGATTTGAGTACATCTAGATTTTCTATAACTCCTTTGTATGATTATTATCAAGATAAAGAAACTGGCCGTCATACATCTGAATTAATTGGTTATCAGGTTACCAACATTCTTCAAGTTGAAACAAAAAAACTTGATTCTGCTGCAATTATTCTTGATTCAGTTGTTTCTTCTGGTGTGAATAAAGTTAATTCTGTTAACTTTACAATATCTCCTGAATCCCATTTAGCTATAAAAGATGGGTTGATTGAGAGTGCCATTGAAAATGCTAAATCTAAAGCACAAAATGCATTATTATCTCTTGATCAAAAAATTGTTGGTGTAAAATCAATTACTCTGGATGATTTTATTTCTCCCATGCAAACTCCTATGTTCAAATCTAATTTTGCTGAAGCATCCATGTTTAATGATACTCCTATATTTTCTTCAGAAAGTATAATTTCTACATCTGTTAACATTATTTTTTTAATTGATGATAATTCTTAATTTAGATTTTTTGTATTTTATTTCAATTATTTTCATTGAGTTTAAATCCTCATCATTTTGGATAATATTATGAATGACACTGAAGATAATTCCATGGAGCAAAAACAACTTGCATGTCCTGTCTGTCAAAGTAATAAGGCAGCAATTGCAGGTGAAAATGTCAAACTAAGTGGAAGGTTTGAAGATAAAGAGTTCCTCACTACTGAATTAACTGTTCTAAAGTGCACCAAATGTGGATACTACATGTTTTTCGATAAATCTGCAAAATTCACCACAAAAGATGACTAATATTTTATTTTATTATCTCTTGATTTTCAAGTATTAATAGTTGTGATTGAATTTCTTCTTGTGTTCCTTCACCATATGAAATTAAAATTCTATCATCTTCTATAATCTCATAATCTCGAATATCTGAAACTTGTTCACCATTAATGAAGAAACTAAGTTTGTAATCCTCATTTGTACAGAACTGTCTCCCATCTTGGAAAGCAAAGCATTGATCATCCAGGCCTAAAGATAAGGTATGGTTGAACAGATAATCTAAAGTAACTCCTGTTGCATGTTTGTGAACTGTAGTGCCATCCCTTCCTTCAAAGTGTATCCAACTTGATTTGATTTGATAAGCTGGTGCTGAAAAATCAAATGAATCGCCAAATATTTTTACCAAAATAGCTGCATGGGAATGCTCACTGCCTAAAGCACCTGCATTTTCAGGTCCTCCTGGTGCAGTTTCTGTCATATTCAGAAACAAATATCCTGCATATCCTACAATTACTGCAATAATAGCTAAAACTCCGACTGCAATGAGTGTCTCTTTTCTTTTTGCAGCTGAATGTCTTGTAGCATAATTTTCACGTTTTACTTCACGTTCTCTTCGTTCTTTTCGGCCCATGAATGAACTGATTTTTAGATTTGCCCTAATTAACCATTCGTTGGGATTAATGATGTATTCTAAAGTCGTTTTTTTCTAGTTGATTTTGTTAAATTCTATTTCACAAGTCATCAAAACAATAAATAAAATCATCAATTGTTAACCACTATGGATTGTATTTTTTGTGATATTTTAGATGGAAAATTAGATGGGCATATTTTTTATGAAGATGATTCACATATTGCATTTTTAGATAAATATCCAATTGATGTTGGTCATTGTTTGATAATTCCACGAAAACATTATGAGAAAATTACTGATATGTCTCCTGAAAATGTTGGACGTGCTTTTTCAATTGCCCCAAAAATTGCAAAAGCTGTAATGGAAGCCACTGGAGCTGATGCATTTAGTATTGGTCAAAATAATGGCAGATCTGCAAAACAGATTATTCCTCATATGCATATCCATATTATTCCTCGTTATCATCATAAAGGAACAATTTGGACAAAACGACAAATTTCAACTGATTCTGAACTATCAGAACTTGCAAAAAAAATCCATTCTATTCTTACTTAGAATGTCCTGGATTATATCTTAGAATTGCAGCAATTTTTCCAAGACTTGCAAGCATGTTTCCGTGCTCTGCACTTCCTGAAATAACTTCTAACTGAGTTCCGGTTTTAGCTGCAAGTATTTCTAAATAATCTACAATATCTTGTTCATTGACTTCAACTTCCATTGCGTTACATCCTGGACATGGTTTGTTTGAATATTCTGTTTTTTTTGGGATTACTAACGGTCTTTCTAAAATCTCTTCTTGAATATTTTGACATCGTTTACATTTCCCTTCAACTCTATGCAGGTTTGTGTTATCTGTAATGATCAATATTTTAACAACATTATTTTTTAGAAATTCAATTACTTCTTGTAACCCATAAGATCCTTTTCCAGTATTTCCATTAATTTCTCTGAACAATGTTTCGACTAGTTTCTTTTCTTCTACCATTCTAAAATCACCTAAAATATCTGCAGACTTTGCAAATGCTTCTCTAATTCCTTCTGCGCCTGAATATGATGCATCTATTGTAGATATGATGTTGTTTTGTAATCTATATTCAAGATAACTTCCATTAATGAAATCCTCTTTTGTGGGTCCTGGACCTGAAATTATAAGTCCCTTAACAGGATAAATGTCGATAAAATATTCTCTTGTGGTTTGTGCCACTCTATTGTAAAAGTACGTTAACTCCATCTCTCTTAATTTTTGGAATCTTTTTGCAGACTGTCCTCCTTGTCTATGTTTTCCTGCAACTCCGGATCCTGTTTGAGATAAAACTTCAATTTTATCGCCATGGAGTAATCCCCAACCTGCATCTTTTGCATCTATTGCTAAAAATCCAATTAAATTATCATCTTTTAGCATATCTTTTAGAATGTCTACATGAAAATGATCATCACATCTGTATAGATACTGGTTCAAATCTTTTGGTGGATCTATTTCCCATGCCTTTACTACTTCACTGCCTAATGGTCCACCTTCTTCAGGAGGCAATGCTCCACAAAATATCACTAATCCTCTTGGTGGTGTTTTTTTGTATAGTTTCAATCTTTGAACAACTTTTCCTAGAGAATCAACCACGTGTGTTCTGGTAAGATCTGACTTAATGTTGTCAGCTGTTCCTTGTTCTTGTTGAAGTGAACCAATTATTTCATGAAGTTGTTTTCCTTTTGGAATGTATACTGTGATAAGCTCAGTTCCTCTACCTGATTTATGTGATAATTCTTCTAGAGTCTTTCTAATTTTATAGAGTTTAACTGAATCTTGTTTTTCTATGTTTATCTTTCCCATTTGTAATTTATCCCCTATATGCGGATATTAATTTTGATTGTTTCTATATTTTGAAATTAAAATTCATCAATAGTTTTTAAAAATACTTGTAATGGTTGATTTCCTACAATTTTGATAATTTTTTGATCATTAAACACCAAAAATGAAGGAGTGGCATCTATTCCAATCTCTTTTCCAAATTCATATAGTGTTTTAACTCGTTTTTGATATTTTTGATCATCAAGACAGGCATTAAACTCATCCAAGTTTAGATTTATTGTAGTTGCAAATCTATCTAATGAATCTCTTGTAATCCATCCCGTTCTTTCACCTCCCCAATTATTGTAAAGCTCATTGTGGAATTTCCAGTATTTTTCTTGATCTTCTGCACAATATGTTGCCTCTGCTGCTAGAAATGAATCAGGCCCATTTAATGGAAAATCTTTGAAAATTAATTTTACTTTACCATTTTTGATGTATTGTTCATTAATGACCTTTAGTGTATTTTGATGAAATTTGTAACAATATGTACATTGATAATCTCCCCACTCTAGAATTGTAATTTGTGCATTAGAGTCTCCTATAATTGGAGAACCACCATCAATTAATGATGACACTGTGAGTTGTTGATTGTTTTGTGTTTGTGAAGAAAATCCTAAGAATATTCCAACTGAAATTCCTACAATTATTGGAATTAGTAAAAATTGTTTCCCTGACATTATTCAACATCCAAATTTTTCAAGTAAATAGATTTCTTAATTATTAAATAGAATTATCAAAAATCAATTTATTTTCTATTATTAATGAAATGGATTCATATTCAACGTGATTTTTTTATAATTAGGTATAATTCAACATGAAGACAATTTTATTTTTAAGTATTGTTTTGTTTTCCGGTGCTTTAGCTGGAACAATTCATGGTGTTACAAATTTAGTACTTGTTGAACCATACTTAGATGAGGCAATTGGAATTGAGAATCAAAATCTTTTTGCATCTGGAGAAGAGGATGATACTCTTGCATTTTGGGTAGAATATGATGCATATCGTGATTGGCAAAAAAGTGGTCAAATTCTAGCTGGTACCATATTGGGTATATCTATGGGTGCATTATTTGGTATTGTTTACGTATTATCTAGGAAAACTCTCCCACAAGGAAGTGATGTAAAAAAATCAATCATACTTGCAGGAATAATGTGGTTTACAATTTTCATAATCCCTTTTTTAAAATACCCTGCAAATCCCCCGACTGTAGGGGAAACTGAAACTGTAGTGCTTCGTTCCATTTTGTATTTGTCATTTATTGCAATTTCAGGTTTTAGTGCTGTAGCATTTTATCAAGTTTACAAAAGATTACCATCAAAAAAATTCATAGCGTTTGCAGGTTATGGTGTATTTATTGTAATAGTGTTTTTCCTAATGCCTTCAAATCCTGATGAAATAACTGCTCCTATGGATTTGGTAAATGGCTTTAGAGGTATGTCTGTAGTTGCAGTAAGTGTATTTTGGGTATCTCTAGGTGTAATTTTTGGTGGATTGTGGCATAAATTTAGACCTGATATGAAAAACTCAGATATATGAAAATCAACATAATTATCAAAAATGATTAATTTACATTTTGTATTTGTCTATAAATTATTTTTAATCATGATCTATCTAATGAAAAATTATTATTTTGTAAATATGATCTGATCTTGAAATGAGATCGATTTCCCTTATCCAAGTACTTAAATATATTCAGATTATGCTTTGAACTATGTCTCAATCAAGACAAATTAATGTATCAAAAAATGATGTTCCAAAAATTGCAATCATAGCATTAGCAATAGTGTTTGCAGTTGGACTGTTTGTTGTAGCATTTGATCAAGGTCATATTTTCAGTGTTGTTTTAGGTGAATCAGCATATGAAAACATGTTCATTCATGAATTAACTCATGATATGCGTCATGCAGCAGGTTTTCCTTGTCATTGATAGTTTAGTATTTTAAAAATTTGTTTTAATTTAATTTTTAATTGTTTATTCTTATTCTATAGACTGAGAATCATATAATCTTGTTTAAATACATCTTAGATATTTAGAGCGATAATGTCTAGACGATTAACTTTACCTCAATTAAAAAAATATGATATTACTCAAAAAGTACTAGAATCACTATCTGATTCTGAATCCCGTGCAATATTGTTCTCTATTGTTAAAAATGGACGTACTGCTGCAGAACTATCTGATAAACTCAAAATACCCCTTAGTTCTGTTTATAAAAAATTAGCAGATCTTGAAGAAATAACTTTGATTAAAGTTGATAAATGGATGTTATCTGAGAAAGGCAGAAAATACAAAGTCTATAAAAGTAGAATAAGCAAAGCCGATATTTCCATCCGAAAACCGGAACCTACATTAATTTTAACACCTAACAAGTGATTACATGTCAAATCCAAACATAATTCAATTATCTGAATTTGATATTACACAAAAAATTATTGAATCTCTTAGTAGTGTTTGTACACGAGCTGTATTATTTTCAATTAAATCTGATTCAAAAGATGCCAACATGATTGCTGATGAAATAAAAATCTCAATTTCAACTGTATACAAAACGCTATCTACTTTGGAAGAACTTGCACTAGTAGAAGTAAATCAATATGTAATATCTCCAGAAGGAAAAAAGATCAAACAATATCGTAGTAGAATTGGTAAAGTTGAAATTATTTTAGATGGTTTAGAACCAAGTTTGAGTTTGTATCCTAACACCAACCTAAAATCTGATTTTTGATTCTATGTTCTTATTCTATAGACTTGGAATGAGCTTTTAGAATGATACCTTGCTTTAAATAATTAGCTTTAACTAATTTTATCAGTAATTATGAAACGACAAATAATTTTTACATTAATTGTTGCTATTGCAGTAATTAGTGTAACAACTGTACCATTTGTTCAAAATGTTCAAGCAGAAAATTTAGTTCCCGATTGGATTAAAAATAATGCTGGATGGTGGGCTGATGGTACTGTTGATGATACTACTTTTCTAAATGGTATAACATATCTTTTAGAAAATGAAATTATTAACGTTTCATCTGAATCAAAAGCTATTGATGTTGATACCCTAACTATTGGGTTTATTCCAGTTGAAAAAGCTGATGAATTAACTCCAAAAGCTCAAGCTTTGGAAGTATTTCTTGAAAATGAACTTGGTGTAGATGTTGAAATAGTTGTACCTTCAGGCTATGAATCAATTATCGAAGGAATGAGATTTGGTCATATTGATGCTGCCTTTATGGATACTGGTCCTGCATGGATTACCCATCATAGAACTGGTGCTGAAGCTGTATTGGCAGAACTTGTTGCAGGAAAAGTAAACTATCAGGCAACAGTTTGGACATTAGCCGAAAATGACTCTATTCATTCAATTGAAGATACTATTGGTGAAAGAGTGGCTTTTACTAGCATAACTGGTTCTTCTGGTTTTGTTAGGCCTATGGGTACTCTAGTTACTGAAGGACATGTAAACATTGAAGGTGATGATATAGTTGCATTGGAATCTGCTTTAGCAGAAAACTTTGAAAGCTATACATTTGCTGGAGGTTACAAAGCAGCTTTACAATTACTCCTAAATGGTAATGTTGATGTTGCATTTGGTTCCGATATTGCTCCGAAAAAATATCTTGAATTAGAAGATCAACTAAAATTACGTCCTGTTACAACAATTGGACCTGTACCATCACATGTGTTTATGGTAAATTCTGATATGTCTGAATCCACTAAAAATGGATTGGTACATGCATTAATCCAACTCAATTATGATGAAAATAATTTCATCTTAAAAGATTTGTATGGTGCTGAAGCATTAGTCCCTACTACAACTAGTCTGCACATTGGTGACTTTGGTAACTATATCAATGCATTAACTGGACTTGATCAACTCATTCTTGACAAATACAATAAGAGCAAATAAAACCTGGAATTCTGAGCATGAAACAAATTCGGATGACCAAAAACTCTTCTTTTTCATTAATTTCTACAAAAAAAATTATTCAAATGAATGACGTTTCAACATCTTATGATTCTAAAAATTTTGCATTAAAAGAGATCAATCTTTCTATCGATCGAGGTACAAACTATTCAATTGTTGGTCAATCTGGTTCTGGAAAATCAACTTTGCTCAAATTGATGAATGCAATGATGATTCCTAGTGATGGAATTATCAAAATTGATTATATCAAACCTGACATGAATGATAAAAAATTCAAAATAATGATGCACAAAATTGGATACATTCCTCAAAATCTTGGATTGATAAAAAATATTTCAGTTCTTGAAAATATTCTCATAGGTGCATTACCTAGATTAAATAAAATTCAATCATTTCTAAAAAAATTTCCTGAACATGAAATCAAAGAAGCTAAAAAAATTATTAATCAAGTTGGTTTAACTGGAAAAGAAGATCGAAAAGCCCATATGCTTAGTGGTGGTGAAAAGAGACGAGTTGCAATTGCTAGAGCGTTAATGCAAAAACCTACCATATTATTAGCTGATGAAATTGTCTCAGAATTAGATCATGTAACTGCCCGTGAAATAATGGATTTGATTACTGATGCTCAAAAAAGAATGAATTTGACTGCAATAATGGTTCATCATGATATGAAATTAGCATTAGAGTATGCAAATAGAGTTGCAGTAATCAAGGAAGGGAAGAAAATTTTAGAAATTGGTGTTGAAGGTGATAATATTGTTGATTTTCAAACAGGTGATATGACAAATGACGAAATAATGGAGATGTATTCTGATGACCCCAAAAAATAATATTATCATTGGAATCATAATTGGATTACTGGTAATTGCATCTTACAATGTAGATGTTAGTCCTATAGATTTTGTTGAAGGTTTACCAAATCTTATGATTGTTTTTGAAGAGATGATTGCAGTTGAACCAAAGTATATTCCGACAGCTCTTTGGGCAATGTTTGAAACTATTCAAATGGCTTTCATTGGAACTGTAATTGGAATTGTTATTGCTTTACCTCTAAGTTTGCTTGCCGCAAGAAATCTAAATAGTAAATTTGTTTATGCTCCAATTCGTGCATTTTTAGCTGCAATTCGTACATTCCCTTCAATTTTGTGGGCGTTATTGTTTGTAATTATGGTAGGTTCTGGCACATTTGCTGGAGTTTTAGCTATTATCATGTATACTGTAGGATTTATTGCCAAATTACAATATGAGGCAATTGAAACAATTGATTCTGATCCTATGGATGCCGTTGGTTCAATTGGTGTATCTAAAGTACAACTAATTAGTTATGTTGTAATTCCAGAATCTGCATCTCATCTTCTTAGTCAAATGCTTTACATGTTTGATTATAACATTCGTCAAACTAGCATACTTGGATTAGTAGGAGCTGGTGGTATTGGTTTTTACATAATCAATTATATCAAATTCTTTGAATATGGTAAAGCTGCAATTTTCATGTTAGTTGTATTGATTACTGTCTTAGCAATTGATTGGGCTAGTGTAAGAATTAGAGACAAATACATTATCAAATCCCAACACGGAATGGAAATTACAACAAAGTAATTGATTAAAATTATTTATCAATGAAAATGATTTTACTTATTAATGCTAGTGGAAGATAATTAGAATATGTCTGATTTAGATGTAGAAATTAAATTATTTGTTACTGAGTTTAAACACGTACCTGATGATAATATTGTAGAAGTCTTAGAAGGTAGATTGCATATGGCAGTAAAAGACCAACTTGAGTATGTGACTCGTGGTGCAGATATAACTATCGGTGAAGCTGCAAAAGCACTTTTGAAAGATGTAAGTGATTATGTTGAATATCAATGGCCAAAAAAAGATTCAAGTAATATTCATCAAATAAATGAATTTTTAATAAAAGAAGAAGCGCTAAAGAGGGAGAGAGATTCTGAAATGTCTGATTTAGATGTAGAAATTAAATTATTTGTTACTGAGTTTAAACACGTACCTGATGATAATATTGTAGAAGTCTTAGAAGGTAGATTGCATATGGCAGTAAAAAATCTGCTTGAATATTTGGCTAGAACTGGGGATATGACTATTGGTGAAGCTGCAAAAGCACTTTTGAAAGATGTAAGTGATTATGTTGAATCTCAATGGCCAAATCGTGTTGAGTAAAATAACTGGTTTATCTGATGAAACTAGAACTAATGGTAAATTATCATCTACAACAAAATAATTTCTAATTAGTCATGTTGTAATTTTATCTAGTTGATTAGATTCTGAAGCAGTTTTTATTTCTCGTGCAATTCTTTTACCCATACTCATTTGTTCATTGTACAAGAGTGAATAGTATGGTGAACCATCCATGTAGATATTACTTCCAGCAACAATTCTTGCTGAAAATTCAAATGATTTGAATTGAGCATTTTCATCATATACTCCTTCAATACAAAATGGTCCGTTCATTCCTGGTGATACTATTCTTTTTGAAGCTTCAACAAAATTCTCCCCCATTTCATAAACTTGTTCTAATAATGATTCTCGTAATACTAGGGGACTATTTCCAATTACGTTAAATGATGGAACTTTAGTTGACTTTAGTTGTTGTTCTGATGGGATTCTTGCTAACCCTTCTATATCTGATTCATGTCTTTGATCAGCTCCAAAAAATTCTAATTCATCTTTTAATGGTGAGTAAAAGAATTGTAAATATGCTAAAACACCTGATGCATATTCTTGAATGTAAAGTGTTTCATCTTTAGAGAGTATTCCCTCTGAAATTAATTGGTCTCTTTTTGTATTGTAATCTTCATAATTTGCAGCCATAAAGTAACCTTTACCCCCTGCGGCTCCTTGTCTTTTCACAATTACTAACTTGTCAATATCTTTAGGATCTGTTACTGGTTTTGGCATTGGTAAATTAGCCTCTCTCATGAGTTTTTCTTTCATTTCTCTATCCGATTCCCATCTTAAAATCCACTTGTTTCCAAAAACAGGAGTTTTAATTGATTCAATCTCTTCAGAATTCATTTGTGCAATTAGTGTACCATGCGGAATTAACACTGCATTATTTTGTTCTAAAATGGATTGACATCTTTGGTCTAATACTTCTTTGAATGAATCTACAATGATTAATTCATCGATAAATGGAAATCTTTTGTATAGTTTCTCACGTTTTTTTTCACATACTAAAATTGTTTTTAGACCTTCATCTTTAGCACCTTTAAGGACTTGTAACGAACAATGAGATCCCAATGTAGCTATTGATGTCATTATGATTCAAGTTAGATTTTGTACTTTATGAACTATTGCCAGATGATTCCCGCACATAGGTGGGGTATTTTTCATCTATTCTTTCTAACGTCTCTGGAATTAATTAAAATTTAAAAATAAAGTTAACTTGGCTAGTTCTACCTATCCGGTAATTTTGTATCTTAGTATGGCTAAAACTGAATCATTAATCTCTAATGTTTTGATAATTTTAGGTGAGGCTACAAACTCAATTTTGGCTGATGTATTTTTCGCCATTTCCATCATTTTAAGAATATTTTTGAATTGAGAATTAGTGTGGTAATTTACTGATACAATCAGTGTGGCTACTGCCCCAATTTTTAGTGCCTTGAGAATCACATTATTTCTTTTTGCAGTTAATCCTTCTTTAACGAGTTTTTCATATTTTTGAATAATTTCTACAACATGTTTTCGTCTATGCTCATACAGGTGATGAATGATTTTTTTATGGATATCATTAATTGGTGTGGAAAAAGATAGTGTTTCTACAAATCTACATTTTTTTACAAATTCTGAATCAAGTTCATCATAAAACTCCGTTTTTGCAGGCCCAATCCCTCCTAACAATAATAATTCTGAACCCTCATCCATTGTTTTGATCTTTTTTGCAACACTCTTAAAAAAAACATGAATTTTAGTTTGTCTTGCCCTTAGAAATCTACCTTGGCTCTGTCCACCTTTTCTATGTCTTCCTTGCAAATCAATTCGGAGTTTAGATTCTTGAACGATTTGATTACCGTGAAATTTCTGTATTCTTGCAGTTTTTTGATCAAGTGTTACAAGCAAAACATTATGATTGATTTTAAGAATATCTGAAAATGGTTTGAGATATGGTTTTTTATTTGCCATATAGATATATGGTAATTTTTTAGAAGTTCCAATTTTTTTGATATGAATTTTGTTATTTTTTATCCAACCAAAAATACAGAGAGTTTTTGTAAACTTTCCTTCAGAAATAGGATTTTCTTTGAGTTGTTTTATTATTTTTTCAATTTTTAATTCTATTTTTTCAAATGGTTCACTTCTCTTAGTTTCTCGCAGTAACTCAATTACCTCATCTCCCTTCCCATATGGATAATAAACAGAAATGCATTGAGAGTCAATTTGTTTAATTTCATGAAAAAATTGATTTAGTGATAACCATTCAGAAGGTGATATTTCAGTTAACTCAAAAGTCTCATTCACATTATGCAAAACTAATAGACGTACTTGAATTTTTATGAACTATCTCTAAAAAATTAACTATTTTGATTGAAAATTATATAAAATCTCATTTATTGATAAATTAAAAATTGATTCTACGATCAGTTTTTTATACTATTTTCACGTATTATTATTGAAAGCCAACACAGTATCCGTTGTCATAACTCCCCATCGTGTTACTGGTGTACGCATATGTGCTGCACTGTGTAGAGGATGTGAGTTGGCTTTTGTTTTTTATGAGTTATGGGCAGTTGTTACATATTGAAATACTTCATCAATTAATTCCACATTAAGTTCTGATTTTACATCATCAGGAATTACTTTTAATACAAAATCATACATTGAGGTATTTTTTGGTAGTTCTTCCCTTTCCTGTAATAATGAAAAGACGGCAATTCCATTTGATATTACTGCAACAATTTTTTCTTTATCCGATAGTGTCATAATTTTTATAAAAAATACCCCATAATTTAATGTAAATTCTAGTTTGAAAATTATCATATATTGAAAATAACTTATTTTTTATGATATTTTGTTGGATTTGTGTATCCTGAAAAATTATTGTATGGTTAATTGCAGGTGTAAAAATTAATTACACCATAATTGTGGAGTAAAGTAAATTATGATTGAAACAGAATTAGGAACTTTACGTAGATCTCATTACTCTAATGAAATTACCCCTTCTATGGATGGGGATTCTGTTACTGTGATGGGTTGGGTTTTAACAATTCGAGGCCATGGAAATATCACATTTGCCACAATTCGTGACCAAAATGATTCTATCTCAATTATTGCAAAAAAAGGAGATTGTCCTGATGAAATTCGTGAAAAAATATCTTCATTAAAACCTCATTCATCTATTGCAATTTCAGGTAAGGTAAAATCATCTGATAAAGCACCTGGAGGATTTGAAATAATTCCTTCAGAGATTAGAGTATTTTCACAAGTTGAAAAGATTCCGCCATTTGAGCCAACTGCAAAAACTGTAAAAAATATTGAAACTCGTCTTGAAGTTAGACCCATTGATCTTCGACGTAACTCCTTACAACATATATTCAAGGTTAGAAGTCTAGTACTCAAGGCAATTAGAGATTACTTTCATTCTCAAAAATTTCTAGAAATTAATACTCCCAAAATGATAGCAACTGCTACTGAAGGTGGTGCTGCATTATTCCCGATATTTTATTACAACAAAGAAGCATTTTTAGCTCAGAGTCCGCAATTGTACAAAGAACAATTAACGATGAGTTTTGAAAAAGTCTTTGAAATTGCTCCCATATTTAGAGCAGAACCATCCAGAACAAATCGCCATTTAGCTGAAGCAATATCAATTGATTTGGAAGAGGCATTTGTAGATTACAATGATGTGATGAATAGAATTGAAGAGATTATCAAAATCTCAATTAATGTAGTTTCAGAATATGTCAAGGATAATCCTGATGCAGAATTTAATACCCCTGAAATTCCTGAAAATATTCCTCAATATTCTTATGATGATTTAGTAGATAAAATGCAAAAGGCAGGGGCTAAAACTGAATGGGGTGATGATTTGTATCCATCAAATCTAAAAAAAATTGGTCTTGATGGATTTTATTTTATCAAGGATTGGCCACTTGCTCCAAAACCATTTTACGTAAAAGACAGTAAATCTAATCCTAAAGTTTCTGAATCATTTGACTTGATGTTCGGGGATTTGGAATTATCTTCAGGCAGCACAAGAATAGAGAAAAGAAATGAGTTAGCTGAAAGAATGAAAAACAAGGGAATGAAAACTGATGCATTTGAATATCATTTAGGTGCATTTGATTATGGAGTTCCTCCTCACGCAGGTTGTGGAATTGGATTAGAACGATTAATCATGGCATTAACGGGAACAGAAAATATTCGAGATACTACATTTTATCCTCGAGATGTGGATAGATTGACTCCTTGATTTACTACAAATTCACTTTATCTATAGGACAAACTCATTTTCTAAAATCAAAGAAATGATAATCAAAAAAGGTCAAACTAAACGAATAATGTGTAATGTTTGTAAGAGAGTAAAAACTGCAACATTAATTCATGCAAAAACAAGTTTTACGAAAAGAAAACATGGTCTAAACATAACAAGAGTGGATACGTTCACTTTGCAATATAAAATAGAAACGCATCAACGAGGAACTAAATCATGTATTGGTTCTGAAAAAATTCAATCAAAAACACATGATGGTGTAATTGATTCTACCTTTTGAGATTTGAAATCAACAGTTGAACCTGTATTAGATGAATAGTAATACAATAATATCAATAAGAAAAAATTTGACTTATGGCAAGAAAGAAAAAGATAATGAAAGAACGTCAGAATCTAGCTTGCCATTGGCACTGCCCGTGTGAAGATTGTAAATCTTTAGAATAAGTAAGCATGATTATCACATCTATTAACTTGAAGGTGATGTTTTGTATTGAAAATATTCTTGTATTTCCTCAGATAACTTGTTAATCAAATTCTCATTAGTAAAATTAGATTTTTTTAATTCATCCCATGTTTCTTCAATTCCTTGTTTTAGTGCAAATAGTGTTCTCTTATCATCACAATGCATATTTTATGTTAATCGGAATTGGGATAAATGTTTTAGAATCTCTTTTTAATTCCAACAATAACTACAGCTGGAACCCCTAGATACATTCCCAAGTTTAGTATGATTAATGATATTCCATACCCTAACACTTCTGATTCAGAATTCATATCTACATAGTTCAAGATAGATAATGAACTAATCATTGGAGTAATTGTAAGTTTAACAACTTCTTTAAAAATTGGATTTTCTCTTTCATAATCTGCAATGTATGGTGAGAATGAATAGTAGATGTTGTTGAATGCATTCATGAAAGATTTTCCTGATTCAGTTTGTAGTAGCGTATTATCCCTTAGTTCTCTTAGTTGTTGTACTTGTGTTGCCATTTCAGAACCATACGTGGCTGTAGCTATTAGACATCCACCTTCAAATTGTTCAATAGAATTATTGGTGGCACAATTACCGTTAATGAGAACATCTCCAAATTCCTCATCAGTCATTCCTTGAGATAATATCACACCATTTTGAATAACAACAATATTGGCATAACCATCTTCACTCAATTTTTCAATTTTTGCACCAAAAATTCCTGGACGATTAAAAGAGGAATCACATTGAAAAATCACACTATCATCACCTTGATCTGAAATTTCTAAATAATCAAAACTTGAAGATTGTAATGCAACATTCCATTGAGTATTTGAATAGATTAGTAATTTTGCATCACCATTAGGTATTTCCATAGATAATTCAGATTTTATCATTTTATCTATTGGTTGAACTGTGCTTGGAGTAGATGTTGGTTGATACGTTTGAGTTCCAAATATGGTAATTTCATAATTAGACCTTACAAATGGAATTGTTACAGTTCTATCATAAGCAGTAATAACTTCATCATAGGAACCAATTGATTTGTATCCTGCACGAATATCAAAATTTATGTCTTCAGAATTATTTTTTGCATCAATAAGATCTCTAGGTAATGTAATAGTTATTTCTCCACGAGCTCTGACATCTATTGTAATTGTTAATGATTTATCAGTAGAATTTAATTCAAATCCCGTAACCTCTGCACCACTAATTTGGTATTCTAATTCCTCAATTTCTTGTGCAGTAATTTCAGAAATTGAAAATGCTCCAATCACAAATAGTGTTAAAATGGAATAAAGTATTGTCTCCCTCATATTATTTAATAAAATTAACGACATAAATTGCAATCTATATTCTCACGTATTAGTTAAGGTATAGAACGTAAAAAAATGAATAACAATTTAACTGTCGTAAAAATCGAAAAGTTATGGAAGAATCTTCAATCCAAACACTCTATGATAACAAAGATACAAAATGTCAAAATTCTGAATGTAGCCATATAATGAATTCACATTTGAATTTTAAAAAAATCGGAGAGGTTAGAATTCCTTTACTATACTGTTCTGAATGTAGAGCAGAAGGAAAAGAATGCAAATTAACAAAATTCTAAAACCCTTAGAATGATCAATTATTCATTATTTTATCACTATGTATAGAATTTGTATCGTAAACATAGATTTGAGGATAGACTATCTTCTTTGATTTACCTGATTATTTTTCTAAATATGATTGGTATTCTTCTTTAGAAATTATTTTGTGGTCTAATTCCTTAATTTCATTATAACATTTCTTACATGAACGTGTGATTATCTGATTTTCATTTATTGTTAAAACTGTAAAAATATCTTTTGAGATTTCAATATTTAATTGAGATATATCGATGTGTTCACATATTGTAATTTTCATGGCTTAATTTCAAGAATCTTCTTTAAAAAAGTTGGAATTTATGCCTGATTTAGAAAAGAGGGGAGACAAATTTAACTAAATGAAATAATATTTTTGTGATATGGGGTTGTTTGGTAAGAAAAAATCCGGAAAAGATTGGTTTGATGATGGAAATAATTTTTATGAACAAGAAAATTATTTTGATGCAATTCAGTGTTTTGATAAAGTGATTTTAAACAAAAAAATCCATGGAAAAAATATTGCAATAGCATTGAATAGTAAAGGAAAATGTATTGCAAAATTAGAAGATTTTGAAACTGCCATCAAATGTTTTGATTTGGCAATGCAAATTAATCCCAATTCTTCAGAGGCATTAATTGAAAAAGCAAATGTTCTTGAACGTTTAGGCCAGGATGATGAAGCAAAGGAATGTCTTGCAAAAGCTAAAAAACTAGAATTAGATTAAAATCCATTACTTAACTTTCTTTCAATCTTTTGTGTATTACAAAGAAGAATGAGTCCCATCACATTTTCCTGTTTTTTCAGTACTGTATTTACATCCACAAAATGACACATTTCCAGATTCGGTTGCTATGAAAGTTCGTGGACCAATTCCCGAACCTGCATGATTTCCATCACACAAAGGTTGTTTGAATGATTTCCCACACATGCAAATATGATATTCTTTTCCAGATTCTACTGCAATTGAATACGGTTTGTTTTGTGGAGAATGTGGTTTATTCATAATATTCTAATGATGCTTATTGCTTGTAAATATTTTTGAACTATGAAAATTAATGAAATGAACTTTTTTAATTCAATAATGAACATAGTTAGGCACAAAATAATACATATGCTCGGTATCTTTAAAAATTGGATATATGGATTGAGCACCTAGGAGATAGAAAATGGTAACTGAAAAAGAGATAGAACATGTTTCAAAATTAATGAAAATTGATGTAAATGATCATGCCGAATATGTAGATAAAGTCCATGCCATGATTGATTATTTTGATATTTTAGATTCTGCAGGGGTGGAATCTGAAGAAATTTCAATGTCTGAAATTTCACTTTCTTCGTTAAGAGAAGACGAACATATTACATTTGATGAAAAACTAATTGAAAAATTAAATCACTACAAAGGAACCTATGTTAGAGCTCCAAAGATGTCATCATGAATCTAAAAATATCTGCTCTTGAATTTGCACAACAAGTACAAAATGGAAATATTTCTGCTGAAGATTTTGTTGCAGAATCAATACAAAGAATTCAAAAGATAGATGGTGACCTTCATGCATTTTTGTCTGTAAATGATGATGCAATTGAACAAGCTAGAACAATTGACAAAAAAATAAAATCTGGAGATAAAGTGGGAGCATGTTTTGGAATGCCAATTTCAATCAAAGACAACATGTGTATTAAAAACAGTAAAACAACATGTGCATCAAAAATGCTTGAAAATTTTATTGCACCATATGATGCAACAGTAATTACAAAACTAAAACAACAAGATGCAATATTCATTGGAAAGGTAAACATGGATGAATTTGCCATGGGATTATCCACCGAATTTAGTGCGTATGGTCCAAGCAAAAATCCATGGAATACAGATTATGTTCCAGGTGGTTCATCAGGAGGTAGTGCAGTTTCGGTAAGTGCTTTTGAATGTGTGGCCTCATTAGGTTCAGATACTGGAGGTTCTGTTAGAAATCCAGCTAGTTTTTGTTCCGTAGTTGGATACAAACCAACGTATGGTTTGATTAGTAGATATGGATTAATTTCTTATGCTAACAGTATTGAGCAAATTGGACCTCTAACTAGGACAGTCAAAGATACTGCATTTTTACTAAATATTATTGCAGGATTAGATCATAACGACAATACCACCATTGATAATCATAATGAAGATTATCTTTCAGGAATAGATTCGGGGATTGAAGGAAAAAAAATAGGCATAATTTCAGAGATGATCGGTGAAGGGATTGATCCTACAGTATTATCGGCAACGAAAGACGCTATCTCAAAACTAGAAGGGTTGGGTGCAATATGTGAGGAGGTATCTTTGGATATGGTAAAATATTCTGTTGCAGCATATTATACAATTACTGCAACCGAAGCAGGAAGCAATCTTGCAAGATATGATAATTTGAGATATGGGTATGAATTTCCAGTTGAAGGATATGAATTCAATTCTTACATTTCTAAAGCACGACAAAAGTTTGGTCCAGAAGTTACAAGAAGAATGATCATTGGAGGGTTTGTTCCATCCGCAGGACATGCAGGAAAATATTTCCTTAAAGCAATGAAAGTAAAAAGTAAACTCACCAAAGAAATCAATGAAGCATTTAAGAAATTTGATCTTTTAATTGCACCTACAGTACCAATTCTACCATTCAAAATTGGTGAAAAAATAGATGACCCCGTATCTTTATTTTTAGTTGACATAAATACAGTTACTGCAAATCTTACTGGAAAACCTGCTATCTCAATACCTTTTACAACATCTAATGGATTGCCAATTGGAATTCAATTGTTTGCAAACTCTAATCAAGACAAATTACTATTACAAGCAGCACATGCCTTAGAACAGACAGTAAAATTACCGGAGGTTCCGATATGACCAAAATTGGTTTAGAGATTCACTGTCAATTAACGCATCTGAAAAGTAAATTGTTTTGTTCATGTAAGGCAAATTATAGAGAATTTGAAATTAATGAAAACATTTGTCCAATTTGCATGGGGTTGCCAGGCAGTTTACCTAGATTGAATCAAGAGGCAGTAAAAAAAGCCACAATTATTGCAATGGCTCTAAACTGTACAACCCCTGAAAAAATTGCATTTTTTAGAAAAAATTATTTTTATCCAGATTTACCAAAAAACTTCCAAATTACTCAACTTAACATCTATGGTGATACTAGTGTGGGTGGTAGTGGTTCAATAATGGTTGGTGATAAAAAAATAAGAATTACTAGAATTCAACTTGAAGAAGATCCTGGCAGGCTAATTTATGAGGGTAGTTCATCTAAAAATCAACTCACTCTAGTTGATTACAATCGTGCAGGCACACCTTTAGTTGAAATTGTTACCGAACCTGATTTTGAGAGTCCAAAACAAGTACGAGAATTTTTAAACATATTATCTGATTTGCTTGAAAATCTTGGTGTATCTGATCCTAGTTTGGAGGGTGCAATGAGAGCTGATGCGAATATTTCAATTGAAGGTGGGAAAAAAGTAGAGGTTAAAAATATTGGTTCATTTCATGATTTAGAAAAGGCAGCACATTTTGAAATTACAAGACAAAATAGTCTTCATTCAAGAGATATTGAAATTATTCAAGAGACAAGACATTGGGATGATAAAAGAAAGATTACTGTGTCATCACGATCTAAAGAAGAAGATCTTGATTATCGATATTTCTTAGAAGGAGATATTCCTTGGGTTACAATTGATGCTGAAATTTTAGATAATCTCAAATCAGAAATGCCTGAAAGTGTTAATTCTAAAAAAGAAAGATATGTTTCAAAATATGGTATTCCAATTCAGGTGGCTGATGTTTTATCTTCTGACAAATATTATTCAGATTTATTTGAACAATCTCACAGTGAATCTAATGCAAAAGAAATTGCAAATATCATAACCACTGATTTGATGGGATTAGTAGATACAAGAGAAAAACGCGAAGACTCAAAAATGACCTCTACCCATTTATCGGATTTGGTAGATTCTATTCAATCTGGAAAAATATCTAGAAATTCTGCAAAAAATGCTTTACATGCAATGGTCAAAACTGGAAATAACTTATCTCAAATAATATCTGAATTAGATCTTGGTAATGTCTCGGATGAATCTGAACTTTCTGAAATTATTCAAGAAATAATTTCTGCAGAACCACAAGCAGTAGAACAAGCTAGATCAAATCCTCAAACAATTAATTATTTGGTAGGTAAAGTTATGCAAAAAACAAAAGGTAAAGCAGATCCTAAACTTACTTTGGATTTATTAAAAAAACAGATAGAATAGCCATGGTTAATTTAGCTCTTGAGAATATTGAATTTATCAAAATTCTTGCAACATCTGATGCAACTATTCTTCAGGCAGGCATGAATGATGCAACTAGAACTAGATTAGATGAAGAAATAGGCGATATTTTAAGAGAATATTATCATGAAAATACCATGAATACTGGTACAGATTGGACTAAGGAATTTGAAAAATACGGTATTTCTGAAGATGATGTTAAAGCTGCAATTGCATGTGCAAGACGTCTTGGAATCGAGATTTCATAATCTAAAATCTTTTTACATCAACTTTGTTTTTAAAAATTGAATATTGTCTAATTTTGAATTTATTCCAACTGAAAAACAAATCGAAGAATCAAATATTTTTCAATTTATGAAAAAATTAAACATTTCATCGTTAGATGAATTAACAAAAAAAGCTAAAAGTGAACCAGAATGGTTCTGGAAAGAAGTTGAGAAAGATATTGGAATAGTTTGGAATACTCCATATACTACAGTAAAAGATGATTCCAAAGGTATTGCAAAGTCTAGATGGTTTGTAAATGGATATACCAACATTTATCTTTCATCTGTTGAAAAATTTGCAAAACAAAATCCTACAAAAATTGCATATCATTTTGTATCTGAAGATGGTAAAAATTCTCAAATAACCTATTCTGAATTAGATTCTAAAGTTTCAAAACTTGCTAATGCTTTGAAAGCAATTGGTGTAAAAAAGGGAGATGTAGTTTCAATTTACTTGCCGATGATAGAGGAGGCAATATTGGCAATATTGGCATCTGCAAAAATAGGTGCAATTCAAACAGTAATTTTTTCAGGATATAGTTCAGAATCTCTTCACATTAGATTACAAGACTGTAAATCAAAAATTCTCTTTATCTCTGATGGGTTTTATCGTAAAGGAAAACCTGTTTCTCAAAAACAAACAGTTGATACTGCAATTATTGATACCATGATTGAAAAAACAATTGTAATTCCCTACAAAGGAATTGATGAGTATGATGAATCTGAAAAGTTAATTTTTTATGATAATTTAGTATCTACTCACAGTAATGTTTGTGAAACTGAGATTCTAGGATCTGAGGAACCCTTGTTTATTTTGTATACCTCTGGGACAACTGGTAAACCAAAAGGAGTGGTACAAACGCATGGGGGATTTTCTGTTTTTGCAGGACATCAGGCATCATATCTAATTGATACGCATGAAAATGACATGTTATTCTGGCCTGCAGATATTGGATGGATTACGGGTTTAGTTTGGAATGTTTATGGTCTTTTGATAGTAGGTGCAAGTGCAGTAATTTATGATGGTGCATTGGATTATCCCGATATTAATCAAACATGGAAAATTTTATCAAAATATCAAGCAACAATTTTTGGCATATCTCCAACTGCTGTAAGATTTTTTAAAAAAAATAATTCAGAACCATTAAAATTATTTTCATTAGATAAAATAAAAAATATTCCAACTACTGGTGAACCTCTTGATGAGGATTCATGGTGGTGGTTATTTGAAAAAGTTGGTAATAAAAAAATTCCAATCATGAATTTATCTGGTGGTACTGAGATTGGAGGTGCAATGTTATCTGTATTTCCCGGAATGAAACTAAAACCATCTACTGTTGGAATTCCAATCCCTGGAATGAATTTGGATGTTTTTGATGAGAATGGAAATTCGGTACAAAATAAAAATGGATATCTCGTAATCAAAGACTCTTGGCCTGCAATGACACGAAGTTTACTCAATGATGATTCTAGATATATTGAAACGTATTGGTCTAAATTTGAAAATATATGGTTTCATGGAGATTATGTATACATTGATGATGATAATCTATGGTATATGCGGGGAAGAACTGATGATGTGATAAATGTTTCAGGTCATAGAATGAGTACTGCAGAAATTGAACAAACCGTAATTTCCCATCCAGAAATTTCTGATGCTGCATCTGTTGCAATTCCTGATGAGATTACGGGAGAAGCAATTGTTGTATTTTTTGTTACAGATAAAAAAACTAATTCAGATTTGGAGTCAGAAATATTTGATCATATTTCTCAAAAAATTGGAAAAATTGCAAAACCAAAATTTGTTTTCCAATTATCGGATTTGCCAAAAACTAGAACTGGTAAAATTATGCGACGATTACTAAAATCAAAATTACTTGGAGATGATTTGGGAGATTTATCCTCTCTTGAGAATCCAAATGTTTTAGATGAGATTTCTAAAATTGGTTAATAATATCTAACTTTTTGATACTTAGAAATTCACTTCTTATTTCTTAATTAAATATATCAATAATTACTATTGAGATTTGTAGTTGATCAACAAGTAGAAGACATTGAGATGCCTGAGAATCTTAGGCTGAATACGTTTTTACATGAATTTCACTCAGATTGTACTCATCCTGAATGCAAATTTGGATTTTATGGTTTTGCCTTTGGTCAATCTCCATTTCCCGTACCTAAATTAATTCAAGATGCATTAATCAAAAATGTCGATAAAGGTCAATATGCCCCAGTCCCAGGAATTCCTGAATTACGAAATGCAATTTCAAAGTATAACAAACATTATTTTGGAATTGATGTAACTCCTGAACGAATCTATGTAGGCCCTGGCACTAAAGAATTAATTTTTAATCTTTTAGAAATATTACATGGAACTGTAATTTTACCTACTCCTGCATGGTTGGGATATCTTCCACAAATTAGGTTCTTAAAGAAAAATTTTCATATGTTACCTGCACGTGCAAATGGAAAAATTGCTCCAAATGATCTTAAACGATTAGCATTAAGATTACAAGATAGACAAAAAATCCTGATTTTAAACAACCCTCATAATCCAACTGGTATGCTTTACAATAAATCAGAATTAGAAGAACTTGCAGATGTATGTCGTGAATTAAACATCACAGTAATTTCTGATGAAATCTATGCTCAAACAACTTATGATTTTTCAAAATTTGTCAGCATGGGAAAAATCTATCCTGAAGGAACATTTGTTACAAATGGCCTATCCAAATCTCATGCTGCTGGAGGATATAGACTAGGATATGTAATATTTCCTCAACATGCAGTTGATCTTAAAGCTCAATTCAAAAAAATTCTTGCTACGGAATACACTGCGGTATCTACACCAATTCAGCATGCAGCTGTTGCAGGTTTTGAAATAAGTTTTGAGATGGATGAATATTTCAAAATTACAAGAAATATTCATAAAATTATGGGCGAATACACTTACAATTCATTAACTGCAATTGATGGAATTAAAGCCACAAAACCTGATGCAACATTTTATCTTTTAGCTGATTTTAATGCATATTCTCCAGAATTACAACAAGCAAAAATTACTACATCTCAAAAATTATCTGAAGCATTAATTGTTCATCCTTATCACACTGCAATAGTAGGTGGAGATAGTTTAGTTTTAGAACGAACTGATTTCAGTGCTAGAATAGCTTATGTTGATTATGATGGTTCCAAAGTTTTTGATGCATATCAACAACGAAAACCAAAAACATTTTCAGATAGAGTAGAATTTGTACAAAATAATGCCCCAAAAATTGTTGCAGGACTAAATATGCTTGAACAATTCTTTGAATCACTCAAAAAAGACACTATTGATGAACTCATGTTACTGAAAAATAATTTAAAAATACCTAACTAGTAATTTTTCTATAAACAATTCTATTGAAATGATCTACTAATCTTCTATTTCTTTTTTTTAATTTGTTGTGTAACCATTGGTAAGAATGCCCCAACATCAGATACAATTCCTAATGCTTGCCATGTACCTCGGTCCATCAGTTTTGTTACTGTTGGTTGACTAATATCCACTACAATTACTTTAACATCTGCAGGAAGCATATTTCCTGTTGCAATAGAATGAAGCATAGTTGAAATCATTATCACCATACTGGCATCTTTTAGAACTTTTTTGTATTCTCGTTGTGCTTGAGCAACATCCGTAATTACATCTGGCAATGGGCCATCATCTCTAATTGACCCTGCTAAAACAAATGGCACCTTATTTTGTACACATTCATACATGATTCCTTTAGTTAATTTTTTAGTTTTTACCATGTTTGCAATTGAACCTGCTTTGAATACTGCGTTGATTGTATCCATGTGATTTCTATGTCCATGATAGGCCAAAGTAGCATCATGAACATTCATTCCTAAAGATGTACCTAATGTCGCATATTCTATATCATGAACTGCAAGAGCATTTCCTGCTAATACCCCATCAATATATCCAGATCTAATTAATTCTGATACCGCATCATCTGCACCTGTGTGGACAATTGCTGGACCTCCTACGATGACAATTTTACCCCCTTTCTTTTTTGTATTGTAAATATCATCTGCAACTTTTTTTGCAATATGTTGAGTTGGTCGTTCACTAGAACTTGAACTATTCATAAATTCAAATACATTAGCACCTTCTCTTGGACGTTCAGGAGGTGTTATTTTTACTCCTTCTTCACCGACAATTATTTGGTCTCCTTTCTTGATATCTCTTACAGGTACACAAAATGCATTTTTTCCTTTAACGACAATACATTTGTCCATCATTGTATTTTCTACCTGAATCCATTTCCCATTACGAAAAATTTGTGTACGATTATTTGTAGTACTGTAAAAATTATCTGGCATAACACAATTTTTTGGGGATTTTTTTAATGTAACTTCTTTTTGAGATTTTGAAACTGCCCCTTCACGATATACCATTTTTAAAATTGTATTCAAATGAGATTGATCTTTTCCAGTAATTTCTAATCGTGCATAAGATTGATCTTTTTTCTTTTTTCCAATGTTAATTTCTTGAACTTGGAATTCCCCTTTCAAATCCATTATTTGATCAAAAATTTTAGTTAGAATTGAAGAATCAATGATATGTCCTTCTACTTCTATTTCTTGAGAAAATTTACTCATTTTATTAATCTCTACACTATGATAACTAAAGGTTTACGTTTAATTTCAAGGCTAAACAGGAAGAATAACTTTACCTTCAAATTTTTGGATATTGTCTGATTCAAATATTTTCTCTAAATTTTCTTTTTGCTGTTTAGTTACCCCTTGAACAATAGTTTTTGAAGCGCCCGTTTTATCTACTAATGCAAGTATGTACCCACTGTTATCAGTTAATACAAAACCCGCAGATTCATCAACAAACGCATACAGATTTTCCTCACCTACTGGCTCCCAAACATTAGATTTTGTATCTACTAATGCTAATGCAGGCATAGCTTTACCATCAGTTAGTTTGTTTAGATATTCTCGAGATTCTGCGACTCTTTTTTGGCCTTTTTTTAGGGCTTGAAAATATTGCATGTTTTCCAAATTATTTCATTGTTATAAAAAGAATTTCGCCTCAAAAAGATAATTATAGAATCTCTGCTTTTGGGAGTTTATGCCTCTTACAAACAATGTCATTATCAAATTAAATGAAATTACTACCATGATTGAAAATAAATCCAACCTGTCTGAATCAGACATAGAAGAAATAAAGTCAATATTCAAAAATTTAGTTGAAAATAATGAAAGATATGATATTGATGAAATTGAGTTCTGGTTTGAAAATGAAGGTAGTTGGAAGGTAAAGGAATCAAGGGTAAGAATTGTAAATTTGTCCAGTTATATCCAAGATAAATATCAACAAACAGCACACCTACGAATTATTTCAGACGATGATTGTGGTTGTGGCAATTAAATTTCTAATTGTTCTAACAGTCTAGTAACAATCTTTGAGTTTTCCGTTCTTTGACTGTTGATTTCTTCTAATCTTTTTTCATCTTTGTAATCTTTTGTAATTAATTGGAAATATTCTTCATCTAGATTGTTGTTGGTTTGTAATCTTTTAACCACCTCAAACAATATTCCTATAACCTGTTTTTGTGCATCAATTAATTCATCCTTACTTCTTTCAGACATTACTATTCATCATTAATGATTTGTATAAATAATTCTTTTAATTGTGGATCATCAATTTCTTTTTTTGCAGACTCAAAAAAGGATTCAAGTTTATCTTTATCATATCCATTTTTTTGATATATTTTTGCTTGAAGTGCCATCTCTAGTTTATCAATTTGATGAATTAATTTTGCCTCCTGTGATGTATTCTCTTGGTATTCAAACCAAATTTCTAAATATTTAGATTTTATTTGTTCAGGTAAATTTTTTACAATTTTTTCAAACGCTTCATTTTCAAGTTTTTTCTTGGATTCTTTATCAATTTGTTCTGGAGTTAAATCACCAATTAATGATTCTGCCAAATCATGCAATAAAGCCATTTTCAATATTTTTTCAGAATTGAAATTTTTCAAATCAGAAATTATCATACACATTATAGCCATAGAGTAAGAATGGTCTGAAACAGATTCAGGGCTAATAATAGATAATTTATCTATCCAGCCTTGTCGCGGAATATTTTTTAAATTTACAGAATTTTTGAAAAAGTCAAGAATCATCTCAGTTATTACTTTTCGAACGACATAATAATTAATTCTATTATGAAATAATATTGAAAATTTATACAAAAACTGGCGATGATGGAAATACAGGCCTGCAAGGAAATTATAGAATTTCAAAATCACATCAAAGAATAATATCTTATGGTACTATAGATGAGGCAAATTCTGTATTGGGAGTAGTTTTATCGAATTCATTAGATAATGACATTACCGAAATGTTAACACACATTCAAAATGAATTATTTTTAGTTGGTTCTGATCTTTCAAATCCTAATCTTAATGATGTAAAAAATAGAGTTTCATTAGAAATGGTCAAACAGTTAGAAGATAATATAGATAAATTTGAATCCGATCTTGAACCTTTAACTAATTTTATTTTACCAGGGGGAGATCCTGTTGCTGCACAATTACATCATGTTAGAACGATTGTTAGAAGGGCAGAGACTCAAGTGGTTCTACTTAGTGAAAAAGATGAAATTAATTCAAATTGTATCAAATACCTCAATCGATTATCAGATTTACTTTTTGTTGTTGGCAGATTAATCAATAAACGAAAAGATAGAGACGATATTATTTGGAAGATCTAAAAAGACAAACTTTAATTCCCCAGCACCGTGATTTTTTCATGTGCCGAGGTAGCTCAGCCTGGAAGAGCACCACGCTGAAGACGTGGCTGTCGCTTGTTCAAATCATGCCCTCGGCACCATCTTAGTTCTACAAAGCCCGCCCGAATATCTTGTGAAACATGAGTAGACAATTTTATCTAATTCTAAATATGATATTTTTCTAGATTGGATGATTTAGAACCCACTGATTATGTTATTTTGTCACTGCTTAATTCGGGAGTAAATACATTCAATGGAATTTTTAAAAAAATACCAAAGGCTTCGGACTTTAAAATGGATAAAAGGATTAACAGTTTGATTAAACGAGGTTACATCCAAAAATCAAAAAAGGATGGGTTTCTCAGTAGACATTTCAATCCAACAATCAGTCTAACCGATTTAGGGAAAGAAAATGTTGAAAGAAAGACTTTAGAAATGAAAGAAGAGTGGGATAGACTTTGGTTACTCTATGAGAAAAAAGACAAGACAGGTCTTAGAAATGGAATGGATGCTAGTTGGATGCCCTTGTTTCTTGTAATGGGAGTTACAAATGGAATGATGATGGGCTCTATGATGTCTTTAGTTGATACAAACTATCAGCAGTTTACATCTGATGTTGATTATGGATATGTAGATGGGTATGGTGATGGTTTTGCTGATGGCAGTGATTTTGATGGTGCTGAGTATTCTGACGCAAATACAGGTTGAGGTTTTGAGGCGGGATTTTAGAATAACCAGTGGCTAATAACTTTCAAAATTTATGATCAAAATATGTCTTGAGAGAAAAAAGAACGTCGATACGTCATTTTCTTTTGAGACATGATTAGACAATTTTATGATCATGTTTATCTGAATCCAATTCCAGAATTTGTGATATGGGTTTGTTTGATAAATTTAGTAAAACATTTGACAAGTTTGGGTATGATTTGGATGGTTACGACAAAGATGGGTACAACAAAAAAGGATATGACAAAAAAGGATATGACAAAAGGGGGTACAATCTAGATGGATATGACAAAAAAGGATATGACAAAAGGGGGTACAACAAAAAAGGATATGACAAAAAAGGATATGACAAAAGGGGGTACAAAGATGGATATGACGAAGATGGGTACAATTACAAAGGTTACAACCAAGATGGGTACAACAAAAAGGGGTACAACAACAAAGGTTACGACAAAGACGGGTATGATAATCGTGGTTTTAACCTTGGTGGAATTCACATTGATACAAAAATAAATTTTGATAAAGATGGGTACAACAAAAAG
>ERZ1047985.498-NODE-498-length-30838-cov-28.296495_pt1 | contig 30838 bp, 28 predicted proteins | sample MGYA00383097_ERZ1047985 | MGnify/ENA primary metagenome ERZ1047985 (study PRJEB29581, sample SAMEA5548367) | metagenome | biome: marine; feature: coastal; material: water | depth 50 m | study: Short-term variability in the microbial, nano- and picoplankton...
GCAATTTTTTGAAAATAAGTTTTAAGGGCGATAGCGATTGAGAAAAACAAATGATCAGCAATATACAAAAAAACGGCAAAATAGCTACTCTCAACAACAGCGTATCCAGTAAAGATAAAGGTAAGCCCGACATACTCAAATATGAGCGCTTTGCGTTCACCAAATTTATGAATAAGTCTGCCAATTTTTGGTGCTAGCGTTACATTTATAGCTGCATTTGCAAGCAATAAAAGTGATATTTCTGCAACACTAAAATCAAACTTTTCAACCATCAAGAAGCCAGCAAAAACAACAAATATTTGTCTTCTAGCGCCGCTCAAAAATTGTAGTGTGTAGTAGAGCCAATAACGTTTACGCAGAATAATTTTTTTAGTTTGAACTACTTTTTCAGGAAATAAAGAGAAGTGCTGCCAACAAAATACAACTATAACGACTGAAGCGCCACCACCAATCATATAAATCCATAAATACTCAATATCAAATTGCTCAAACATTACCCAGACCAAAGCAAATGCTATGATTGATGCAGCTGAGCGAGTAGCGATAACTCTTCCTAAAAATTCAGCTGTTTTTTCTTTATTAATCCACTGTAGCGTTAATGAACTATTAATGGTTTCAAAGTAATGAAAGCCAACAGACATAACAATCGTTGCTAGATAAAAGGTCATATTTGTTTGAACGAAACCCGTTAATATGATTCCAATTCCAAGCAGCGCGAGTGACACATAGGCAAGCTTTTGCTCTCTAATGAAAGCTAAAACCAGAATGACCGTGAAAGCTAGAAATCCAGGAATTTCTCTTAGACTTTGCAGTATTCCCATCTCTGCACCGTTGAAATCGATCTTTTCGATTGCGAAATTATTCAGTAAATTAAGCCACACAGCCCAGCTTATTGCTGAACCTATGGTCATTAGAAGGATTAATAGTTCTGGTGATTTTCGAGCTATCTTCATAACCTGTTAATATACCTTTAAAGTCTTAATTTTGACTAAGATAAGTGCGCTATCAAGGTAAAATAAATTTTTTAATTTTTATTCATTAGTTATGCCAAATGTAACATTGCCTGACGGCACAGTTAAATCTTTCGATCAGTCGCTAACTGTGGCTGATGTGGCATCTTCTATTGGATCTGGCTTGGCAAAGGCCGCAATAGCAGGCGAGATTGATGGTCAATTAGTCGACACCTCTTATCTAATTGAGAGTGATTCCTCTCTGGCAATTATTACTAATAAAGATGACAAGGCCCTTGAAGTTATTCGTCATTCTACTGCCCACCTTTTAGCGCAGGCAACACAACAACTATATCCCGATGCGCAGGTCACTATTGGTCCTGTCATTGATAACGGTTTTTATTACGACTTTGCTTATAAGGATGGCTTTTCAGAGCAAGATTTAGCAAAGATTGAGAAAAAAATGAACGCCATTGTGAAGCAGAATTTAGTGATAGAGAGAATGGAAATGACTCGAGAAGAGGCGGTTAAATTTTTTAAATCAATGGGCGAGCACTACAAGGCTGAAATTATTGAATCGATTCCTACTAATGAGGCTTTATCTCTATACAAGCAAGGAGATTTTGTTGATCTTTGTCGTGGCCCTCATGTTCCCTCTACTAGTAAGTTAAAAGCATTTAAGTTAATGAAATTAGCTGGTGCTTATTGGCGTGGTGATTCAAACAATGAAATGCTTCAAAGAATTTATGGAACGGCTTGGGAAAATAAGGACGACTTAGAGACACATTTACATCGCTTAGAAGAAGCTGAAAAGAGAGACCACAGGAAGATTGCTAAGGTTCAGGATCTTTTTCATACTCAGGAAGAGGCGCCAGGAATGATTTTTTGGCACCCAAAGGGATGGACTCTCTATCAAATAATTGTTCAGTATATGAGCCAAGTTTTTAAAGATCATGGCTATCTAGAAGTTCATACACCTGAAGTAATTGACAGGACGTTATGGGAAAAATCAGGACACTGGGACAAGTTTGGTGACGCTATGTTCACAACCCACTCAGAGAATCGTGACTATGCCGTTAAGCCGATGAATTGTCCGGGTCATGTACAGATTTATAACCAAGGCCTTAAGTCTTATCGTGATTTACCATTACGTTTAGCTGAATTCGGCTCTTGTCACCGTAATGAACCGTCCGGGACTCTTCATGGAATTATGCGTGTTAGAAACTTTGTTCAGGATGATGCACATATTTTTTGTACAAAAGATCAATTTCAAAGCGAGGTGTCTGCATTTATCGATCTGACATTTAAAGTCTATAAGCATTTTGGTTTTGAAAACATCGATATTAAGCTCTCTACTAGACCTGAGAAACGAGTTGGTTCTGATGAGGATTGGGATCAAGCGGAAGCTGCACTTGCTAAGGCTTTGGATGCTAAAGGCATAGATTGGACGCTTCAAGAAGGTGAGGGCGCTTTTTATGGACCTAAGGTTGAGTTTGTCTTAAAAGATTGCCTAGATCGTGAATGGCAGTGCGGCACAATACAGGCAGATTTTTCTATGCCGGAGCGTCTTGATGCGCATTATATTGCTGAAGATGGTTCAAAACAAACACCTGTAATGCTTCATAGAGTTATCGTTGGATCTATTGAGCGATTCACTGGAATATTAATCGAACATTATGAGGGTGCGCTCCCTTCATGGCTCGCTCCAATTCAAGCAGTTATTTTAAATATTTCCCAAAAACAAGAAGAATTCTCTAAAAAAATAGAGAACCAGCTAAAAAAACAAGGACTTAGAGTGATTTCGGACTTGCGGAATGAGAAGATAGGCTTTAAAATACGCGAGCACTCGATGCAACGTTACCCATATATTTTAGTAGTGGGTGATCGAGAAGTTGAAAATAACCAAATTTCTGTTCGTCGGAGAGGCGGAGAGGATTTAGGTTCAATGTCTGTTGAGGCGTTGATTAAGTTAATAAAACAGGAGTAATTATTAAAAGACCAAATAAGGTAACGACAAGGATTAATCAATATATTAGTTCACCAGAACTCAGAGTGTTAAATAACAAAGGTGAACAGTTGGGAGTCCTAAGTAAAGATGAGGCACTTGAATTAGCTATAAATGCAGGATTAGACCTAGTTGAAGTTTCACCAAATGCAGAACCGCCAGTATGTCGAATTATGGATTTTGGTAAATTTCAATATGAACTAAAAAAGCAGAAGAGTGACGCTAAAAAGAAACAGAAAAAAACTCACGTAAAGATGATCAAGTATCGTCCAGGAACTGAGGAGGCGGATTACCAAATCAAGTTTAAGAAATTGGTTGAATTTATAGATAATGGCGACAAAGTCAAAGTAGTTATTTGGTTTCGTGGTCGCGAAGTTCAGCACCGAGAGTTAGGTGCACAGATGTTAGATAGAATTGAAAAGGATACTGAAGAATTTGCCGTTCTAGAACAACGAGCAAAAATGGAGGGTCGCCAGCTTGGCATGATGCTAGCACCCAAATCGAAGAAGAGTAAGGCGAAAGCCCGAAAAATTGAACCCGAAAAGGGTGAAGGAGTAAATGATGCCGAAGTTAAAGACCAATAGAGGTGCTGCAAAGCGCTTCACAAAAACCGCCAGCGGCGGTTACAAAAGTAAACACTCGCACTTGAGGCATATTCTGACCAAGAAGAGTACTTCTAGAAAACGCTCTTTGCGTTCACCAGATTCCATTGAAAAGGTCGATGTTCCAATGGTTAAAAGAATGTTACCTTACAGTTAAACTAGGAGTATTACTATGGCAAGAGTTTCAAGAGGTGTGCAGGCGCATGCCAAACATAAAAAAGTATTAAAGAAAGCCAAAGGTTATTATGGTGCTCGTTCAAAAGTTTATCGCGTTGCTAAGCAGGCGGTTATCAAAGCAGGACAGTATGCCTATCGTGACCGTCGTCAGCGTCGTCGTCAATTCCGTAGATTGTGGATTGTGCGTATCAACGCTGAGGCACGAAATAATGGCTTGAGCTACTCACAGTTTATTAACGGCTTAAACAAAGCTGGTATTGAGATTGATCGTAAAGTTCTTTCAGATATTGCTATATTTGACAAAGATGCTTTTGCTAAAATTGCAGATCAAGCTAAAGCTGGACTGGCTGAGTAGTAAAATCGAATCAAAAGACTGTAATTAATGTTGCAGTCTTTAAAACATAGCAAACAATAGGCATTTTGATTAACAAGATTATCACCGACGCCAAAAAATCTATAGCTAGTGCTATAGACCTAAAGGCTCTTGAGGATTCAAGAGTGCTTTTTTTGGGCAAAAAAGGTGAATTAACTGATCTTCTTAAGGGTCTAGGTAAACTCTCTAAAGAAGAGCGCCCAGTGATGGGTGAGGCCATCAATGAAGCTAAGGTTAAGATTCAGAATCTCATTGAGACTCGAAAAGAAGAGCTCGAAGAGGTAGCTCTTCAAAGGCGCCTACTCGAAGAAAGAATTGATGTCACATTGCCCGGCAGAAATATCGAAAAGGGTGGACTCCATCCTATTACTCAAACCCTTCACCATATCCAAAATATCTTTGCTAAGGCCGGATTCGAGATAGAGATTGGGCCTGAAATTGAAGATGATTTTCATAACTTTAGTGCGCTAAATATTCCCGAGCATCACCCCGCAAGGGCGATGCATGACACCTTTTATTTTGACGCTAACACCGTTTTAAGAACGCACACGTCGCCGGTCCAGATTCGAACACTACAGAGACAAAAACCACCAGTACGAATTATAGCCCCGGGAAAGGTATATCGCTGCGACTCTGACGTAACTCATACACCTATGTTTCACCAAGTAGAGGGGCTGATTGTTGACAAGGAGGCTTCTTTTGCGCAATTAAAAGGGTTACTAATTGACTTTTTAAGGGCTTATTTTGAAAAGGATGACCTTAAAGTTCGCTTTCGCCCGTCTTACTTTCCATTCACTGAACCCTCAGCCGAGGCTGATATTGAGTGCGTAATTTGTGGCGGTGATGGTTGCCGAGTTTGTAAAAAATCTGGCTGGCTTGAGGTTTTAGGTTGTGGTGTAGTTCACCCTAACGTTTTGAGCGCAGTTAAGATTGATCCTAATGAATTTTCAGGGTCGGCTTTTGGTATGGGCGTTGAGCGATTAGCTATGCTACGTTATAGCGTTAATGACCTGAGGTTGTTTTTTGAAAATGATATTCGCTTTTTAAATCAATTTTAGTGGATAGGATTTGATATGAATATTTCTACTAGATGGCTAAGAGAATGGGTTAACCCTAAAGTTAGCGATAAAGAGCTGTCTGAGAAATTAACGATGGCCGGACTTGAGGTTGAAAGGCTTGCGCCTGTCGCACCACCCTTTGAAGGTCTGGTTGTAGGGCATGTTGTAAACTGTGCTAAACACCCCAACGCAGATAAGTTAAGCCTTTGTGAGGTTGATATTGGTAGCGGGGATAATTTACAAATTATTTGTGGTGCACCTAACGTCAGAAAAGACCTTAAGGTTGTTGTTGCGACTGTTGGCTCGGTACTGCCTAATAATCTTAAAATTAAAAGAGCCAAACTTAGAGGTGTTGAGTCAAACGGAATGATTTGCTCAGAATCTGAAATGTGTCTCTCAGATGATCATGAAGGCATTTTAGAGCTCGACTCCTCAGCAACCATAGGTGAGAATGTTAGGACTGTTCTTGACCTAGATGATCACATCATTGAGCTTGACCTTACTCCAAATAGAGGGGACTGTTTTAGTGTTCTTGGTGTTGCTAGGGAGGTCTGTGTTAATTACGACCTTTCTCTTCCGTCAATAGATTATGTTGCTAAACAGGAGGGCACTAAGTCATTCACAGCCAAAGTGTCTAGTCCTAGCGATTGTCCTAAATATTTAACACGGGTTATTGAAGGCGTTGATAATAGCGCTACTACGCCAAAATGGATGGCTCAGAGGCTTCAAAGAGCCTCACAACAGTTGCATTCGCCTATAGTGGATATTACTAACTACGTTTTGCTCGAGTTAGGTCAGCCTATGCATGCATTTGATTTAACTACGATCAAAGGCAATATAGAGGTAAGGGCTGCAAAAAAAGGTGAGAAGCTTGAGTTATTGAATGACCAAACCGTCTCCTTGAATAAAGACACCCTCGTTATTGCTGATAAGAATTCAGCCATAGCAATTGCCGGCGTCATGGGGGGATTGAAAACTGCTACTCTTAGTGGTTCATCAAAAATTCTTCTGGAGAGTGCCTTCTTTGATCCAATCGCGATCTCAGGAGTTGCTAGGTCTTATGGACTGCACACCGAATCTTCGCTAAGATTTGAGCGTGGTGTTGACTTTAATATAACGAAGCAAGCCCTAGAAAGGGCTACCGAATTAGTTCTTGATATTTGTGGTGGTAAGGCGTCACCAATTAATGAGTGTATTAACCCATCTTCTCTTCCATTACTTGAGCCGATCAAAATATCTAGAGAAAAAATAGCCAGCGTACTAGGTTTCGATCTAGACCCTAAATGGATAGAATCTAAGTTCAAGTTCCTAGAGTTTAAATATAAAGCGCACAAGGATTCGTGGACTGTTACACCTCCAAGTTTCCGTTTCGATGTTCGCATACCGGCAGACATAATTGAAGAGTTAGCTAGGCTTTATGGTTACGACAAGATACCTGTTAAGAAGCTTTCAATAGATGCAAATATAGCTCACTCCTCTCAAGCAAAAGTTAGTTCCTATGATCTTTCTCAGTCGCTCGTCAATAGAGGCTATCAAGAAGTCATTACCTACAGCTTTATTTCCGATGAGTACCACGACTTAATTGACCCAAGCGCTAAGAAAATTTTATTAAAAAATCCAATCTCAGATGATATGTCAGTGATGCGCTCAAGTTTATGGCCAGGACTTCTAGAGACTGTGAAAATGAATCGTAGGAGAGGGCACCAAAATGCCAGATTCTTTGAAACTGGACTTTCCTTCTCTGGCACCTCAGTTGAGGATCAGAAACAAAAAGTTGCTGGAATCGTTTGTGGCAATCGTTTTGAGTCGCAGTGGGGGAGTGGTGATAGAGAGGTTGATTTTTTTGATGCCAAATCCGATGTCCAATCCCTCCTAGATCATAGCAAAGGTGATTACTCATTTGAGGCCGCTGAGCACCCAGCATTGCAGGCTGGCCAGTCAGCTAAAGTCTCTAAAAATGGTCAATTTATAGGATGGCTTGGAGCGCTCTCTCCTGTCCTCCAAAAGAAGCTATCATTGCCTAAGTTATTTTTATTTGAACTTAACCAGAGTGACATTGAGCAAGGAGAGATTTCAAGCTATCAAGCTTTCTCTTCGTTCCAGGCCTCTCAAAGAGATATTGCATTAGTTGTTTCAAAGGACGTTAGTTCTGAACAACTTATCAATTCAATTCGGTCTCTAAAGCAAAACGACCTTATTGACGTTAACTTGTTTGATGTCTATGAAGGTCAGCACATTGAGCAGGGTAAAAAGAGTGTTGCATTAAACCTTACTTATCAATCAATAGAAGCCACATTAACCGATGAACAGTTAGAGCAAAATGTTAGTAAAATAGTGAAACATTTAGAATCTAAATTTTCAGCCAAACTAAGATAAAAAAAATATGTCCCTAACCAAACAAGATATTGCTAACGCTCTAGTTAAAAAAACCGAACTAACTCAAACTCAGGCGTTAGTGTTAACGAACCAATTTTTTGATCAGATAATTGAAACGCTCAAGAATGGTGAGGAAGTTAAATTATCGAGTTTTGGAAATTTTGTTGTAAGAGAAAAAACTCAAAGACCTGGTAGAAATCCAAAAACTGGAGAAGAGGTTATTATTAGTGCTAGAAAAGTTGTTACCTTTAAGGCTGGCCCTAAACTCAAAAAAGCAACTCAGAAAGGTAAGTAGGTTTAATCTAGTCTGTTATTGCGACCATAAACCCTATTACGATTGGCATCACCGATAGCATAGTTAGTTGCTGAAGATTCTCGTCTGCAGTCTTACCACTCACCTTGCGATTTTTTAATTTAGGAGTGTAGTCGTCATCCAACGAGAATGATGCAAATATGAGCTCTTTCGATTCATTTAATGAATCTTCATTTTGAACCATCTCTACGTCATAGATTGAATTAGGGTCTTCAGTTAACTTATTGACAAATAATATAGTTTCATTAAAGTGCAAAAAGAACCTCTCAGCAGGGCAGTTTGATGCCTTCTTGGGTGTCAACTCACCTTCCGACATTGAGCTAGCTATCTGGTCATGGTGCTGATCAGTTAATCGAATGTACCTTGTGTCAAGGTAATCACCTAGGTCATTCTCTCCTTCGTACTCTTTTATGTATTCAATTAGCTCTTTAAGCATGTGTTTTGGAATTTAGAAATTAAGTTGAGAATTTTATCAAAGATTCACTTGGATTTACCAAATTGAATTTGATATATGTCGAAAATAGTAATCGACATCGCTGCAATGATTGGACCAATAAAAAGACCCAATATACCAAACTTAATAATTCCTGCTAGAGTCGAAAGAACAGTAATAAGAGTGTTATTTAATGCGCTTTGATGATTCATTGAATTTGAAAGTTTCATAATGATAATTGGTCTTAGGAAATTATCAATCAATGTACCCGATATAACTGCACCAAAAATTATAATAATAATTGCATTGGTAGGCTCACCAATAGCAAATAGATAGATCGATAATGGAAACCAAACTAGCAACCCTCCAAGTATCGGGATAAAGCTTGCAAGAGCCATCGCGACTCCAAAAAATAAGGCCGGTAATCCAACAATCATGACTCCAATTGCAAAAGCAATACCTTGGGTTAATGCAACTAAGAAGACACTCCCAACCAGAGTAAGAGAGAGTGCTGAGAATTGATTAAAAAGCAAGTCATTAATTTTATTATCAAGTGGTGAGACCTTTCTTACCTTATCAATAAAAGAAGGGCCATCAATATAAAAGTAATAAAGAGAAAAGATTGTAATAATAACAAAAAAGATAAATTGACTTGAAAGGGTGGTAATACTTTTAAGAATCACTATAGAGAAGTCTTTAATGGCAAAAGCAATACTCTCAAAATTGTTACGAAGAGAACTATCTAGAAACTCACGGATAGAGTCAGATATAGGCAAACCTAAAATGATTTGATCTTTAATTCTTCTAATTTCACTGACCTGATAGTCACTTTGAAGCTTATTTATAAGATTGGTAATCTCGATACCACTGAAAAACAAAATATAACCAAGTGGAAGTATCAACAGAACTGTCACCAGAATTGTCATTATTATTGCAGCAAGGTTTTTTGAGTATTTTTTGGAGAGCTTATTGAAGCTACTATAGGTCGATATGCAAATTAATAGCGATAAAAAAAGGTAGGCAATGAATGGTGTAAATAACCAAACTAGGGATAGAATGGAGAGAGCCAGAAGAATTAATACTAAGCCATTTCCGTGTTCATTTTTGATGTTCTGTGTCATGTCTACTCCATTTTAATAACTCTTCAGGAAAATAGTAATTACTGAAATTAAGGGAAATATCCCTTGAGAAATAAAAGCCTTTCAACTTCATCCATGCGCTCAATAGCATATCTTAAAGTAGTTCTTGGAAGTTGTGCGTAGTTTTGTTTCAAAAAAGTTCGGATTAGATCTTGATCTCTTTTGTATACTTCCCGTAGCATCCAACCGACAGCTTTGTGGATGAGGTCATGCTTATCATTAAGAAGTATTTTTGCTATTTGAAGGGTTTCATTGAATTGGTTGTTTTTGATAAGAGTGAAAGTAGAAACAATACTAATTCGTCTGACCCAGAGATTTTCTGAATGAACAAATTCGAATAAAATTGACCTTTCGTCCGGATTATTATAAAGATAATCGCCTACAATATACGGCGCACTTGAGTCAACTAAGTCCCAATTATTAATAAAATTTATCTGCCTTATGTAGTACTCAAAGATTTTACTAAAGTTGCCTTTTTTGTATTGATTGACCAAAATAATTAGTGCGCATAGTCGAACTTCATGGATTGGGCTTTGAATTAACTCTGTCAGTTCTTTTAGGGTAATTTTAGGGCTAAATTTTTTCGCAACTTTGCGAATATCTGGCATCCTTACGCCAAGAAAAATATCTCCATAGCCATATTCCCCTTTGTTAGTTTTAAAGAACCATTCATTTGATTTTCGACGATCTTCGGTAGCTAAGATTTTCAGTTCATTTATTACTTCTTTTGCTATCATAAGATATACTATCATTCTTTTAATTATTTACAATAATACATGCAAACAGCTTATCTTGCCGGCGGATGCTTTTGGTGTGTAGAGGCAATTTTTCAGCGCGTTAATGGCGTTAAAGAGTTGACCAATGGGTACTGCAATGGATTAACTCAGAATCCTTCTTATGAAGAGATATGTGGTGGTCAAAGTAATCACGCAGAGGTTTTAAAAGTTGACTATGATGAACAACAAATTTCATACTCTGAATTGTTAGAGGTTTTTGTTGCTACACATGACCCAACAAGCCTTAATCAGCAGGGTGCGGATAAAGGAACACAGTATCGATCTGCTGTCTTCTATACTGACGATTCTCAAAAACAAATTGCAACGTCTATTATTGGAGCAATTAAAGGCGCGGTGACTGAAATTACCGAGCTAGATATTTTTTATCCTGCAGAGAGTTATCACCAAAATTACTATAACAACAACCCTAACCAACCCTACTGCCAGATGGTGATTTTGCCTAAAATTAATAAGTACTTTAAATAGATATATGGAAGACCAAGAATTACTCAGATACTCTAAGCAAATTATGTTGCCTCAGATAGATGTTGAGGGTCAACAAAAAATCATGGATTCCACAGTACTAATTATTGGAATGGGAGGTCTCGGCTCTCCAACAGCGCTTTATTTAGCGGCTGCAGGGGTTGGTCATATTATTATTGCTGACTTTGATCAAGTAGAGCTATCTAACCTTCAGCGTCAAATCATTCATCAAACCAAAGATATTGGCGAGGATAAAGTCGATTCTGCAAAGAATAAATTGACTGAGCTTAATCCTAATATCAAAGTAACCATTGCCAATGAGCTGATTCATACGGATAACCTTTCTACTTTGATTAAAGATGTAGACATTGTTTTAGATGGAACCGATAACTTTGAAAGTCGATTTGAAATCAACAAAGTATGCGTTGATTATAAAAAACCTCTCGTCTCAGCAGCTGTTATTAGATTTGAAGGCCAGGTTTCGGTTTTTAAGGGATATGAAAAAGATCAGCCATGCTATCAGTGCCTCTATACAGAAGAAGGGGATGATAATGAGAGCTGCGTTCAAAGTGGTGTTTTAGCGCCAGTAGCTGGACTCATTGGTACCATTCAAGCGTTGCAAGCAATAAAAGTGATATTAAGCTTGGGCGATGAGTTATGCGGAACATTGCTTCTGGTTGATGGATTGGATTTAAGTTTTAGAAAAGTTAAAATCGGTAAAGACTTAAAATGTCCAATCTGTAACTCAAATTAAACACAAGGTAAAATAGTTATTTTAGGAGTTCAAAAATGTTAATTTTTATTAGTACACTTGTTTCTGTTGGATTTGGATATTTATTTTTTAGGATAGTAAGGCCAAAATCTCAGACGGGAAGTAAGTCTAACTTCTATGCAAGAACCTTTCTGGCATGGAGTTTATTTGCTTCAACTTCTTTTTACATACAGCCTTTTGCTAGGAGTCCAAGTTTAGATAATCTAATACCTTGGATGTCAGTGGCTATACCTTTTGGATTGGTTGCGTTTATTGCAGGTTATCTCTTCGGGAAATTTAGATAATCAATTATCCAATTCTAGTTATTTCGGGGCGTAGCGCAGCCTGGTAGCGCACTTGACTGGGGGTCAAGTGGTCGCAAGTTCAAATCTTGCCGTCCCGACCAATATTTATATAAAACTTAAAGGGACATAACTTAAGCCTTAGCTTATGCAAAATAAAATATCTCAGTTGACTCATAAAAGAATACTTGGGGTTGCAATTCCAATTGTATTAGCAAATGTAACAATTCCAATTTTGGGAGCTGTTGATACAGCGGTTGTTGGACAGATGGGTCTGGCTGCCCCAATAGGTGCCGTTGGAATAGGTGCTATTATTATTTCAGCAATTTATTGGCTGTTTGGCTTCCTGAGAATGGGGACCACTGGGCTCACTGCTCAAGCAATCGGTTCGAATGATCAATCCGAAACTTCTGCACTTTTGGTTAGAGGGGTTATTATCGGTCTTGTTGCAGGCCTCATATTAATACTCATTCAAATTCCTTTATTCAGTGGCGCGCTTGGATTAGCTCCGGCATCTGCTGAGGTGGAGTTTTTAGCGCAAGAGTATTTAAAGATAAGAGTCTATAGCGCTCCTGCTGCAATCGCAATTTTTGGAATTACAGGTTGGCTTATTGCCAAAGAAAGGACGCGAGCTGTCTTGGTTCTTCTGTTGCTTGTCAATACTATCAACATAACTCTAGATTTCGTCTTTGTTCTTAAGCTGGGTTGGGGAGTTGAAGGAGTCGCATTTGCAACACTTATTGCAGAATGGTTTGGACTATTATTTGGATTATGGCTCGCTAGAGAAGGATTCAAAAACGGCTACTGGAGAAACTGGATCCAAATATTTGACAGAGCTAGGCTTATAAAAATGGCTAAAGTTAATAGTGATATTTTGATTCGATCAGTTCTACTAGAGATAGCCTTTGTAAGCTTTTTATTTCTTGGATCAAGTTTTGATGACGCCACTTTGGCTGCGAATCAGGTGTTGATTCAGTTTTTAAATATCACCGCTTACGCCATGGATGGCTTTGCTTTTGCAGCAGAGGCATTAGTTGGGCAAGCCTTAGGTGCGAAAAATAGAGGATTGTTTCGAAAGTCAGCCATTATGACTAGTCAGTGGGGTTTTGGGTTAGTTATAGTTATGGCAATTATTTTTGCTGTTTTTGGCAGCAATATAATTGATGTTATGACGACTGCTGAAAATGTCAGAGAAGTGAGCCGAGAATACCTGCCTTGGATGGTTCTAGCGCCTTTAGTTGGAGCAGCTTCTTGGATGCTGGATGGCATTTTTATCGGTGCTACTAGAACAGCAGATATGCGTAATATGATGTTTATTTCTTTCTGCGTCTATTTATTAACTTTAGCAATACTGTTGCCTAGATATGAAAATCATGGGCTATGGGCTTCGCTCATTATCTTTTCAATAGCTAGGGGAGTTACACTGGGATATAAATATCCCAAGTTAGAGACTTCTATTGAGAATAGTAACTTAAAAAGTTAGTCTAAGTATCCAAACTTTCCACTATTAAAATCATCGATTGTTTGCCTAATCTCGTCATTGGTATTCATTACAAATGGACCGTAGGAGGCGATAGGCTCATCGATCGGTTCACCGCTCAGAACAAGTACCTCAGCATCGTCGTCAGCTCTTATTGTAAATTCAGAGCCTTTATTGTTGAAAAGCACGAAGTGGTTTGTCGGCGCCTTATCTGAATTGTTGATGGTGACACTTCCTTTGATGACTAAAAGTCCAGTATTGTGGCTCTCTTTAAAACTTAGACTGGTACCTTTCCCTTTATTGAGCTTGACATTGAATAGGCACAGCGGAGTAAAGGATGAGGCGGGACCTTTACTTTTTTCAAATTCACCAGCAATAATATCGATGGATCCAATACCGTTTCCAAGATCAACTTTAGCCAAGTCCTTGTTTTCAATGTTTTGATACTTTGGCTCCGTCATTTTATCTTTTGCCGGAAGGTTAACCCAGAGCTGTACCATCTGCATTTCTCCACCTTTTTTACTGAAATTTTTCTCGTGATACTCCTTATGAAGTATCCCTTTTCCAGAGGTCATCCACTGAATACCTCCTTCTTCAATAATGCCGCCAGCGCCAGTGCTGTCGTTGTGTTCAACCTTTCCTTTGTAAGCAATGGTAACTGTTTCAATGCCCCTGTGAGGGTGAGGACCAACACCAAGAGGCGCACCATTATTAGGTGCAAAGTAGTGAGGCGGAGCATAGTCCAATAAAAGAAATGGGCTCATGCGTTTCATGGTGAGGGGCTCTTTTCTTCCCAACATTCCATACACCCTAAAACCATCCCCAACAAAATGAAGATTGTCAGGGGCAATGACAGCCTCTATCGATTTAATTGACATATTGGTTCATTTTAAATTTTATAAAAAATTATATATATATTCTGTTGATTCTATTGGTTATTTAGCGAAACAGTAGGTTTTATATTTCGCAATGATCAATGATTATTAAGGTATATTGATTGAAACTCATTAAATGGGTAAAAAGTGATTACTAACACAATGATTATTGTCTTTATGACAGTATTTCTATTAGGGTCTTTAGGAGGAAGTAACTCTTCAAATTCGACTACTTCAATTTGCTCTACTTCAAATGTTTTATGTTCTGGAACGAGTCTTACCTACAACTCTTCAAATGCTTCAACTCAAGCTGCTACAACTGAATTTCAAAATTTAAACTATTCTAGCGCTGCAAGCTCTCAGAACCCACTAGAGGTTATAAATGCCCATAAGGCTTATGGATATGGCCTTACAGGCTCTGGGGAGACGATTGCAATTCTAGATGCTGGTTTTAGTACAAGCCACGACGAGCTTGATAGTAAAACAATTACTCAGTATGGTACTCAGACTGCAGCAACTGGCGTCAATGCGACAGCTGACCATGGTTTAATAGTCTCCAGTGTAGCAGCTGGTGAGGATGACGGTACGGGTATGCAAGGTGTTGCGCCAGGAGTAAGTCTACATTGGGCAAGCTACAATCAAAGAAATGGAAACACTTACTACCCAACGCATTGGGCTAATGCCACAGATAATGCTAGCTCTGCTGTAGTTCAAAATAATAGTTGGGGTATTGATTATCAAATAGATACGCTTCAATCTGATATAAGCTCGAATAGCTGGACTAATGCGTACGGAATAGCTCAAAAATTTCATTCTAGTGGCTACACTGCAAACGAAACTTCAGCTAATGCTTACATTACTGCTCTTGATAACTTTCAAGACCATGGTGTTGTCGTCTACGCACTATCAAACACTTCTTCCTATACAGATGCTGATTTTCAGGCCGCACTACCTGTATTGTTTTCTCAACTAGAAGAGGCCTGGATAACTGCGGTTAATGTCGAGATTACGGGCTCATCTGGAAACGAAACTTATACTAGAAAGTCAGCCCCTTGTGGCTCCACTGGAAAGTACTGTTTAGGTGCAGATGGCTATCAAATAGTTGGTGCTGCCTATGACAGATCTGCTACTAATTTATATTGGCAGGGTGTCTCAGGCACCTCCTTTGTTGCACCTCAAATTTCTGGAGCAGTTGCACTTTTAGCTGAAGCATTTCCAAATCACAACCCAGAGCAATTAACAGATAGGTTGCTTGCATCAGCTGATAACACTTTCTTTTCTCATGACGCAGCAGTAACTTTTGGTAATGGTGTCTCTCATGGATATGACGATGAGTTTGGACACGGTATATTGGATATTTATGCAGCTCTAAATCCTATCACTTCTTCAGCCTATACAAGGATTTATACGGGAGATTCTTCAGATGGTAGTGAATCTTATCAACTTGGAAATTCTAAACTGTTAACCTCAAACTCTTTAGGTGACTCTCTTCAAAAGGGCTTGATTGGAGAGGTAGGATATACTTACGATGATTTGGGTGGTGGCTTCGAGTATGACATGAGTTACCATGTTAATTTAATGTCAAATAATAAGCCTAAATTTAATCTCTCAGAAGAGCTTAAGAGTCTTACAAATCCTATTGATAATTCATTGAAAACTAAAGACTCTTTAAATCTAAATCAAGGAATATCAATCGGATTAAGTGCAATACCTATTCAGAGCTTCTTTGATTCAAATAGTTACTCATCACCTAACTTACAAAGTTACCATACCCCATATCTAGATTCTAATGAAGGTGGACTAGGTATAGGGGGTACTTTTAATATATCTAATGCCCGTTTATTAGTTGGTGCAACAATGCCTATTGAGTTTAATAATGGTCAAAAAATTGGATCTAAAAAAAGTCTTGTGAGTTCACTAGAGTATGGAAACCCTCAGAGCCAATCTGTCACCTTAATGACTGGTCTTAGTCAAGAAAATGATAGTCTACTTGGCTCTATAGGGTCTAATGCCTTTTCTCTTGACGGTGCTAAATCGACTACAACCTTTACTGCACTTAAAGCACAAAAACACCTTCTTGATAATTTCTCCTTGACAGGCATAGTAACCCATGCAAATACAAACATGACGAGTCCTAGTAATAGCTTAGTTGATTCAGCGAGAGATGTTAAATCCTCTAGTATTGCGTTGGTTGCTGATATGAGAAATTTATCAAATGATGACCAACTATCTATATTTGTTAATCAACCTAATCGAGTTGATAGCGGCTCAATAGCAATCAAAACTGCAAGCTTGGCTGATTCTAATAGAAATATAAATCAAACTATCAAAAATATTGACCTAGACTCTTCATCAAGGCAATTAAATTATGGACTATCTTATCGCAAAGACTTAAATGAAAATTTAGCTTTTTCAGTTAAACATATTATTACAAATAATTTAAATCATAGTGATAATTCAAATAGGCTACATTCAAGTTATATTGGTATGGACTATAAAGATCTTAAGCTGGGTTTTGCAAGCAATCCTAATGACTCTTCAATAGAAACAGAGCTCTCTTATGCTATCGCTTTATAAACTCAAAAACAAATTTCTGATTCTCTTAATGATGATAGTCAGTTCTTGCTCGATTATTTCAGATGATTTGTCGTGTAAGTTTTCTGAAATTGACTGTTATCGCTTTAACTATTCATCAATTGAGGATTTCAGGGATTCAGTAACAGAGCATGCTTCGAAGTGGAATTTGAAAGATCCTTCGGATGCTTTATCTAATTTAACAATAAATAAGGAGCTATCTATCAAATCCTCAAATGATGCTGAGGAGTTGATTTCGACTAATCCTGAAGACATCTATGTCCTTGCTAGATACATCACTGAAAATCAAAAACCAAGAGAGTGGCTATTCGTTGCTGAGCAGGCTTTTTTGCGAAGCTTAAATAACCTAAATAGGTAGATTAAATTTTCTTTATTTTGTTGGCAAGAATCAATATGTCAATATCACTTTTTCGATTAAGTGAGTGCATCATACGGTGACAGTTTGGGCACAATGCTACTGCATTTTCTGTCATATCTTCGCCATCATCCTCTAAATGTTTGACATGATGTACCTCTAGGTAAGGCTCCCCATTAGGTTCGTTAAAGGGTGCTGGCTGTTCACATAGTTCACAGACTCCATTGGCTCTCCTTAATGTATAAGAAACAACGTAAGGATTTCTTTGATGACGAATAGTTGCGACCTCTCTAAAACCGAGTATATCTGGCAAGTTGTTTGCTTTACTTTCCAATTCTTTATTACTAAGTTTTTGAGATTTTTTAAATTGAGTTTTAAAAACATTTTCAATTTCAGAATGATTGATTGGCCTTGAATTATTATTGAACTTGAGTGGGAAGACCCACACAAGTCTAGAGTCACCATTTTTATCCGGCTGTTGCTTTTGATAAGGTTTATCATACAAATGAACCTGTCCACGATAAATGTATTCTCCTGCTTTGAATACTTCAAAGAGATGAGGAACAACACCATTAGCCTTTGATTCAGAGAGGGTTTTGTTTTCCCGTGTCATCTCTTGATCACCTATCTGCCCCTTGCCTATATGATGCACCTTATTATTAAACCATCTATCGTGATAGATAGACTTGATATGGTTAATAATTAAAACGAGCGTGTTGGTGCTATTGGATTTATTCATTCCGGACTGTAATGAGCAGCCGAAAGTTGAACGAATCTCCTCATTTGAATAGATATTTCCAAGTTGTAAATTCTCAATTTGCATACCAAAAGCCTTGTAATAACTACTATTATTAATTAAATAGCGGTTTATAAAAAATCTATCATAGCACTTTTTATTAATAATGGTTTCTGAATTGAATCAATACATGGGTTTTCAGAATAACAAAGTCTCTCACAACTGAATTCATGCTGATATGAATTTTTTTAGTAGTGTTTAAGTGAATTTTTAGCATAATAATATTTATTAATTTAGAGAAGGGAAGAGTGACTAAAAAGAATATTCTAGTGTTCAAACATATGCCCTCACAAAACCCAGGCATTTTTCGTGATTTTGCAGAGAGTCAGAACGTTAACTTTATTGAAATTGATCTTCATGCAGGAGACAAAATTCCTGATTTAAAAGACTTTGATGGTCTCTGGGTAATGGGTGGTTCTATGAATGTTTGGGAGGAAGATAAATATCCCTGGCTGATTGAAGAGAAAAAAGCAATTAGATATGCAGTAGAAGATCTTAAAATGCCATTTTTAGGAATATGTCTTGGCCATCAGTTGCTTGCAGTTGCGATGGGAGGTAAAGCTATCGATACTGGACGATACGAGGTAGGCCTATTTGAAATTGAGCCTACCGAAGAAGGATTGAATCATCCACTACTTAAAAACCTTAAAGATTCAGAAAAGTGGGTAAATGCTCATTTGGTGGAGGTTATAGAGGCACCGAAGAATGCTATAATCCTAGCAACCTCAGAGCATTGCCAAAACCATGTTATGCAGCTTGGTGAGAACGCATACTCCTGTCAGTTTCATCCTGAAGTTTGTAGCCATACCCTAGATGGGTGGATGAAAATTCCTGGTGTGCCTGATTTTTTTGATGAGCTCAGTGCCAATGGAATTGATGATTTAACATCTAGTATTACTGAAAATCTAGATGTTAATAATAGGGCATCCTCTGTTTTATTTGAAAATTGGTGTAACCTCGTTTTTAACTAGAAGATTACTTAAAGTTTCATTATATTTGGCCAATATTGTTGCATTGATATAGAATCAATGTCAAAATCCAAATATCGAAAATTTATCTACTATTTCAATGACAGCTAAACATTGTTCACAATGCCAACAACAGTTTGGTTGTGGTGCGGGCACTGGAAACTGCTGGTGTATGAGTTTCCCTCCAATTATGGCGCCAACTATAGAGCAAGACTGTTTCTGTCCGTCTTGTCTCGGTGAGGCTATTAATAATAGAATTGAGTCTCTTGTTGAGGAAAATGGTATGGAGGGTTTTCAGAAACTTGCTGAGCCATATCGCAACCAATCTAAGCTCATTAAAAATGTTGACTTTACCATAGAAGATGGGCTCCATGTTTTTAGTAAATGGTATCTCATTAAACAGGGAGAATGTTGTAATAATGGATGTAGTAATTGCCCATATTAACTAAAATAAACTATGCATAAATTTGACGACCAAGCCTCCAAGATATTGCTCAAGGTTCTATCACATACTATCGAAAGATTAAGTTTGGATCCACCTATTCTTGATTATCCAAAGTCAGTTGAATTTTTTGAAAAAAATGCGCCAAGCCTCATCACTGAGGTAGGTAACTCAATTGATAAGGTTTTTGATCAATATAAAAACACTATAGAGCAGAGCATCATTTCTGCAGACTCTCCAAGAAACCTCTCGTTTATACCTGCAGCGCCAACTAAGGCATCAATGATTTTTGATTTAGTCGTTTCTGCAGGTTCCTTGAATGGTATTTCTTGGCAAGAGGGGAGTGGTGCAGTTTGGGTGGAAAATCAAGTGATTCGCTGGATCGCAGATCTTGTAGGTTTGCCAGAAGATGCTGGCGGCTGTTTTGTGGCAGGTGGTACTAATGGAAATCTTTCTTCACTTGTTGTTGCAAGAGAAGAACATCGAAAGAAGCATAAAGGTAATTCAAAACGCTTAGCAATTATTTGCTCCGATCAAACCCATTCATCTGTTAAAAGTACCGCCAAGGTTATGGATTGTGATGTGATTGTGGTTCCTACAAATGATTCATTTCAGTTAACACGAGAGTCAATTGAAAATGAATTAAAAGTTCATTCTAAGAAATATAAAGAACTTGATATTTTTGCAATTGTAGCAACAGCAGGAACAACTAATTTAGGTGTTATAGATGATATTTATGGAATCTCAGAGTATGCAAAAAGCAATAAGATTTGGCTCCATGTTGATGGTGCTTATGGCGGTGCTGGACTTTTGTCTCCAAAGGTAAAAGATCTTTTTAGTGGTATTGAGCATGCAGATTCATTTATCGTGGATCCACATAAATGGCTTTTTGCACCATTCGACTGTGCAGCTGTAATTTATCGAAACAAGCACTTGGCTTCAGAGGTTCATTCTCAACAAGCCAACTATTTAGATATTCTGCATGATGAGGAGGCGGGTGATAATCCTTCTGATTATGCCTTCCATCTGACACGAAGAGCTCGAGGTTTACCGATGTGGTTTTCTTTGTCGGTTTATGGAATAAAGGCTTATCGTGAAGCTGTTGAAAGTTCTCTTAATATTGCAAAATATGCTGCTGATGAAATTAAGAAATCTTCCTATTTAACATTGTTGATAGAGCCTTCACTTTCAGTGGTTGCCTTTGAGCGTGAAAATTGGGGATGGGAGGAATGCAAAAACTGGTCCACTGAACAACTCAAAAAACAAGTCTGTTTTGTTGTTCCTTCTTTAGTTAGAGGTAAACCAGTATTTCGTTTTGCTTTTTTAAACCCTGAGACCTCAAAAGAAATAGTTGATGAAATTTTATTGAGCCTTGAATAGGTTATTTCTTCTATATGAGAATTAAATGATTAGAAAGATAGTACAAATAGGTAACCCAGCTTTACGTCAAATTGCCAAGGCAGTTAATGAGAGTGAAATTACTTCTGATGAAATTCAGAATCTCATTGATGATCTTATTGAAACAATGAGGAATGCAAATGGCGCAGGTCTTGCAGCTACACAAATTGCGGTACCTCTGCGAATTTGTGTAATAGAGGTTAATAAAAACCCTCGCTACCCTTACAAACCTGATATTCCACTCACTGTATTAATTAACCCGAAGATTGCCTTTCTAACAGATGAGAGGATTTCTGTTTATGAGGGTTGCCTATCTGTCCCCAACCTAAGAGGTCAGGTCGATAGGTGTCCTGAAATTATAATTGAGGGGTTTGATAGGGAAGGTAAAAGTGTCAATTTTGTTTCAAAAGGAATCAGTGCCGGTACTTTTCAACATGAACTCGACCATCTTGATGGTTTAGTCTTTACCGATAGAATGAGAGATACCAGCTCATTAACAACTATCGATGAGTTTGCGCTCAATAATGAAGAAGAATTTAAAGAACAAGTTATGAGTATTGTTGAACATTATGGCAGTTAGTGAGCAAGATAAAAATTTTGAATTGCAGGATTCTGAGGATCGAGGTTCTGGAGTTTTTACTAAGAATTTTTATGGCAAAGGTCGAGTTGTAATGACGGGTGTTATGGATAAAATTGTTAGTATTAATCATGTCGGCGTCTCTCAGATTGGTGAACATGAATATGTCGCACCAGTCGGATTTATGGCGCTCGTCAATCATTCATGTAACCCAAATTGCGGCATCAAGGTTAATAAGACAGGGGCTCATGATTATGTTGCTATGAGAGATATTGAGCCTGGCGAAGAGGTCACCTTTGATTATGCAATGCAAAATTATAAAATAGGGTATTTTCCAAGTAAATGTTTATGTGGCTCCCCAGAATGTCGAGGAACGGTCGGAGGCTGGGTAGACTTACCGAAGCATAAAAGGAAAGATTATCAAGGCTATATTGCGCCATATCTGCTCGAGCTAGATAATAGCTAATTGTTTTTTTTAAAAATACTTTATAAAACTTCTTTTTTGAATAGTAATTAAAGATGTTTTTTATAGATTTCAAATCCTTCTTCATATATACTCGTTTCTGGTAGGTGTTAAATTTGCCTATCAATAAAAAGGAGAGAGTTTTTTTAAACTTTAAAAGGAGATAATGTTTTGGAAGATCAAATATTAGCTTTAACGGCAGACTTAGCTGCTGTCAAAAGTGCGGCTCAGGTCACAAACACGATGTTTGCTGAGATGTACTATTATGTAACGATCCCCTTGATGGTTCTCATTCATGCTGGCTTCCTTCTCTATGAGATGGGCGCTACTCGCGTGAAGAACGTTCTTTCATCGGGTATGAAAAATTTACTCGCGTTCGCGTTTACAATTGCTGCGTGGTACCTGTTTGGCTGGTGGTTCTATTGGGCCCTGCCAACTTGGCCGTTAGACCTCGCCGCAGGCGCAGGTTACATGGAAATTTCAGGTATAGGGTATGCTAGTGCTATAGCTTTACCATGGGGCGATTCTGCTCAATACATGGGTCCGAATATGGGTGACAACGCGTCAGGTGTATTCTGGGGAGCTTTTGCATTGTTTGCTGCGACTACCGCTTCTATCGCTTCTGGCGCTCTGATCGAGAGAATACAAACCGTAGGTTTTGTAATCTGTGCGATTGTACTAGGTACTGCTGCTTGGGGTATTGCTGCGGCATGGGGATGGCACGCAGACGGATGGTTAGTAACTAAGTTTGGATATCACGACTTTGGTGCTGCTGGTCTTGTACACGCTGTCGCTGGATTCTTTGCACTCGGTGTCCTAATTAATTTAGGGCCACGTGTTGGGAAGTTCAATGCTGATGGTTCGGCGAATCATATCGCTGGTCACAATATGCCACTTACAGTAACCGGCTTAATGCTGATTATTGTTGGATTCTTCGGATTCCTAATGGCTTGTATCATTCTGCCTGGTGAAGGTTGGAGTTGGTACGCTGACAAAGCAACGACCATTTACGGTACTCCAATGACGCTTTCAGCGCTAGCATTTAATGTTCCTCTGGCTGCTGCAGGCGGAATTATCGGTGCTTGGGTTGTTACTAGAGATCCGTTCTGGATGATGTCTGGCTGTCTAGCAGGTATTATTTCAGTAGCTGCAGGATTAGACCTTTACTTTGGTTCTACTGTCCTCGCTGTTGCTATGGTTGCAGGTATGATTATAAAACCATGTGCAGACTGGCTTGAAGGTTTTGGTATCGATGATGCTGTTGGCGCGGTTACGATTCACGGAACGATTGGTCTATTCGGTCTAGTTGTTCTTGGTATCTTAGGTTCTGGTGCTCCAGGGCTTGGTGCTTTTGCTCCAGAAGATACAGTAGCAATTAGCCTGTGGGGCCAAGTCGTTGGTGCGGTAGTAATGTTCTTGCTTGGTTTTGTTCCAGGATATGTCGTATCTTGGATAGTTGACAAGGCTGGAATGTTGCGTATCCCAGATGCAGTTCAAGAAAGAGGACTTGATGCAGTGAAAGTACCTGCACAAGCTTACCCTGAGGGTATGACAAGTCCTGAATCTGAATCTTAATTATAAAGGAGAATTAATATGGGATATTTTGCTGAATCTTTTGCAGAACTTTATAATGCCGATGGTTGGATTGACATGGGTATGTTTATCGGTGCTGGCTCATCAGCCGCTGGCTGGTGGACAGTGATTGCTACGGTTATGTTGCTAGCAGTGTTAGCTAAAGGCAACTCTGACGAGCAAGATCACTATAAGTAAGTAACTGTAAAAGTAATAAAACGAAAAGGGCGGTATGAAAATACCGCCCTTTTTTTTATGAATGACATTAAATTATTATTTTTTCATTTTGTTGTAGGTTTGATGAATCAGCGCCTCTTTTCGTTGTAACTTGATCCAGCCCGCCTCATCAAACTCCTGAGTTGGAGGCTCGTCCATTACAAAATGCTGATAGTCATCAACACCTCTAACTAGCATGGCTGAGTCATTGTCTGTTTGAGTTTGGTACATGTCCGTGGAAATGTAGTTAATGGTTAGTCCAATTCTTCGATTACTGCTTTCATTCGGGTAAGAGGTGTGCATTGTCCAGCCGTGATGAAGAGAAGCCTCTCCTGCCTTTAATGGGACGCTCACCGAATCACTTTCAGAGACATTTTCAATCGTTTGACCGTGATGAAGAAGGTTATGTTTGTCAACTGTAGTTCTGTGAGGAATTTTTCCGTTTTTGTGACTTCCAGGAATCATGTGCATGCACCCATTCTCCTCAGTTGCATCAGACAGGGCAACCCAAGCAGCTACCTGTTTATCGTCATTAAAACCCCAGTAGCTCAGATCTTGATGCCAACTGATGTGTGTTTTAGAGTGCGGCTCCTTGATTACAAACGAAGTGTTATAAAGCAGTATGTTGGGTCCTATGAGAGACTCAATCTTATCTAAGAGCTTTTCATTGATTGCTAGTTGGTAAGCAAAATCAAGCGCAGTATGAATCTTGTAGCGATAGTTCAGTAACTCAACCTTTGATTCAGTTTTCTCAAGGATGTTACGATAGTCTAGTGCAAGAGATGTATCGATGACAGAGACCGGTGAATAAAAACCATCCTTTTCATACTCTTCTTTTAAACTGCACATTAAATACTCCCTCAATAATTAATATTGAGCGAATTATATTGCGAGATTAAACTTTTAGCAATAGTCTAGCGGGATCCTCTAGAGCTTCTTTGATTGAAATTAGAAACTGAACTGCCTCCTTTCCATCAATAATTTGATGGTCATAAGATAGAGCCAAATACATCATTGGTCGAATCACAATTTCACCATCGACTACAACTGGACGATCTTCGGTTTTATGCATTCCTAAAATAGCGCTTTGAGGAGAGTTTAGAATTGGTGTAGAGAGGAGGGATCCAAAAACACCACCGTTAGATATAGTAAAGGTACCACCACTCATTTCATCAACACCAAGAGAGCCTTCTTGAGCCCTATAAGCAAAGTCAGTTATACGTTTTTCTATTTCATGCATTTCCATTTTGTGGGCATCACGAAGAACGGGGACAACAAGTCCACGCTCTGAAGATACAGCCACTGAGACGTCGCAATATGCATGGTAAATAATGTCATTACCATCAATATAGGCGTTGACTGTAGGGAATTTTTTAAGTGATTCGACAGCAGCCTTAACGAAGAAAGACATGAATCCTAATTTAATTGAATATTTTTTTTCGAATGCCTCTTTGTAGCTAGATCTCATAGTCAATATTTCGCTCATATCAACTTCATTGAATGTTGTGAGCATAGCCGTGTTTTGAGTAGCAGAGTGGAGCCTATTTGCAATAGTTTTACGAATTCGGCTCATTGGGACTCTTTCTTCCATTCGATTACTCATTACAGGAGCCTCGTTTAGATTTGAACTATCATCGCTAGCTATATTTTGAGCTTCCTCTACTTCAACTTCTTCAACAACTTCTTCAGCTGGAGCTTCTTGTATTGGAACTTCTTCAACAACTTCTTCAGCTGGAGTTTCTTTTGTTGGTGCTTCTTCAACAACTTCGTCAGCTGGAGCTTCTACTTCAACTTCTTTAGCTTCATCATCCAAAAGACCAAGAACTTGATTCTCGCTAACAGTTTCACCTTCCTTTTCTAGGATTTCACTTAAAACGCCAGACTCTTCTGCAGGAACCTCAAGTACAACTTTGTCAGTCTCAATTTCAACAATGACATCGTCGATTTCAACATAATCACCAGGCTTCTTGTGCCATGCTGCAACAGTCGCCTCACTTATTGATTCTGGCAATATAGGTACTTTTACTTCTTTCACTTCTTAATACTCCTAGAGTTATTTATAGGCTGAATGCCTAGCGCTTGTTCAATTACGTAGCTTTGGTTAATGTTGTGTTGTCTTATACTTCCTTCAGCTGGCGCTGCATAAAGATCTCGTGCAACAGCATGGAGAGTTTGATTTTTAATTATACATTCCATAAAATTATGTCTAGAAGTGTACCATGCGCCTTGGTTAATTGGTTCTTCTTGGCACCAAACTACATCCTTAGCTTTTGGAAATTTTGCGAGCTCTGTCATAAGTTTCTCCGCTGGAAATGGGTAGAGCTGCTCGAGCCTGAGGATTGCTACATTATTAATCTGATCATCTTGGCGACGAGTTAATAATTCATAAAATATCTTGCCACTACACATAATGACGCGGTCAACTTTTTTAGGTTTAATGTTGTCATACTGCTCTTCATATACATCCCTAAACTTTCCCTCAGTGAACTTAAATAAAGGTGAGGAGGCTAAAGGATTTCTTAACAAGCTTTTTGGAGACATAATGATTAGAGGTGCGCGAAATTTTCTATTAACTTGTCGTCTCATTAAATGAAATATTTGAGAGGCCGTTGTGGGAACGCAGACCTGCATATTGTGACTAGCACATAACTGAAGAAAACGCTCAAGCCTTCCAGATGAGTGTTCAGGTCCTTGACCCTCAAGGCCATGTGGAAGAAGCATAACTAAGTTAGAAAGACGCCCCCATTTAGCCTCTGCTGAGGCAATAAATTGATCAATAATTGCTTGTGCACCGTTTGCAAAATCGCCGAACTGAGCTTCCCAGATGACTAGAGATTCTGGGTTTGCTGTAGCGTAACCATACTCAAAGCCAAGTGCCGCCTCCTCCGAAAGAATTGAATCAATAATCTGAACTTTTCCTTGATTTTTGCTAATATGTTTAAGAGGAATGTAATCTTCATTTACTAATTGATTGTGGAGTACTGCATTGCGGTGAAAGAATGTTCCTCTTCCACTATCTTGTCCTGAAAGTCGAATAGATGTGCCTTGCTCTGTGAGACTTGCATAAGCTAATGTTTCAGCAAAACCCCAGTCAGCATTAATTTTATCATTGGCCATTTTCTGCCTATCAGACAGCATCTTTTTAACTCGCGGGTGAACCTCAAAGCCAGTAGGTATTTTTTGAAGTTTTTTGTTAAGTTTCTTTATGTGTTTATGAGTAATGGAAGATTCATAAGGGGCCTCCCATGAAGAATCAAAATAATCTTCCCAGAGCATTTCCCAGGCCCTCTTGTTTTTTGGCTTAATGATATTGTATGCAACGTTCTGGCCATCTTTTAGCTTTTGTCGGTAGTCACTCATCATTGAGTCAACTTCTGCCTGATTAATTACACCTTCCCTCATAAGAGAGTTTGCGTAGTTTGTTCTGGTTGTTGGCATTTTACGTATGGCTTCATACATCAATGGCTGAGTAACGGCGGGTTCATCTGCTTCATTGTGGCCATGACGCCTGTAGCACATCAAATCTATTACCACATCTTTTTTATATCTCATACGGTAATCAAGCGCTAAGCGAGTTATAAAACTAACCATTTCAGGGTCTTCAGCGTTGACATGAAAGACAGGTGCATTAATCATTTTTACAACATCAGTGCAATAGTCAGTCGATCTAGCGTCATCTTGTTTACTAGTGGTGAAGCCGATCTGATTATTAATAATAATGTGAATAGTTCCTTGGGTTCTGTATCCTCCAGACTGAGACATGTTTAATGTTTCCATAACAACGCCTTGACCTGAAAAGGCGGCATCACCATGAATAAGAACAGGCAAAACCTTTTGACGATCTGAATTACCGATAATATCTTGATGGTATCGAGCGTAACCTTCAATAACTGGATTAACTAACTCCAAGTGAGAGGGGTTAAACATCAAAGCGAGGTGGACATTATTTTTTTCTGTTTTAATATCTGAAGAAAAGCCTTGGTGATATTTCACATCACCCGTTTGATTCTTAGTCAATCCTAAATCGCCATCAAACTCTTTGAATAAGCTTTCAGCGCGCTTACCCATGATATTTATCAATACGTTTAAGCGCCCCCTATGTGCCATCCCTAGACAGATCCTCTTCATTAAGTGATTACCTGAGTGCTCAATAAGGACATTCAGTAGTGGTATGAGAGTGTCACTCCCTTCTAAGGAGAAACGTTTTTGACCGACGTATTGATTGTGAAGAAATTTTTCAAAAACTTCTGCTGCAGTTATTCGTTGAAGTAGCCATTTTTTGTATTCTGAATCATTTTGAAGATCTACAGACATAGTCTCAATCTTTGTTTGAATCCATTTCCTTTCTTCAATATTAGGGATATGCATATACTCAGTACCAAGGCTGCCACAATATGTAGTTTCAAGAGAGGCTACAAGTTCTCGTAGAGTATTACAGTTTGGTCCTTGGTAGGATCCCATTTCAAAGGTCTTGTCTAGGTCTTCAGTAGTTAAACCAAATTCTTCAATTGTAAATGGCGGCGTTGTGTGATGTCTTGGTCTCTTTAAAGGGTCAAGTTTAGCTCTCAAGTGTCCCGAGAATCGATAGGCATAAATTAAACGAAGAACTCCGAGTTGTGCGGCACTTTTCTTTGCTGGAGTCTGGAAAGATGTTGATTCAAAATTAGATTCACCGAAACTAATAAAACGATTAATCACATCTTCATGTGAGTTTGAATTGTTATTCATTGTTCCAAGAATTTATAGCAAGAAAATAAATCGTTTTTTGGATTGTATGAGAGTGACCAAGACTATACTTATTGCTAAAAAATAGCTTGCAATTTTGCACTTGCTTTGTCATCAAAATATTCACAATTTGTGAGTTAGATTTTAACTTGAAATTATATAGGGATTGATATCTTCTAATTGATAATTATTTAAATTATTCATAATTTAAATTTGACAACTTTTTTATTGATAATTAAAGCTTCTATGACTGTATCATATTCACTACAAATCTTATTGCATTTTTTAGTGATTTTTAGTGCATCTCTTATTTGAATTTTTTACAATCAAATGAATAATTTTCTACAAATTCTTAAAGAAAAAAACCATATATTGGCTGACGGCGCTACTGGCACTAATTTGTTTGCTATGGGGCTTGAAACTGGAGACCCTCCTGAACCTTGGAATATTAATCATAGAGATCGAATTCGTGCGCTTCATCAAGGCTTTGTTGATGCAGGGTCTGATATGTTTCTTACCAATTCTTTTGGGGGTACTTCTTATAGACTTAAACTGCATAAATTTGAGGATAGAGTTTTTGAACTAAACAAGGCTGCTGGAATTATAGCCAGAGAGGTTGCTGATAATTCTGATCGCTTGGTAATAGTTGCTGGCGCAATGGGTCCAACTGGTGAGATGATTGAGCCACACGGTCTGATGACTCCAGGGGAGGCGACTGATGCCTTTAAGGCACAAGCAGAGGGTTTAGTTGAAGGGGGTGTCGATGTTTTATGGCTAGAGACAATGTACTCAATGGAGGAGCTAGAGGCAGCACTAGATGCGGTTAAAGATTTTGGATTGCCTGTCTGTGCAACCATGAGTTTTGATACAGCTGGTAAAACGATGATGGGGGTTACACCATCAAACCTTGCATTGAGAGCCAAAGATCTTAATTTGACAGGGTTTGGTGCAAACTGCGGTATAGGCGCTTCTGACCTATTAGCAACAATCAATGACATTAATCGAAACGTTGGTCCGGATACAGTAGTTATTTCAAAGGCAAATTGCGGTATCCCAGAATTTCGTGATGGCAGTATTGTCTATTCTGGAACCGAAGGGTTAATGGCTGACTACGTTCAAATTGCTATGAACTCGGGGGCAAAAATTATTGGTGGTTGCTGTGGAACGACCTTTGATCATGTAAGAGCAATGCGAAAGGCTATGGATGAGCACCAGATAAGTTCACCTCCAACTCTAGAACAGATTGAAAATATGGTAGGCCCAATGTCGAAGGGTTCTAGGGCGATTTTCCAAGGAGATGACTCAACACCGACTAAGAATCGAAGAAGTCGCCGCTCAAGATAATAATCAAGTTCATTTGGGTAGTTGTGTGCTAATATTATTTTCTTTATAATATATATTTCTTATTCTAAGTAAATAATTAATTTATGGCTTCTAACTCAGAAAACCCATTAAAACAAAAAAGCGTTTCAATAATAAATAAAGAGCTTCCAAGTTTTGGAACCGATAAGCAGCTAGAAGCATCCATTGGAAAGCAAGTCCGTATTAACCGTAAAAATGCTGGGGTAACACTTCAGCAACTATCAAAGCAATCGCAGTTATCTGCAAGTATGCTTTCAAAAATTGAGAATGGTCAGATTAGTGCTTCATTAAAAACGATTCAATTAATATGTCATGCACTTAATATTTCAATTACATCTCTGTTTGAGCAGCATGATAAAGACGTTGAGCCAACCTTTATTAAGTCAGGAGAAGGCTTAACAATAGAAAGAGCAGGGTCAGATGAGAGTCGTCATTATCAGCTTCTCGGTCATACAGTAGGGGGGCCACTAAAAGTCGAGCCATGTCTTATCACTGTCAGTTCGAGAGACTATGATTTTCCAGAATTTCAACACAAGGGCGTTGAATTTATATACATGCTTAAAGGTCAAATGGATTATTACTATGGAAGCAAGGTTTACAACTTCAAGAAGGGTGACTCCATATATTTTGACTCAGATAAACCACACGGACCTAAAAAAATTATCTCAGATGAATGTCAATTTTTAACTATTATCTGTTCCACTAGTTCAGATTAAATTTAATTTTTAATTGAAGTTTTACTAGTAATCCTTTTTGTTGTTTATTATCTATATAGATACTTCCCTATAGGACCACTTTTTTTCATAATTTTTCTTATTTTTTTTGATAAATTAGAAGAAAAAAACTCTTTTATTTAATTTCTTTAAAATCACAAAAATTTCTTGACAATGGAATATCATTGGGAGTATACTCTCACGAATATTAGTTAAATAGTAATCTTTTTTAAGTTATTTCAGTGGTGTAGTTTTTTATTTTTAACTACCACAGTATGGCTAGCAACAAACTTTTGATGTATTTATTTAGTTTATTTACTTTGAAACTAAATAAATACATATATAGGGGGTAAATCTTTAATAAAGATTTTTTTTATTTTTTTGGAGAAATTAAATGACAGATTTAGAACAACACGTTAACGAACCTGGTCGCGATAAGCTTGTAAAAGATGTTAAAGCTAAGATCGATGCTTTGGGTGTTACATATGTATATTATCAGTTTGTATCCGTTACCGGGCGTATCGTCGGTAAGGGTATTCCTGCACGTCACTGGGAGAGATTGG
>ERZ1047985.509-NODE-509-length-30503-cov-6.696827_pt1 | contig 30503 bp, 19 predicted proteins | sample MGYA00383097_ERZ1047985 | MGnify/ENA primary metagenome ERZ1047985 (study PRJEB29581, sample SAMEA5548367) | metagenome | biome: marine; feature: coastal; material: water | depth 50 m | study: Short-term variability in the microbial, nano- and picoplankton...
TATCCTTATTCTTGTTTCATTTTTTCGTTTTCTTCTGTTATCCAATTCTGTAACATTGCAACGTAAATATCTCTTTCGTAGGGCAACATATCCTCTAGTTCGGTTAAACTCCACTTATGATGTTGAATCATTGCAAAATTACTTAAATAGTAATTTTCAAGGGAGTTGTAACTCAGGCCTATCCGAAAAAAGAATTCATTCCTTCCAATAATGTTTCTTTATCTTCTCCACAAGTACTACACTTATATTTGACAGTATGTTTTAATACTGGCATAGTATCAAAAAACTTTTTTATTCTTTGAAATTGTTCCGAATTTAAACTTTCAATAAATTCTCCCAATTCTTCATCAGTATAAGAACCTCTTTCATGGGTTTCTTCATTAGTAAAAATCATTTTAATTCCATTTTTAATATGATTCATTCCTAAAGAAAAATCATCTTCTCCGTTTTGCCCAGATACAGAAGATGCATTTGGATAATCCATAATTATACCAATATTATCATCTAGCATAATTTTATTTGTGTGTAATTCATTTTTAATAACTTTCACTTCTTCTAAATTAATATCTACTTGAGTTGAATTTTTACAAAGTTCACCATTATTTTGAGGACATCCCCAAGGCTTTAATCCAACTACAATATTTTCTCCTACTGATTTTGCACGAAGTCGAAGAAACAAATATTCGATGTCAAATGTTGGTAATTGTTCTACATTAATTTCACCTTGAATACAATTATTAATAATTTGTTTAATTGCTAATGGTAAAGAGTTTCCTGTTTCATCCTCTAATGCAGTTAATAATATTTTCTCTTCCTTTACTAAAAAAGGTCTATATTTAATAACCTTCTCAGTCGAAGGTAAAATCGTTTCATATACTGGAACGTTCAGTTTAGGTAATGCCATAATAAGTTCCTTTCATGACAGTTAATAATTACGATTGAGTTACATCCTTCCAATAGATATAGTTAAATGTAGCTGACACTTTTACGGGGCCCGATGATGCACCATGATTTAATTCTATTGCTGTTACCGTTTTAGGATATACTTCTCTATATTCGTGTTTGTATACTGTTTCTCCTGTTACACTAAGTTTGGTGACTATAATTTTTGCATCTCTCGCATAATCATCATAGTATCCAACATCAAAAGTTCCACCATTTGTACCACTTGGAGCAGAGGTTGCTACCATCTGTTGTTGCCACTTATCCAATACTGTTTTCTCATACAATCCTTCAGTACAATAGAATGTCAGGCTCAATGGTTCGTATGTTGGAGCTCCATATGCTACTTCTCTACGAATTCCATATGTAATATCTGCTACGGATTGTATGTTTTTTCCCGCAATCGTTGCTGAATCACACATTAAGTTAAACTGTTTGTTTGATGTTCCGCTTGGAAAAAAAACATCCACTTCAAATTTATTAGAACTAGCTAATCCTTTTGTTGCGATAACCCCTGTAAAATCTGTTACGCTAAATGCCATATTAGAACCTTCCTTTACTGTCACTCCAAACTGATGATTTTGAAGCCTTTTTAAATCTTTCTAGTGGTAAAAATATTGCCATTTCTTTTTCATCCTCTTCTATTTGAATAACTTTCTTGTCGATATGGTCAAACCGATATCGTTTTATAGTAGGAGCAATTTCTCGTATTTTTGATAACTTAGTCCAATTGGGCATACCCTCACCAATTTTTTGGGTTAGTTTGTCCAATAAAATCGCACGAAATCTAGGATTAAGGTAGTGAAAATTACAACCAAGAAATGTATCCTTATCTGCACCAATCAACATAATCAACGGAAACATATCATAATAAGGTAAAGTTTTTTTGTATTTTGGGTCATAGTGATAACAAAACAAATCCCCCAATTCCGCTCTTCTTTTGAGACCCATTGGTGCTATCTTGTTTTGTGATTCACGATAAAACTTGTCTGGATTGGTAGAAGAAAATCTATTTTTTGCTTCACCTTTGAGACCCCTGAGTTTTTCACGAAACCATTCAGCGGAACGTCTAGCTCTACCCTTAACTTCACCTTTAGCTACTGCTTTCGCTAATGTCGATAATAAAGATGTTACTGCCATTTTGTATAATACCCTTGATATTTTTGTTGGTATAAGTATTTATTCACTTTTCTGGTGTTAATTGTTTTTCAGTCATAATATCCCATCTCCACCCTTTTGCTTTACAAACTTTCTTTGCAGCTTTCCACTTTGCTTCATTGACTAACCAAGTTTGTACTGCCTTTACATACCTTCTTCTCTTCTTTAGTGTCACCTTTTCCATCAGTATTTTTTTGGGTGGTTTGGTTTGTACTTGAGGTTTGACTTCAATGAGTACCCATTCTTTTGTTGTTTGTATGAGGAAATCGGGAAAGTATCGGTGTTTCTTGTTGTCTATGGGGGATATGTAAGGAATTACGATTTCTTCACTACTCCATTTCAATATCTTTTCGTTTCTGTCACAATGCCTCATGAAACGGAGTTCCATTAAACTTCTATAAATAATGTTAGTAGGGTTTCCCATATATTTTTTGGGATTTAAAATTTTGAATTTTCCCTTATAACGTTTACCCATATCAATACTTAGGAGCTCATTGTGTTTTTAGCAGATTTTCCACCAACATTAGGTTTTGAAGCTAATGCTGGACAACATTATATGATTATCAATTCTTATGAATCTAAGAATGCAGTTAGTTCAGGAGGTTCGACCCCCCCTGCGCCGCTCCAAGCCTCAACAGCTCCAAAATTATCTTCTATAGGATTATATATACCCGCTGGTGCACTGACGACAAGTTTTACTGGAAATTATGAAGCAAAAGAAGGTGCAGCTTCATCTGCTAGAACAGGGGGAGCGTTTCGTGGTGAAGGAACTTTAGCCGAAAAAGCAACAAGATTTGCATCATCTTTGGGTGAAAAGTTAACTAAATCAGTTCTTTCAACTGCGGATTCGGGTGGTTTTATTTCAGCACAAGGGTTGTCTCCCAATAATTACACGGCATTGGTGTATAGAGGCCCAAATACTTTTAGACAACATACTTTTGCATTCAAATTTTTTCCAAAAAATTCAGATGAATCCGAAACAGTAAGAAAAATAGTACAAGAATTGAGAATCGGAACATTACCTAGAATGTCTGGTGGTAATGGTACATTGACAGACTCTTTTTTCAAATCTCCAAGACATCATACAATAAACTTTTATAAGGGGGGAAGTGGTGCAGGGGGTACTGGTAGAGGAAATTCACAAAATACTAAGTTATTTACAGTTGGAAAATCAGTTATCACAAATCTAGTGTTGAATTATGACCCTCAATCTGTAGTGTCATTTCATGGTGACGGTAATCCAGTACAAATAGACATGAGTATAACATTTCAAGAGATAGAATTACAAATCAATACTAAAGATTCTGTTGGAGGTGGTTTCGATAGATTAGCTAACCAAACGGCCGTAAATCAAAATCAATCAACATCACAGACAACATCTGAACAACAACGAGTACAGGAAGTATTTCTTGACCAAGATGCCGGCCCAGGGCCAGGATAGGAAAAAAATAAATGGCAAACTATTTTACAAATTTACCAAAAGTTGGTTATGACATAAACGGAACAGGAAAAGACAGTTTCCTTAGTGTAACTAACATAATGAAAAGTGTTAGGTTTAAACCAGCCGTTCTTGAAGATATATCTAATTACTATCCTTACTTTGTCAAAGAAGGAGAACGGCCCGATATTATTGCTAACGAGCAATATGGAAATATAGGATATGCTTATTTGATATTATTAGTAAATGATATCTATGACCCAAATTTTGACTGGCCACTTAGTTCACAGATATTTGAGAAGTACATCATCAACAAGTATGGTAGTGTAACTATTGCAATTTCTGGTATTAAACATTATTATCAAATTGTTCGAGCAGAAGTTCCAAGAACAGGAACATCGGAAAGAATTCCAGAAGTTAAGTTTGCTATTGATGAAACAACATATGATGCGCTTGATTCGGGTGATAGAACAACTTTATCCAACTATGACCACGAAGTTGAATTGAATGATGCTAAGAGGGAAATCAGACTAATCAATCCTGCTTTTATTAGAGACATAGATTATCAAATAAAACGTACATTGAAATAATAATATGGCACAAACTCAAGTAGATAATGCAGTAACTACTCCTTCTTATAATTCTCCCATTGAAGAGGGAGATTTTCTTTTATTAGAATGTTCGATACATTCTCCATCTGGTGGAGCAATTCCAGTTCAATTAAATGTGCCGGGCCGGCTAGTAGAGCTGAATGTTTACGAAGACCTCTTTTCCAATGTGCTAAAGGGAAATTTGACAATGCTTGATACTCAAGGGTTAGCGGAAGCTATTCCTTTGATTGGTGATGAAACATTGATTTTGTCTTTCTTGACGCCAGGTGGGGAAGGAACACAGACAAACGCGAATACCACGAATCAAACTTCAAGAACTGTTGCTGAAGAAGCGAAAAGACAAAGATTTAAGGTATATGATTGTAAAGAAACAACGTTACAGGAAAGAGCTAAAAGTTATAAATTGTTTTTTGTGAGCGAAGAATATGTGTATAGTTCTAAGACAAAAGTAAGTAAGGGTTATAGCGGACAGAAATATTCTTTCATAGTAGATGATGTGATGAAGAAAATTAACAAAAATATAAAAAGTGATTATAGAAAAAACATTTACATAGAAGAAACTTCAACTCCGCAAAATATAATTGTTCCTAATTGGTCGCCTTTTCAGGCAATCAATTTTTGTGCATCTCGTTCTCTGTCAGATGATGTTACACCACAAGAACAAACTAATGCTGCAGCAAATCCATCTCCTAGAGCATATGGTTCATTGTTTGTGTTTTATGAGAAACTTGGAACAGGATTTTTTTATGAATCAATTGAAACTATGATTGGAAAACAAAAGAGTCAAGATAATATTCCTTTGTATACCTATTCACCAAAGTTAGCAGCAAATCAAAGCAATGATTTACGAAGTCATTATTTTGGTGTGGATAAATTTGAAGTAATGAGTTCCTTTAAGACGTTAGAAAATTTAAAGCAGGGGTTGTTTGGTTCTACATTAATTACATATGACCCACTTAGAATGAAATACAACAAGGTTAAATATGATTATCATAAATCAACATTTAAAGAAAAAGAAGAACTAGATGAGTTAACAGGAGCAACCCAAGTATCAACTGAAGCTGATAGTCAAGCGGATGATACTGATAGAAGGTTTCATGATTTTATCTCAACAGATATAAGTGCTAAAGATTTTAAACAAAATAAATTAGTCAGTACAAAATCTGATTTGATTGGTTCAAATGATTCAGTTATAAAACTTGCGACAACAACTAGAGACCATGAAGTATTTAATGCTCCAGGCGGAGAAGATGAAAATGGTAATTCAAATGAATCTGCTATAGGAGTAAATTTAACGACATTTAAAGACCAAGCAGCAAAGTCGAACAGAGTAGAGGATTGGTTGTTACAAAGACAGGCTCAAATACAGGAGTTTGGAAGTATCGTTATTAACTTTTCGGTGCCGGGCAATTCATCAAGACACGTTGGAGATTTGGTTCGTTTTGAAATACCAACAACAATACCAGACGATGATCCTAACATAAGCACACTTCCTGTTTCACATCAACTTTATAGTGGATATTATATTGTGTCTAAAATAAGACACATAATAGATACTCAGGGATATCAAACTGATATCGAACTGATTAAGAATTCTTTTGCAATGAGAATACCAGGCCAAGAAAAAGAGTTAAGTACAGACGGAACAACATAAGGAAATAAATTATGCAGACTAATTATTTTCAAGGAAAAGACGGATTTATCTGGTGGCACGGAGTTGTCGAAGACCGTCAAGACCCACTTTTTCTTGGAAGGTGTAAAGTCAGAATTTTAGGTTGGCACACGGAGAACAAAGCAGAACTACCTACTGCAAGCCTACCTTGGGCTCAAGTATTAATGCCTGTTACTTCCGCAAGTCAAACTGGTGTTGGTCATGCTCCAGTTGGGCCTGTTGAGGGAACATGGGTGATGGGTTTCTATCGTGATGGTGAACTTGCACAAGAACCAGTAATTATGGGAACTGTTCCTGGCATCCCTGAGAATTTTGCTAAACAGGGAACAGGGTTCAATGATCCAAGATTGGATGTGCCAACTGGTGAAAGAATGTCTCAGGACAAGCAAGGAAAAGCTGTTTCTGGTATAGATGGTGAATCCCTTGACGCATTTCCTTTTCCACCAAAAAAAATTGAAATAATATCTGGTGGTGAAGCAACAATTACAAAATGGGGAGATGTTGCTAGAAAAGCAATTGCTGGTAGTCAATCACTTTATCCAAGAGAAGTAAATGTTCCCACAACATCCAAGTATGCTCGAGGTGATGATGATTCTACTTCTTTAGCTTCAAGTATTGGTATCATTGGTTTTAAAAATAAAAACTTAGAAGAAAGAACTGTCAACATACCAGCCTTTTCTCCATCAGATGTTCTTATTCCTAAAAACTCAACAATTACAGATACAATTTCTGGAACGACAAAAACTGGAATTAATGATTATCTAGAAGCTGATGATTTCAATAGTTTGAGACAAGTTTCTACTAAAAAATTGATTTCACAACCACCATCTGCTTATGCTGCTAAATATCCTTATAACCATGTATACGAATCGGAGAGCGGACACTTAATTGAGAAAGATGATACGCCGGGCAAAGAAAGATTACATTGGTATCATCGTTCTGGAACATTTACAGAGTTTCACCCAAAGGGAATGAGGGTAGATAAAACAAATGCACACCGATATAATATAGTAAGCGGAAATTATGAATCTATTATATCGGGAGAAGAGAAGAAATCCATAACTGGTGATTATACTGTAAACCTTAAAGGGAAACTGACATTTAATTCTGCCAAAGATATAAGTATCGTTTCCGATAATGGTGATGTAATTATGGATTCGGTTACGAACAATACTTATATTGGTGGTAAGAATGTAATATTGGATGCAAAACAAACTTTGATTCTTAGAGGTGGTAGTAAAATTATTCGTGAAGATGATTCTGCTGAAGATAAAGTTAGGGGAAGTTTTAAGTTGAATGTGGGTGGTGAATATGGTGTATCTGCTGGTAAATTATCTTTGGGTTCTTCTTTGGGAGCAACGAACATAACTTCTTTTGGTCAGATGCAACAAGTCATAGGTGGTAATTCAGAGGAATCAATTGTCAACAAAGATTATATTTTTGGAAATGTATTTGCAAAAAAGATAACAGCATTGAATGGTATAATTTCATTAGAGTCAACTGGTTTGATTCCAACTACTGCTGGAATAGATTTGAATGTTGGTTTGTTTGGATTGAACTCATCTATCAAGATGTTACCACTTGGAGATATGCTCGTTACTTCTGTTACTGGCCCAACAGGAATAACGATGTCAGCAACTGCTAACATAACACAAACAGCGGCTTTAATAGCAACTCTTATTGGTACTACCTCAACTATTATAGGTTCTTCTGCTACTGCTCTCACACAGATTGATGCAGCTGCAATTCAAATAGGTGGTTCGGGAGCGTCAGAACCAGCAATGTTAGGTACTCAATTTTTAAAATTATTTTCAAAACACACTCATCCAAGTTCAGTTGGGCCCACGGGGCCACTTTCACCTGAATTTGCGAGTGACCTTGTTTCTACTGTATCAAAGAAAGTTTTTCTAGCGTAAAATTATGCCATTAATACTACCAACATTACAAGCAGATTTAATATCGGTATACGAAAAGGGGCCCGCTGGAAATCCGGCTCCGCCAGTTGTAGGAATAAAAACTGCGAAAGCTTATAATACATTTTTACAAGGAGGTATTAATGTTGGAGCGGGGTCAACTACTGCTATGCCCGGCGTGTCAGCTCTCGGTAAGGATTTGGGGGATATACTTTCCTCTACAAGTCCAGATGGTTCTTTGACTGCTAATAAGATGGCGAAAGCATTTGATTCTTGTTTACAGACTTATCTTTCCCTTCATCAGACTACAATAGTAACAGCATCTGGATTGCCTGGGCTAATATCAGATATGTCGGATATATTTGCTGCCCCCATTCCTTCTGCTACTTTATTTGCAACCAAATTTGCAACTGCGTTAAATACTTATACAGCATCAGCAACAGTTATTGGTGTAGTTCCAGGCACTCCACCAGTACCATTTTCAGGCCCATTAGGATAATAATACAATATGGATGTAGCACAAAAAAAACAAGAATTACTTGAAAGATTAGCGGAAGCTCCTGCTGGGATAGTTTTTGCTAGAATTGATATTTTAAATGAGGTTCAACTTGCAGATTTATTGAAAGCAGAATTTGTTCCTTATTTGAGAGGAGCTGCAAATACTTCTCATTCTAATACCGATTCTTTACATGAAGTATGTACCAATCTTGCGAAACAACGAGCGCTTCTTCAAGGTGCGGCCGTGGGAGATATTCTCAGTTTTAACATAGATGATGGTTCTGCTGCATCAAGAACAGATGGAACAGCACCACATAATGCAACTGGAAGTTTTTCTTACCCTAAGTTTGAGGATTCTGATTATAGTAACAAGACATCTTTTGGATATATTGTTCTTCATTCTTTAAGTGAAGACGGAGGACAAGTTTCACTTTCATCGACATCGAACGCGAACACATCAATCACCAACGAAGATGGGGTTGCTGTTTCGTATTTTACTGATTTCTCAAAATACTTTCTAACTGCTAGTCGTGCAAATGGTGAACTGGTTTCTATAGATGAAAACACAGCACCTTACACTACCCCTACTATTGCTGAACCTTTTGTTCCTGCAAATACTATAAATGGGGAAACTTATTCTGGAACTGCTAAAGACCCCACAGCAAATTCTGATGTTCGACACGATTTCTTCACATTAGCAAATACATCGGGTGGTAATGCTGGTGGTGATTTGGATTTAGCTGAAAACAAATACGAAGGTAATACTTTTGTTACAATTCTTCTTACAAATGCAGCTGGTAATTTTTTAGCAGAAGAAACGATAACAGATTTTGTGGGAGAAACTGCAACAGTCAAATCATACGCAAATACAGCTTCTGTTGTACTAGAAGTGGCTGGAGTAAAGGGAACATTTACAGAAGGTGAAACTTTAACTGATACATCAACCACAGCAGATATTTTTTCTTCTCTTGTATCGAACACTCAGGTCACTCTAACACTAAGTGGAAACACATTTGATACAGCTGCAAATACCGATTTAGATTTGGGATTTTCGGTATCCAATACATTTTCCCTAGAAGCTAGTCCTGTGAGAATCGATGATGTTGTAACAATAACATCTCCTGCTCATGGTGTAACAGCTGGAGAAAGAATAATCCTAAAGGGAGCAGATGATGAGTTTGGTGAATTCAACGATACATTTGTCGTGAAGGAAGTAACCACAAATACAATAACTTTTTCCACTTCAAATTCGGTATCAGCAACACCTACTGGAAATTTCTCTTTAACAAAACATATCATATTTGGTGAATCAAGTAATGCTTCTGCTTTTGTGAATATAAGAACTGTCAATGCTTCTGCAAATATCGTATTTCAATCTTCAAATTTAAGTACTGGATTTGCAATAGGAAACACGATTACGGGCTCAACTGGTGGTTCGGGAACTGTTGATAGAAGAACTTTAGGGGGAACTTGGTATCAGACAAAAACTTCAGAAGTCAAAACATATTACACAACTTCTACAAGTGGAACGTGGAATTATGATTCATCGAACAATCCACTTGGTATTGAATCAACTGCTAATGTTGGGCCATTTTGGTTAAACGAATTCAAACCAGTTAAAATCAATCAAATAGTTGCTAGTTCTGGTACAGGAGATAGTTACGTTGCTCCTAAGATGGTTCTCGACATCGCATTGGCCACTTCTAGTGACACTTCTGGTGGATTTACCGATTCGATTGTCACAAATTTACCAGGCACATATTTTGCGTATCCTCTCAAAACATACGAAGCTCAAGTTCACGGAACAACAACTACCCTAGAAAAATATAATAATTTTGCGAATGTAGTTATTTCACCAGAGGGATTGGATATCAATTATGATTGGAAACCTCTTGGTAACTCTTCTGGTGTAGCAACAAATGGAACACATATTAATACTGATGGTTCTGTTGTAACAACATCATACAATCCAGAAGAATGTACTACTTTAGATAAGGATGAATTCAATGGACATTTGGGGCCTTACGATGATACTGCTACAGCAAACTCAACTTATGGTTATCCAAATGCAGACGATGATATTTTTCTTTCTGCTATACCTTCCAATAGGTCAAGTGGAAAAAAGGTGGGTACTTCAGGAGCAGTTTATCCAAGTGTGAACAATAATCCATTTTTCCCTGCTGTTAGTGGAACACATAAACCAATTGCTAATACCTCTGATGGTTTTACTGGAACACAGCCTGGAGGGTTAACTGCAAACGATATTTTTGCTGGGTCTTATACTCAAATAGATTCGGGGGGAATAGACCCAGGCACAACTGCTGCTCCACAAGATTATCGATATCGTATTTGGAATGATGTAAAATGGACTTATGGAGTTAATCCTCATGCTACTGGAGCAACAAAGTCAGGAGCATATAATGTTCCAAGAGTAACGGCAGATAGTGGTGGAGCTACTGGAACTTTTCTGGATGTTTATAACGGAGAATTTGATACGGAAGTGGGTGCAATAGTATCTCAAACAGCAGTTACATCTGGATTGAGATCTACAGAAGTTGTAGTTCTTCCAGAGAGTGATGTAGCATTAACTCCAGGCGTTGGAACTTATCCCGGCTCTTGGACAGTATATTCTGTAAATAGTGGAATGTTTCAATCAGTATTACATACAGTTACACGATCTGGTACAGTAGGAAATTATACTTATAGTTCAAGTGCTGGTGGTGCGGCAGATGTTACTAATGCTTACAATAGAGTACAATATCTCATTAATGGCACTAGATCATCTACCATAGGGGGAACTTCTGGAAGTTACACAGTTGCACATATGGAAACAAATTTTGGACTTTTATATCAATTATTGAAAACTCTAGAAAATGCAGATTATGGAAAAGATTATGAAGACCCATTAGAACCAAACACATCGGGATATGCTACTGGACAAAGTGATTCTAGTTTTGAGACAGAATCAGAAGATTTAAAAGCTGCAATGGACGCTTTAATTGGTGCTCATATAACAGAATTTTCTAATATAGGATCTCATGATTTTACACAGGGCGCGGGCGATAAATCATATACTATGTCAGGAACTTATGTTACAAAACTTAATGCTTTTCATACTACTGAATTACCATCTTATCGTAACGTAATTAAAAGAAGAATTACAGAAATTTCAAATCGAATAGGATATGTAAACAGTAAAGATGTAGCAAATGGTGGAACAACTTCTTCTCCTGCAAAATCTGTATCGGGTACTGGTGAAGGATTTCAAGGATATTCTTTTAATAGTGGTTCGGGATATGCGAACACAATCTATTCTCATTGTAATTTTCTTGCTGGGAAAAAGATAAAACTATATCAAAAAATACTGGCAGCAGTAGAGGATGTAGATTCTCTTTATACAAACATTAAATCTAAAAGGTCAGAATATTATGAGTACAATCAATAAACCGCCCGAATGGGGAAAATGGGGTGATGGAAAAAAAGAACCTAAGATGAAAGAATATCTTGAGTTGTTGAAAAAATTTAACAATCAATCAATAGAAGTATTAAAAGAAGCGAAGAGAGAATTGCAAGAAAAAGCGAAAGCAGAAGCGAAAGAAAAAGGAGACAATGGCTGATAAGGAATACGAATGGGCTCAGGTTACTCTAGGGCAAAACGAAACAATTTCAAGTATAGCTTCTAAGGCTTCAAAAGCGTCATCATTAGTGGATGCTAATGTCAAATTCGCAAAAGTTGCTCTAGAATTGGGTAAAGTTTTGTTACTTGCTATGACCAATCCTGCATTACTTGCTCTTGTCGCAATAGCAGATGAAATAGACGATTTTGTAGATGACCTAAAGGGTACAGGATTTTATGTTCTGGAAGTTACACCTACTGGAAATGAAGTTTTACCCAAAGATGCGGAGGGTGACCCCATAGCACTTGCTTTCTCTCCAATTGTTTTATCTGCTAATTATGCTACAGCTGTGAGTTCTGGTCTTGTTGCGGAATTTACTTCTTGGTCAAAAGAGTTTTTGGGTGTTCCTCAACCAGAACTTGGTTTTCCAAAAGCACAATATTCTGTAGAACAAGGAAAAAGTTTATCCGATGATATCGCGGAAGGAAGAGTAAACAATGACGCAGTGACAACAAGAAATGCTCTTTTAGGATTTGATACGATGACTCCAAGTCAGGTTATTGCAACAATGATTGCAGCAATGGATGATAAGTTAGATGATAGGAGACCACAATTTTCAGATAGTGCTGATGTTGCAGCTATCATAGTTGTAATAGGATTTTCTGATTTAACCAAAGATATGAAAGATTTGAAAGAAGTTCTTGGGTTATTTATAGCATTTTTTGGTGGTGAAAATGGTCTTTTCACCAAAGGAATGAGAACAATTTTCGAAGCTATGGCTGAGGCTATAGCGGCTTTAGATGACCCAACAATTCACACATCTACGATTACGGTGGGAGAAGTTTGTGGAGTGAAAGGAACAACAGAGGATAGAAAAGTTTTACAACAATTAATTCCCCAATCTCAATGGGATGAACATGCAAAGGATGCATCAGCATATTATTATAATTATTCTGCTCAATTTGAGGTTGGTGATTTGATTGTTGGGCCATTTGCAAAATTTAACGGAAGAGCGATTGGATATGTGAGTAAAGTTATTGATACAACTAAAGATGAAGAGGATGAGGCAACTGGCGCGCCTTATGTTACACAAACACTAGAAATTACTTGTTTGGGGGTTGGAGATAAAGGAGCATTTGATACTATTGGAAATGGAAGTATAATTCAAAAAGTAGCATATTTTAAAAATCAAAGAACATGGATAGACCAAAATACAGGAGAAACAGTCGAGGGCCCAGAATACAATGATTACAAATACATGAAAGATTTGACTTATTCTGAAGCTTCGTCAGTAGCAAAAGTTGAAAGAAAAGCGGGAGAACTTTTATTGACAGAACTTAGCACATCAAGTGTCGTTGAAACTCATGGTGGCAGAGGAGCGCCAGGAACAGGAGGATTTCAAACCAAAAATCATGTGCAAGGAGAAATTTTACAATCAAAGGAGAAAAAAGTTGGGCCACCACCTAATTTTAAAGCTGTTAAACTGGAAGATTTTATAACTGAACTTGGTGGGTTTTTTGCTCAAATACAATTATTTACTGATAGTTTGAGAAAGTTTGCTGCAGGTGCAATAGAATCTATAACTAAAATAACAGATTTTATAGACACCATGATTGAAGAATTGGAAAGATTGAACAAAATTATTCAAGATATATTGAGAATATTTACAATAGGGTTGCCGGATTCGGGTGTTTATTCTTTGTCAATTCCCTCAACAACTGGTGGGAACAATGCTATCAAGAAAGCTCTTGAGGGGGCGACAAACGGGCCTCCAAATAGTTTAGATTATTCGGTTGGTTTTATGATGGTGGGTGGAGCTGCTGCTATTGATCCTCTGTTAACATTAATATCGGGCGATTAATTCTAATAAATAAAGGTATTATGTCTATAGAAACGAGAACTTATAAAGATTTGGCGTTCAGTATGTTCGCCAACCCCATGAGTGGGGATGTGGGAAAGAAAACTGGCGGAGATGCTGTCAAAGGAGCTATTGTTTCTATACTGAAAACAAACTTTAATGAGAGATTATTTCAACCAGAATTCGGTTCAAACATTAGAGCATTATTGTTTGAACAAATGAATCCGATTACAGTAGAAAGAATTAAAACTGAAGTATTGGAAGCTGTAGCTAGACACGAACCTAGAGCTCAAGTGATAGGTGTCAGCGTAGATGCACAAGAAGAACAAAATCGTTATTTGGTGAGCGTTGTATTCAATGTTTCATCGGAATCAGAACCCCAAAGATTAGAAACCGTCTTTACTAGACCATAAGAGATACACATGGCAGAAATATCAAAACTTAATATTGCAGAACTTGATTTCGATACAATTAAAAACAATCTAAAGGATTACTTTGGGTCTCAGTCAGAATTTTCGGATCATGATTTTGGAGGTTCAGCAATCTCTGTTATGTTAGACATATTAGCATACAACACATATTATAATGCTTATTATGTCAATATGCTTTCGAGTGAATCCTTTTTGGATTCTGCTCAACTGAGAGATTCAGTAGTATCTAAAGCATCTATGTTAGGATACACACCACAATCAACAACTGGTGCAAAAGCAAATGTTATAGTTTCAGTTACACCAACCGATTCACCAGCAAGTATCACAATTGATAAATTTACACAATTTACTTCTTCTGTAAATGGAACTTCTTATGTTTTCTGTACCTCTGGTTCAACAACAGTACTTGTAAATGCTGGAGCTTATATTGCAAGTGGTGTGGAATTGACACAAGGTGTTCCGTTGACATTTCGATATACTGCTAATACAGCAAATACTGACCAAAAATTCTTGCTTCCAAATGCAAACACGGATACTGATACATTAACTGTTACTGTACAAGAATCTGCAAGCGATACCAATGTGTCTGCTTATACAAAAGCAACTGATATAACAACAATCAATTCAACATCGAATGTTTACTTTTTGAGCGAAAGTACGGATGGACAATTTAGAGTTGAGTTTGGAGATGGAGTGCTGGGAAGAAAACCAGTTACAGGAAATATAGTACTTCTTGAAGCATTAATATCAGAGGGTAGTGAGGTAAATGGAGCAAATACTTTTTCTGCTTCTGGAACTGTCGGTGGATACGCAACAGTTTCCGTAGTAACATCAAATGCGGCCTCTGGTGGTTCTGACAAAGAAACTGTCGAGAGTATAAAATTCAATGCACCAAAAACATACGAAACACAAAATCGTGCTGTTACAACTGATGATTATAAGAAGATAGTAGAAGGAAATGTGTCTGGTTTGGATAGTGTTTCTGTATGGGGAGGACAGGATAATGCTACTCCAGCATATGGAAAGGTTTTCATTTCAGCAAAACCAACTGGAGCGACTTCTCTTTCCACATCACAAATTACAGAAATCAAAACAGCAGTATCCAGTTACAATATGGTTTCGGTAACACCAGAAGTTGTTGATCCAGATATCATTGATTTGATTTTCGATACAACAGTAAAATACGATTCGCGATTGACATCTCTTTCTTCTGGTGCTGTAGCGGAATTGGTCATCGATACAATTCAAGATTATAAGTCAAACAATTTACTCAAATTTGGAGCCGCTTTTAGATATTCTACTCTTTCAACTTTGATAGACAATACGGAAACATCAGTTATAAGTAACTTAACTACTCTTACTGCTAGAAAAGGATTAGAACCATCGATAACAGCAAATAATGCTTATACTATAAGTTTCAATAATCCTATATTCAATCCTTCTACATCTTATGAAGGTGCTGTTACTTCTTCTGCTTTTCAATATACAGATGCGGGGGGAACAACGCATTCAACTTGTTATATGGATGACTTGAATGGAACACTAAGAATTTTTTATCTTTCTGGTTCAGATAAGGTTCTTCTTTCAAATACTGCGGGAACAGTAACATATTCAAACGGATATATTTCGATTAGTTCTTTCAAACCAGATTCATATGTGGGTTCAACATTAGATTTTGATATTACACCAGCACAAAATGATTTGACGCCGATTAGAAACCAAATTTTTGAAATTGCAAATACCAATATAACGATTACTATACAAGACGATCAAAGTACAGGAACAACAACATCTACTGAAACAACAGCATCTACAACTACTGGAACATCTACTGGTTCAACAACTACTTATTAACTTATGTCAGCAAAAGTAACAGCAAAAGCAGTATCTCAGGTACAAAATCAGTTACCATCTTTTATAGGTGAAGATTTTCCTTTATACCAAAAATTCATGGAGTATTACTATGAATTTATGGAAACTCTTTGTGTATATTATAGTGGATTTGATACGGATCAATTACCAGCCATAACGTTGGAGGATTCTATAGATGGATACTTGTTACTTGATAGTACAGATGGAACTGCTAATGCTGGTGAAAATATATTAAATGAAGCAGATGCTCCTACTACATTTACAGTAGGGGAAACGGTTACAGGACAAACAAATGGTGGAACAGCAACAGTCAAAGCAGTAGGTGCATTTACTGCTATCAATAAAGTATTTTTAGAAGCTACCAATGATATAAATTTTGAAATAGATGAGGAAATTCTTGGAAGTGTTTCTACTTCAAGTGGAATAATCACAAGTATTAGTAGAAAACCACTCAATGCTACAAAGACATTCAAGGATTTAATTAATTCCGATGAAACTTCAACTGGTTTACTGAAGGCTTTCAAAAAAGAATTATATCCAAATATTAGAGATGATTCTAGTGTCGATCTAAAATATTTCATAAAACATCTAAAAGAATTTTATAGGTCAAAGGGAAGTGAAAAATCTTTCCAGACACTTTTCCGCGCACTATATGCTCAAGAAAGTCTCGATTTCTATTATCCTAAAACCGATTTACTTAAAGTTTCGGATGGTATTTGGGCTCAAGACACAATATTACAATTGGATTATGATGTTGATTATTTAAATTTCAATGGTCTTACTATTACAGGATTGACTTCTGGTGCTACAGCTTTTGTTTCAAATGTTACCACAAGAAAACTAGGAACTATTCCTCTTATAGAATTGGTACTCTCAAATGAATCGGGAGAATTTGTTGTTGGAGAAACTTTCACAGCAACATTAGTTTCTGGAAGTACTTTATCAGCAGTTATTCTAGGTATGTTGACGGATATTGAAATTACTGACGGTGGAACTGGATATGACATTGGTGATTCTATTACAATAGTTTCGGACACCACTCATATAGAATTGGAAGATTTAGCAATTGTAGGATTTCAAGGTTATCTGTTACAAGAAGATGGATTGCCCGAAACAAGAACTGCCTATACTGGTGATTCTTCCGCAGAAGGAATTTTGAATAACGAAGAGGGTGCTGAACTTGTTGGTTTTGGTGCAACTGCTAATGTTACAGCTACTTCTGGTGACCAAGTAACATTGATGCCAATAACTTCTGGTGGTAGTGGATTTCAATTAGATGATGCATTTACTTTCGATAATACAGATACTAACGTTGAGGTTACAGCAGAAGCGGTGGTTTCAACAATCACAGATACTTATCAAGTTGAACTTCTTACTACTAAATTATTTGAAGCAGTTCAAACAAAAACCTTCAACGTAACAGGGGCAACAACAGCAGCACCATTTTCGGTTTCGGTTGTTGTTGGATATCTTGTTGCTAATGATGCTACTTTTGCTGATGCAACAAAAGTTGGAGAGATTATTTCCATTAGTGATTCTGAAATAAGAGCATATGATAGGTCAAGAGAAAATTCTGCTCTTGGAGCAATAGTAAACGGAGATTTTCTCTATTTGTTCGATTCAAGTGGAGCAGCAATTACTGGTGCTACAAGTGTAGTGGTCTTTGATACAAGTATCACAAACCCCTCATCGGATGTTGATTTTGATGCTGCTAACTATACTACTGCAGCTGCTGGTTTACTTTCTCTGAGTGGAACATATTCTAGAACAGGAACAACAGTAACTACTACTGTTTCTGGTGGACATAATATTAATCAAAATTTTACTATCAATAATGCATTTAGTTCTAACCCAACAGCTGGTAATATGCTAACTGATAATACAACATTTGGTTCTGCTTCTAAGAAATTTACAATTACACGATACGAAAGTACAACAAAAACAGTTTTTGGTCATTCTACTCTCGGCACATTTTCAAATGGAAATACTGTATATCTTGTCAATCCTGACGGAATAGGTCAAATAGAACTAGAAACCGCTACCAGCGGTGGAACAGGAGAACTACTTCAAGATGATGGAGTCGCTGAAACGGATGCTACATATAGTTCATCTATTTCTGGTGAAGGTAGTATAAACACCGAAGATATTAATATCGATGTGGATGGAGGAACGGCTTTAAATTCTACCATTTCTGGTTTATCTGTTACACACGATTTTACTTCAGGTACGATTTCTGGAACAGGAGATGACGGAGCAGTTTTTACTCCCACCACAGTAGCTAACTCAACTGTTTTTACCATCACAACTTCTGGAACTGGTTCAACAAGCGGAGAAGTAACTCTTATTTCAAATGCCAACACTCCTATGAAGAGTGCAATGACAATCGAATCTCAGACATTTGGAACAATTAATACTATTGCTATTACATCACACGGTAGCGGATATGAATCAATACCTACTGTATCTATTCAAAATTCCTATTATGATGGTAGAGGTGAAGCTGATACCACAAATGGTGGTTTTCTTGGAAACAATGCGTCCGTTACTGTTGGAACATTGGGTGGTTCTGTAACTGCTGTTACTATTAGTGAATATGGACATGGATATCTCACTAATCCTTCAGTAACAGCACCAGTTCAATCTACTGCTGCAACATTGACTCCTGTAATCTCATCTACTAAAACTAAAGTGGGTGTATTTGCTGATGAATCGGGTCAACCAAGTTCTAGGAAAAAAGTTCAAGACAATGATTATTACCAAGATTATTCTTATGTTCTACAAACAACAGACTCTATTAATGTCTGGCAAGAAGATGTATTAAAACTACTTCACCCTGCTGGATTTAAACTATTCGGTGAGGTTGCGATTGTAACTCTATTAAACTCAAAAATGTTTGATAGAGGAAATAATGATATTAATAGTCTTGATGAGGATGGTAAAGCTAGATATCGAGAAATGGGAATGAGGTTTCTCACTCTCATGCTTGATAATGCTAAGATTCAAGTGGAAACAGTATTGAATCAAGAAGTAGAATTTAAAGTAACACCTACTGAAATTCAGATGGTAATGGGTGATACTGCTATAAGGTTAGAGGATAGTCTAGAAGGAACATTGTTACTAGAAGACGACATTCCAGTTTCTTCTTCTTCATATGGTGCAGGTCAATTTTCAAACTTTGGTAGATTGAGAATAGAATCAGATGGTATTGAAAGCGTAGTTGAACTTCTAAATCTACTTTTACAAACTTCTGGAAATCCTGCTGAATTTTTCTCTCTTATGTCGGTCAAGGATATAGACCTTATTCAGTTTGAAAAATACATTTACGCAGAAGATTCAGATGATAGATTGATATATGAAGATGATGATTTGATGATTTTGGAAGAAACGAAAACCACAATAAAAACATCTGAGCCTCACTTTTTCCACGAAAATGATGAAATTTATTTGGATGAGTTTATTGGTAGTGATTTAGAGGATGTCAATGGTACACTCTACAAAGTTACGGACATCGAACATGAAGCAAATATTATACTAGAAGACGGTGAATTTTTGTTACAAGAAGATGGAATAGTAACAGGAACTTTGACGGCGACAGCTGATGGAACTCATTCCAATTTCGGATTGTTTACAACCGAAGAAGGGACAGTATTTACGTTGAGCGAAGCAGGATTACCAGAGACTAGAACTTCTGGATTAGATGTTGACCTTTCGGGAGAATCAATTACAACTAATGGAAAAATATTCCGGCCATCAAAAGAAATTTCTAGTGGAATTGACCCATTTGGTGGATTGATGAGAAATGAATATATTGGTGAATTTGCAAGTTATCAAATACACGAATATGAGTTTATTTCTCCTACTAATTTCACAAGTAGTTCATTTTCTGCTGGAGATACTTTAGTAACAAGACCTAGATTTTTGGATATTGAAAGTCAAATTCTATTAGACAGTACAGATGGAACAGCAAATGCTGGAGAGGCAATATTATTGGAAGATAGTTTACCAACAACCGATCCTTCTTATAGTGGAACAGCATCCAACATAGGAAAAATTCTATTGAACGTAGGAAAAGTAGATATCGACACAACTAATGTCAATGATGAGATCATAATTACTGATCCTGAGTTCGGAATTGTTGCTGCCAACTATATAGCAAATGAAGTTGATGAATCGGGAAGTGCAATCACAGATAATATTGTTTTGGACAGTACAGATGGGACATCGAATGCTGGGGAAAAAATAATGACAGAGGATTCGATTATTCAAGTCAATAGTTCAGATAGTACAAAACAAATAATACATTTAGAAAGACCATATACTTATAAAGGAGTTCCATACGAAAATAATAATGGATTCCTTTTTCACAGACACCAAATAGACCAAAGAGTTTCGGTATAAATATATCAGAGAACATTAGAATTATTAAGGAGAACAAGCCGTGCCCGCATTAGTAACACAGAATTTTAGAATTCATAACTCACGACAATTTTTTGAAATGTTTGATGAGGGAGCCCTAGTTGGAGGTACAGCAACTTCCAATACTGCTGTTTCTACGGCTTTATCAACAAACGCATATCTTTTCATTGGAAAAGCAGATTCATGGTCGGGGTCATTTGATGACACCACAATACCAGACCCAAGTACAAATACGAATCCATCTTCTGATTCAACGTCAAATACATCATATTCTCATTGGAATGATATGATTGCTGCTAAAAAAATTGGTTCAGCAGATGTAAGTCACGTTATCACTAGACATAACTGGACTTCTGGAAGACATTATTCAATGTTCACGGATACAGAAGTTTTAAGTGAACTTTTATCTACACGAACCTCACAAACATTAGCGAATACATCGGGAACTGGAACAGCTTCCGCAAGTTTATATCCAATGTATGTAATGAATTCCAGTTTTAATGTATATAAGTGTCTTTACAACGCAGAAGTAGAGATAAGTGGAACGAATTATCCACAAGTATCGACAGTTGAACCAACAGCAGTATCTACTGATGCTGGAGCGCCTGCCGCTCTCGCTGATGGTTATATCTGGAAGTATATGTATTCCATATCTGCATCAGATGCTCTGAAGTTTGTAACATCAAGTTATATTCCTGTAAAACAATTACGAGATGCTAACGCATATGGAAATACAGGAACTGCTGGAGGGTTAGGTTCTGGTGGAGTAAAAAATGATGGTTCAGACCAAGCGACAATCGAATTTAATTCAGTTGATGGTGCTTTGGATGTTTTTGTTGTTGATACAGATGGTGGAAGTTATCACTTTGAAAACAACAAAACAATAACAAACTCTGGTGAAAGTACAACACTTACCTTGGCTAGTCCAACTCTCACATCAGCAGACACGTATAATAATTCTTCAATTTATTTTACTTTTAGTGGTTCTTCTTATGTAAGAAAAATTACGGATATGAGTTATTCCTCACCTAATGCTACACTTACTCTAAACGCAACTGTACCAGCATTATCTGGTACAATAACTGCAAACGTGGCTCCATTTGCAAGAGTAAATGGAGATGGACATGGAGCAGAGGTTGTACTGACTGCTAATGGTTCTGCTGCTAATTCGGTTGGTGGTGTAACAGTAGTGAGTTCTGGTAACAGTTATACAACAGCTACTCTCACAGTTGAACAACAAGGAACTGGTGCTGGAACTGGTGCAGCTATTACAACAGTACTTCCACCAAAAGGTGGACATGGATATGACCCTGTTTCAGAATTGGGTGGTTACTTTATAATGATAAACACAAAACTCACACAGGATGAGTCAGGAAAATTTACAACATCAAACGATTTTCGTAAAATTGGTTTGTTAACTGACCCTAATACAGACGCAGGTTATACAAGAATTACCGATGCTGCTGTTACTCAAGCAAAAACATTTACATATACCGCTAATACAGCTGCAATTTCTGGTGATATTACTATAAGTCAAAACTCTACTGGTGCAAATGGTGCTACAGCATATGTTATTGATGTGAACGCTTCAGCAAGTACGATGACAGTTGTTAATGTAACTAATGGTGCTAATACTAGCGCGGGTTATGATGGAAGGCCTGGTTCTTTTCAATGTACAACTTCAAATACAGCAAGTAGTTTTACAGGAGTATCTACTTCAATTGCTGCTATAACCTATAGTGGTGGTAATGCTGTATTATCAAACGTAGCAAACGGAGCAATGCAAATTGGTTCTGGTAAAATAATTTACATCGAAAATCGTGCTCCTGTTGCTCGTGCTGCTGACCAAACAGAAGACATTAAACTCATCATAGAATTTTAGTAAAGATAAAATAAATGGCAAATGTTACTACAGATTTTAACGTTACTCCTTATTATGACGATTACGATGAGGATAAACAGTTTCTAAGAGTTCTTTTTCGCCCAGGCTATGCCGTTCAAGGAAGGGAACTCACTCAACTACAGACAATTTTACAAAAGCAATCATCTCGCTTAGGTGACCATATTTTCAAGGATGGAAGTAAGGTTTTGGGAGGTGAGGTAACTTTAGATACAGAAGTTTCTTATCTAAAATTGACTACTGATGATACAGCATCCGATTTTGCAAGTGGAATAATTTCCGATACTAGTGTAACTGTCGGTGCTGGAACGACTAGAGCTCAAGTTATATCAACAATTAATGCTGTTGGTTCTGATGCTCCCACACTTATTGTCAAGTTTATCTCTGGAACAGCATTTGCTGCTGGTTCTACAATTTACTTAGAGGGTTCGGTTAGTACAACAGCAACTGTAGCTGCTACAAGTCATACTGGTGGCGCTTCGGTAGTTAGTATCAATCGTGGTGTATACTTTGTCAATGGATTTTTTGTTCTTTGTCTTGCTCAAACTCTTGTTCTTGAAAAATATAGTAATACTCCAACATACAGAATCGGATTGACGACAACCGAATCAATTGTTGATAGTGATTCTGATACGACACTTCTCGACTCAGCATCTGGAACAACAAATGCGAATGCTCCGGGCGCGACACGTTTTAAGATTGAACTGGTTCTTGCTAAAAAACAGACAACATCGACAGACCCAGTTGCTGCAAATGCAGATTCAAACTTTATAGAATTGATGAGGGTGGTTTCTGGTACTCCCACAAAGAACGTAAAATATCCAGTTTATGGGGAAATCGAAAAAACACTAGCAAGAAGAACCTATGATGAGTCAGGTGATTACACAATCAAACCTTTTCCTATTCAAGTTATAGACCATCAAGGAGCAACAGGGGTTACTTCCGCTTCGGTTGATACCACTATTACAGGGGTTCTTTCAGATTTTGAAAATGACTTTGCGGTGAACGATAATATCTATCTTTCTTCTGATACTTCTGCTACAGCAAATGTTTCCGAAATTACCAACTCAACATCAATGGTCGTTTCTAATGCTTTGGGTGATGGAACATCTCAGACAATATTCAACAACAATCGTGTTTCGGCTGCATTGGAGCCAGGTAAAGCATACGTTAAAGGTTATGAGTATGAGAGTATTGGTGCTGAGTATGTTGATGTTAAAAAAGGAAGAGAAGTACAAACACAGACAACATTTCCTATCAATCCAAACTTTGGAAATAACATAAAAGTTACAAACTTCAATGCTGGTAATTCTACTGAGTCAAACTTTGACCCCGAAGCTATTGCAACAACTTTCGATGTTCATAGTGTTCAGTTATCAAATGTTGTAGGTACTACAGCAAATAGTTATAATTCTACGAAAATAGGAACTACACGAATCCGTCAAATCGATTATGATTCGGGAACATTTACGAATGTTGCTACAAGTAATACTGCTATTTTTGATATGTATATTTTCAATACAACATTGAGTTCTTTAACAGCAAATGTCGGATATGCTTATATTTCTGGTGAAACTTCTATACTACTCGAAGCCGCAAAAAGTTCTACTAAAGAGGCTGCTTATGCTGGTGCTAAAATTACATTGGGGTCGGAAACAAGAGAGGTTGTTAGTTTCGCTAATACGAAAATCGCTCTAGAAGATGCTACACAATCCTCAGTTGATACGGAGTTTCTAATACTCAATTCTACAGATGGTTCTGAAAATGATGGAGATTTTGTCATAAACGAACACGGTTTGGGAGCATCATTGAATCTTGCTTTTTCATCTAGTGCTGATACCGCTAATCAAGTATCTATCACATCTTCTATGAGAGAAGCGGAATCTGTCGCAATAGCAAATTCTACTTATGGTCTTGCTAATACGCCTGGAATGGATATTGACCTTACAGGAAAAGTTGATACAGGAGATGCAACAAGTAACACAAAAATCTTTGATACAGATTTGAACTCTTTGGTTTTTCCTATAGGATTTGACAACATAAAAGGTATCGGTTCTCAAAGTGGAACAACCTTTACTGCACAAGGAATTAAGTATCAGAGGAAAGAAAAACTTGCTGTTTCATTTACTTTTTCATCTTCAACTGGTGCTACGATTACTTCTCCAACTGGTTCAACTTTTGAAACAGAAGGTTTATCTGGAGCAGGAACACAATTAGTATCACCACAAGCTAACTATATTTTGGTTGCTGCTACTGATGGAACAAGTGTAACTGAGACAGGAACAGGGGATTCGGTTGCTATTGCATCTGGTGAGATAATCGATGCGACAGTTGCTTGTACAGCTTCCACGAACCAAGTAACAATAACACCAAAACGAGATGGTGTTACTTTCGGTGGTGGTTCATTGTCCGCTATAGTTTATGCTACTTGTGACTATACTGCTAAATCATCTAAAACGAAAACAAGAGTAAACGCAACTTCTATTGCAGCTGCTTCGGGTATTACTCACGGCACTATTCTATTGGATACTGCTGGTACTGATGCTCAACATAACGCAAGATTAGCAAATGGTCATGCTGTTGTCGCTTCTTTTACTGGAACACAAACTCTTGGAGTTTCGGATACCATTCAAGTAACAAACGTAATTGAGGCTGCAGCCGCTGGAAGTGATGCTGCTACACAGTTTGCGATTGTGTCAGATGCTCAAGGAAATACAGCACACGTTAATAATATTACATCACGATATTCTTTCAATAATGGTCAAAAGGACAATTTCTACGATCATGGTTCGATTACGTTGAAAGCAGGACAAACACCACCCGCTAATAATGTTCTTATTACTTTCGATTACTATTCACATTCTGCTGCAAACTCTTACTTTTCAGTTGAATCTTATAGTGATGATTATGCTGACATACCTTCTTTCACAAGTCCTACAACTGGTGTAACAAAACAACTAAGGGATTGTATCGATTTTCGCCCAACTAAAGGTGTAGCAAATGGTGCAACTGGTGCCGGGGTTCTTCTTTCCAATGACGATTTACCAGATGCAGATGTAAGTATAACAGCAAACGTTGTTTATTACTTACCAAGAAAAGATAAACTTACTTTGACAAAAGACAGATCTTTCAAAGTAATAACTGGTATTTCTTCAGAAGACCCAATTTTACCAGCAGATGATGAAGATGCGATGACTCTTTATAATCTGGATATTCCAGCATATACTTTCAATGCTTCTGATTGTGACACTCAATATATTGACAACCGCCGATTCACAATGAGAGACATTGGCAAAATCGAGAAAAGAGTAGACCAATTAGAATACTATACAGCATTAACTCTCTTGGAAAAAGAAGCAAATGACCTCTCAATCAAGGATTCCGCGAGTGGAACAGAGAGATTCAAAAATGGTATAGTAGTTGACTCATTCAATGGACACAATATTGGTGATGTTGCTAATGAGGACTTCAAAGCAGCTATTGACTTTGAATTGAAAGAATTGAGACCAGCATTTAGTGCTGATTCTTTTAGGTTTGACCACGATTCAACTGGTTCAAGTGCGAATACAGCGAAAACAGGAGATTTGATTACTCTTGCTTATAGTTCAGCAAATCTAGTCGTTCAACCACTTTGTAGTAATACGGAAACGATTAATCCATTTTCAACAACTCAGTTTAACGGACAGTTGACACTTTCTCCACCAACTGATGTTTGGTTTAGTGAAACTGGGCGCCCAACTGTTCTCATCAACCTTGAAGGGTTGAATGACCATTGGGTTCAGGGAAATAACAACGGATTTGATAAACAATGGGATGATTGGAGTTTCACTTGGAGTGGAGTTCAAGTAAACGATGATAACCTAATCAAAAGTCGAAAAGCAGGAACAACATCAAATACCATTTCTAGAGACACAAATGTTACAAGTAAAAATAAGACACGAACTGGTATAATTTCATCGAAACCACCTGAGACAATAAAGAGAGCTGTAGGAAATAGAACAGTTAGTATTACTATCGTTCCTTATATACGACAACAGACAATATCATTTGTAGCAAAAGGTGTAAAACCAAATGGTACATTCTATCCTTATTTTGATAATACATTAGTAAGTGCTAATACGAAACAAGGATATGTTTTAACTTATACAGCAAACGCATCTTCTTCAAATTCTGGTATTTTTGGAACAGGGGGAGACAAACAAACTCTAACTGGTGGTAGTGGTGCAACAGGAGTTGCTCTTTATCAGAACTCATCAAGTGTAATTGTTGGTGATATTATTCAGACAGTTACTTTGTCTGCTAATACTCATCTTGTCGATCCAGATGCTGTTATAGGAGAAACCATTACATTTTCAAATTCAACCGCTACTGCTACAGCAACTTTACAATCAGTAAATGCCGCTGCGGCCACAATAACAGTAAACAGTATTTCAGGTGATTTTGGAACAACGACAACTTCTGTAATTGGTGCTGATAGTGGAACATACATTAGTTCGGGAACTACCTCTGTTACTGTTACAGCAGCTGGTGGGTTTGCTGCTGGTGAACTTTCAACTGGAACTGGTTCTGCTAAAGCAAATGGTAATGTTACAGCAGTAGCAACAAATAATCCAACATATTCAACCACGTTACAAGCAGATAGAAATGGTGTGGTTGCTGGTGAATTTGTTGTTCCCACAGATACATTTAGAGTGGGCGAAAAACTTTTCAGATTAACAGATAGTTCAACTGATACTGTTGCAAGTACAGAATCGGTTGCTGAAAAAGTATTTAGAGCTCAAGGATTATTGGAATCTCGTACTGGAAGAATTTCATCCACAAGACCAATGGAGTCAAAACGAGAAAACGTAAAAGAAAAAAATGTAACTCAGGACACAATCAATCGTGTTTCTACATCATCCAACTGGATAAATCCTCTTTCACAGACATTTATCGTTGATAAGAGTGAAAATGAAAATGGAATATTCGTAAGTAGTGTGGATATATTCTTTTCTACTATAGATGCTACACTGCCAGTTACACTTCAACTAAGACCAGTAATCAATGAAGTTCCTAGTTCTTCACAGATTATTCCTTTTTCGGAAGTGATTCTAGACGCATCGGATGCAACCGCTAATTCAACAGCACCAAGTGCAGCTACATCTTCTACTTTCACAAGGTTTACTTTTGAGTCACCAGTATATCTCTATCCAGATGAATATGCTATTGTCTTAACTACACCTTCTGATGCTTATAGTGTTCACGTTGCTAATTTGGGAGAAACAGTTAAGAATACAACTGATACAAAAGTATCACAACAACCATTTGTTTCATCGTTTTATCAACCTCAGAACTCTTCTGTGTGGCAACCAAACGTTGAAAAACAAATGATGTTCAAAGTCAACAGATGTGAATTTGATACAGGAACACATTCAGTATATTTGTCAAGTAACGCAGAACCTTTGTCTGGTAACACTTCTGGAATCAATTATGATGTGTTTAAACTGTCAACTAGTGAATTGACATTCTCTAACACTTCTATAGAATTTGCTTATAAGGGTATCGATTCATCGAAAACTGTTGCATCTGCTGCTAATAGAACAGCTCAAATTGATGCTTCATTTACAGCATTTTCTGCGAACAAGAATGTAACACTTTCTACACAGAAAAAGACAGTAGCTCCTGTAAGTACAACTGGATTGAACTCATATGCTGCTAATAACTATTACTTACGTGCTACGATGGCAACTACTGATTCAAAGATTTCCCCAGTAATTGACTTGTCGAGAATCAATCTCATTACAGTAGAAAATCAAGTAAACTTGGGTTCTCTAGCAAATTCCGATTTAGTTATCACAAGTGGTGGAACAAACTATAGTTCTCCTGTACTCACGATATCAGCACCTACTTCTGGAACAACTGCTACAGCAACCGCATCACTTACATCGAATGTGATTACTGGTGTTACTGTTACCAATGGTGGAACTGGATATTACGAAACACCAACTGTAACTATTACGGATTCGGTAAGTGGAACAGAATCGGGAGCTGCTATAACAGTTCAAAGTGAATTAAATGCTTCGGGTGGTAATGCTAAAACACGATACATTACACGAAGGGTAAATTTAGAAGATGGTTTCGATGCACAGGATATAAGAGTTATTCTAAATGCTTATAAACCAAAAGACACAGAAATTAAGGTTTATTATAGAGTTTGGAATGCTGAAGACCCAGGCGATTTTGAGGATAAGTCATACGTTTTGATGACACAAGAAACTGATGCAAATTTAATTTCCGCAAACGAGGGTGTTATTAATCAGTATTCTTATAAATCTGTTGATGGTAGTATTTCTTATACTTCAAGTGGTCAAACATACGATAAGTTTAAAACATTTTCAATTAAAATTGTATTAGCATCATCTTCAAGTACAGTAATACCAAAAGTTAAAGATATGAAAGCAATAGCATTGGATTTCTAATATGTTAGCACAAACAGATAAGTCAGGAATAGTAAGAGATTTAAGTAATAATGCTCTATTGTCAAATGATAGAGTAGCTCTAATGACACATAGAGAAGAACACCGTAAGAAACTAGAACTTCATAATAAATTAAATGATATAAATATTATGAAAGAACAAATACAACAATGTTTGTCGCTTCGTGATGAAATTTCTGAATTAAGACAACTATTACAAGATCACATCGAAAGAGATAACAAATGGCTGGCGTAGCAAGAAGTAATGTAGCGGTAACAGATACGTTTGATACTTGGAGAATTCGTACTAACGAAGTAAACACTTCTCTCAATCAAGGTACAAACGCAATTACCGCAAATACAATAGTTTGGCGAGATGACGATTCAAGTTACGTTGCTAATGCAGCTACATTGAATACGGTCTCAATTACACATGGAACAACAACAACAGCATTGAGTGTAACTTCTGGATTGGCCGCTGCTGCAGATGGGTCAAAAGCATCAATACTTACAACTGGTGGTATATACTCAACATTAACTTCAAAGTTTGCAGCTGATTTGACTATTGGTACTGATTTGACTGTTGATGGAAATACAGTCATAGGTAGTGCAAGTGGTGATATTGTATCTGTAAATGCTACTCTTTCAACTAATGTAATTCCAACTACAAACGTTTCTGCTGGTAGTGGAGCATCAGTAGGAGCTATGCTCGGTTCTACTGCGAAAAACTTTGCTCATATTTTCAACTCACAACAAACGATTACTGCTTCTTCTGGAATTACCAATAATGTATTCTCAATAACTTCCGCTGCCGGTGCAGGTAATACTGCCACTCTCGTAAACAATTCTGCTACTACTGGAACAATTCTTAACGTTCTTTCGACATCAACAGATACGGGCACAAGAAAATTAGTTCAAATTACCAATGACGCTGCTGCAGCTGTCGCAACCACCGCTTTATCAATTCAATCGGATGGTGGTCGAGGAATTTTTGTTGACTCCAATCTTGCTGCTGGTCTTCCTTCACTTGAGATAGATTCAGAACACACCACAGCAAATGCTGTAATAGTTGATTCAATAATGACAACTGGAACAATTATTGATGTTACTGGTTCTGCGTTGACAACTGGTTCTGCTCTTAGAGTCGAATCAACTGGTGCTTCTACTGGAACAAGAAATGTCGTTGATTTCAGACAAGAACACGCTTCTGCTACTGGTTCAACTGTTCTTAATGTTTTAGCAAATGAAGGATATGGTGTTAAGATTACATCTACTGCTGCAACTTCAAATGCTTCATTGGATATTACTTCTTCTCACACAACAAAGAATACATTCAATATAACATCAGCTAGTTTGACTACTGGTTCAGCATTAAACATTCTTTCTGCTGGAACACATTCAGGAAATTTAGTTTCATTTGTTAGTGATGGTGCGGCTACAGGGCCGACTCTTTTTTTGAGAAATGATGCAACTACTTCTACTGTAAAAGTTCTTCAAGTTGCAAACTCTACCGCAGATATTTTTAGTGTTACACAAGCTGGTGATGCTACAATAGGAAATGATTTAACAATCGCTGGTGACTTTGTTGTTACTGGAAACCTTGCTGTTTCTGGTGCGACTTCTGAAATCAATACAACAACCACAGTAGTAAAAGACAAGACATTAGTTCTTGGAACTCAAAGTGCTGTTACTGCTGGAGCGACATATACTCTTGCTACACCA
>ERZ1047985.510-NODE-510-length-30417-cov-7.010474_pt1 | contig 30417 bp, 29 predicted proteins | sample MGYA00383097_ERZ1047985 | MGnify/ENA primary metagenome ERZ1047985 (study PRJEB29581, sample SAMEA5548367) | metagenome | biome: marine; feature: coastal; material: water | depth 50 m | study: Short-term variability in the microbial, nano- and picoplankton...
GGCGTGTTTACCCACCGCAGGCGCACAGGCGGGCATTCAGATGCTTCCGCGCATTCTTTCGGTGAAAACTGCCCGGATTTTTACACCGACTTACAACGAGCACGCCGCAAGCATGCGGGCAGCAGGTCTGGACGTTCATGAGGTACAAACATTAAGCGCGCTTGAGGGCGCTGAACTGGCCGTCGTCGTTAACCCCAACAATCCCACAGGAGACTTCTTTGACGTCAAAGACTTAGTTGAGTTGTCGGGCAAAGTCGGATGCCTCGTTATCGATGAAAGCTTCTGTGACCCGCACGTCGAATATTCCGTTCTTAACCTCCCCCAAATCTCAAACATCGTTGTGTTTCGGTCTTTCGGCAAGTTCTACGGCTTAGCTGGTCTACGGCTCGGCTTTGTTCTGGGCGCACCAGACATCGTCAAAAAAATCAATGAGCTTTCCGGGCCTTGGCCGGTCTCTGGCCCCGCGATTGAGATTGGTTGTGCGGCCTTCGCAGACGAAACATGGAACGCAAAGACCATCACCCGATTGGAACAAGATGCGTCCCGAATGGATGAGATGGCAAAGGCATTTGGGTGGTGCGTCAAAGGGGGAACAACACTCTTCCGGCTTTATGAAACTGACAATGCGGTCGAAGCACAGCACTATCTTGCGCAACATCACGTCTGGTCGCGGATATTTCCCTACTCTGATCGCTGGATTCGTTTGGGATTGCCTCATGGGGAGTGTCGCTGGAACCAACTAAATACCGCCCTAACGCGCTAAGGCCAGCAACCCATCAATATCTAAATGCGCTTCCATGTGGTCTGCCAGTTGCTCTAACACCGCCTCGACCGTTGCATCGTAGTCTAACCCTGAAGACGTGGCGCCTAACCTTCGCAGGAATACCTGTCTGAATTCATCATTACGAAACATGCCATGGAAATAACTTCCAATCACTCGCCCGTCTGCGCTAATTGCACCCTCGCAACGGTCACCGATTTTGGCAAATGGTCGCGCGCAATCGGGTCCTTGTGTTTGACCTATATGAATTTCGTAGCCCAGGAATTCTTGGTGGCTTTCAACATGCATCGCAGTCGTTTCAGCCAAGCTCTTATCTGCAGTCATTGTGGTTTCGATGTCCAACAAACCCAAACCTTCGCTTGATCCTGCCTGTCCTTCGATGCCTTCTGGATCATGAATTTTGCGCCCAAGCATTTGATACCCGCCGCAAATGCCCAACACATGCCCGCCACGCCGGACATGGGCCTGTAGATCAATGTCCCAACCTTGTTGTCTCAAAAACTCAAGATCACCGCGTGTTGATTTACTTCCAGGGATGATCACCAAATCGGTATCGGCAGGCAAAACCTCTCCGGCGCGCAACATGGTTAGACGAACGTCTGGTTCTTGTCCCAGTGGATCAAGGTCATCAAAATTCGCAATACGTGAAAGACCGAGACAAACGATCTTAAAACCGCCATCCCCCTTGCTGGACCCAAGGTCCAAAGCATCCTCGGCAGGTAGCTTCCACGCGTCTGGAAACCAAGGCAAGGTGCCAAACCCTTGCCACCCTGTTTGCTGCTCAATCATTGCATAGCCCTGATCAAACAAAGTCGGATCACCACGAAAACGGTTGATCAAAAAGCCCTGAATCAAAGCGGCATCATCTTCGTCTATAACCACCTGAGTGCCAACGATTTGCGCGATCACACCGCCCCGATCAATATCCCCCGCAAGGACAACCGGAACTCTAGCAGCCTTTGCAAAGCCCATGTTTGCAATGTCACCTTCACGCAGATTTACCTCGGCTGGACTACCAGCCCCTTCAACGATCACCAGATCAAAATTCGCCTTCAAGCGCTCAAAGCTCTCAAGCACTTTTTCCAACAGCGTCGGCTTTAGCTTCGCATAATTCCGCGCCTTTACGGTTGCCAAACGCTTTCCCTGCACGACAACCTGCGACCCGACTTCCGTTTCGGGCTTCAGCAAAACTGGGTTCATGTCAACAATCGGAGACAACCCACACGCCTTGGCCTGCAAAGCCTGCGCGCGCCCAATTTCCCCACCGTCCGAGGTAACCGCAGCGTTGTTTGACATGTTTTGTGGCTTGAAAGGAGCGACGCTGAGGCCCCGACGACGAGCCGCGCGACACAGTCCCGCGACAAGCATCGACTTGCCGACATTAGAGCCTGTGCCTTGGATCATTAGCGCCTTGGTCATTGCTTATACCTGCCTCGGTAGGAAGACTTCGACGGCGGCTTGGGCAATCACAGCGTCGCCTGAGTTCAGCCCACCATGGGTCACAGAAATTGAAACCTCACCAACCGGAAACAGCTTTTGAAGCGTGTCGACGTCCACCTGATCGGGCTCTTGAACCCCTATCGAGGCACGTACCTGTAGATCTTTCTTCAACGCGGGCAGAGTTCCCAACAAAGCAAGGCTAGCGCCATGCAGCGCATTCTCAACAGCCCTACATGCGGCTTTGGTATAGTCCTGACCGTGCAGGTCGTTGCCCATACCCATCTCAATTATGAAACGCTGGTGCGTCATGATGCGTCCCCTAGGTCTAGCGATACCGAAATCGCAACATTCGCCATGACATTGGGGGCGCCTTCAGGACGATCTACATCCAATCCACCATGGGTCACTTCAATGTGCACATGGCCATATGGAAAAACATCCTTTAGCGCAGAAACATCGACCGCTTCTGGTTTCGCCACACCGACTTTGACGTCAATAATCATGTCTGCTTTCTCTTTGCCAAAAAGTTCAGCCAGATTGATCGAATTGCGCCACAAGGCATGTTTGATCGCGCGAACCGCGGCCTCGGTATAGTCCTGACGTCTTAGCGACGTGCCCATACCGAATTCAGTGAGAAGATGGGCGACCGCCATTTAAAACTCCACCCCAGCTTGGGCTTTGATCCCATCGCGAAACGGATGCTTGATCAATTCCATTTCCGAAACCAAATCGGCGGCTTCAATCAACTCAGGTTTAGCATTTCGGCCCGTCAGACACACATGGGTCATGTCCGGTTTTTCGTTCAGCAAAAACTCAACCACGTCGTCGATATCAAGGTAATCGTTGCGCAGAGCGATGTTGATTTCGTCCAGCAAAACAAACTGAATTGCAGGATCAAGGATGAACGCTTTCGCCTTCTCCCAACCCGCCTGCGCTGCTACAATGTCGCGCTCGCGATCTTGAGTTTCCCACGTAAACCCTTCACCTGAAACGACAAACTGGCATTTGTCGCCAAAGTGATCCTGCAAAAGTGTCCGTTCACCTGTTGCCCGGCTGCCTTTGATGAACTGAACGACCGCACATTGCATATCATGGGCGATACAGCGCATGACCATGCCAAACCCCGACGATGATTTGCCCTTTCCCTTGCCCGTGTGAACGATAACCAAACCCTTCTCTTCGGTTTTGGTCGCCATCATCCGATCACGTGCAGCTTTGATCTTTTTCATTTTCTCCGCGTGGCGGGCATTTTCTTCGTCGTTCAAAAGGCACCTATCACTTGACATACTGGGGTTAGATCGCCCAAGTGCGATCTGCTGGTGCCTGTCATATGACAGGTGAAAAGGGAATGCGATACGGGATGCGACAATCCTTGAAGCGCAGCCGCCCCCGCGACCGTGACCGGATAGGTCGCCCGCAGCCACTGGTGCGTCGTCACCGGGAAGGCAGGGCAACCGCCAGAGGCCTACCTCTGATGTCCGCAAGCCGGGAGACCTGCCAGCAAACGCGACGTGAACCGGACGGGGTGTCTTCGGGGCGGGATTGGCTTTGGTCCCCGTTCTTTCCCCTCTGAGATAAGGAATGATGAGCCATGGCCGAAAAGGTCACTGAACTTTTGGTTTGCACAACTTGCCGGATGGGAATGCCCACCGACGTGGAAGACCCACGCCCCGGTGCGCAGCTTTATGACGCCTTGGCTGGGGCAGAATTGCCTGAAGGCGTAGTTCTGAAACCCGTCGAATGTCTGTCGAACTGCAAAGAGGGCTGCTCGGTTGTTCTGCGGTCCGAGGGCAAGTGGACCTATGTCTACGGTCGTTTTGATCCTGAACACGGAGCAAAAGACATCATCCTTGATGGCACTACAAAATATCACGCGTCTGTCGACGGTCTAGTCCCATGGCGCGAACGTCCCGAACATTTCCGCAAAAACTGTATTGCGCGCATTCCCCCATTGGAGATCCCGAATGTCTGATCTAAGCAAACTCCCCGTCACAGTGATCACTGGTTTCCTTGGCTCTGGTAAAACGACTTTGGTGCGCCACCTGATGCAGAACCCGCAAGGCAAACGATTGGCCGTGATAGTCAACGAATTTGGCGACGTGGGTGTCGACGGCGAAATTCTGAAGTCTTGCGCGATCCCTGATTGCCCAGCGGAAAACATCATGGAGCTTGCCAACGGCTGTATCTGTTGCACCGTCGCTGACGACTTTATTCCGACGATCGAAGCGTTGATGGCCCTGAGCCCTCGTCCTGAGCATATTTTGATTGAGACTTCGGGCTTGGCGTTGCCAAAACCACTGCTTAAGGCGTTCGACTGGCCTGATATCCGTTCAAAGATCACCGTGGATGGAGTGATTGCGCTTGCCGATGCCGAAGCCGTTGCCGCAGGTCGTTTCGCCCCGAATGTTGAGGCCGTAGACGCCCAGCGTTTGGCTGATGACAGTTTGGACCATGAAACGCCTCTTTCCGAGGTGTTTGAGGATCAAATTTCCTGCGCCGATATCATTTTGCTTACCAAGCCAGATCTTGCTGGTGCTGAGGGAGTCGCCAAAGCCAAAGAGATCATCGCTGCCGAAGCCCCGCGCCCTCTACCGGTTGTTGAGGTTGCAGAAGGCGAAGTTGATCCACGCGTTATCCTAGGTCTTGGGGCTGCCGCCGAAGACGATATGGATGCCCGCCCAAGCCATCACGATGGCCACCACGATCATGAACATGACGATTTTGAAAGCATCATTGTCGAACTGGATGAGTTGTCGGAAGCCGCTGATCTAACAGCGAAGATTGAGAAGCTTGCAAACGAAAACAATATTTTGCGCGTCAAAGGATATGCAGCGGTTAAGGGCAAACCAATGCGCCTTCTTGTGCAAGCCGTGGGTGCACGGGTGCGCGCACAATTTGACCGTCCTTGGAAACCTGATGAAGCGCGTCAGGGTCGTTTGGTTGTTATCGCCGAACACGACGATGTCGACCGTACCGCCATCGAAACCATTCTAAAGAGTTAACCCACAATGCATGTCATCTTTCGCGAAAGTCATGGGCTTGAGGAATCCGAGGCGCCACGCGACCTCGGCCAAAGCCCTGCTGACCTCGTGGTGATGTCATTCTCGGACAGTGATCTGGGCGCGTTTGCAGCTGGATGGCATCGGGCAAATGGGAAATTGCCTACACTTCGATTGGCCAATCTATCCGCGCTGAAACATCCATTATCTGTGGACACTTACATCGAGCAAACGCTTGAAAAAGCGCAAGGCATTTTGATCCGACTGATCGGCGGTGTTCCCTATTGGGCCTACGGGCTTGAGCAAGTGTATGAACTTGCAAAGCAGCGAGGGATCGCCCTCGCGGTGCTTCCCGCAGATGGCCGTCCCGACGAGCGATTAGATGCGTATTCGACCCTTCCGGTGTCAACTCTTCGCCGCTTGGCCCATTTGTGTGACCAAGGCGGCGAAGTCGCCGCTCAGGCGGCATTAGCCCAACTATCCCTTGCTGCGGGCCTATACGCGGGTCCCGTACTGGGCGCAAAAATCCTGCCAGAATTTGGCGCTTGGACGAGCGATCACGGGACATTGCAATCAGTTGAGGCGTTTGAACGAAACTCCTCGAAGCCATTGATTTTGATCACATTTTATCGTTCATACCTTAGCGCTGCCGACATTGAACCCTTGAAGGCCTTAAGTGCGGCGTTCAACAAGCGTGGCATGCAAACCCTCGGCTTGTTCGCCCCCTCCCTCAAGTCACCCGCAGCGCGCGTTTGGCTAGAGAACACCATTTCAGAGTTGGATGCCTCGGCAATCGTCAATCTGACGGCGTTTTCCGGTCGCGGCGCTGACAATACTTCGCCGCTAGATGTTGGAAATGTCCCCGTATTTCAGGCGGCCCTCGCGACATCCGACAAAGAGAGTTGGGTAAATTCTGATCGCGGTCTGTCACCAGCAGACCTTGCCATGCATGTCGTCCTGCCCGAGGTCGACGGGCGTTTGTTTTCTGGTGTCGTCAGCTTCAAAGAGGCCGCCCAACACGACGACCGACTTGAATTCGCCCGCACGATTCATGCCCCAGATCAGACCCGCGTTGATGCAATTGCAGATAAGGCATTGGCTTGGATCAAACTTGCGCAAAAGCCAAACCCACATAAGAAACTGGCAATCATCCTATCCACCTACCCCGGTCGAGACTGGCAAATGGCACATGCCGTCGGGCTTGATGCACTTGCCTCGGTTCATGCAATTGCCGAGGACCTGAAGGCTGATGGCTATGAGGTGGATGCTTTCGGCGGTCCGGTTTCGGACGGGCTGCGGCAATCTTCCCAGAGTGTTTCACTTGAAGACTATGTTGAAGCGCTCAAAGCCCTACCAGAAGAATTGCGCAAGGACTTGTACGATAGTTGGGGATTGCCCGAGGCAGATCCTTCGTTCTCCGATGACGCATTCAATTTCCCTGCTATTCAAAACAAAAACGTACTATTCGCATTGCAGCCAGAGCGCGGCCAGACCGCCAAGCGTGATGATGACTACCACGATTTAAGCCGAACACCGTGTCACGCCTACGTCGCGTTTTATCTGTTTTTGCGCTCGGGCTTTAACGCCGACGCCTTGGTCCATGTTGGCGCGCATGGAACGCTTGAGTGGTTGCCCGGCAAATCCGTTGCCCTGTCAAACACCTGCTGGCCCGAGGCGCTAATCGGTCCGCTGCCTGTCATTTATCCGTTTATTGTCAACGACCCGGGAGAGGCTGCGCAGGCCAAAAGACGCATTGGTGCGGTCACCTTGGGCCACATTCCGCCTGCCCTAAAATTCAGCCAAACACCTGAAAGAATGTCAGGGCTTGAAAGCTTGCTGGACGAATTTTCAAACGCGGATGGCCTTGACCCCAAACGCAGAGATCGTTTGCAAGCCGACATTCGAGATCAAGCCAAAGCGCTTGGCGTGGAAAACGACCTCGGCATCTCGGACAATATCAGCACAGCCGAGGCAATCACCCGTATCGACCGGTTTGTGTGTGATATCAAAGAAAGCCAGTTCGGCGACGGGCTGCATGTTTGGGGTCGTTTACCGCCTGAGATCGACACATTTGACCCAACGCAATCGGTCGCTGGTGAGAAGCAAGCGTTGCTTGATGCATTGAATGGAAAGCGGATTGAGTCTGGGCCAAGCGGTTCGCCCTATCGTCGCCAAGAAGACGTGCTGCCAACTGGCCGCAATCTATTCACAACCGATCCTCGATCTGTCCCAACACGATCAGCATACGCCCAAGGCGTTCGCCTGGCCGAGGAACTGGTGCGTCGTCACCTACAAGAGGAAGGCGAGTATCCCAAAGGTCTGATCGTCGACCTCTGGGGGTCAGCGACTATGCGCACAGCGGGCGAAGAATTCGCGATGGCCCTACATTTATTAGGCGCGAAGCCAGTTTGGGACCAGGGGTCTGAGCGTGTGTCTGGCGTTGAGATTATCCCGATCACCGAATTAGAACACCCACGGATCGACGTTACCTTGCGCGTGTCTGGCCTATTTCGCGATGTTTTCCCGACGCTTTCAACGCTGTTCTCACAAGCAGTCGAAGCACTTAGTGCACGCGACGAATCAAGCGATTGGAACCCGTTTGCAGGCAAAAACACAGGATTTCGGGTCTTTGGACCGGCTCCGGGGCACTACGGCTTAGCCATGGGTGGGGCAATTGATGACTACTCAGACGAGGGGCGCAAGAACGCAGGGCAGGCTTGGTTGAAGGCCTCGTCTTGGGGAACAGACGGCACCGAAACCACCCAAGACCTAAGCGGAATAACCCAACGGGTGGAATATGCGGATTCATTCGCTCACCTTCAAGATTTGTCTGAGACCGATATCCTTTTGGCAGAAGATTACGCAGCCCACGAGGCCGGATTTGCGGCGGCCAAAAATCAAATTGGCGGTAAGTTCAACGCATATCATCTTGATAATACGGACATTTCGAATCCGACCGCACGTACTCTACAAGAAGAGATCGCCCGTGTTGTTCACGCCAGAGCAACAAACTCTGGTTGGGTCAATGGTATGAAACGGCATGGTTTTCGCGGTGCAGCCGAGATCGCAGCAACGCTTGATCATCTTGGGGCGTTTGCAAATCTAGCCGGAGTTGTCGGACCGCATTTGTTTGATGCATACCATGACGCCACTCTGGGCGATGCAGAAGTCGTGGCCTTTATGCAAGACGCCAACCCCGAGGCTTTGCAGACCATGAAAGATCGGTTTAGCGCACTTCACTCGGCAGGTCTGTGGGATACACGCCGAAACTCAATCGTCTCGGAAATGGAGAGATTGGGATGAGCGCGCCCGAAATCAAAGGCTGGTGCCCCGGCGCTTACAGACCGATGATGTCGGGCGACGGGCTAGTGGCGCGGGTTCGCCCTTTTGCGTCAGAGATTTCGACACAACAAGCTTGTGAGCTGGCAAACCTTTCTGAGATATACGGCAATGGATTCATTGACCTTACCAATCGGGCAAATTTGCAAATCCGTGGCGTAAGTCAAAGCAACTATATGTCATTGTTGGAAGGATTGACCAAAGCCGACCTTATTGACGTTGACGAAGACATTGAAACCAAGAGAAATATTGTCCTTACGCCGTTTTATAAACGGGGTGATCGCGCGCACCGTCTCTACTTTGAGCTTGTGAATAGGCTCCCCGATTTCCCAAGGTTTCCCGGGAAATTTGGGTTTTCTATAGATTGTGGCCCGTCTCGGGTTTTGCAGGATACTTCAGCCGACATCAGATTTGAGACTGCAATAGACGGCGATATCGTGGTTCGGGCTGATGGTAATGAAACCGGTGTATCGGTAACCGAATCCGAGGTAATTTCGACCGCGCTCGAGTTGGTAGATTGGTTTATCGCGACCAAATCGGACGAGGTCCGCCGCATGGCGAAACACCTGCAAACCGTGGATTTACCTAGCAAATTTACGGGAGCTTCCCCTGTGGCCGCCACGACCCCAGATCAAAGCAGGATGCTTCACATCCCGTTTGGCCAAGTCAGCGCGCAGGATTTGCGGATATTGGCAAATATCAATGGCATCCAATCCATTCGGATCACACCTTGGCGTGCGTTTCTGACCGCCGATCAATCTCCTGAAGCCAGTGCCCTTTTTCCTCACAAAGCTGACGCACCTATCCTCGCAGTTTCGGCATGCGCGGGTCAGCCTTTTTGCCCACAAGCCAGCGTTGAATCCCGAGAGTTGGCAAGCGAACTTGCAGGCAAGTGGCCTGGAACGCTCCATGTCTCTGGATGCGCCAAAGGGTGTGCCCGACCAACGACCTCAGATGTCACACTTGTGGGGCGTGAAGGACGATTTGATCTTGTTCGAAACGGCGCGCCATGGGATGACGCGCTTTACACCAATCTCAGCCCGACTGACCTTAAAACGCTGGACTTTGACTAATGCCTTACGACTACGAAAAAAACGGCGCGGCCATCTATTTAGAGTCCTTTGCGACCATCCGCGCCGAGGCTTCTCTGGATCGGTTTGACAAAGACGAAGAACAGGTTGCGGTTCGTATGATCCACGCAACCGGCATGGTGGGATTGGAAGAACACATCCGCTTTTCCCCCGGCTTTGTTGACGCAGCACGAAGCGCGATGGAAAGTGGGGCGCCAATATTTTGCGATGCGCGCATGGTAAGCGAAGGCGTCACCCGCCCTAGACTGCCCTCCGATAACGATGTGATCTGCACGTTGCATGCCGAAGGTATCCACGAACTAGCGGCAGAAATGGGCAACACCCGATCTGCCGCTGCGCTTGAGCATTGGCGCGATAAGCTGGGCGGTGCGGTTGTTGCCATCGGCAACGCACCGACAGCCTTGTTCCATCTGCTTAACATGCTCGAAGACCCAACCTGCCCGCGCCCCGCTGCCATCGTCGGCTGCCCAGTTGGATTTGTCGGCGCGCGTGAAAGCAAAGACGCGCTTTGGGCTGACCAACCTGTACCCTGTTGCATCGTCGAGGGTCGTCTCGGGGGAAGCGCAATCACAGTCGCCGCAATCAACGCAATCGCGAGCCGTAAAGAATGAGTTTCGGAACCATATACGGCGTCGGTCTAGGACCGGGCGACCCCGACTTGATGAGCGTTCTCGCAGATCGCCTCGTGCGTGGTGCGAAACATGTCGCGTTTTTTCGCAAGGCTGGGCGCAAGGGTCAGGCGCGGCAGATCGTAGAAGGCATGTTGTCGGACAATGCCATCGAAATCCCAATGGAATATCCGGTTACAACGGAAATTCCATTCGAAGATCCCCGCTATAACGAAGCGCTTTCCGCATTCTACGGCGACTGCGAAGCTAAATTGTTCGATCTGCTTTCCAGTGGCGAAGACGTCATCGTTCTTTGCGAAGGTGATCCGTTCTTTTACGGTTCGTTCATGCATCTGTTCACCCGCTTGAAAGACAGAGCCCCGCTTGAGGTCGTACCAGCGATCACTGGCATGTCGGGCGCTTGGACGGCAACAGGATCGCCCATCACTTGGGGCGATGATGTTTTGACCGTCTTGGCAGGCACCTTGTCGGAGTATGACCTGACAAAACGCATGGCCGAAACCGATGCATTGGTCGTTATGAAAATCGGCCGCAACATCGACAAAATCCGCCGTGCGTTGAAAACGGCTGGCAAATACGACGATGCGTGGTTGGTTGAATACGCAACGATGTCTAAGCAATCGGTCAACAAGCTGTCCGATGTTGAAGATGGGATTACCCCCTATTTCGCAATCATAATCGTCCACGGCCAAGGGCGCCGACCATGAGTGGTAAAGTTGTCATAGCGGGTATTGGACCGGGTGCGGACAACCTTGTCACGCCCGAGGTTTCAACGGCTCTGGCTGAAGCCACAGATATTGTGGGCTACATTCCATACGTTGAGCGCGTCGCGAACCGACCTGGATTGACGCTTCACCCTAGCGACAATCGAGTTGAAATTGATCGTTCTCGTCACGCGTTGGAAATGGCAGTTGCGGGCAAAAACGTGGTCGTCGTATCCTCAGGCGATCCCGGTGTATTCGCAATGGCCTCTGCTGTTTTCGAAGCCGTAGACGCTGGACCCGAAGAGTGGCGCAATCTTGATATTCAAGTGTTGCCCGGCATCACTGCAATGCTTGCGGCATCGGCACGCGCCGGTGCGCCTTTAGGACACGACTTTTGCACGATCAACCTAAGTGACAATCTAAAACCTTGGGATCTAATCGAGAAACGTTTACGCCTTGCCGCGCAGGCCGATTTCGCAATGGCTTTCTACAATCCGCGCTCTAAGTCCAGACCGGAAGGGTTTGAAAAGACGCTAAAAATATTGAACGAAGAGTGTCAGGATAGTCGTCCTGTAATCTTTGCGCGCAATGTTTCGCGCCCTGACGAAACCATCAAGATTTGCCCCCTGAACGAGACGACAGCTGACATGGCAGATATGCGGACAATGGTGATTGTCGGATCGTCTAAGACACGCATTATCAATCGTTGCGGCGCTGTGCCCCTTGTTTACACACCACGGTCGGCGTTGTGAGACGCAATCCAATCCATAACTTCGTCAACAGAATGGACCTCGGTCCTGTCGGGCAGGTTTGGGCGATTAATCATCAAAACATCGATTCCCAAGGTTCGGGCCGCATCGACTTTGGAGCGCGCGCCAGTGCCACCAGAGTTCTTGGACACAACCAAGTCGATCTGATGTTCGCGCAGCAACGCAAGATCTTCCACGTAACTGAATGGGCCTCGGGCAACGATAACTTCTCGATTGGGAAATGGCAGCTCGACGGCGGGCTTGTCGACCAATCTCAACAGATAGAAATGTTGTGGATTTCCAGCGAAACTATCGAGATGCATTCGCCCGATGGCCAACAGGATACGTCTCGACGTTTGCGCAAGGCTGGACGCCGCTGCTTCGATGCTAGGGGCATTCGTCCATCGATCCCCGCTCTGCGCAATCCAAGCCTCTCGCGTCAGCGCGACCAAAGGTATACCAGCCATCGAGCAACCCATGACCGCATTTTGGCTCATTTGGGCGGCAAATGGGTGGGTGGCATCGACAACATGCGTGAAGCCGCCTGCAGTCAAGTACTGGGCAAAACCCTCAGCGCCGCCATATCCACCTTCACGAACGGGAATGGGCTGAGGCTTGGGGGTTTCAACACGCCCGGCAAGAGACATCACAGCCTGAACACCGTCACCGGCAACACGTTTGGCCAGCGCGCTGGCCTCAACAGTTCCACCAAGTATCAGGAGGTTTGGCCGCATGCATGACACTCCTTGGTTAAGCATTATCGGTTTGGGCGAAGATGGACCGGATGGTCTTAGCGTTGCAAGCCGCAAAGCTTTGGACTCGGCTGAAATCATCATGGGGCCCGCACGGCATCTTGCGTTGATTGGCGCTTCAAAGGCTAAGCAAATTGAATGGCCCGTCCCGTTTGCCGACGGCATCGAGAAATTGGCGACCTTTCGCGGACGCTCAGTTGCTGTTTTGGTATCAGGCGACCCATTCTGGTACGGGGCCGGTAGTGTTTTTGCCAACCGCTTTGAGCGATCAGAATGGCAAGCGTTTCCGACGCTTTCGATATTTTCCCTTGCCGCGTCGCGTCTTGGGTGGGCAATTGAGAAAACGCTTTGCATCGGACTGCACGCAGCGCCCTTGACCAGACTTCGCCCCCATATTGCGCACGGTGCAAAGGCCATAGTTCTATTGCGTGATGGGGACGCTGTTTCAGAACTGCGCGCTTATCTGGCAGAAATTGGCTTTGGGCATTCACAGTTTCACATTTTGGAAGCCCTCAACGGCCAACGCGAGAATATCACTGCTGTTAAAGCCATTGACGATCTACCGGCCCAGATTTCACACCCCGTTTGCGTTGGCGTTGAGTTTTTTGGTGGTTCAGAAATCCCCAAATCTTCTGGTCTTGAGGATGCGCTCTTTGACAATGACGGTCAGATCACCAAGCGACCCATCCGCGCCCTGACGTTATCAGCCTTGGCACCCAAACGTGGCGAGCATCTGTTGGATATCGGTGGTGGTTCAGGGTCAATCTCGATTGAGTGGCTTCTGAGCGATCCAACAACCTCGGCGACGATTGTAGAAGCAAACCCAGACCGCGCTACGCGCATTCGCGAAAACGCCAACCGTTTGGGTGTGGACCGGCTAAAAATCGTCGTAGGCAAAGCGCCGATTGTGCTGGATGGTATTTCGCCAAGTGCCGTATTCATCGGCGGCGGCCTGTCTCAAGAACTGCTACAGCAACTCCATGAGACATTGGCCAAAGGCACCCGCTTGGTCGCGAATGCAGTCACATTGGAAAGCGAAGCGTTGTTGGTCGAATGGCAGTCTAAAGTTGGCGGCGATTTGATGCGAGTTGAGATTTCTAGCCTGACATCCATTGGGCCAAAACGCGCTTGGGATGCCGCCTACCCGATCGTTCAATGGAGTGTCACACTATGAAAATTGCCGGATTCGGATTGCGTCAAGCTGCTACGATTGAAAGCCTCAGGTCGGCTGTGGCCAAGGTAGACAGCGCTGGAATTTCAGCGCTTGCGACTCCAATCGACAAAGCGGATTTCATTGCCATAAAATCCCTTGCCCAAGAGCTTGGACTCAGCGTTATCGGGGTAGAGGCTGAGGATTTGATTGCTCAAACAACTGCGACCCAATCAGAGCGCGTTAAATCCCTAAGAGGCACTGGAAGCGTTGCAGAAGCTGCGGCCCTTGCTGCAGCAGGCCGGAACGCGCGTCTGTTAGTCACACGGGTCGTATCAGATGACCGCATGGCAACCTGCGCAATCGCAGTTGGAGAAGGCAATTGACTGTTCATTTCATTGGCGCTGGTCCGGGCGCTGCCGATTTATTGACCCTACGCGGGCGCGATATCATCTCATCCTGCCCTGTATGTCTCTATGCGGGGTCTCTGGTTCCTCAGGCGATCCTTGATCATTGCCCCGCTGATGCAGACATTATCAACTCGGCCCCATTGGATTTGGACGCAATCGTTGACGCCTGCATCAAAGCGCACCACGAGGGCAAAGACGTTGCCCGCCTGCACTCTGGTGATCTTTCCGTCTGGTCCGCCATGGGGGAGCAAATTAGACGTCTAAAGGCCGCGGATGTACCGATCAGCGTCACGCCCGGCGTTCCCTCGTTTGCAGCGGCGGCTGCAGCTTTAGGAACGGAGCTTACGCTACCGGGTTTGGCGCAGTCGGTCGTTCTTACCCGCACGCCGGGTAGGGCATCATCAATGCCTGAGGGCGAAACGCTGAAGAACTTCGCGGCAACGGGTGCAACTTTGGCGATACATTTGTCGATCTCAAACCTTAATAAGATCGTTGAAGATTTATCGCCCGCATACGGCATCGACTGCCCCGTAGCCGTGGTTTATCGGGCAAGTTGGCCAGATGAGCAAATTATCCGCACTTCACTGGCAAACCTATCAAAAGACGTACCCGAGAACGTCAGACGCACGGCCTTAATCCTTGTCGGGCCTGCCCTTGCTGGCGAAGGGTTTGAGGAAAGCTGTTTATATTCAACTGATTATGACCGCAGGTACCGCCCGCAAACGGCCAATTCCCCGTGGTCAGAATGGAATGAAGGCGATGACTAATCCCCCCGGAATTCTAATATCGGCCCCTTCATCGGGCACCGGCAAAACAACGGTTATGCTTGGCCTACTGCGGGCGTTTTCGGATGATGGTTTAAAGGTCCAACCTTTCAAGTCTGGTCCCGATTATATTGACCCCGCCTTTCATCGCGCAGCTGCGCGTCGGGCTTCGTATAATCTAGATACTTGGGCAATGGCGCCTGAAATGCTCGACACTATTAGTGCGGAAGCAGGAAACGCAGATCTGGTGATCGCTGAAGGCTCAATGGGGTTGTACGACGGCGTCGCGACTATGGGCGAAACCGCCTTCGGAACTTCGGCGCAAACGGCAAAACGCATGGGCTGGCCTGTCGTGTTGGTCATCGATGTTAGCGGGCAAGCACAATCTGCGGCCGCATCGGCATTGGGTTTCAAAGCCTTTGATCCAGATTTGCCATTTGCAGGCGTCATTCTAAACCGTGTCGCTAGCCCCCGCCACGAGCGACTGGCAAGGTTGGGGATGGAGCAAGCTGGCGTCAAAGTTCTAGGGTGTTTGCCACGTCGGGGCGATCTTGCACTGCCTGAGCGCCATCTTGGGCTTATCCAAGCGGTTGAGCATCCCGATCTTGAAACTGCAATTTCTGGATATGCGGACTTCTTACGTGAAAATGTTGATCTAGACGCAATCAAAGCGGCTGCTGCCAGTGGTTCTCGATCTGTGCCCGGCCGATTGCCGCTTCCACCTGCGCAAAAGATAGCTATGGCGCAAGATGCAGCATTTAGCTTTACCTATCCACATTTGTTGGAAGGGTGGCGTCGCGCGGGAGCCGAGATTGCTCCGTTTTCTCCTTTGAATGACGAAGTCCCTTCCCTTGATGCCGACCTTGTATGGTTACCTGGCGGTTACCCCGAACTTCACGCAGGTAAGCTAGCGGCTGCGGAAAACTTCATGTCTTCGTTGAGACAGCACGCAGTAACAAAACCCGTTCACGGTGAATGCGGAGGCTACATGGCCTTGGGGGAAACCTTGATCGACAAGCAAGGCACGCCACACAAAATGGCTGGTCTTCTAGGGCTTGTGACCAGTTACGAAAAACGCAAATTTCATCTAGGTTATAGACGCGCTGAATTGCTTCAACCGATGCTTGGTTTCAAAACAGGCGCGGCACTGAGAGGGCATGAGTTCCACTATTCCTCAATCCTTGAAGAAACGGATGCGCCATTGGCCAATGTTTTTGACGCCGACGGCAACCCCGTCACAGAAACCGGTGCAAAGCGTGGACATGTGTCCGGAACTTTCTTTCACCTAATCGCCGAGGCATCAGCATGACTGGATTTGTAAGTTTTGTAGGCTCTGGTCCGGGTGATCCTGAGCTGCTGACGTTAAAAGCTGCAAACCGTCTACAGAACGCACAGGCTGTATTATTCGACGACCTTTCAGCGGGCCCGATCCTTGAGCATGCAAACCCTGAGGCTGATCTTGTCGGCGTCGGTAAACGCGCTGGCCGCCCCTCGCCCAAGCAAAACCATGTGAGCAAGCTGCTGGTTGAGTATGCCCAATCGGGAGCAAAGGTCGTTCGGTTAAAGTCGGGTGATAGCGGTCTTTTTGGCCGACTTGAGGAAGAATTGGTCGCGCTAAAAGAAGCTGGTATCGACTACGAAATCATCCCAGGCGTACCATCAGCAATTGCCGCGGCCGCTGCTGTTGGAATCCCGTTAACCCGCAGATTAACCTCCCGACGCGTACAGTTTGTGACAGGGCATGATGTTACGGGCAGACTGCCAACCGACTTGAATATGGCGGCCCTTGCAGATGCCGAAGCGACGACGGTTGTTTTCATGGGAAAACGCACATTTCCTCTGTTGGTTAAAGCCCTTCACGCGCATGGCTTGCCGCTAACGACTCCAGCAATCATGGCGCAGGCAGTGTCGACCCCCGATCAAACGATTGAACGCGCCACGATTGGAGAGCTTGCCGATAGTCTAATAAACGAAATTAGCACCAGCCCCGCATTGATCCTTTACGGTCCACTGGCGGAATTCAACGATGATTGATCTGTGGCTCATCGGGATCGGAACGGGCAATCCGGACCACATCACATATGAGGCCGCCCAAGCCATTCGTGACGCTGACCACATCCTGATCCCCCGCAAAGGACCCAACAAATCGGACCTTGCAGATATTCGCCATCAGATTGTCGACAAATTTGTTGAGGGTGACACACCGAAAATCACCGAATTCGAACTGCCCATTCGGGACGCCAGCGGCTTTTATCTTGAAGGCGTCAAAGACTGGCACGACGCCATCGCGCAAGTCTGGACCGAGACGATCCGCGCGGAGAGAGCCGAAGGCCAAAAGGTGGCCTTGTTGGTTTGGGGCGATCCTTCACTGTACGATAGTACTCTTCGAATTGCCGAACGCCTTACTCCAAAGCCTAACCTTAGGGTCGTTGCTGGGATTACCTCGCTTCAGGTCCTCACGGCAGCTCACGCAATCCCGATTAACCGAATCGGAGCCTCATTTACTGTGACCACAGGGCGGCAGTTGCGTGAAAATGGTTGGCCAGAGGGTGCAGATACGATCGCAGTTATGTTGGATGGAGAATGTTCCTTTACCCACCTAAACATCAAAGAATACGAGATTTGGTGGGGCGCATTTGTCGGAATGCCCGAGCAACTGCTGATTAGCGGCAAACTCTCAGATGTTTCCGACAAAATATTGGCAACTCGCGCCGCAGCACGCGAAAACCACGGTTGGATTATGGACATCTACGTCCTGCGCAAACTTGTCGCTTAGGCAAGTTTTTCATTGCGCCCAGCCTGTTTTCCCGATTATTTGAAAGGGCTTGGTCCGGCATTCAGCCGGTACTAGGGAATTCGGTAAGATAGTATCAAATCCGAAGCCGCCCCCGCGACTGTAAGCGGCGAGGTACTGACCACTCAGCCACTCGGTTTTCTGGGGAAGGCGGTCAGCCCCGCAGAGCCGCAAGCCAGGAGACCTGCCGGGCAACGAATATAAACCCGCCGTCGGGAAGGACGGCAAGGAGGACAAAATGACAACTAAAGCATTGAACGCATCAGCAGTACGCACCACCATGGCACCAGCGCTTTTCGCTGCGATGTTGGGTTTCTTCATTGTTGCAGTAGCGGGCCACGTTCAGGCATCCGCACTTCACGATGCTGCGCACGACGTTCGTCACGCGACTGGTTTCCCCTGCCACTAAGGCAGACACACAGTCATGTTTAGCAAAATTCTGACCAGCGCTTTGATCGCTGGCGCAGTCGCAGGCCTGTTGGCAGCCCTGCTTCAGCTTTATTTCGTTCAGCCCGTACTTTTGCATGCTGAATTGTTCGAAACGGGTCAACTGACCCATTCGGGCGTCAGCGATGCACATTTTGAAAGCGCTGGCTTTGATGTTCAGCGTGACCTTCTGTCTGTCGTTTTCACAATGTTAATCTATTCAGGCTACGGCCTCGTTCTGGTTGCAATGATGAACATGGCGGAAGCACAAGGCGCATTGATCAACGCCCGCTCGGGCATCATCTGGGGTGTTGCAGGGTTTGTGGCAGTCCATTTTGCCCCAGGCTTTTCTCTTCCCCCCGAGGTTCCAGGTTCATCTGCTGCAGATGTTTCCGATCGTCAGATTTGGTGGTTCGCAACGGTGCTTGCGACAATGGTCGCCCTTTGGCTTTTCGCATTTGGCAGTAAAAGGATCGCGTGGGTGGCGGGTATAGTCGTTATTTTGGCGCCCCACATTATCGGTGCCCCCCATCCTGACGTTTTGACTGGCTCTGCCCCGACTGAGCTTGGCGGCATGTTCGCTGCGCGCTCTTTAGGGGTTGGACTGGCAGCGTGGGTTATGCTTGGCAGCCTTGCTGGGTATTTCTGGTCTAATTCGGAAGAAACCTAATGAACCGTTCAATACCAATGCTTGTAATCGGTCTCGTCTTCGGTGGGCTGGGTGGCTTCTTAGTTGCAGCCAGCTACGGCGTCACGTTTGATGGTCACGACCATGCCACAGATCACGGTGGCGAAACACATGCCTCGACTGAAGCGAGCTCACACGATCATTCTGAGATTATACGTCTATCCGCAACCAATGCTCCTAGTATCCAAGCCACACTTCATACGGATCCAGCAGGCGGTTGGAACCTTCAGGTCTCGACCGAGAATTTCCGATTCAGCCCCGAAAATGTCTCCTTGGAACACATTGACGGCGAAGGTCACGCGCATGTCTATGTGAACGGCATCAAACAAGCACGTCTCTATGGAAACTGGATGCAGCTGAGCGGTGCCAAAAGCGGCGACGTCATATCGGTTTCACTTAACTCAAACGACCACAAAATCTTTTCTGTGGGCGGACGCGCGATATCGTCTCAAGTGACAGTACCGTAAACCAACCCTTACAAAGCTGGAATGCGGGCGCGTAGCAGATGTCTCAGGCGGCCGCAGGTCAGCGCATTCTCGATCCAGCCGTCTTTTGAATTAAGGTAAGTTTCGCAGGTTGCGGCGATATCGTTGCTGTCTGCGCATACATTTACGCCTGAAAATACATAAGTCGCGCGGTCTTTTGACTGCAGCCCAATGGATGCTGACTGATCGCATCCGCCTAAGCATTCAACTTCGCTGATTTCAACGGCATCGGACAAACCCGCAGTGACCAAGGCGTCGACCACAGCAGCGCGATCAACGGAGTACTCAGCTGTACTGCATGTCGAGCAAAGAAGAAGTTTCATTTGGTTTCTCCCGTTTTCAATACATCCTACCACAGGCTCTGTGACCCAAAAGTGAATACACTAAACGGCTTTGAATGAATTGATGCAAGGGCCGAGGATTTCTTTCTCTCAATACCCATCACATCCTCTTGCATGTTGCTGCGTCCTAAGGCTAAACACGCGCCAACGGAGCGGTGGCCGAGTGGTCGAAGGCGCACGCCTGGAAAGTGTGTAGGCGGGGAACCGTCTCCAGGGTTCGAATCCCTGTCGCTCCGCCATAGTCACTTGAATCACGCGCGCAAATTGGTGCAAAAAATCGATCCAATCACAGATGGGTCGTCATTCGATATCCTGGCGCAAAATAGAGTTTTGCATGTGTGACCGGAGCGCCCCTCAGCCATGTAATGCGTTCAGCGGTAAAGACCGGATCCCCTATAGGAACATCCAAAAACTCGGCGATTTCACCGTTCGCTTTGGTCGCTAAAAAGCTTAGCTCGAGATTGGTAAAAGGTACTGTCTTAACCAACCAGTCATTGGGCCCTGAGTTCTCAAAGGGCTCGTCGAGAACTTCGGCCACAACATCCGTTACGATCCACCTTATCTCAAGTTGGAACGGAGCGTTGTCTGCGTAGTGCATACATCGCAGATGCAGAACTTTTTGCCCTTTTTTGAGGTCGAGGCGGGCTGCAAGCCAAGGTGGCGTTGCTTGCACATGTCTATCTACCAAGGAATATCGGTATGATGCGCCGGTGGCAGTTATTTCGTCCCGAACCAACGGGATTGAAAACTGAGCCTTTCTGATCGGCGACTCCAGAACTCTTGTTCCTGCCTTGCGCTTTCTTTCAATGAAGCCTTCCTCGGCAAGCTCCCTTAACGCTCTGTTGACCGTTGTTCGGGTGCTTGAGAATTCCGATGCCAGATCGATCTCGCTCGGCAGGATTGTATCCGCGCCCCAAATGCCTGATTGGATACGATCCAGCACCACTTGCTTGATGTCGCGATAGCTCATGTTTTCATGATACCTTGCCATTGTGATACCCAATCAAAAACTGACATTAATAGAAATACATATACACATAATCTTACAACGGTGAAGCGATGATATGCGTATTTTCCAAGGCCAGCTGATCAAAACTTCTTCGTATCATTGACGTATTGCCTAGCATTAAACAGCTTGAAGTAACTTTGAGAGTGCAGACTTGTAGCGCGCAACAATTGCGTCACGTTCTTTATGACGACCTTCACGAACGACATGGCGACCTGCTGACCAAGTGTCGGTGACAACACTATCAGGTGCCACGAAACACAAGCCATCAAGAAGCTGATCGTCCTGTAACGTGCAAAGAGCGGGGTGCGAACGATCGATAGCCACGAGATCGGCAAGTTTGCCAACCTCAATGCTACCCGCATCTCGACCAAGTGCCTGCGCGCCGCCCAAGGCTGCGCCGGTATAGAGTGTTTTCCCGACCGATCCCTCCTTGGCCACCAGCACGTTGCGCGCCATGTCGCGCAGACGCTGAGAATACTCTAAAGTGCGCAATTCCTCGGTCAGAGAAATGCGGACATTCGAGTCGGATCCAAGCCCGAATGCACCATCATGTTCCAGAAAGGTGCGACCGTTGAAAGGCCCGTCACCTAGATTGGCCTCGGTGATTGGACATAGACCAGCAACCGCGCCGCTGTTGGCCATGGCGATGGTTTCCGCCTTGGACATGTGGGTCGCGTGAATCAGACACCAGCGTGTATCGACATCGAATTTGTTCAAAAGCCATTCAACAGGACGCTGACCAAGTTTCGCTTCAACATCTGCAACCTCTTTGGGTTGCTCGGAAATGTGGATATGCACTGGCCCCTGCGGTGTTGCTTGTAACACCCGCCCCAAATCTATTGGTGAAGTGGCGCGCAACGAATGAGGCGCGATGCCGACCTGCGCATCAGCAGGCAAATCCGACTGGCTGGCTTTGCAGCTTTCTACCAGTGACAGAAAGCGCTCCACGTCGTTTGCAAAACGCAACTGCCCACCGGCCAACGGTTCTTGGTTCACACCTCCATAGGTGTAGAGAACCGGCAGATGTGTCAGGCCAATTCCGGTCTGCTTCGCTGCGGCGAAGACGCGCTCACTGAGTTCGGACAGTTGAGAATATGGCGCACCGTTAGGTTGGTGATGCACATAGTGGAATTCCCCAACCGAGGCATACCCAGCTTCCAGCATCTCCATAAAGACCAGTGCTGCGATGGCCTCATATTGATCGGGTGTTAGGTGGCCAAGGAAGCGATACATCAGATCACGCCATGTCCAGAAATTTTCACGCCCTGCAGTTCTGAACTCCGTCATGCCCGCCATTGCGCGCTGAAATGTGTGGCTGTGGAGGTTGCCCAAAGCGGGCAAGAGAACATCAACGGCATAGTCTGCACCATCAATATTTACTCCAGATTCCCAATTTGAGATTTTTCCGTCAACGCAAGTGAGACAAACGTTTTGCAGCCAAACACGATCGACGAGTGAAGACTTGGCATGGATCTTCATATCCACCTCATTTTGCGTAGACATAATTGGATTACAGATATACTAATAGGAGGATGGGTGCAACTTCGGAAATGAATCTGATGAGCGACAATACGATCTTCTTGGATGCAAAAATTGCAACAATGAGTTCCTCACCAGAGCCCTATGGCCTGATCCCCGACGGAGCAGTCGCAGTTTCTGGCGATGTGATCGTGTGGGTCGGGTCGGCCGATAGGATACCAGAGAAATATGCCCATTATAAACACAAGAAGCTGTATGGCCGCCTGATGACACCTGGTCTGATCGACTGCCACACGCATGTGATCTTTGGCGGCGACCGAGCAGAAGAGTTCGAGATGCGTTTAAACGGTGCCGCGTACGAAGAGATCGCACGTGCCGGTGGAGGCATCAATTCGACCGTGCGCGCAACACGCGAAGCCAGCCTTGAGCAGTTGATCGAGGATGCCCTACCCCGTGTTGATGCCCTGATTGACGAGGGTCTGACCACCATCGAGATTAAATCAGGGTATGGGTTGGACCATGAAACAGAACTGAACATGCTGCGCGCTGCCCGCGAAATTGGCAAACGTCGTCAAATTACGGTTCACACGACCTATCTTGGTGCCCATGCGACGCCGACGGAATACAAGGATCGTGATGACGCATACATTGATGACGTGGTCATTCCGACATTGCTCGCAGCCCACAATGAGGGTCTGGTCGACGCTGTTGATGGGTTTTGTGAGGGGATCGCTTTTCAGCCCACACAAATCGCGCGCGTGTTTGATGTAGCCAAGGGCTTGGGTCTTCCGGTAAAGCTACATGCCGAACAGCTATCCAATCTGGGCGGCGCCAAAATGGCCGCCTCGTACGGCGCACTTTCTACGGATCATATTGAATATCTCGACGAAGAGGGTATCGCCTCAATGGCCCATGCAGGCACCGCCGCCGTGATCCTGCCGGGCGCTTTTTATACGCTACGCGAAACGCAACAGCCGCCTATTGATCTTCTTCGCAAGCATCAGGTGCCAATGGCGCTGGCAACTGATTGCAATCCGGGTTCATCGCCATTGACGTCGCTTCTATTGACCATGAACATGGGCTGCACCCTGTTTCGCATGACACCTGAGGAAACACTCGCCGGCGTCACCCGCAATGCTGCCCGCGCCCTAGGATTGAACGATCGTGGTGTCATTTCTGCGGGTCAGCGGGCCGATCTGGCGATTTGGGACGTTAAACGCCCGGCCGAGCTATCCTATCGCATCGGGTTTAACCCGCTTCACAAACGCATTTTCGGAGGTCACGCGTGACCAATCTCACCTTGACTCCCGGGCAAGTTTCGCTGCCGCAGCTCGAAAGCATCTACTGGGATGAATTGTCTATTCGCTTGGATTCGTCTTGCCGCCCAGCGATCGAAGAGGCGGCCAAGCGCATCGCCGCCTCCGCCGCTGGGGATGTGCCTGTCTATGGTGTGAACACCGGTTTTGGTAAGCTCGCGAGCCTCAAGATCGAGGCAAAGGACACCGTCATCCTTCAGAGAAACTTGATCCTGAGCCATTGCTGCGGTGTTGGCGAGGCAATGCCTCGCCATCTGGTGCGCATGATGATGTCGCTAAAGCTGCTGTCATTTGGCCGGGGAGCGTCTGGCGTCCGATGGGAGTTGGTGGAGTTGCTGCAGGACATGCTTACCAAGGGCGTTACACCTGTTGTCCCCGCGCAGGGGTCGGTCGGTGCTTCGGGCGATCTCGCGCCGCTCGCTCATATGACTGCCGTCGTGATCGGCGAAGCAGAGGCAGAATTTAATGGTGTCGTCATGCCAAGTGCTGAGGCGCTAACGAAGGCAGAGCTTTCGCCTATTGAACTAGGCCCGAAAGAGGGGTTGGCCTTCATCAACGGCACACAGTTTTCCACGGCATACGCTTTGGCTGGACTGTTTGAAGGCTGGCGTGCTGCCCATAATTCGCTACTGACCTCGGCTATGTCCACCGATGCGATCATGGGGTCGACCCAGCCATTGCAACCGGAAATCCACGCGCTTCGCGGACAACGCGGCCAAATCGACGCTGCCGCTGCGATGCGTGCGATCCTAGAACAGTCAGAAATCCGCGAAAGCCATCGTGACAATGATAACCGTGTTCAGGATCCATACTGCATCCGGTGCCAGCCACAGGTGACCGGTGCTGCAATGGATGTGATGCGTCAAGCGGCGCAGACGCTTTTGACAGAAGCCAATGCAGCAACCGACAACCCACTGGTCCTGACCGTAGCAAACATGATCGTCTCGGGAGGTAATTTCCATGCAGAGCCCGTAGGCTTTGCTGCTGACATGATCGCGCTGGCGCTTTCGGAAATCGGAGCGATTGCCCAACGGCGTATCGCCTTAATGGTCGATCCGACCCTTAGTTTTGACCTGCCACCGTTCCTTACGCCTGCACCCGGCTTGAACTCAGGCCTGATGATTGCCGAAGTAACGACCGCCGCGCTCATGAGCGAAAACAAGCATTTGGCCAATCCATGCGTGACTGACAGCACGCCCACATCGGCAAACCAAGAAGATCACGTATCAATGGCTGCGCATGGCGCCCGCCGTTTGGGTCGTATGGTTGAGAATTTGAACTACATTCTGGGCGTCGAATTGCTGTGTGCCGCGCGCGGGGTCGAATTCCGCGCGCCGCTGCAAACCAGTCCTCCACTGCAGAAATCAATCGCGCGTTTGCGCGAGGATGTCAGTAGCCTTCAGGAAGACCGTTATTTGGCGCCTGATCTAGAAATAGCAAAAGAGCTAGTGGCCTCAGGCGCGCTGATTTACGGCTTGACCGCGCCAATGCCGGAACTTGGCTGATGCAGGTCGTTGATGTCATCCGCGGCGACGGGCCGATTGTTTTGGGCCAGCCACATGGAGGGATCTATGTGCCCGACGTGGTGGCGACACGACTCAACGCCAACGGCGCAAAGCTGGCCGATACAGATTGGCACATCACCCAACTTTATGGTGGTTTGATTTCTGGTGCCACGGTGGTGAAGTCCAACGTGCACCGCTATGTGATTGATGCCAACCGCGATCCGGCAGGCGTGTCTCTCTACCATGGTCAAAACACAACGACGCTTGTGCCTCTGACGGATTTTGACGGCGAGCCGATTTGGGCCAACGGGCATTCTCCCTCAGAGGATGAGGTCGATGCGCGCCGTATTGCCTATCACACCCCGTATCATGATGTGCTGGCACAGGAACTTGAACGTGTTCGAACCAAACATGGTGTGGCAATCTTGTTTGATTGCCACTCGATCCGATCGAATATCCCGTTTCTATTCGATGACGAATTGCCGGTCTTCAACACCGGTACCAATCTTGGGGCGACCTGTGCCCGCGATTTTGAGAACGCAGTGCAAAACATCGCCAGCGCTTCGGGATTCTCGTCAGTGCTGAACGGACGTTTCAAAGGGGGCTGGACAACGCGCCATTACGGACAACCTCACAGCGGCATCCACGCAATCCAAATGGAAATCTCGCAACGCGCCTACATGCACGAAACACCCCCGTGGAACTTCGATGCGGACCGCGCTGCTCTGATCAGGCCGTATCTTAAGTTGATGCTTGAAACCCTGTCTGACCTCGCCCTTTCGGGCAGAATGAAGAACTGAAAGGACTGACATATGACCGATCCTCGCCACAACACCCGGGACATCTATCCCCCTATGGGCACCAAACTGAACGCAAAAAGCTGGCTGACGGAAGCACCCTTGCGGATGCTGATGAACAACCTGCATCCGGATGTTGCAGAAAACCCGCATGAACTGGTGGTTTATGGTGGCATCGGTCGAGCGGCGCGGACATGGAAGGATTTCGATCTGATCGTAGATAGCCTCAAGGAACTTGAGGCCGACGAAACGCTAGTCGTGCAGTCTGGTAAGCCAGTGGCAATTGTGAAAACTCACAAGGATGCTCCGCGTGTCCTAATCGCCAACTCAAACCTCGTGCCACATTGGGCAAATTGGGATCATTTCAACGAGCTTGATAAGAAGGGTCTGGCTATGTACGGCCAAATGACCGCTGGGTCGTGGATCTACATCGGATCACAAGGCATCGTTCAGGGCACCTATGAGACCTTCATGGAAGCCGGTCGCCAGCATTATCATGGCTATCTGAAAGGCAAGTGGATCCTGACCGGTGGTCTGGGTGGTATGGGGGGGGCGCAACCTTTGGCGGCCGTAATGGCTGGTGCCTGCTGTCTGGCCGTTGAATGTGACGAACGGAGCGCTGATTTCCGACTGCGAACCCGTTATGTGGACGAAAAGACCAAATCGCTCGACGAAGCTCTTGAGATGATCGACCGCTGGACCAAAGCAGGCGAGGCGAAATCGGTTGCACTGATCGGTAATGCCGCCGACATCTTCCCCGAGATCCACAAGCGTGGCGTCAAACCTGACATCGTGACCGACCAAACCTCAGCCCATGATCCGATCAATGGCTACCTGCCTCAGGGATGGTCCGTAGCTGAATGGCGCGCCAAGATTGAAACTGCGCCAAAAGAAGTCGAACAAGCCGCCCGCGCCTCGATGCGCGTTCAGGTCGAAGCAATGGTAGCCTTCCACAATGATGGTGTGCCGACCGTCGATTATGGCAACAACATCCGTCAGATGGCATTGGAAGAAGGCTTGAAAAATGCCTTCGCTTTTCCCGGTTTCGTGCCAGCCTATATTCGCCCGCTATTCTGCCGAGGCATCGGGCCGTTCCGTTGGGCAGCCCTGTCGGGCGATCCCGAAGACATCTACAAGACTGACCAAAAAGTGAAAGAGATCCTGTCGGACAACACCCACCTGCACAATTGGCTGGATATGGCGCGTGATCGTATCAATTTCCAAGGCCTGCCCGCGCGTATTTGTTGGGTTGGGCTGGGGGATCGGCATCGATTGGGCTTGGCCTTCAATGAGATGGTTAAAAACGGGGAGCTGAAAGCGCCGGTTGTTATCGGCCGTGACCATCTGGATGCAGGCTCGGTCGCGTCACCCAACCGCGAAACCGAAGCGATGAAGGACGGTTCTGACGCCGTCAGCGATTGGCCGCTACTCAACGCACTGGTCAACACAGCCTCGGGCGCAACTTGGGTGTCGCTACACCATGGCGGCGGCGTCGGCATGGGCTTCTCACAGCATTCGGGTGTCGTGATCTGCGCTGATGGAACCGATGATGCGGCCAAACGGCTGGAACGCGTGCTATGGAACGATCCGGCGTCTGGCGTCTGGCGCCACGCGGATGCGGGCTATGAGGACGCAAAAACCTGCGCCCGCGAACACGGTTTGCGCCTTCCGGGCATCCTGGGCAGCTAAGGGGCTAGTGAAAACAGATATTTCACGCCATTTACCCCCGCATCAACGTCCCGTCAGGATCGTATTGGCACATCGGTAGGATGGTTGCTTTGAACATGTCGCCGCACAGGTCTAATTGCAGTTCTTGCCCTTCATTCGCCAACTCTGGTTGAACGAACGCATAGGCAAGGTTTTTGTTGATGCGGTGCGCCCAGTCACCCGATGTTATGGTGCCTACAATCTTGCCGTTATTCATCAACGACCCGCCACCGTAGGCAGGCGAGTGCTTTGAGTCTATTTCTAGTGCCACGAGTTTCGCTTTAGGTCCATTCTCGATGCGTTTTTCCAACGCGGCTTTACCGATGAAGTTGGGTTTCGACATCTTCACAAACCTATCCAACCCGGTCTCAAACGGATCAAATTCAGTCAGTAGGTCGGATTTCCAGTGTAAAAATCCCTTTTCCATCCGCATCGAGTCAACGGCACGAGCCCCGAACAAGGACAGGCCGTGTGGCTCACCTGCCTCGCGGAGCGACAGATACGCATTGTAGAGAGAGGCGTTTGGAACGTGAATTTCATAAGCCAGTTCGCCAGAAAAACTGACGCCCATCACGACCGCGGGGGCGTATCCAATGAAACATTCGCGAACCGACAACCATGGAAAGGCCTCGACTGACCAATCGCCACGTGCGCAGGCAGACAAGACCAACCGTGCCTTTGGCCCAGCCAGAACGAGGATCGTGTGATCGTTTGTAAGCGACTTTAGCTGAACATCTTCGTCAGGCTGAACGTGCGCCGACAGCCAGTCCATGTCGTGATACTCGCTAGCCGCGGCTGAGCCATACCATACCCGTTCCCCACCCCGGTCGGACGCGGGTAGGTTTGCAATGGTTGCCTCGCCTTTCACCATACCGTGATGATTCAGCAAATATCCTAGTCCCACGTGCCCATCCCGTTTTGTAACGTTTCCGCAGAACATCCGATCAAGAAAGCTATGGCGATCGGCGCCGGTGATTTCGATGCGATTAAAGCCGTTGACCTCACACAGCCCCACGTTTTCCTGTAGGTTGCGTATCTCGACACCAACTAAGTCGAACGCTTCATCAAACCCAAACCCAAGCGTAGGATGAAAATTCCTGTGAGGCTTGATGTAATCCACGCGCTCCCACCCGTTTACCACTGTGAACTCAGCCCCTTCTGCAGCCATGATCGGCGTCAGCGGAGTTGTCTTCGCGTTTCGACCTGCCGGGCGATGTTCGTGCGGGAAATGGAAGCGGAACTCGTTTTGATAATCCTCGACCGCCTTAAGCGCCGTCACCTCGACGTTTGCGTGACCGGTAAATCGTCGTGGGTCCAAACACCAAGTGTCGTAGCACGCCTCTCCATGCACTATCTGCTGGGCCAACAGCCAACCGTGTCCTCCCCCTTCTCCAAGCCCAGCACGAAGGCCGATAATGCAGAACGCATTGCGCTTGCCAGGGATCGGCCCAACCAAAGGCGCCCCGTCGATTGTGTATGTGATTGGACCGTTCACTATGGACCTTATGCCGGTTTCTTCCAAAGCTGGCATTCGCTCAAAGGCTCCGGCGAGAACATCCATGACACGTTCCAGATCATCTGGGCAAAGCGCATTAACGAAGTTGGGGTCAATTCCGTCCATCCCCCACGTTTTGCAATCTTGCTCGTAGAAACCGACCAGAAGACCACCCTTTTCCTGACGCGAATAGTAATCTGAGATTGGGCACCGCAGCAGCGGCATTCGATGGCCAGCCTCGGCTATCGCGGGGATATCCTCAGTCAGGAAATATTGGTGCTCCATCGAAGCAACAGGGTGATGCACACCCATCATTTTGCCGACTTCATTCACTCGATAGCCGCCAGCGTTGACTACGACGTCGCAATCAATATCACCCTTCTCAGTATGAACCGTCCAAGTGTCATCCTTGTGCTGCGTCAGCGCAGTGACTGGGGTGTTTCGATAGACTTCAGCCCCAGCTTTGCGCGCGTGATAGGCTAGGGCTTGGCAAAGCTGTGCGGGATCAATGTCGCCATCCAGCGGATCCCAGAGCCCACCTAACAAATTGGTTGTTGAGATCAACGGGTGACGACGGGCACATTCCTCAGCGTCGATCACCTCAAATTCAACATCCATGCCGCGTGCCATAGACGAAAAATGACGATACCCCTGCATTTGTGCTTCGGTGTTTGCCAATCGGATTCCCCCATCTGCGTGGTGGTAGTTGATCGGGTATTCTGGATCCTCAGACAGCCGTTTGTAGAGATTGATCGAATGCGTCTTCAGACCAACCATCGTTTGGTTCATCCCGAAGTTCGTTACCTGTGCAGCTGAATGCCAAGTCGTGCCACTGGTCAGTTCGTTGCGCTCAACAAGGACAACATCGCTCCAACCTTCTTTGGTCAGATGATAGAGGGTTGAGCAGCCGGCAATGCCGCCACCAATAACAACAACTTTTGTTCTGGACTTCATGCGAAAGGAACCTTTTCTTATTCAGACGATTGAGATGGCATTTCGACCGGTGTGCAATGCTTTGCTATCAATTCCCAATTATTAGAAATAGCTATTCGATTTATTAAGATTAGACCGCAATTCATACTGTTCCGACGATAAGTCCGAATAGGTTCAGCCAACCAGCAGAAAGGGATCACGTGGCATCACCCAAGCCGAAACGAGGCGGACGAAAAGGCCGCCTAGCACTGCGCGCCGCAAAGCCGGTCGTTGACCCCTGCCCACCCGGTCAGCGCGGCGGGTTTTATAAGCCTCTTTCCGAGCCGAAAATAGAAGCCATCTTTGACACAGCACTGCGACTGTTGGAAGAGCTTGGCATGGGTGAAGTGCCTGACCGACTGGCCAAAGACTTAGTCAACGTTGGTGCGATGGATCGCGGCGATGGGCGGGTTAGGTTTCCACGCAGTGTTGTAGAAGACGCAATCGACAAGGCCTGCAAGACATTCACATTGCATGGCAGAGATCCCGACCGATCGATCACCGTAGGTGGCGACAAGGTCTATTTCGGCACCGGAGGCGCGGCGGTTCAGACATTGGACATCGACAATGGTCGATACCGCCCCTCAACCCTCAA
>ERZ1047985.534-NODE-534-length-29256-cov-5.375021_pt1 | contig 29256 bp, 22 predicted proteins | sample MGYA00383097_ERZ1047985 | MGnify/ENA primary metagenome ERZ1047985 (study PRJEB29581, sample SAMEA5548367) | metagenome | biome: marine; feature: coastal; material: water | depth 50 m | study: Short-term variability in the microbial, nano- and picoplankton...
ATCCGCGAAGCGAAGATCCTTCACAGATACGCAAGATGGTTCTGGCGGGTATTGAAAATGCCGATCATGTCAGCGAAGTAGGCGACCGCGCCGAGGCAATACTGCGCGCTGTTGATATGCTTGGCCCGGGCGATGGTCTTTTGATCACTGGCAAAGGCCACGAAACCGGTCAGGTTATTGGGCAAGATGTTTTGCCGTTTAACGATGCCGAACAGGCAAGTGTAGCCGTTGCTGCCTTGGATGGATTGATCTCATGACGCTTTGGACTGCAGCCGAGGCCGCGCGGGCAACTGGCGGTACAACCACCACCGATTGGACGGCTTCGGGCGTGTCGATTGATAGTCGCAGCTTGCAGGCAGGCGATTTATTTGTTGCATTGAATGCGGCCCGTGATGGGCACGAATTTGTGGCTGATGCACTGGCCAAGGGCGCTTGTGCTGCATTGGTATCACGGGCGCCGCCGGGGGTTTCTGCGGATGCGCCGTTGCTGACCGTCGCGGATGTTCAGCAAGGCCTAGAGGATTTGGGCCGCGCCGCGCGGGATCGCACATCAGCAAAGGTTGTGGCCATCACCGGCTCGGCAGGAAAGACATCCACCAAAGAAATGCTGCGAGAGATGTTCGCCGAACAAGGCATTACCCATGCCTCTGTGGCCAGCTATAATAACCACTGGGGCGTGCCGCTAACACTGGCTCGAATGGCGCGCGACGTAGATTTTGCCGTGATCGAGATCGGCATGAACCACCCAGGTGAAATTGCGCCTCTTGCGCAGCAGGCGCGACCGGATGTTGCTGTGGTAACGACAGTTGCAGAAGCCCATCTTGAGGCCTTTCGTGATGTTTCAGAAATCGCGGGTGAAAAAGCGGCGCTGATGAGCGGGCTGCAACCTGATGGAATTGCGGTTCTCAATGCCGAGATCGAAACAGCGGGCGTGCTGCGGCATGAGGCGGAAAAATATGGGTGCAAAGCCGTTTGGTTTGGAACTGCCAGCTCGGATGCGCAAGTGCTAAAACTCGAGCAAACCGGCAATACAACCTTGGCAGAGATTTTACTCTGCGGGCAAAAACATGCAATGCGCCTAAATACTCTGGGACGGCATTTTGCAATGAACGCTTTGGCTGCTCTCTTGGCGGTGCAGTGCGTCGGGGCGGACCTAGCTAAAGCCCTCGAAGCGTTGGAAACTTGGCGTCCCGGCTTCGGGCGCGGCGCGCGTGAAAAGATTATGTTTGGTGATGGGTCTGTGGATTTAATCGACGACGCATATAACGCCAATCCAGCGTCAATGCGGGCTGCGCTGGATATGATTTCGGCGTCGAGCGCGCCCCGCCGGATTGCTTTTTTGGGCGATATGAAAGAGCTTGGAGCCAATGAGGTTGATCAGCACCGCGCGCTTGCGCAATGGCCAGCGCTTGGCTCGCTGGATCAGATTCACACCGTTGGCCCGTTGATGCGGGCCCTTCACGATGCATTGCCCCACCACGCGCGCGGGATTCACTTTACCCGTAGCGATGAGATGGCCAAAGCCTGCCATGATTTGCTAAAGCAAAATGACTGTGTCTTGGTGAAGGCTTCTCTAAGCATGGGATTGCAGCAAGTGGTTGACGAAATGCGTAAATTAGGTCACTCGAAACCAGACGCGGGCAGTAGGTAACCGCAAGGAGATAGATAATGCTATATTGGCTGACAGCTCTGTCGGATGGCGGTGATGCGTTCAACCTTTTTCGGTATATCACTTTTCGGGCGGGTGGGGCTTTTTTCACGGCCTTGATTTTTGGATTTATCTTTGGTCGCCCATTGATCAACGTTTTGCGCCGGACGCAAGGCAAAGGTCAACCAATCCGCGCTGATGGCCCTGAGAGCCACTTTGCAAAGGCCGGCACCCCAACAATGGGTGGCCTTTTGATTTTACTTGCTGTTTTAAGCTCAAGCTTGCTTTGGGCGCGGCTTGATAATGCCTTTGTTTGGATTGTATTGTTCGTGACCTTTTCATTTGGTCTGATCGGCTTTGCGGATGATTATGCCAAAGTCAGCAAACAAAGTGCGAAAGGGGTTCCCGGATGGCTTAGGTTACTGCTCGGCTTTGTTATTGCGGCAATTGCGGCCTATTGGGCAACCGCGCATCATCCAGAGGCTCTGCAGAACAAAATGGCTCTGCCAATTTTCAAAGATCTGCTTTTGAACATGGGATATGTCTTTTTACCCTTTTCGATGTTGGTCATTGTCGGCTCGGCGAATGCTGTGAATTTAACTGACGGGTTGGACGGGCTGGCGATTATGCCGGTCATGATTGCCGCCGGCGCGCTGGGCGTTATTGCCTATGCGGTGGGCCGTGTTGACTTTACGCAATATCTTGATGTGCATTATGTGCCCGGGACCGGCGAGATTTTAATCTTTTGCGCGGGCTTGATCGGCGGCGGCATGGGGTTTTTATGGTATAATGCCCCCCCTGCTGCGGTGTTTATGGGCGACACTGGTTCCCTGGCCTTGGGCGGCGCACTTGGCGCGGTTGCAGTCTCTACCAAACATGAAATTGTTTGGGCCATCATTGGCGGTTTATTCGTTGTCGAAGCTCTTTCTGTGATTATTCAGGTCGGGTATTTCAAGCTCACAAGTAAGCGTATTTTTTTAATGGCGCCCATTCATCACCACTATGAAAAAAAGGGCTGGGCAGAGCCAACCATCGTGATCCGCTTCTGGATTATTGCTTTAATTCTGGCAATGATCGGGCTTGCGACACTGAAAGTGCGCTAAAGGTTTCTGCGTATGTACTGGTTCGGTTGTTGGCGGTAAGACAACTGGTCAACGGCTACAAAATCGGTTAGCCAAGACGTAAGAAAAGAGATCACAAGCGGGTAAATAGATGATCGCAGCGCAAGGTGTATCAGGGTTGAAAGTGGCCGTTCTGGGGCTTGGCCGCAGTGGTCTTTCTGCTGCCCGTGCTTTGATTGCAGGCGGCGCTGAGGTGCTCGCATGGGATGATGGCGAACAGGCCAGGGGCGCGGCGCGGGATGCTGGGCTTGCGCTTTCGGATCTTGGGCGTCTGCGCGATTGGTCAGAAATTGCGCTTTGTGTCGTAAGCCCGGGGATTGCGCATCTTTACCCCAAAGCGCACCCTGTCATTGCCGCAGCGTTGGCGGCCGGGGTGCCGGTAGACAATGATATTGGTGTGTTTTTTAGGTCTTTTTCCAGTCGGGCCTGGGATAATTTTCAAAGCCTGCCAAAGATTATTGCGGTCACCGGCTCAAACGGAAAATCCACCACCAGCGCGTTGATCCATCACATTCTGACCCAAGTCGGACGGCCCAGCCAACTGGCGGGCAACATTGGCCGCGGAGTGCTTGATCTTGATCCGGTAACTGACGGCGAGGTGGTGGTGCTTGAGCTGTCAAGCTACCAGACCGAGCTGGCCCGCTCGCTGACCCCGGATGTAGGCGTTTTTACCAACTTAAGCCCTGATCATCTGGACCGCCATGGCGGAGAGGGCGGCTATTTTGCTGCCAAACGGCGGCTCTTTGCCGAAGGCGGCCCGGATCGGGCAGTCATCGGTGTGGATGAACCGGCAGGGATTTTTTTAGCAGGCCAACTGTCTGAAAGCGCCAATGATGATCGGGTGATCCGTATTTCATCAGGCCAAAAATTGATCGGACCGGGATGGCAAGTCTTTGCCCGCAAAGGGTTTTTATCCGAAATGCGCAAAGGGCGGCAAATCGCTTCTATGGATTTGCGGGACCTGCCCGGACTTGCCGGGGCGCACAATCACCAAAATGCTTGCGCCGCTTATGCGGCCTGCCGGGCCGTGGGGATTAGCCCCAAAGCGATTGCCGAGGCTCTGGCCAGTTTTCAAGGGCTCGCACACCGCTCGCAACTGATCGCCGAGGGTGGCGGTTTGCGCTTTATCAACGATAGCAAGGCCACCAATTTGGCCAGCGCGGCCAATGCGTTGGCGGCCTTTGAAAACGTGCGCTGGATTTGTGGCGGCTTGCAAAAAGACGGCGGCCTTGAGCCGCTTAATGCAGCCCTTGGACCTGTGATCAAAGCCTATGTGATTGGCCGTGAAGCGGCGGATTTTGCCCGCCAGCTCGAGTGCCCCAGCGCAGTGTGCACCACGATGCAGGCAGCCGTTGTGCAGGCGGTGGCCGAGGCGGGGCCGGGCGAGACCGTGTTGCTTGCACCGGCGGCGGCCAGCTTTGACCAATACGACAATTTCGAGCAGCGCGGCGATGATTTTATCGCCGAAGTACGCCGCCATTTGGCGGCTCAATAGGCCAAAAAACACTATCGGTATCGCGTCAGTATGACGGCAGTTTTGCGCAGGTGCGATTTTGGGCCGACGTCTGTTCTGAAAATCTTGCTTTTCTATTCTGAAAGTGAGCGGCTCTTAAAGCGAGCGGCAGAGTGAGTTTTTGATGTTCCTGCAGAGATCGGCTGTTGTCTAGGCGGCGAGGTTTGGATCAGCTGTATCTTAAGCGGCCGCATCAAAGGCGCTGTCGGCGTTTTACACCCTCGGGGCCGAAATATATTGACCGAATAAAATACAGCCTATAGGTGTAATGACCAAATGGCATCAACAATAGGAGGGCAAGTGCTGAACATGCGTATCATCCGCCGACTTCAGCATGGTCCGCGCCAAGCCCTGTAAATCCGTTTGCAGGGCAGCTCAGAGACATACTCTCATAACAGGTCTGCCCAAAGCCGCGCTGCGGCCCTATTTTCTTTGATGCGAGACCTTAATGACCTTAATCAATATCTCGTCCCTCGGCGTGACCCGTGGGCATATGCTATTTTCCGATCTGAACCTGACAATTTCTAAAGGCGACCGTATTGGGCTTGTTGCGGCCAATGGCCGGGGCAAGTCCTCGCTTATGGCCTGTTTGGCCGGTGAGCTGGACCCCACAGAGGGTCAAATTACCCGCGCGCGGGGGCTGCGTGTGGGCACTGTAAAACAAAACCTGCCCCAAAGGGCCTTGTCATTTTCGTTTTATGACTGGGTTTTGGGCGCGCTTGCAAAAGAGCAGGCCGATTATGAAAGCTGGCGCGTTGATATTGTGCTTGAGGATCTAAAGGTGCCACTTGATTTGGTGCAAAAACCGCTTAACGAGCTGAGCGGTGGGTGGCAGCGCACCGCGATGCTGGCGGCGGTTTGGGTGCAGGAGCCGGATATTTTATTGCTCGATGAGCCGACCAACCACCTTGATTTGGGCCGTATCAGCCTTTTGCAGGCTTGGCTGGCAAAACTGCCCAAAGACGTGCCTTTGATCATCACGTCACATGATCGGGCGTTTCTTGATGCGACCACAGAACAAACCCTGTTTCTAAGGCCGCAAGGATCGCGGCTTTTTCAACAGCCCTTTGGCCAAGCACGCGATGCGCTTGCGGCAGAGGACGCGGCAGATGAACGCCGCTTTGCCAATGAGATGAGCAAAGCCCGGCAGCTGAGAAGGCAGGCGGCAAAGTTAAAGAATATTGGCATCAATTCGGGATCGGATTTGCTGCTGACAAAAACCAAGCAGCTGAGCGCACGGGCAAGCCAGATTGAGGGCAGCGCAGCGGCTGCGCATAAAGAAAACAATGCAGGTGCCATCAAGCTTGCCAATCGGGGCACGCATGCGAAAGCGCTTATCACGCTTGACGATATTTCCGTTCAAACGCCCTCTGGCAGGCTGCTTTATAAGACCGGTCAAAAGTGGATCTGCAAAGGCGACAGGGTCATTTTACTGGGCGCTAACGGTGCCGGTAAAACGCAATTGGTAAAAATGCTACAAAGCGCCTTTGAAGGGCGGGACAGTGCGGTTAAATGCGCATCATCTGTTATTGCAGCCTATTCTGATCAAAGCTTAAGTCAAATCAATATGGATCAGAGCGCTATGGAGAGCACAACGCAGCATTTTGAAATTTCAGATCAGCGTGCACGTGGTTTACTGGCGGCGGCAGGGTTGTCCGTGGCACAGCAAAACCGCAAAATAACGACCCTATCAGGCGGCCAAAAAGCACGTTTGGCCCTGTTGCTGTTGCGGCTTAAGACCCCAAATTTCTATCTTTTGGATGAGCCCACCAACCATCTTGATATCGACGGCCAAGAAGCTTTGGAGGAAGAATTAATTGGCCATCAGCTGTCTTGCCTGATTGTGACCCATGATCGGAATTTTCTGCGCAATATTGGTACGCGGTTTTGGTGGATAGAGCGCGGAAAACTGCAAGAATATGACAGCCCGGAGCCCTTCTTACGTGCAGAGATGGCTGACGGGTAGCGCGGGGCGTCACCATGGGAGGGCCATTATTTATGACCAAAGTGCCGCAGAAAATTCTGGCGGCTGCCGCACAGGTGGTTTTTTGAGTATTTTTGCAAAGAAAAGTTGTGCGGTCTGGCTGGACGGGGTAGGACAGGGGCAGATTTTATAAGGGAATTTGCAAGGAGCGGTGGGAATGGTCAACGATTGTTATACCGATCCAAAGCTTGTGGCGATTTATGATCTATTAAATGCTAGCGATGCAGATTGGGAGTATTATCTTGATTTGGCGGCTGAGGCAGCGGGCCCCATTTTGGATGTGGGCTGCGGGACCGGCGCGCTGACGGTTGAGGCGGCGCAGTGCTGCCATATGGTTTATGGGCTTGATCCATCGGCAGCCATGCTGGATGTGGCGCGCCGCCGCGCGGGCGGCGACCGGGTGATCTGGCGGCGGGGCATTTTAGCAGGTTTCGCGCCAGAGCTGCAATTTGCGCTTATATACATGACTGGCCATGCCTTTCAGGAGCTGGGCAGTGACGCAGAGATTTTGACGCATTTTCAGGCGGTGCAGCGGCTGGTGACGCCCGAGGGCCGGTTCGTGTTCGACACCCGCAATCCGGCGCGGCGCGCATGGCGTAATTGGGTGCCGGAGCGTTCGGAGCGGCAGCTTGAGTTGCCCGGTGGCGGCCGTGTCCGAGTTTGGCATAATGTGCTGGATGCATCCGCCGGATTTGTCAGTTTTGAAGAGCATTACGCCGTTGGCGGGCAGGGGGCTGGCCAAGAGGAGCGGCTGGTGTCACGCAGCCGGCTTCGGTTTGCGGCGCTTGACGAGATCACCGCTTTGGCCAAAGCTGCAGGACTGGCTGTTGAGAACGCCTATGGAGATTGGGATCGTCAAGAAGTGAGCGATGATGCGCCCGAGCTTATTGTCAGCCTTCGGCCGGCGCCGCTTTGATAGCCTGCGCCGCCGCCCAGCCCGATGACCAGGCCCATTGGAAATTATAGCCGCCCAGCCAGCCGGTCACATCCACGGCTTCACCGATAAAGTAGAGCCCCTTTATAGCTTTGGCCATCATGGTTTTCGATGACAGGGCGGCGGTGTCGATGCCGCCCAAGGTGACCTCGGCGGTGCGGTAGCCCTCGGAGCCAGTGGGGGTGAGGGGCCAGGCGCGCAGCGCGCCTTCCAGGGCCGCAAGCTGCCGGTCAGATTGGTCTGCCAGAGTGCCGCTTAGGCCCAGCTCGGGGGTCAGGTGGGAGACCAGCCGTGCAGGTAGAAAACCGCCCAGCTCACTGCTCAGCTGCCGGCGGCCGTGCACAGCGCGCCGGGCGCGCAGCTGGTCGCAGAGCGCGGCGCCGCGCAGAAAATCGATGTGGATGGTTTGCCCTTCGCGCCAAAAGGATGAGATTTGCAAAATTGCGGGCCCTGACAGCCCGCGATGGGTAAAGAGCAGCGCTTCATCAAAATGGGTGCTTGCGGTTGAAACGCGCACTGGTGTCGAAACGCCGGCCAGCGGTTTGAAACGTTGATCTGAAAACGTCAAAGGCACCAGCGCCGGGCGGGTTTCAATGCAAGGGATACCGAATTGATCCGCGATATCATAAGCCAGCCCGGTCGCGCCCATTTTGGGAATGGATTTTCCGCCCGTTGCCACCACCAAATGGCGGCATTTCAGATTGATATCGGCGCCGTCTTTGTGCACCCGAAGGGCAAAGCCATAGTCGGTTTTACGCAGCTCTTTGAGGCAGGTTTGCAGCCATAGAACCGCGCCTGCGCGGTTCAGTTCGGCCCGCAGCATGGCCACCACCTTTTTGGACGAGCCATCACAAAACAGCTGGCCAAGGGTTTTTTCGTGATAGGCAATGCCGTGCTGGCGGATCAAATCAATAAAATCCCATTGGGTATACCGGCTGAGCGCGCTTTTGTGAAAATGCGGGTTTTGCGATAAAAACCGGTCAGCTGCTGTGTGGATATTGGTGAAATTGCATCGCCCGCCGCCCGAGATGCGGATTTTTTCACCCGGTGCGCGCGCATGATCGATCACCAAGACAGATGCGCCCGCCTGTGCCGCACACATCAATCCCGCTGCACCGGCCCCCAAAACAATGGTTTCATATTGCATACCTGCCCGATGACGGGTTTTGGCCAATTTGACAAGAGCAAAGCTTTTTTCTGGCTTTCAGCGCGCGGATTGCGTAGTTTAGCGGCAAGATCCCAAAAATGGGACAAGAGCAGGACATTGAGATGAGGCAGTTTAGGCAGAGCCCATGACAGAGATGGTGTATGGTTCGGTTCCCGTATCGCGCGGCGAACCGGTGATTTCCAAATGGTGGCGAACAGTGGACAAGTGGACCCTGTCGTCGGTATTTTTACTTTTTAGTATCGGGATATTGCTTGGCTTTGCGGCCTCGCCGCCGCTGGCGGAAAAAAACGGCTTTTCCCCGTTTCACTATGTCGAGCGGCAGATGATTTTTGGTGCCATAGGGCTAAGCGCCATGGTGATCGGATCAATGCTTCCGATCCGGCTCATTCGCAGGCTTGGGGTTTTGGGGTTTGTTGCGGCCTTTGTGGCGGTTGCGCTTTTGCCATATTTCGGCACTGATTTCGGCAAGGGATCAGTGCGCTGGTATGCGCTTGGCTTTGCAAGTCTTCAACCTTCGGAATTTTTAAAGCCGGGATTTATCGTTGTGACCGCGTGGCTGATGTCTGCGGCGCAAGAGATACATGGCCCCCCAGGGCGGCTATGGTCTTTTTTACTGGCAGTGACCGTTGCTATTCTTTTGATATTGCAGCCCGATTTTGGGCAGGCCTGTTTGGTCCTTTTCGGTTGGGGAGTGGTGTATTTCATCGCCGGTGCTCCGATGGTTTTACTGGTTGGGATGGCGGGCTTGGTGGTCGCTGCGGGTGCGGGAATTTACACAGCTTCAGAGCATTTTGCGCGAAGGATTGATGGATTTTTGTCGCCTGATATCGATCCGCATACGCAACTGGGATATGCCACAAACGCAATCCAAGAGGGCGGGTTTTTCGGGGTTGGTGTTGGCGAGGGACAGGTGAAATGGTCGCTCCCGGATGCCCATACGGATTTCATTATTGCGGTGGCGGCTGAAGAATACGGATTTGTCTTGGTCAGTCTGATTATTGCCATTTATGCGGGCATTGTTGTCTGCTCTCTGCTGCGTTTGATGCGCGAGCGGGACAGCTTTGTGCGGCTGGCGGGCGCGGGTCTTGTGTGCATGTTTACCGTGCAGGCGGTGATTAATATCGGGGTGGCGGTGCGGTTGTTGCCGGCCAAGGGCATGACGTTGCCCTTTGTCAGCTGCGGCGGCTCTTCGCTGATTGCGGGCGGAATTGCCATGGGCATGCTCTTGGCCTTTACCCGCAGCAGACCGCAAAAAGATATCACTGATGCCTTTGTCGGGCGGCGCTGATGGGTTTGGCGCCGCTTTTGGTATTGGCGGCCGGCGGAACCGGCGGGCATATGTTTCCCGCCCAGGCGCTGGCAGAAGAGATGTTGGCGCGCGGCTGGCGGGTTAAGTTTTCAACTGATTTGCGGGGGGCGCGTTATACGGGCGGCTTTCCCGAGGGTGTTGAAATCGAAGTGAACACTTCTGCAACCTTTGCGCGCGGCGGTTTGCTGGCCAAAGCGCTTGTGCCGCTTCAGATTGGCATCGGGTTCCTGTCAGCATGGTGGAAAATGCGCCGCGACCGTCCGGCCGTTGTGGTTGGCTTTGGTGGCTATCCCAGTATTCCGGCGCTTGCTGCTGCCTGGGTGTTAGAGCTGCCGCGCATGATCCACGAACAAAACGGGGTTTTGGGGCGGGTCAACCAGCTTTTTGCCAAACATGTGGACCGCATTGCCTGCGGCACTTGGCCAACCAAGATGCCGGATGAGCTGAGTGGGATTCACACCGGAAATCCGGTGCGGGCGGCGGTGATGAAAAAGGCCAAGTCCGGGTATATTGCGCCGGGCGATTATCCCATTTCGGTGCTGGTGTTCGGCGGCAGTCAGGGCGCGCGCATCCTATCGGATATTGTGCCCCCCGCATTGGCGGATATGCCGCTTGAGATTACCAAACATCTGCGCATTAGCCATCAGGCCCGCGACGAGGATTTGACGCGGGTGGAGCAGTTCTATGCCGATAACGGAATTAAGGCAGAGGTGGCGCCGTTTTTCGATGACTTGCCGCAGCGGATGAACGAAGCACAGCTGGTTATCAGCCGCGCCGGCGCCTCATCCGTGGCGGATATATCTGTCATCGGGCGGCCGTCAATTCTGGTGCCCTTGGCTGCTGCGATCCGTGATGAGCAAAGTGAAAATGCCCGCGCTCTGGTCGATGCCGGCGGCGCAATTATGATCACCGAACCCGATTTTGAAGTTGATGCCTTGTGCGCGCAGCTCACACAGCTTATGCAGCAGCCCGATACCCTGCAAACCATGGCCGCTGCGGCGGCGTCCTGCGGAATAGTGGATGCCACCGAGCGCCTGAGTGATTTGGTGACAACTTTGGCCGAGCGAAAGACAGAACGATGAGCGCTGCAACCAAACTGCCCACAGATGTTGGCGCAATCCATTTTGTTGGCATCGGCGGCATCGGAATGTCGGGCATTGCTGAGGTGCTGATAAATCTTGGCTATCTGGTTCAGGGATCGGACCTTAAGGCAAGTAAAATTACAGATCGTCTGGCGCAAATTGGCGCTAAGGTGTTTATCGGCCAACGGGCTGAAAATCTTGAAAATGCGGCTGTTGTTGTGGTCTCATCCGCTATCAAGCCGGGCAATCCCGAATTGGATGCCGCGCGGCTGCAGGGCCTTCCGGTCGTGCGCCGGGCGGAAATGCTGGCGGAATTGATGCGGCTAAGATCAAATGTTGCAGTGGCCGGCACCCATGGAAAAACCACCACTACCACGATGGTTTCTGCCCTGCTCGATGGGGGCGGGCTTGATCCCACAGTCATCAACGGCGGCATTATTCATGCCTATGGATCAAATGCGCGTCTGGGGCAGGGCGAATGGATGGTGGTCGAGGCAGATGAAAGCGACGGCACCTTTAACCGCCTGCCTGCAACCGTTGCGGTGATTACCAATATCGATCCTGAACATATGGAACATTGGGGCGATTTTGACAGCCTGCGACAGGGATTTGTCGACTTTGTCTCAAACATCCCGTTTTACGGGCTGGCGGTTTGCTGCACCGATCACCCCGAGGTTCAAGCGCTGGTGGGTAAAATTACCGACCGCCGTGTGGTGACATATGGGTTTAATGCCCAAGCCGATGTGCGTGCGGTCAATCTAAAATACCGGCAGGGATCGGCGATATTTGATATTGAGCTGCGCTCGGAAGACCAGCTTCTCAAAGACTGCGTCTTGCCAATGCCCGGTGACCACAATGTCTCAAACGCGCTTGCTGCGGTGGCCGTTGCGCGGCATTTGGGGGTCAAGGGCGATGAAATACGCGCGGCCTTATCCGCCTTTAAGGGCGTCAACCGCCGCTTTACCAAGGTTGGCGAAGTGGGCGGCGTGACGATCATTGACGATTATGGCCATCATCCGGTGGAAATTGCCGCGGTTCTCAAAGCCGCGCGTCAAGCCTGCGAAGGCCGGGTCATCGCGGTGCACCAACCGCACCGTTTTAGCCGGCTGCACGATCTGTTTGAAGACTTTAGCAGCTGTTTTCACGAAGCCGATGTGGTGGGCATTTCAGATGTTTTTTCTGCGGGCGAAGACCCGATTGAAGGCGCCTCGCGCGATGATCTTGTCGCCGGGCTGATCCGGCATGGCCACCGTCATGCCTGCGCTTTGCACCAAGAAGATGATCTAGAGCGCCTGGTGCGCGCCGAAGCAAAATCGGGCGATATTGTTGTGTGTCTGGGGGCAGGCACAATCAGTGCATGGGCCAATAATCTGCCGGCGCGGCTGCACAAAGCCGGCTGAGGTAAAGCCCTTTTTGGGCACAGCCTATGGCTATAAAACTGCTTGCAATCAGTTGGTTGTTTGCGGCAGGTGAATAAAAACGATGAGGTTGACGCGTGCCCGATATTCCGTCCCCACGGGGAAAGCTGACCCAAAACCGTGATCTTTCAAGCCTGACATGGCTGCGCGTTGGCGGGGCGGCAGATTATTTCTTTCAACCCGCCGATGAAGATGACCTAAGCCAGTTTATGCGCGGCTTACCCTCTGATATTGCTGTTTTTCCTATGGGTGTCGGCAGCAATCTTATTGTGCGTGATGGGGGGCTACGGGCTGTTGTGGTCCGGCTCGGGCGCGGATTTAACCAGATGACCATTGAAGGCAACCGGGTGCGGGCCGGAGCGGCGATTCTGGATGCGCATGTGGCGCGCAAAAGCGCCGAAGCAGGGCTTGATTTGACCTTTTTGCGCACCATCCCGGGTAGTATCGGCGGTGCGGTGCGTATGAACGCAGGCTGTTACGGGTCTTATGTGAAAGACCACTTTATAGAAGCCCGCGTGATCACGCGGCAGGGCGCGGTGATGACGCTGGGCGCCGATGATATGGGTTTTGCCTACCGCCAAAGCTCTTTGTCCCCAGATTGGATGATCACCGAGGCGTTGTTTGAGGCGGACGCTGGCGATCCTGATACGCTGGCGCGGCAGATGAACGCCCAGCTTGCCAAACGCGATGAAACTCAGCCAACCAAAGAGCTCAGCGCCGGCAGCACGTTTCGCAATCCGGCAGGTTTTTCCAGCACCGGCCGCGCCGATGATGTGCATGATTTAAAAGCCTGGAAGGTGATTGATGCCGCCGGAATGCGCGGCGCGCGTCTGGGCGGCGCACAAATGAGCGAGCAACATTCCAATTTTATGATCAATACTGGTGGCGCAACGGCCGCCGAGCTTGAAAGTTTGGGCGAATTAGTCCGAAAAAGGGTTTTCAAAAACAGTGGAATAGAGTTAGAGTGGGAAATTATGCGGGTGGGCGAACCGGCCGCAGGCGACGCCTGAGCAACAGGCGCGCAAAACTGATAAGGCCAAAATGGCCGAATTGAGGCGAAGTGGGAATGTCGAGCAGGACAAATCCCAAGGTTGTTGTTTTAATGGGCGGGCCCTCGTTCGAGCGCGAGGTATCTCTGTCGTCCGGGCGTGAATGCGCAGCAGCCTTGCGGGGCGAAAGCTTTGAAGTGGTTGAACTGGACGCTGGCGCGGATGTCGCCCAGCGGCTGAGTGATCTTGCCCCCGATGTTGTCTTTAACGCTTTGCATGGGCGCTGGGGCGAAGATGGCTGCGTGCAGGGGCTTTTGGAATGGATGGGCCTTGCCTATACACATTCCGGTGTGCTTGCCTCGGCCCTTGCGATGGACAAACACAAAAGCAAAGCCGCCTATCGCTCCGCGGGTCTGCCGGTTGTAGAGAGCATGATTGCAGCAAAATCTGATGTGATGGCCGATCATGTAATGCCCCCTCCCTATGTGGTGAAACCCAATAACGAAGGCTCGTCCTGCGGGATTTATTTTGTCCATGAAGCGGCCAATGGCCCGCCAAAGCTTGGTGATGATCTGCCGCTTGAGGTGATGGTCGAGCACTATGTCAAAGGGCGCGAGCTGACCACCACCGTGATGGGGGATCGCGCGCTTGGTGTGACTGAGATCCTCACTGATGGATGGTATGATTATGATGCGAAATATAGCGTTGGTGGATCGCGCCATGAGGTGCCCGCCGCGCTGCCGGCCAAGATCACCGAGGCTTGTCTCGATTACGCCCTCAGGGCGCATGATGTGCTGGGCTGCCGCGGTGTCAGCCGCACTGATTTTCGCTGGGATGACAGCCAAGGACTTGAGGGCTTGGTGCTTTTGGAAACCAACACACAGCCGGGCATGACCCCGACCTCGCTCAGCCCTGAACAGGCACAGGTCCAAGGCATCAGCTTTGGCGCATTGTGCCGCTGGATTGTGGAGGACGCCTCATGTCAGCGATGAGTGATTACCGTGAAAGCAGACATGATCCGGCGCCCTCGCGGTGGTCCTATCGGTTGCTGCGGATGATGTTGACGCCGTTTCTGCGCCGGTTGGTATTTTTCGGTATCCCCGCCTTTGCACTTGCGGCGGGTATTGGGGTTTATTTGTCCGAGCAAGATAATCGCGATAAGCTGCGAATGCTATACAGCGAAGCCCGCCTTTTGCTCACCCAGCACCCTGAAGTGATGGTCAATCTGATGGCAATCGAAGGCGCCAGTGATATGGTCGATCAAGATATCCGCGAAGTGTTGCCAGTTGATTTTCCAATCAGTTATTTTGATATCGACCTGCCGCAGATGCGCGAAATAATTGTCGGCCTTGATCCGGTCAAAGACGCGGTTTTGCAGCTGTCTATGGGCGCGGGAATTTTGCAAATCGAGGTGACCGAACGGGTTCCGGCGGCCATTTGGCGGCATCGTGGCGGGCTTGAACTTCTGGATGAAACCGGCGCCTATGTGCGCACTGTGGCATCACGTCAGGACCATCAAGACCTGCCTTTGATTGCCGGAATAGGGGCAGATACACGGGTCAAAGAGGCCCTGGCTCTTTTAGTGGCAGGGCAACCGCTGGCCAAACGTATCCGCGGTTTGGTCTATGTGGGCGCACGCCGGTGGGATGTGGTGCTTGACAACAACCAGCGCCTGATGCTGCCAGAGCAGCGGCCAATAGAGACCTTAGAGCGGATTATTGCCTTGGATCAGGCTGAAGACCTTTTGTCGCGCGATATAACCGTGGTGGATTTTCGACTGGTGGATCGACCGACCCTGCGGCTTGTAGACCGCGCGATGGAAGATTTTCGAAATATTACCTTTTTAAAATTGGGAGACCAGTAGATGAGCGAACTCTATGAATCCCAGCGCACCATGCGGGCGATGCGAAAGACGGCGCTGCAACGCGGGGTGATCGCGGTCTTGGATGTGGGCACTACCAAAATCGGCTGTCTTATCTTGCGCTTTGACGGGCTTGACCGGGGCGAAGAAGGTGAAGGCGTGGGCGCGCTGGCTGGACAGTCAGGGTTTCGTGTAATCGGATCTGCCACCACACGTTCGCGCGGCGTGGAGTTTGGTGAGATAGTCTCTATGCCGCAGGCAGAACGGGCCATTCGTACCGCCCTGCAATCGGCTCAGAAATTGGCCAATGTGCGGGTGGATCATGTCATTGCGTGTTTTTCCGGAGGGACCCCACGCTCGTACGGGGTGACCGGCCAAGTGACGGTTGAAAACCAAATTATTTCAGAGCAGGAAATTGCTCAGGTTATGGCGGATTGTGATATTCCCGATTTCGGTGAGGGCCGTGAAGTGCTGCATGCGCAACCGGTGAATTTTGCGCTTGATCACCGCTCGGGCCTGTCTGATCCAAGGGGCCAAATCGGCCAAAAGCTGGGCACAGATATTCACATGCTGACGGTCGAAGAAAAAGCCATTCGCGATCTGGCCTATTGTGTGAAACGCTGCGATCTTGAACTGGCTGGTGTGGCCTCTTCTGCCTATGCCTCGGGTATTTCTGCACTGGTTGAAGACGAATTGGAGCTTGGGGCCGCCTGCATCGACATTGGCGGCGGCTCTGCTGGCGTATCGATCTTTTTGAAAAAACATATGATCTATGCCGATACTGTGCGCATGGGCGGCGAACATATCACCCGCGATATTTCCATGGGATTGCAGGTGCCGATGGCCGTCGCCGAGCGGATCAAAACCCGCAGCGGCGGATTGATCGCAACCGGCATGGATGACCGTGAAATGATCGAAGCGCGCAGCGATACCGGCGATTGGGAACGCGACCGCCGGGTGGTCAGCCGCAGCGAATTGATCGGCATCATGCGTCCGCGGGTTGAGGAAATTCTCGAAGATGTACGCGCGCGTTTGGATGTTAGCGGATTTGATCATCTGCCCAGTCAACAGATTGTGCTGACCGGCGGCAGCAGCCAAATTCCCGGTCTGGACGTTTTGGCAAGCCGTATTTTAGGCCAACAGGTCCGGCTCGGCCGGCCGCTTCGTATTCACCGACTTCCGCAGGCCAACTCTGGCCCAAGCTGCGCCGGCTTGGTCGGGCTCAGCCTATTTGCCGCCCATCCGCAAGACGAATGGTGGGATTTTGAAATGCCTACCCAGCGTTATCCGACTCGCACGCTCAAACGGGCTGTGCGTTGGTTTAAAGAAAATTGGTAGCCACAAAATATAGCCAGATTGCAGATATGATGGATAATTGGCGGTTTTTGGCCTATATTTAGCGCCAAATTTGTGTTTTTCGCGTGACGGATCGGCTTTGTGCGGCTACTATCAGGTTAATAATTTCCCAAAAAAGGCCTCAACGGCATGGGGCAAGATACAGGCGGACAGATCTATGACATTAAACCTTTCAGTGCCCGAGCATGATGATTTAAAGCCGCGCATAACCGTTTTTGGTGTGGGCGGGGCCGGCGGCAATGCTGTCGATAATATGATCCAAAAGGAATTGGACGGGGTTGACTTTGTGGTGGGGAACACCGACGCGCAAGCGCTGCAGCAAAGCCAGTCCAAGGTCCGTGTGCAGCTTGGTGCCAAAGTTACCGAAGGCCTTGGTGCCGGAGCGCGCCCCAAAGTTGGCGCCGCAGCGGCAGAAGAGAGCATCGAGCAAATTGTGGATCACCTTGCCGGATCACATATGTGTTTTATCACCGCCGGAATGGGCGGTGGCACCGGAACCGGGGCTGCGCCGATTATCGCGCAGGCCGCGCGCGAACTTGGTGTTCTGACTGTTGGGGTTGTCACCAAGCCATTTCAATTTGAAGGCGCCAAGCGGATGCGGCAGGCCGAAGAAGGGGTCGAGGCGCTGCAAAAGATGGTCGATACACTGATCATCATTCCGAACCAGAACCTGTTCCGGCTTGCGAATGAAAAAACCACCTTTACCGAAGCCTTCAGCATGGCCGATGATGTGCTGTATCAGGGCGTCAAAGGGGTCACCGATTTGATGGTGCGCCCTGGCTTGATCAATCTGGACTTTGCCGATGTCCGGGCGGTAATGGATGAAATGGGCAAGGCGATGATGGGCACCGGCGAGGCCGAAGGCGAAGATCGCGCGATCCAAGCGGCCGAAAAAGCAATTGCCAACCCATTGCTGGATGAAATCAGTCTTCGCGGTGCGCGCGGTGTGCTGATTAACATCACCGGCGGTCAGGATTTGACCTTGTTTGAGCTTGATGAAGCAGCCAATCGGGTGCGCGAAGAAGTGGACGCGGATGCCAATATCATTGTTGGCTCGACGCTGGACCCGGCGATGCAGGGCGTGATGCGCGTCTCAGTGGTTGCCACTGGCATCGATGTATCGCACTCGGATACCGAAATGCCTGTGCCCCGCCGTCGTTTGGCAGAACCTTTGAGCCAAAGCCCGGCTGAGACCAGCGGTGAGGCCGCGCCTGATACGGTGCAGCCAGAGGCAACCGGAGAGCCAGATCTGTTTAAACCCCAGTCCGAACAAGACGCGCAGCAAGACAGCAGTGATGATTGGTCCTCCACACGTTTTGGTTCAAACAGTGACGATGATTTGCCGCCTCCAGCCTATCAAACGGCCCAAGAGCTACAGAGCTTGGGTGAGGCCGCGCATCTAAGTGAACCGGCGGTCGAAGAAGCGCCCGCAACACCATCACAAGAGGCCCTGGCGCGGCTGCGCAGCGCGGTGCAAAATACCCCGGCCACGCAAGCCTCTCAGCCAATCGAGGAGGAACCGGCAGAATCCGAGCGGCCAAGGTTTGGTATCGGCTCATTGATCAACCGGATGTCCGGCGCAGAAACTGGCCGCGAAGCCGCTTCAGCCCGCCGCCAGCCACAAGTGCAGAGCGATAAGGCGCAAGAGGCAAGCGATGATCCGCAAGATGATCCGTCCTCGCCTGATAAAGACCGCATTGAAGTACCTGCATTTTTACGCCGGCAGGCCAACTGATCTTGGTGTGATGCGCTTTTGACACCTTTAAGGACACTTATCTGTCGCGCTTTGGCGCATCAGGCGGAACGGTCTCGGCGGGTTTTTGCCTTTTGGGGTGGCGGATGTTTCAAAGCGTTACAAAGTTTGAGTTGAGATTTGGTCGGGAAAACCATACTAATGTGCCAGTTGATCACCAGATCGACATAGACAAAATCTGTTGGGGCAGCTTTGCAAACTACATTATCACACGCGCAGACCTTTGACGGAATTGGATTGCATTCAGGTAAATCTGCCCGGTTGCGGATTTGCCCGGCGCCGGAAAACCATGGAATTTGGTTTTTTCGCACTGATATGCAGATCGGGGATAACGCAATTCCGGCCCGGTGGGACAGGGTAGAACCATCTTCCTTGTGCACCAAGCTGACCAATGAGGCCGGAATTTCCGTATCCACAGTAGAACATGTGCTGGCCGCGCTTTCGGGCTGCGGGGTGCACAATGCGCGGATTGAAATCAATGGCCCCGAAGTGCCCATTTTGGATGGCAGTGCAATCCCTTTTGTGCTTGGTATTTTAAAGCATGGGCTTGAATATCTTGACGCCCCGCTGACCGCGCTTCGTGTGCTCCGGGAGGTCAAGTTCGGAACCGATCAGGGCTGGGCCAAATTGGTTCCCTCGGATGTTCCGATGATGAGTTTTCATATTAATTTTGATGCTGCGGCAATTGGAATTCAGGATAAAACACTGAATATGTCCAATGGTTCCTTTGTGCGCGAGCTGTGCAATAGCCGTACATTTTGCCGAAACAGTGATGTTGATGCCATGCGCGCCAATGGACTTGCGCTTGGCGGATCGCTGGAAAACGCAGTGGTGGTTGATGGCTCTGATGTTTTAACGCCGGGCGGGCTTCGCCATTCTGACGAGGCCGTTCGCCACAAGATGCTGGATGCTTTGGGTGATCTGACGCTGGCGGGTGCGCCAATCCTTGGGCATTACATCGGTCACCGGGCAGGGCACGCAATTACCAATGGCTTGCTGCATAAACTGTTCACTTCTCCTGGCGCTTTCGAATTAGTGGTTTGCGACGAAACTCTGAGCGAAATACTTCCAGGTGTAGGCGCCACATTAGAAGAATGCGTGCAGGTCGCTTGATTAACTAACGCTCTTGCGGATCAGGCATTTTGCCAGCAAAATTTCTATGCTACATGGTATCAAAGATCGCGCAATTCGAGAGTATAAATCAAACGCAAAAGGAAATAGGCATGTCTTTCGGCAATCTTCGTGGTGTCTGGATTTTGGCAATGGTGGGTTTGCTGAGCGTGACGGCCTGCAGCGATTCGAGCACCTTCAACCTCAGCTCGGACGTAGAAAAATTAACCGCAGAGCAGATTTTTCAAAAAGGCGAATATGAGCTAAGCCGCAAAAGATACAAAGAGGGGGCTGTATTTTTCTCTGAAATAGAGCGGCTTTATCCCTATTCTGAATGGGCAAAACGCGCGTTGATCATGCAGGCCTATGCCCTGCATCTTGAACCTTCTTATGAAGAAAGCCGCGCCGCTGCGCAGCGCTTCATTGATTTTTACCCCGCCGAAGATGATGCCGCCTATGCGGCATATTTGCTGGCACTGACCTATTATGACCAGATCGCTGATGTGGGCCGCGATCAAGGCGCAACCATTGAGGCGCTTCAGGCTCTAAGGGTGGTGATCGAGCAATATCCCAATAGCGATTATGCCGAACCTGCAAAGCTAAAATTTGACCTAGCGTTTGACCAACTGGCGGCCAAGGAAATGGAAATTGGGCGTTATTACCTTAAATCCAAAAACTATGCCGCAGGGATCAACCGCTTTCGCACTGTGGTTGAAAATTTCCAAACCACGGCACATACCGCCGAGGCGCTTCACCGTCTGGTTGAAGCCTATCTATCGCTGGGGCTTGCCCAAGAAGCGCAAACCGCTGCCGCGATTTTGGGCCATAATTACCCTGATAGCAGTTGGTATAAAGACAGCTACGCCTTGCTTGGCACCGAGGGGCTGTCGCCTGGTGCTTCTGGTTCCGGCTGGCTTTCGCGGGTGTACCGTCAAGTGCTTAAAGGGCAATGGCTGTGAGACGATCAATAGCAGTTCTTAAAAAGGGCGAAGCGGAAAGATGCTCAAGGGTTTAACGATCCGCGATATGTTGATCATTGATCATCTGGAGCTTCAGTTTGAAGCCGGTTTGAATGTTTTGACTGGTGAAACTGGGGCCGGTAAATCCATTTTACTTGATTGTCTGGGATTTGTGCTCGGCTGGCGCGGGCGCGCGGAACTGGTGCGTAAGGGCGCAGATCACGGCGAGGTGGTTGCATGGTTTGATCTTGCTGAAAACCATCCCGCACGGCAAATTTTAAAGGAGGCCGGTTTGCCGGTTTCCGAGGAATTAATTTTGCGCCGGCACAACAGCGTCGACGGCCGTAAAACCGCCTGGGTCAATGACCGCCGGGTGTCCGGCGAAGTGCTGCGATTGCTGACACAGCATTTGGTCGAACTGCATGGCCAGCATGATGATCGCGGTCTTTTGGATGCCAAAGGCCATCGGCCGTTACTGGATGCCTTTGGTGCATATGGCCCGCAGATAAGCCAAACCTCCAAAGCATGGGCCAGCTTAAGCGCGGTGCAAAAATCGGTTGCAAAAACCGAGGCAGAGGTTGAAGCATTGCAGGCAGAAGAGGCATTTTTACGCCATGCGGTGGCCGAGCTTTCGACGCTTGATCCGCGCCCCGGCGAAGAGGCAGAGCTGGATGCCCGCCGGCGGATGATGCAATCGGCTGCGCGCATTCGCGAAGATGTGGCAAAAGCCCAAGCGGCGCTTGGGCGCGAGGGCGCAGAAGGCTTGATCGGGGATGCGTCGCGCTGGCTTGACGGGGCGCTGGAAACGGCTGGGCCACATTTGCAGGCTCCGATCGCGGCGCTTGAACGGGTCATGATTGAATTGCAGGACGCCCAAAGCGGGATCGAAGATTGCCTGCAGGCATTAGACTTCAATCCCGAAGAGCTTGAGATCACCGAAGAGCGGTTGTTTGCGATCCGTGGATTGGCGCGTAAACATCAGGTACCGATTGAAGAACTGAGCGCCTTTTGCTCTGAATTAAGCACGCGCTTGGCGGCATTGGACAGCAGCGGCCAAACCTTAGAGCAAATGCGCGCCGATTTGGTTAGGGCACAAAGCGGGTATCACGCGGCCAGTGCAGAGCTGCGCCTTGCGCGTCACGCGGCGGCTGAAAAACTTGATGCGGCAATGGCCGCTGAATTGCCACCCCTGAAATTAGAGCGTGCGGTGTTTGAAACCCAGGTGAGCCCCGGCGCCGAGGGGCCGGCAGGGGCCGATCAGGTTGCGTTTTGCGTGGCAACGAACCCCGGCGCGCCCTCTGGTCCGCTGGCCAAGATTGCATCGGGGGGCGAGTTGAGCCGCTTTATGCTTGCGCTGAAAATGTGTCTTAGCATCGGCCGGTCGCAGGCCACCATGATGTTTGACGAGATTGATCGCGGGGTCGGCGGGGCAACCGCTGATGCGGTGGGGCGGCGGCTATCCCGTCTGGCAGCTGAGGGCCAGATATTGGTTGTGACCCATTCGCCGCAGGTGGCCGCCTGCGCTCAAGCGCATTTTCAGGTGATCAAAGAACAAACCGCCGATCAAACCCGTTCGCTTGTGCGCGCCCTTGATGCAGAGGAACGGGTCGATGAAATCGCCCGGATGATTTCCGGCACGCAGGTCACAGCCGAGGCGAAAGCGGCGGCCAAAGCGCTGCTGGATAGATCGTAAGGCAAGCCATGCGTCCCTTTTGGCTGTGCCTCCGGCGGGAGTATTTTGGCAAAGAAAAAAACACGATCAGTTCTGCTGCACAAGCTTGCCGGGGTTGAGAATGTTCAGTGGATCAAGTTGGCGTTTGAGATCACCCATGAGGCCCCAGGCCGGGCCATGTTCCTGATCCATGAATTTGAGCTTGCCCATGCCCACGCCATGCTCGCCCGTGGCAGTGCCGCCAAGGCGCAAGGCCCGATCCACCATCTGGTCAGACAGGCGCAAAGCTGCGCTGCGCTCGGCGGCATTGTCTGGATCAATCAGCAAGATTGCATGAAAGTTACCATCCCCCACATGGCCTAAAATCGGGCCAGTGATCGGGCTGGCGGCAATATCGGCCCGGGTGTCTTCGACCGCTTCGGCCAGACGGGAGATCGGCACGCAAATGTCGGTCACGATGGCGCGCGCGCCCGGGCGGGTTGCCAAAATGGCATAATAGGCATTGTGGCGCAGGGTCCACAGCGCTTGGCGCTCCTCGGTTTGCGAGGACCACTGAAAGGCCTCACCGCCCTCGGCTGTGCAAATTTCGCCAAAACTTCGGGCATGTTCTGCAACGCTTTGATCAGAGCCGTGCAGTTCAAATAAAAGATGCGGTTTTTCAGCCATATCTGCGCCGGCGTATAGATTAAATGCCGCCGCGGTGGCGGCATCGACAAATTCAAGGCGCGCCATTGGCAGGCTGAGCTGGATTGTGTCCACCACAGCGCGCACCGCTTGATCCATCCGTTCAAAAGCGACAATGCCGGCGCTGATGGCTTCGGGCCGGGGGTGCAGGCGAAGGCTGATTTCTGTGATCAGTCCCAAGGTGCCTTCCGAGCCGACAAAAAGCGCGGTTAAATCATAGCCGGCAGCCGATTTGCGGGCGCGGGTTCCGGTTCTAATCACCCGCCCATCTGCAAGCACAACCTGAAGGCCAAGGACATTGTCGCGCATGGTGCCATATCGCAGGGTGGTTGTGCCGCTGGCCCGCGTTGCGGCCATCCCGCCAATTGAGGCATCGGCGCCGGGATCCACCGAGAAAAATAGCCCGCTATGGCGCAGCTCTAGGTTCAGCGCTTCGCGCGTCAGGCCGGGTTGAACAACGCCGTTCATGTCATCAGGGTTGATTTGCAACACTTGGCCCATGCGGGAAAAATCAACCGCCAGACCACCGCGCGGCGCTGAGGTATGCCCCTCTAGCGAAGTGCCAGTGCCCCATCCGATCACCGGGCAGCCATGCTGTGCACAAATACGCATCACTTGCTGAACCTCTTCGGTGCTTTCAACATAGGCAACAGCGTCCGGCGGCATGGGGGGGAAATGGCTTTCCGAGCGGCCGTGCAGATCGCGGTCCGCCGCAGAACGGTTAAGCCGTTTTTGCAGCAAAGGCTCAATGGCGTTGAGGGCAGCGGCGTTTGTCATCGCGGGCTCCTGAGTGAATTTAGCCCAAAGGTAACGCTGAATTAAGCCAATAAAAAGACCGTAAAACCAGTCTAAAACCCTCTCCTGCAGAATTGGTGGGATCCGCGCAAAGCTAACAGGGATATTTTTGCGCAGCGTATTCCTGTTTTAAGCCGTTCGGACTAACAAAAAACGGCTCTCATACCCAGCTTTGCACGGCGGCAAAAGCGCAGGGCCTGATCAGCCGACAGTGACGGTATCGGTTGAATAAAATGCAAGATGGCCGGCAATGGCGGAGGCTGCGGGATTTGGGGCTTCATAGCTCCAACCGGCATTTTCCAAAGTCGTATTTTTGGTCACGATGGAAAAATAATTGGCTTTGCCTTTGTGTTTGCATTGGCTGGATTTTCTGCTGCGATCCAAAAAGACCATAGCCACATCATCTCTTGGAAAATAAATCACCGGATCAAGACCGTTTTCAACCAGTTCTAGCGCGGCATTGCTTTCACCGATTATCGCGCCGCCGGCGCGCACTGTCCAGGTTCCCCCAGCTTTTGATATCCGTATGCGTGCGCTCATAATGCCCCTTTTCAAGCAGGCAATTTCTGCGATCTGCGAAATTAAAATGTCTTAAATCGGCCGTGTAGCCTGATCTAACCATACCCTAGAATGGGCGCTAAGGCGATGGTTGATTTTGTCGCGGCAGGTTTGATGATAGGTGTTGAGCCAGATTTTCTCGTGCTCAGACAGCATTTCAGCCATAACCATGCGCAGATCAATTGGCACAAAAGTCAGTGTTTCAAATTCAAAAAGGGTCTTGATATTGCCCTCTTCGGGGAGGGCTGCAGGCTGCACCACCAATAGGTTTTCGGTGCGAATTCCAAACTGGTTTTCTTGATAAAATCCCGGCTCATTGGATAGGATCATCCCGGCTTCAAAGGCGATTGTTGACTGACGGGAAAGACGCTGTGGACCTTCGTGCACACTTAGAAACTGGCCCACGCCATGGCCGGTTCCATGATTAAAGTCCTGACCGGCTGCCCACAGCGCGGCGCGGGCAAAGGCATCAAGATCGCGGCCGGCCATACCCGCGGGAAAGCGCAGCTTAGAAATGGCGATCATACCCTGCAAAACCCGGGTGAATGCGCGTTTGACCGCATCCGGCTGCGGTCCGACCGCAATGGTGCGGGTGATATCTGTGGTGCCGTCCAAATACTGGCCGCCGCTGTCGACCAGCATCACTTCGCCCTCTTTGAGTTGGCGGTTGCTGGCTTTTGTAACGCTGTAATGTGGCAATGCGGCATTGGGGCCGCTGGCGGAAATGGTATCAAAGCTAATGCCAGTCAGTGCCGGATCTGCACGGCGAAAACCTTCCAGCGCCACGGCGACATCTATTTCGCTTAATGTCCCGATCGCTTGGGCATCCAGCCAGCACAAAAATTCGCACATGGCAGCCGCATCGCGCAAATGCGCGCCGCGCGCCTGCATCAGCTCGACAGAGTTTTTGCACGCTTTTGGCAGGATGGTCGGGTCTTGCGCCCGCTCGGTTGCAATGCCTGCGATGGTCAGAATACTGGCCACAGCCATAGGCACATTATCGGGATCGATGCGCACACTTCCTGTCAGGGTGGAAAGATATTTTCCAAAGCTATCCGGTGTGTGCATGCGGATATCCGGCGCAAGATGATCGCCAATGCTCGACAGTTTTTCTTTAGTCATAAATAAATCGGCACTGGCATCGCTGTGAAATATCACAAAACCATGGGCTATTGGCACATGGCTGACATCGCCGCCGCGAAGATTGAGCAGCCATGCCAGACTGTCAGGCAGGGTGATGACCGCCGCGTTTTGGCCCGCGTCCTTGAGCGCGCGCGCGATATCCTGACGCTTTTGCAGATGGGTTTTGCCGGCGTATTTTTCTTCATAGGCAAAAGCATTTGCCATGGGCGCCTCTGGTTGATCCGGCCAGATAAGGTCAATTAAATTTTCGCAGGGGCTGAGCGTAATGCCGCTGCCATCCAAGGCTTTGGAATAGCCTTCAATCTCGCTCAGTGTATGCAGCCAAGGGTCAAAGCCAATGGTGCCCTCGGTCAAGTTGCCGCGAAGCCAGTCGGGCACTTTAACTTCGGGCCAGTCGACCGGTGTAAAGACATCCCGAACCTGGGTTTTAACTTGAACACGGTAACGCCCATCGACAAAAACACCTGCGCATGTCGGCAAAACCGTGCAGAAACCAGCCGAGCCAGTGAACCCAGTAAGCCAGGCCAGCCGTTCATCGCGCGCTGCAACATATTCGCCCTGATGCACATCGGTGCGCGGCACTAGGTATCCAGAAAGACCGCGCGCGGCAATCTCATGGCGCAATAGGCGTAGGCGCTCTGGCCCCTGATCTGGGTCGGATTGATCTTCAAAGCTTTGATATAATGCCTTTGTCATATTCTATCCGGTTTTGCGCAATCCCATCGCCCGTGCACGGGCGCGCGGATCGGTATCAAACAATGCGGCAAGCTGCTCGGTCATTGCGCCCGCCAATTGCTCGACATCGGTGATGGTGACCGCCCGTTCATAATAGCGGGTCACATCGTGGCCGATGCCAATGGCCAGCAATTCAACGGCTTTGCGCCTTTCCACCATGGCAATGACATCGCGCAGGTGTTTTTCAAGATAATTTGCAGCATTGACCGACAAAGTGCTGTCATCCACCGGCGCCCCATCAGAAATCACCATAAGGATTTTGCGCGCTTCTGGACGGTTGGCCATGCGGCGGTGCGCCCATTCCAGCGCTTCGCCGTCGATATTTTCCTTGAGCAAGCCCTCTTTCATCATCAGACCGAGGTTCGAGCGCACGCGCCGCCAAGGTGCATCTGCACCTTTGTAGATAATGTGGCGCAAATCATTGAGCCGCCCGGGTTGCTGGGGCCGGCCCTCATTGAGCCATTGCTCGCGGCTTTGCCCGCCTTTCCATGCGCGGGTGGTAAAACCCAAGATTTCGACCTTGACGTTGCACCGCTCCAGCGTACGCGCCAGAACATCCGCGCAGATGGCCGCAATGGAAATGGGCCGCCCGCGCATAGAGCCGGAGTTGTCCAGCAAAAGCGTCACAACAGTATCACGAAACTCTGTATCTTTTTCCATTTTAAAGCTGAGCGGCGTGGTCGGTGTGCTAACCACACGGGCCAAGCGTCCTGCATCTAAAATGCCTTCATCCAGATCAAACAGCCAACTGCGGTTTTGCTGCGCCTGAAGTCGGCGCTGCAGTTTATTGGCCAAACGGGCCACTGCGCCTTTGAGCGGCTCAAGCTGTTGGTCCAGATAGGCGCGCAGACGTTCAAGCTCGGCAGGTTCTGCCAGATCCTCGGCTTTGATCTCTTCGTCAAATTTTTGATCATAAACTTTGTAATCTGGATCGGCATCGGACACGGGCGCCGGCGCTGGCTGCTCTTGTGGCGCATCGCCTTCAGGCATGTCCGCATCATCTTCTATTTCGTCGTCCGCGCTGTCATCCAGGCTAATTTGCGCCGCCGTGGGGTCTTGTTGCTCATCCTGACTTTGCTCTGGGTTGGCGTCAGCTTCATCTTCGGAGCTGTCGTCCTGGCCGGTGCTGTCGGGATCCTGATCATCCTCTTCGGTTTGATCGGCGTCATCCTGCGCTTCGTCATCCATTTCATCGGGGTCATCGCCGAGTTGGTCACCATATCCAAGATCGGAAATAATCTGCCGAGCAAAACGGGCAAAATCGGCTTGATCAGACAGAATATCATCTAGATTATTCAGCTGCTCGCTCGCTTGACCTTCGATAAAATCGCGCCACAGTTCCATTACATTTTGCGCCCCGGCGGGCAAATCGCGGCCTGTCGCAAGATGGCGGATTAAATATCCGGTGGCTGTCGCAAGCGGGGCATCTGCGCGATCAGTGATTTGTTCATAGCCCTTCTGCGCAGCCTCGGCGCCAATTTTGGCGTCAATATTTCCGGCGGTTCCCGGCATATCACGCGCCCCCATGGCTTCGCAGCGGGCAACCTCCATGGCTTCATAAAGCTCTTGTGCAATGTTGCCTTGCGGGCAGTATTTGTTATGGGTCGCATCATTGTGGTATTTTCGGTGCAGCGCCAGCGCATCGGCGGTTCCGCGCGCCACCAGAACCTCATCGCGGCTCATGCGCCTGCTGACCTGAGGCAGCCGCATGGTATCCCCGGACAGCCCCGCGGGATCCACCGAATATGTTACCGATAATTCAGGATCATCGGCCATCACTTTGGTGGCCTCGGCAAGGGCCTTTTTAAACGGGTCGGCTGGGTTGTCTGAGTGCTGTACCATTGGCCAAGTCTCGCTCACTCGAAAAAAATTACAAGCCCAAAGCGCAGTTTAATTTATAGCCTTGTGCCATGCGCCCGCGCCCGAAGACGCGGATCACGAATGCTTAGCCCAGACTGACGCTTGCCGCACTTTCTGGCAGCTCTTCGTCAAAACAGCGCTGATAAAATTCGGCCACTGTCTGGCGTTCCAGTTCGTCGCATTTGTTCAAAAATGAAAGCCGGAACGCATAGCCGAGGCTGTTGCGGAAAATTTCGGCATTTTGCGCCCAGTTAATCACGGTGCGCGGGCTCATAACTGTGGACAGATCGCCGTTCATAAAGGCGGTGCGGGTCAAATCGGCAACTGTGACCATCTGTTTGACGGTTTTGCGCCCGCTTTCAGTGTTGTAATGCGGCGCTTTGGCCAGAACAATTGCGGTTTCTGCTTCGATGGACAGATAGTTCAGTGTGGCCACCAAGGACCAGCGGTCCATTTGCGCTTGGTTGATCTGCTGGGTGCCGTGATAAAGCCCGGTGGTATCGCCAAGTCCGACGGTATTGGCGGTGGCAAACAGGCGAAACTGCGGATGCGGCGTGATGATTTCGTTCTGATCCATCAAGGTCAGCTTGCCGTCATGTTCAAGCACCCGCTGGATCACGAACATCACATCGGCGCGCCCTGCGTCATATTCATCAAAAACAATGGCCACCGGATTGCGCAGGGCCCAAGGCAGGATACCTTCGTGAAACTCGGTCACCTGCAAGCCGTCTTTAAGCTTGATCGCATCCTTGCCGATCAAATCAATGCGGCTGATGTGACTGTCAAGATTGACCCGCACTGCTGGCCAGTTTAGCCGCGCGGCAACCTGTTCAATATGGGTTGATTTCCCGGTGCCGTGATAGCCCTGGATCATCACTCGCCGATTGTGCGAAAACCCGGCCAAAATTGCCAGCGTCGTGTCGGGGTCAAATTTATAGGTCGGATCAACTTCGGGAACCCGCTCGCCCTGTGAGGCAAACCCCTTAACCACCATATCGCTATCAATTCCAAAGACTTCGCGGACCGAAACATCTTCGGTTGGCTTTGCATTCATGTCGCTCATGCCATCTGCCATGCCCAAACTTCCTTTTGGCAAAAATAATCCCTGATGTGGTGCAACATAACGCGGATAAGGGCAAGGGGAAGGGCAAATAATTCTTTTAAAAAAATGCAAGAATGTGGTCCAGTTTACCTGTTCACGCAATTGTGGCCTAAAGTGACTTGAGAAATCGGCGTAATGAACCACATGATACGACAGGAGGTGTCATTATGACTCGACGTGATTTTTTAGGGACAACCGGCATGGCAGTGCTTTTGGGCTGCGCTGCTTGGGCAAGCGAAGAGGAAATATTTGAGGTGATGCGAAGCGATGATGAATGGAAATCTATGCTCAGCCGGCTGGAATACAAAGTCATGCGCAAAGAGGGCACCGAGCGGGCCTTTACCTCACCGCTGGATAAAAACTATGACGCAGGCATGTATCATTGCCGCGGCTGCGATCTGGCGCTGTATAGCTCTGAGCATAAATTTGACAGCGGCACCGGCTGGCCGAGTTTCTGGCAGGCGCAAGTAAATGTGGTCGAAACCCGCATTGACCGTAAATT
>ERZ1047985.541-NODE-541-length-28955-cov-20.480138_pt1 | contig 28955 bp, 29 predicted proteins | sample MGYA00383097_ERZ1047985 | MGnify/ENA primary metagenome ERZ1047985 (study PRJEB29581, sample SAMEA5548367) | metagenome | biome: marine; feature: coastal; material: water | depth 50 m | study: Short-term variability in the microbial, nano- and picoplankton...
ATTAGTTGGTTCACAAAGATCATCAGATCGTGCATCATCAGATGCAGCATTAAATTTGATAGGTGCAACAAAATTCATCACAGAAAATAATGCTAATGGAGTCTACATTGTAATGCATCAAGATGAAAATGATAATACCATTGCATGTCATTTAGGAACTCGAGTACGAAAAAATCATACAAGTAAAAGAGGAGCATTTCAAACAATTGGAGATATTCCAGCTTTTATAATTACAGAAAAACAAATCCAAAAAAATATTTCTAAAAATTATTTTGAGAGAGATGAATTTCAACCAAGAATTAATCTGGATACGAAAGTTGCATTAGTAAAATATCATCCAGGATTTGATCCAAACTTGTTAAACCAAATAATTGAGATGGGGTATAAAGGAATAATTTTTGAAGGAACAGGATTAGGACATATTGGAAAAGTCATGTATGAGAATGTCAAAAAAGCAAATGAAAAAGGGATATTTTTAGGCATGACATCTCAATGTATTGATGGTAGAGTTAGAATGACTGTTTACGAAAGTGGTAGAGATTTACTAGATTTAGGCATAATTCCTTTAGAAAATATGATTCCAGAAGTAGCACTTGTTAAAGCAATGTGGGCCATAGGGAATTCTCAAAATGTTGAAGAAGTTAAGGAGATTATGCTGCAAAATATTGCATCAGAATTAACAAATTAAAGATGAATAGTATGTCAGAATTTTCAATAAATAATGTAGGAGTAAAAGTTGGATTAGAAATTCATCAACAACTAGCAACTAATAAAAAATTATTTTGCAATTGTGTTCCAACAGATACTGAAGAATATTCTATAAAATTCCAAAGAAAATTACGAGCTGCAAAAAGTGAATTAGGAGAATATGATCCAGCAGCATTATTTGAAAAATCAAAATCTAAATCAATATCATATTATGCAAACCCAGAAAGTAGTTGTTTAGTAGAACAAGATGAAGAGCCTCCTCATGAATTAGATGATGATGCGAAAAGAATTTCATTAATTATTGCTTCAGCATTAAAATCAGAGATTTTTAGTGAAATATACCCAATGAGAAAAACTGTGGTTGATGGTTCCAATACAACAGGATTTCAGCGTACAATGTTAATTTCACAAGGAGGCAGTTATGAAGTTGAAGGAACTACAATAGGAATTCAATCTATTTGTCTTGAAGAGGATGCAGCAAAAAATTTAGGAGATGAAGGAATTATCAGGAAATTTGGGTTAGAGCGTTTGGGGATTCCATTAGTTGAAATTGCTACAGATCCTTTTGAAGTAGAACCACAACACATCAAAAAAATAGCCCTAGCATTAGGACGAATTTTACGAAGTACAAAAAAAGTAAAGAGGGGTTTAGGATCAATTAGACAGGATGTCAATGTTTCAATAAAAGAAGGAGGAGTAGTAATTGAAGTAAAAGGGGTTCAACAATTAGATCAGCTTGAAAAAGTTGTAGAATATGAGGCTAAAAGGCAGCAAGGATTACTAGAAATTTCAAAAGAATTGCAAAAAAGAGATTGGGTTCATGATAAAGAAAAAGATCGGAAAGATATCACAGAATTATTTTCCAAATGTAAATCAAAAATTATTCAAAATGCAATAAAAAAAGAACATAAAATTTTTGGAATTTCATTTAAAAAAATGGGAGGGATGTTTGGATTTTCACCTTATGAAGGTATACGATTAGGTAAAGAAATTGCAGAGTTAGTACGATTTTTTGGAATTGGAGGAGTATTTCATTCAGATGAGCTTCCTAATTATGGTGTGGAAAAAATTGACATTGAAAATCTCAAAGAATTTTTAAAAATCAATGAAGAAGATGCATTTTTGATATTAGCTGCAACAGATGAAAAAATTCACATAGTTATTGAACAAATAATTTCAAGAATAGAGTTCATAAAAAATAATGGAATTCCAATTGATACAAGATTAGCTACTGTAAATGGAGAAACAAAATTTCTACGTCCAAGACCAGGAGCAGCAAGAATGTATCCTGAAACAGATATTCCACCAATCATTGTATCAAAAAAAGAATTAGAAAGTGCCAAAGAAAGTATTCCAAAATCATGGGATGAATCTATTTTAGAATTACAAACAAAATATAAAATAAATCCACAGCTTGCAGAACAGATTTTTGATTCAAAGTATATTGAATTATTTGAAAATATTATTCAAAAAAGAACTTCTCAAAATGGAAAAGCCGATGGAACTTTTATTTCATCAATATTGTGTTCAACTATTCCAAGTCTTGAGAGAAAAGGACTAAATTCTAAATTACTGAAAAATGAAGAAATTGAAGAAGCATTTGAGATGTTAGATTCAGGCGATATTACTAAGGAATCAATTGACATAATTTTTGAAAATATTATGTCTGGCAAATCAAAAACAACACTAGAAGCCATGAAAAATACTTCAATTGAGACTGTAAAGGGGTCAGATTTGGAAGAAATTATTAAAAAAATAGTTGAAAAAAATCAAGAAATTATTAAAAATCAAAAAGAACGGGCTATCGGACCACTCATGGGAGTTGCAATGAAGGAATTAAGAGGTAAAGCATCAGGCGAAATGGTAAATGATCTTCTTTTAAAAAATATCAAAGAAATGTTAAAGGATATTTGATAATAATTATGCGGGAAGTGGGATTTGAACCCACGAACTCCTAAAAGATAAGGATCTGAACCTTACGCCGTTGACCAGGCTGGGCGACTCCCGCATTGGGAAAATTTGAAATCTTGAATAAGTTTCTTTATTATACCATGAAACATGTACATCAAATTAATCGGTGATTAAATGGAATATCAAGAAGTATACTGTCGTAATTGTAAAAAAACTCTTGGACGTTACAATTCTAAATTTTATTCTGAAGAAAAAATAAAATTATTATTAAAGACAGATCATGTTACACATGTAAGAAGCGGTCACGAAGTTTCTATTACAAAATTAAAAAAAGATTAAACTGAATTAATTTCTTTAATTGCTTCTGAAAGATTTGAAACTCTATGTATTTGATCATCTAAAATATGTTGATTCCAAGGTTGTGAATACAAAATAATTTTTTTCTTTTGTTGAATTATTTTTAACGCATTCAAAGGGGAATCGTCAATAAATACGTCATAATCTAAATCAGCTTTCATAGGTCCATCAATCACTGAAACATAATTATCATATGAAATATCATAATGATTTAACCAATTTTTTACAAAAGAATCAGTAGAACGTTCTCTCGCAGTAACAATATCTACTTGTCCAAGTTTAGAGAGATTTTTTGTGGTTAATGATAAGTTTGTTTCAGTAGGTGGTACTGACATCCAATTTTTCCAACAAGAACTTAATTCAGCATAAAAATCATATCTATTGATTTTAAATTTCTTCCAAAAATCCCAATCAGATATTTCCTGTTTTGAAATTTCTTGTCGGATTGAATTATTATAATTCAACCAAGATTGGATAACATCGGCAAGAACACCATCAACATCTAACGCAATTTTCATATTTTATCAATTAATCATTAAGTTTTTGAAATTCATCAAGAAGGTTTTTCTGATGTTTATTGAGTTTTTTTGGAATATTTACAACAATTCTCACATACTGATCTCCAGTACCTCTTGAATTGATATGTGAAACACCTTTTCCTTTTAATTTGATTATAGTATTTGGTTGACTACCAGAATCAACTTTTATTTTTTCTGTACCTTCCAAAGTTGGAACAACAATTTCACATCCTAATGTAGCATCTACCATGGAGACATCTTGATCATAGAAAATATCTTTTCCATCTCTATTGAATTTTAAATGTGGTTGTACTCTAATTCTAACAATTAGATCACCGTTGGAACCATCAGGAACCTCATTTCCCTCTTCTGGAACAGTATAATCACCAGAATCAATTCCAGGTGGAATCTCAAAAGTGACTTTTTTTGAGCCTTTTTTCTTGCCTTGACCATTACAAGTAGGACAAGGAGTTTCAACCATTGAACCTTGACCATTACAAGTAGGACAAGGTCCAGCAGTTACGAATGAAGCAAATCCCATATTACGAGTTTGTCGAACTTGGCCTTGACCATTACAAGTGGAACATGTTTTCTTGTTAGTTCCAGGTTTACAACAAGAGCCATTACAAACATCACATTGGATTTGTTTTTGTAAATCAATTTCCATTTTTTTTCCATGAAGAACATCCTCTAAAGTTACTGAGGTTTCATACAGTATGTCAGACCCTCTCTGTTGACTGAATCCACCTCCCCCGCGTCCAAAAATAGATTCAAAAATAGAATCAAATCCACCGCCACTGCGTCCAAAAATATCACTGAAATCTCCACGTGCACCTTGAAAAATATCCTCACTTGAATATCTCCCATCTACACCAGCATGACCATGTTGATCATAAAGTTGTCTTTTTTCAGTATCTGAAAGAACTGCATATGCCTCAGAAATTTCTTTAAAGTGTTCTGGGGCCTCTTTGGATTTATTACGATCAGGATGAAATTTTAATGCTAATTTTCTATACTGTTTTTTAATTTCATCTACCGAAGATGATTTTGATACTCCTAAAACTTCATAATAATCTCGTTTTGCAGACATGAATCAATCCATTTTCATTGTTACTGTATAAATGATCAGATTTGAAGAATTAGTTTGTCTTTGTCTCATCACTTGGTGATGATTCTGTTGACTGTTCTTCAGGTCCAGCATCTTGTTGTCCTTCAGGTCCAGCATCTTGTTGTCCTTCAGGTCCAGGTGGAGGTGAAGCATTTTTGTAAAGTTCAGTGGTAACTTCATTAACTAAAGATTGTAGTGCATCAAGTTTAGGTTTTAATTCCTCAGATTCTTTATCCAATACTTCTCTAACTTCTTTCACAGCATCAGTTATTTTGATTCCTTGTTCTTGAGAAATTTTATCTTTAAGATCATGATTAACTAATTTTTCTGTAGTGTAAATGTAACTTTCAGCTTCATTCTTAAGATCAATTTTTTCTTTCTTCTTTTTGTCTTCGTCAGAGAATTTTTCTGCGTCTTCTTTTAATTTTTCAATTTCTTCTTCAGATAATTTTGATGATGATTCAATTGTTATTTTTGCTTCTTTTTGTGTTCCAAGATCTTTTGCAGTAACATTGATAATTCCATTTGCATCAATATCAAATTTAACTTCAATTTGAGGAACTCCTCTTGGTGCAGGGGGCAGATCAGTGAGATTGAAACTTCCTAGTGAAACATTATCAGTAGCCATTGGTCGTTCACCTTGAACAACATGAATTGTAACTGCCGTTTGATTATCAGCTGCAGTTGTGAAAACCTTACTTTTTGATGTTGGAATTGTAGTATTTCGTTCAATTAGAGGTTCTCTAACTCCACCTAAAGTTTCAATTCCTAATGTTAATGGAGTTACATCAAGTAAAACAATATCACTTGCAACATCTCCAGCAATGATTCCAGCCTGTATTGCTGCACCCATTGCTACAGCCTCCATAGGATCGACTCCAGATTCAGCCTCTTTACTAACTAATTCACTAACAAATTTTCTAACAAGAGGAATTCTTGTGGGGCCTCCAACCATTACAATTTTACTAATATCAGAATTGGTGAGTTTTGCGTCTTCAAGTGCTTTTAGAACAGAAGGCTTACATCGTTCAACAATTGGTCCAATCAATTCATCTAATTTAGCTCTAGTAATTCTTAATTCAAGATTTTTTGCTCCAGAGGAAGGATCATGTGAGATGAAAGGTAAATTAACATCTGTTTCCATTACTGTTGATAATTCAATTTTGGCTTTTTCTGCAGCTTCTCTAATTCTTGTCATTGCAGTTGTATCTTGTGAAAGATCAACTCCTTCCTTTTTCCTAAATTCATCAGCAATAAAATCAATTAGAACTTTATCCATATCTGTTCCACCTAATTGAGTATCACCAGAAGTACTCATTACTTCAAAGACACCGCCTCCCATTTCCATGATAGTTACATCTAAGGTACCTCCACCAAAATCAAAGACAAGGATTTTCATATCCTCTTTTGTTTTATCTAATCCAAATGCTAATGATGCTGCCGTAGGTTCATTGATAATTCTTACAACATCAAGACCAGCAATAATTCCAGCATCTTTTGTTGCTTGACGTTGATTATCATCAAAATATGCAGGAACTGTAATTACTGCTTTTTCAACAGGTTCACCAACAAATGCCTCTGCATCTTTTTTTATTTTTTGTAAGATATATGCAGAAATTTGTTGAGGTTTGTAGTCTTTATCTTGAATTTTGAATAAGTGATCTGAGCCCATTTTTCGTTTTGCAGCAATAATTGTATTTTCAGGATTTGTTACAGCTTGTCTTCGTGCAGGTTCACCAACTAAAAGTTCACCCTCCTTTGAAAATGCTACAACAGATGGAAATGCTTTACCTCCAACAGTTGCACCCTCAGCTGCTGGAATAATGGTAGGTTTTCCACCCATTACTACTGCTGCTGCAGAATTACTTGTTCCTAAATCAATACCAATAATTTTAGCCATATCTTATCATCCTTTTTTTGAAATTTCTACCAATGTATGTCGAACAATCCTGTTTTGAGAAATATATCCCTTCCTGATCTCCTTTGTAATCGTATTATCATCTAAATCAGGATCAGTAATAATGGATATTGCCTCATGAGAATTTGGATCAAAAATTTCGCCTAAAGCATCAATTGGAGTTACATGGTATTTTTTCAATAAAGAATCCATATTTTTTAAAATTGAATCTAGACCATCAGTATTAATTTTATTTTCAGAAAATACATCTTTGGCTCTAACAAAATCATCATATATTTTTAGAAAATCCAATACAAATTCATCAATTTTTGCATTAACACCATTTTCAATATCAGAATTGGTTTTTCTAGTAAGATTCTGAAAATCTGCTAAAGCACGTTTTAATTTTTCGTCTGTTTCAATTACTTTTTGTTTTTCTAAATCTAAGAATTTTGTCAATTCTTCAACATTTGTTTGTGAAGATTCAGAAGATTCATCATGTTCCAAAATTTCTATAATTTTTTCATTATCCACACTTGATTCATCAGTGTTGTTTTCGCTTTGATTTTCAGATTTTACATTCACTGGAATTTCATCAGAATTGGATTCACTTGACATTTCAAACAAAATAATAATTTAGCTAATTTATACTATTATTGAATTATTTCAAATAGTGGATTGGCTTTAATTACTATCAAATCAGAGTTTTGTTTAGTTTTGTTAATATTATCATAATCAAGTTTTGAGCAGGCTACAACAATAGTAGTTTTGTCACTGTGAAATAGATCGAAGTTTGGATCTTCATAAGCTTCAACATCACCAATATAGTCACGTAATCTAGAAGTCAAATTTTGTAGCATCTCAATTTTATCACCACGCATTACATGTTGATCAAGTGTCCAAGACAATGCAATTTTTGTTCTACTTGCTTTAAGATCATTTTTCTTTAATGTTGCACGAATTTCATCAATTAATCGTTTAACATAGCCATCAATTCCTTTTACACTTCCATTTATCAAATACATCAAAGAATTTGTACCTTCAAATGAAGAACCAAGAGATTTTAAATCAAACAATCCACTAACCATGTCATCTAGAAATATTTCTTGAAAATCATCAGATGATAAATCATTTTTAGTAATTTTATCTTGGGCATATTTGCATACTTCTAAAATACTACACAAACTTGAAAATCTTGACAAAATATCAATTGCATGAAAATGTTCTGACGAAGAAATGGCTACAAATTTCTTCTCTTTTTTATCAGTTGTTAATAAATCAGATAAAACAGGATCTTCCTTTCCATTAAAAGATCCAATAATTTTGGGTTGTTGATTAAGATCTTCTAATGGATAATAAAAATATGAAATTTGTTTTCCGACTTCGAAACCAGTTACATGTTCTAATAATGAAATATTTTCATTGTTACCACCAAATCCAGTTGGAAGAGTAAAAACTACTGAGCTGTTTTTCTTTAACGATGTAACAGCATCTTTGAATTTGGAGTGGATTTCTGTTTTAATATCTTGACCTGTTTTCCTTATTCTTGGCGTAAAAAATAGATATTGAGCTTTGGAAATGGCTACATCAATTGGCTCCATAGCCAATAATGGTTCATCTTCTTTTAGAGAAGAAACATTAGGATAAGTTTTAGCTATTTCAGCATTAAGTGAAATTGCTGAAGGAGTAGATTCATCAATAATGTAAACATCTGCGCCTTTGATTGCCATTTGAGATGCAATGGCATATCCTTCAGTACTTAATCCATAAACAACAATTTTTACGCCCCCCATCGTACTTTCACTGATTATTCGACAAACAAAAACTTATTGAACAAACTACAATAGCAAAAATTTCTTGAGAAAATGAGTGGACATTCTTATTACAAAACAATTTTTGAGTTTTTTCCTGATTTGAATAAAAAGTTCATTAAGGGAAGAGAAGTGTTTGATTTAACAGCCCGGTAGTGTAGCGGTCAAGCATATGGGCCTTTGAAGCCCGTGACGCCAGTTCGAGTCTGGCCCGGGCTACTTTATTCAAAAAATAATAATTATTTTTAGAAATCAAGTTTTGTTAAAAGTTTTGAAGCAATAATAAAAAGTGTAGATGCAATTCCAACAAGAATTACCATTTCTAAAATCACAAAGTTAGTAATATCACCAAAAATTCCAGCTCTAATTACATCAACCAAATAAGTTAATGGATTAAGATAAAATGCAGAGCGTAATGGTTCAGGAGCGCCATCTGAAGGGTAGAATGCAGTACTAACAAAAGCAAAGAATAGAAAAACAGTATTAATTATTACATTAAATCCTTCAGTAGAACGAATTCTAGTAGAAATTATTGATGCTAATGAACCAAATAATACTGAACCAGTAATAGCACCAAAAATAAGAATAGGAATTGTAAATAACGAAAATTCTACAGATTCAAAAAATACAGGGTATCCAACTGCTGCGATTAGTGATGCACTCACTAATCCAACTATTCCTATAGTGAAAATATTACTAAGAATATAATGGGTTTTTGTGAATGGACCAGACATAATTTGTTCAAACATGCCATGTTTTCGGTCATTCCAAATTAGGATACCAGAAATTAGTGTACTATTCATGATATTAAATCCAATCATTCCAGATGCCAAAAATGCAGGATAGTCAAGATCCTTCCCACCAAAAGGGACATCATTAATCAATGGAGCATATGCATAACCTGCAACAAAAATATAGATTAAAGGGAAAATTACTTGCCAAATTAAAAATCCCGGATTAAGAGAAATCGTCAGATTTCTATTTACTAATCTAATTATTGGATGTATTTTCTTTCACCATTTTTAAAAAGATGTCTTCAAGATTTGTTGGGACAGCAGATAAATCTTCAATCTCAATATTATTATCATTAAGTATTTTCAATACTTTTAGTAATACCAATTCTGATTGCTCTGAATGAATAATTATATTTGTGCCATCTTCAAAATTAATTTTACAATCTAATATTCCTGATAATAAAGAAGAAACTTGTGATTGTTTTTCAAACAAATGAATGTTGATAGTTTTTTCTTTTCCAAATCTAGATTTTAACGCATTAGGAGAATCAATAGCAATTATTTTCCCTTTATCAATAATTGCAATTTGATCACAAAGGTATTCAGCTTCTGTAAGAATATGTGTAGTATAAAATATTGTTAATCCAGTTTTTACTTTTTTTCTTAAATAATCTAACAATTTTCTTCTAGCATTAGGATCCAATCCAGCAGTTGGTTCATCTAAAAATAAGAGTTCCATATCGTGCATGAATTCACGAGCAACTTGGACTCTTCTTCTTTGCCCAATTGAAAGATCTTCATTTCTTTTTTTACGAATTCCAACTAGATCAAAATCTACTAAAAGTTGTTCCATTCTTTTCTTACGTTCAGTTTTTGGAACATTCCACATCATTCCATATTTGTCAAGAGATTTTTCAACAGTTAAAGTTGGTTCATAGCTTGGTTGTTGTAAAACAACACCTGTTTTATGACGAACATTCAAAGGATTTCTTATTGCATCTATTCCTAAAATTGACAGAGAACCACTAGAAGGAGAAATCAAAGTGGTAAGAAGTTTAATGGTAGTTGATTTTCCAGCCCCATTTGGGCCTAAAAATCCAAAAACTTGACCAGATTTGACTGAAAATTGGATATCATCTACAGCTTTAATTGAACCGTATGATTTTGATAGATGCATAACATCAATACATGACACAATGAATCTGCAATCTTCCTATTAATTTAGTTAATGAAGTAAATCAAGAATATGGTTAGAAAATTTGAATTAATTTAGATTAAACATGTAAAAAATTTCAAAAAATTCATTTATTAAAAATGAAAAAAGAAATTAAATTAGTTATGCGATCTTTTTGAAGATTAAAAATAGTTTTTTAATGAATGAAATTTTTATTAATAGAACAAGTTTAACAAAATATGTTGTCTGAATTTGAAAATTTAATTGGAAAATTAATTGAACAAAAACCAGAATTAACTAGAGAAACTATTGAAGAACAAATAAAACTAAAAAAAGAGAAAATAGGTGCAGGTTATTTAACTGATCAAGGTGCACTGTTTTTAATTGCATCAGATTATGGAGCTGTATTATCAGGTCCACAAAAAGTAGAATTAAACATTAAAGATCTATACGCAGGTGCAAAAGAAATTTCACTTGAAACAAGAGTTTTGAATCTTTCTCCTGCTAAACAATTTTCAAGAAAAGATGGGTCTCCATTTTATCTTAGAACAATGACAGTATATGATACAAATTCAACAGCCAGTGTAAAATTATGGGATGAGAAAGCAAATCTACCTGGAATTGAAAATATTAAACCTGGAGATTTAATCAAAATCATAAAGGCATATGTAAAATCAGATCTCGATGGTTCACCAACAATTAACATTGGTTCTGGTTCAAATATTGAAACTACGGATACAAAAAGTGAAATTCCAACTATTGATACCATTACAAAAGATGTAAGTGAATCACAAGAAGGACAAAAAGATCTCGTAATATCAGGAATTATTGATGGAGCAATCAGCGGTATGGAATTTACAAATTCTCGAGGGCAGCCTGGAAAAGCATTAAGAATGAGGCTAAAAGGCAAAGATGGTAGCGGAATTAGAGTAGTTCTGTGGGGCAAAGATGAGTCATCAATTCCCAATAGGATTTCACAATCTGCTAAAGTAAGATTGTTGGGTGTTAGAGTAAAATCTGGAAATCAAGGATTAGAAATTCATGGAAATGATGCAACAATTATTGAAATAGATGGTGGAGAAATAGAGCCAGTAATTTCAAGAATTCTTTCAATTGCAACAACAGAAACTGGAAAAAATATGATTGTAGCAGTAGATAATAAGAAAAACATTTTCAATATCAGTGATTTTTCAAACTCAACAAGTATTTGTTCAGAAGGTGATGTTATCGAATGTATGCCATCAAAAATTTATGGAAACTCAATTACACTTGATGACAATTCTTTTGTAAGAAAATTAGATAATGACGAATCAATTCCATCATTATCACAATTTAGAACAAAGATCAATGATGTTAAAGTAAATGAAAATTATTGTATTGAATCCATTGTATTAAAAATGCCTGAACGACGTGATGTTCAAACAAAAACAGGAGAATCAATTGCACTTTCAGAAATGTTTGTAGAAGATGATACAGGTCAAATTTGGGTTAAAGGTTGGAGAAATCAAGCAAGATTAATTGAAAAATGTGAATTGGGAGAAATTATTTCGATTACAGGGTTAAATGCAAAAGCAGGATTAGAAGGTAGAATAGAATTATTTCTAACAGCATTTTCCAAAATTACAAAAAAGAATTAAGAATCCCAAAAGCCCCTAGTTACAACATATTGTCGCTCTGCTTCATAGATTTGTTTGAATAAATATTCTTCATCTACCATGTTTCGTAATATTCTTGCTGCAGTATCTGCACCCACACCATATCCAGACATTACAGTAATAGCAATTTTACCAAAATTTTCTACTAATGAAGAGACTTTCCAGGCACGATCAAACTTATGTTTTTCATCAGAAGATAATTTCTTTCCATCATGCTTTTTACGAATAATTTTTGGAAGATCATAATCAGAATAATACGTTGCTGTGATTTGCCGACCCTTACAATAATGACAAATTAAAACATCTTTTACCTCATTTGTTTGAACTACACGTTCCCATTTTCCACATCTAGCACAAATTAATCGATGTTTTGTTTTTGCTAGTCTAGCTTTTACAAGATCAAGGATTCCCTTATCAAGATTTACAGGAGATGAGTAATATTTTGCAGTATGATCTAAAATTGGTTCTGCTAATTTTGAAAATTGATCAACTTCAATCCATTTTACATGTATTTGATCATCCTGAATTTGTTTTAGAAATTTTTCAGTATTTTTTAAATCATATTTATCATGGAATAATTCACGAAGGGCCTCATGAACGAGGGCAGTTTTAGAATATCGTTCATATAAAAATCGGGCAGATTTTCTTTCATAAATTGCACCACGTCCAACAATTCCAAATTTTTTTGCAACACACCAAGTTCTCCAATTAACATTATGAGTACCTGTTAAAGATGCAGTTACCATAGAATGTAAATCATAATCATCCTTTAGAACTTCAAAAAAGAGCTTTTCTGAAATTCGTGATCTTGATGATAAAACAATTCTATATCCATCTGAACGAGTGTCAACTATTGAACCCAATATGGAAGATAGCATTGAGGAAAGTAATGTTGACAATGTAGAATTAATTTTAGTACCAAAACACGAATGAATTACAATTGAACCTTGTGATCTATTTGATTCAATAACTAAATTGAATTCATCGGGAATTTCATTAAAAGTTAATTTTTCAATAGTTTTATTAGTTAATTCAAGTGAGCCTGATTTTACTTTGCTACGAAAATTTCCCACCTTTTTTGCAGTCTTATAGTCAATAGGAATACTTTCACCTTCCCAATATGGAACAGTGACCCCTCCACCTCTAAATGGTTCAACATTTACAGAAAATGATTTTTCATCAACATTTAGAATTCTCCATTGTGAGCCTTTTAACACGAAGATATTACCAGAATCTCCAAAATCTCCAACAAATCTTTGATCTAATGAACCAATGATTTTTTTTCCGACACTATCAAAAACTTTGAATTTTAGAATATCTGGAATGGTTGAAAGATTTTCAAAATGATATTTGAAAGCACGTCCTTTTTTCCAAAATGTCATTTTAGTTCGATCAAAAAATATCAAATAATTTGAATCAAGTAAATCTAAAACATCAACAAAGTGTTCTAAAGATAAATTTCTAAATGGATATGCTTTTTTAACAAGTTCAAATGCATTTTCAACTGAAATTTCACCAACCTGCATTGATAATCCAACTAAATGATGAGCCAAAACATCAAGAGAACCGGTATGGATTTTTTGTTCTTCAATTGAACCTTCTTTAATTCGTTCAATAATTGCTCTTGCTTCAAATTCATCATCAGAATTATTTGTAATGATTAGTCCTTTTGCAGATTCATTTCTATTATGTCTGCTCCTTCCAATTCTTTGAACTAATTTTGATACTTGCCTAGGAGAACCGTAATGAATTACTAATTCAATTGAACCAATATCTAAGCCTAATTCTAATGATGATGTACATACAACAATTCCACGTTTTCCGTCTCGTAGATTTTGTTCTGTTTCTTCTCTAACCTCTTTTGATAGAGATCCATGATGTAATTCAATATTCATAGATGATTTTTCTTTCAAAATTGAGGCTAAAAATTCTGATTCGCCTCTAGTATTAGTAAATAAAAGAACAGGAGAATCTAATTCTAGATCCATGACATATTCAATTATTTTTTCTGCTACATCAGAAATTGTTCCATCAATGTATTTTATCTCTATTTCATATTTTCTTACAGATGTATCTCGAATGATTTCACATTTTCTTTTAGTACCAACAACAAATTTCCCCGCTTCTTCAAAATTTCCTACTGTTGCAGATAAACCAATTTTTGTTAGAGGATATTTTGAATTTAATTCCAATCTTTCAATACTCAAAGAAAGTTGAGTACCTCTCTCACTAGCTAGTAATTCATGTACTTCATCAACCACAATCCATTCTAAATCAGATAATGCATCCAACATTTTGATTTGAGTTAAAAGAATGACTAATGTTTCAGGAGTAGTAATCAGAATATCTGGGGGATTATCTCGAATTCTTTTTCTATCTTTTTGGGTAGTATCACCATGTCTAATTTCAATAGATAATTCATTTTTGTGAGCATATTTTGTGATTCTTCTAAATACATCACGATTTAACGCACGCAAAGGAGTAATGTAAAGTACTTTAATTTTGCCAACTGCTTTAGATTTTTTCAACAAAGAAAAAATTGGGATTACAGAACATTCAGTTTTTCCAGAACCAGTTGGAGCAATTACAAGACAATCTTTTTTTTGTAAAATTATAGGAGAAGCTTTTTTCTGAATTTCAGTTAGATTAGTAAAACCAAAGTTCTCAAATATTAAATTAGGAATTGGATTAATTGGTTGAGTTTGATCATATTCTTTCATAAACAATAACACCTACTGATTAAAGTGCAAACAAAACTATAGTAATTACTGGAATTAAATTGAAAATTCTTACCAACTTTAAACTTCATAGGTAATTCATTAAATGTCTTCATCAGTATCAGACAATCCTAAAACATCAATATTATAAGAAAATGATTTTTTATCTAATGCCCAATAAATTTTCCCTTTAAATTTTGAAGAATTTTTAAAAAGATGAATTTTGATATGTGTAAAAGGATCAATTGCACTTTTCATGTTTTCAATTTCTTTTCCTTCTATTGTTCTAATCATATTTGTAAAAATTATAGGGATTTTTTTTGTTATTGCAAATTTTGATAATTCATGCATGTATTTCATAAATAACAAATTTTTTTCAAAAATTGATTCACCTTTTGTGTATTCATATGAAAATAAATCAGTAATATTATCAATAACAATTAAAGAGAAATTATTATTTTCAAGTTTTTGAATTGATTTAATTTGTTCTGATGTATTTGTCAATCTAGATACAGTAATTTGCTGAAGAAAATCAAGATCAGTTTCTGATCGTTTTTGGATTTCTAGAATTCTTTCAGGTCTAAACCCACCTGTAGTATCAAAGTATAACACACGTCCACCATTTTTGATTGAATTTATTGATAGTTGTAACAATAATTGAGTTTTTCCAGTTCCATTCCCACCAAAAATATCTACAATTATTCCTTGTGGAATTCCTCCAACCAAGAATTTATTTAATTTTTGTAAACCAGTGAGGGTTTTTTGCATAATTATTTTAAAAAGAAGAAAAAATTTAAGGAATTGTAATTTTTTCAAAGGAGGCAAGGCTTTTATTCTGGTGAACAAAGTTGCAAAATAAGTGAATAATTAGTGTCACAATCAAATAGTACAAAAAGACCTTTAACAACTCTTCAAAAAAGCACAAAGAAGAAAGTTACTGTAAGATTAAAAAATGAAGTCGAATACAAAGGAAAAATGGATAATGTTGATTCATACATGAATTTGATTATGACTGATGCTGAGGAATTACATGATGGTAAAACAATTGCAAATTACGGTAGAGTTATCGTGAGAGGCAATAATGTGTTATTTATCAAACTAGAAAATGAACTCTAGTATTTAGTGGGTGCTTTTATGACTAATAATTTTCTATTTACATCTGAATCAGTTACAGAAGGTCATCCAGACAAAATATGTGATAATATTTCTGATGCATTTTTAGATGAATATCTAAAACAAGATCCCAACTCAAGAGTTGCAGTTGAAACAATGGTTACTACAGATTTCGTAGTTGTTTCAGGAGAAGTAACAACTAAAGCAGATTTTGACAAAAACGCCCAAGAAGAATTAGTTAGAAAAACAATTCAAGAAATTGGGTATGATAATGAAGATTTGATGTTTGATGCTAATACATGTAAAGTAGATTTAAGATTACATTCACAAAGTCCAGATATTAGTCAAGGAGTAACAGCTACTGAAGAGAAAGAACAAGGGGCAGGAGATCAAGGTTTGATGTTTGGATATGCATCAAATGAATCAGAGGAGTTAATGCCATTACCAATTTTACTTGCACACAAACTTATTCAAAAATTGTCTCAGGTACGAAGAGATAAAACATTGTCATGGGTCAGACCAGATGGAAAATCACAAGTGTCAGTTAGATATGAAGACAATAAACCGACAAAAATTGAAACAGTAGTTATTTCAACACAACATGCACCTGAAATTTCGCAAGAAGAAATTTCAAGGGAGATTATTGATAAAGTGATTAAACCAGTTTTAGGAAACTTGTGGAATGATCAAATAAAAACTCACATTAATCCAACTGGAAAGTTTGTAATTGGTGGTCCACATGGTGATGCGGGTCTAACTGGAAGAAAAATTATTGTTGATACGTATGGTGGATTTGGAAGGCATGGAGGTGGTGCTTTTTCAGGAAAGGATCCATCCAAGGTAGATAGATCTGCATGTTATATGTGCAGATATATTGCAAAAAATCTTGTTGCAGCAGAACTTGCAGATAGATGTGAAGTACAATTAGCATATGCAATTGGAGTAGCAGAACCAGTTTCACTTTATGTCAATACATTTGGTACAAACAAAATTTCAGAAAAACAAATTGAGGATTTAGTTAGGGAAAATTTTGATATGAAACCATCAGGAATCATATCCCAATTAGATTTGAAGAGACCTATTTACAAAAAAACTGCAGCATATGGACATTTTGGAAGAAATGAACCAGAATTTTCTTGGGAGAAAACAGACAAAGCTGCAGCATTAAAGCAGTCTGCCGGACTTTAGTAATTCTATAATCGATTGAAAATTAATTCCAGAAATTTTTCTTAATTTTTCATGATTTCCTTTAAAATTGCCAATTAAGATATTCAAATCATCAACTCCAAAGGAAGATTTTGGATTGTTTATTGCATTATGATAACTATTTTCTAAATTAATTTTTTTAATTTTTGAATTACTTTTAGAAAATAATTTTACATATTTTATAAATGAAATATAATCAGGACCAACAAGATCAATAATTTTATTTTTAAATTTTGGTTCAATTATTGATTTGAAAATTACTTGTACTACATCGTTAATGTAAATTGGTTGAATTGAATAAGTTCCAGATCCAGGAATTTCAATCATTTTATTTTTAATTTGTTTTTTTAGATATTTTGTAAAAAGATCAGTTTTTCCTACGATGTAAGAAGGTCTAAAAATTGTATAGTTTAAACCAGAATTAACGATTAATTTTTCTGCATTGTATTTAGAAATAAAATATCCTAATGTAGTATTAGACGATACACCTAATCCGCTTGTATAAACAATTTTTTTTATCTTTGCTTTCTTACTTAAATTGAGAATATGGTGTGTTAATTCAGTATTTACTGTATGAAAATCAGTTTCAACAGATTGATTTCCTATTCCAACAAGATGGATTAATGCATACGAATTTTTAATTATAGGTAAAATAGTTTTTTCATCATAATTTTTGGAGATTATTTTTTGTTCATTTTTAAATTCTTTAAAATCATTTCTCGAAATAGAAATTAATTCAATATTTTTTTCAGAAAAATATTTCCTAACATTAGTAGCAACAAATCCACTTGCCCCAGTTATTACAATTTTTAGACGTTTATTCATAACACAATCAGATTGATTTGAATTTTAAATCTATTTAGAAGATTTTGAAAATATACCAAACAAGAGTTAATACAGTAAAATGAATACAAAAAATGTGGTAAGTGAAAAAACAAAATTAAAGACAGGGTATACTACAGGGAGTTCGGCAACAGCAGCAGCAAAAGCTGCATTATTAGCAATAATTAATCAGCAAAAATTGGAAAATGTAGAAATTATACTGCCTAAAGGGAATTTGATTAAAATTCCAATATTTTCCTGTAAATTTGAATTAGATAAAGCAGTTTGTTCTGTAATTAAAAATGGTGGAGATGATCCTGATGTTACTCATGGTGCAGAGATCATTGTAGAATTATCATTTACAGAAAAAATAGGGAAAATCGATATTGATGGTGGAGAAGGAGTTGGAATAGTTACAAAACCGGGATTGGGCTTGGAAATTAACAAACCTGCAATTAATCCAGTTCCTAAAAAAATGATTATTGAAAATTTAACAAGCATAGGAAGAGAAATTTTGATAAAAAAAGGTTTTAGAGTTTTAATTTCAGTTCCTAAAGGAAGCGAATTAGGTCCAAAAACAGATAACCCAAGATTAGGTATTAAAAATGGAATATCGATTTTAGGAACAAGTGGAATAGTTATTCCGTTTTCTACAGCAGCTTATGCTGCATCAATAAGACAAAATATTGATGTTGCAATTGCAATGGGGAATGATACTGTAGTATTAACAACAGGTGGAAGAAGTGAAGATTTTTCAAAAAAAATAGTAGATTTGCCAGAACATTGTTTTGTACAAATGGGTGATTTTTCAGGATATGCAATCCAACAATGTAATAAAAAAAATATTAAAAAAGCATATGTTGTTGGTTTTATAGGAAAACTTGTAAAAATGGCAGCAGGAGTTAAACAAACTCATGTTAAAGGTTCAAAAGTGGATATGAATTTTTTAGCAGATCTAGCAGAAAAGTCTAATGCAAACGAAAAAGTGATTCAAAGTATTAAAAAAGCAAATACTGCAAGACATGTATCTGAAATTATTCAAGAAAATAATGTGAAAGGATTTTTTGAATTAATTTGTAGTGAAGTGCATAAACACATGAGAAAACACAGTGAAAACAGAGTTTCCATTGATGTGGTATTGTTTAATTTTGATGGAAAAATTCTATCGAGAAAATCAGAAAAGTAAGGTATTTTATTAAAGTAAAAAAAGTTTGGGTATGGAAAAAGTTTCAGTTCTTGCTATAACGAAAAACGGGGTAAAAATTGGAGAAGAATTAAAGAAAAATTTTCCGGATTGGGAAATATATGCACCTGAAAAATTTTCAGATGAAGAAATCAAAATAAAATGGTATTCTGAACCTACATCTGAAAAAATTATTGAACTTTTTAAAAATTCTAATGCATTGATTTGTATTTTTTCTTTGGGAGCAATAATTAGATTAATTGCTCCTTATTTGAAAGACAAGAAAACAGATCCTGCAGTTATTGCAATTGATGATAAAACAAAATTTGTGATTAGTGTATTATCAGGACATATTGGTGGTGCAAATGAATTAACTCAAGAAATTGCAGAAAAACTAGGATCTATGCCTGTAATTACCACTGCGGCAGATGTTAACAAAACAATTTCAGTAGATCTAGTTGGAAGAAAATTTGGTTGGAAAATTGATGATGATTCCACAGTTACCAAAATTAGTGCTCATATGGTAAATGAAGAACGCATAGGTATTTTTCAAGAAGTAGGTGAAAGAAATTGGTTTAAAGAATTGCCAAAAAATGTTTCAATTTATGAAAATCTAAAAGATTTGAAAAAATCAAATTCTAAAGCTCATCTAATTATTTCTGATAAAATTATTGAAGAAGAATTAGCAAAAGAATCTGTGATTTATCATCCTCCAAGTTTAGTAATAGGTATTGGACTACATTGGGATACTTCTAAAGAAACGATAAAAATGGGAATTGAAGATTGTTTGAAGAAATTCAATCTTAGTTCAAAATCAATTGCAAAACTAGTATCTATTAAAAAACCACAAGATGTTCAAGGGTTAATAGATCTTGGAATAGAAATGGACATTCCTGTAGAATATGTAAACAGAGAAGAGTTGGCTGAGATTTCTGCTCCAAATCCTTCAGAAACTGTGAAAAAATTCGAAGGAACTGCAAGTGTGTCTGAGGCTGCTGCAATCAAAGTCTCAAAAGGAGAATTAATTGTAGAAAAACAGAAATTCCCTCCAAATTTGACCATAGCCATAGCGAGGATTTTGAATTGAAGCGAGGATTACTACTAATTGACAGGGGAAGTAGAGAAAGAGAAGCATCTGAAGAACTTGAAACTATTTGTAAACATATCAAAGATAAAACAGATTATGTTTTGACAGATTTTTGTTTTCTTGAAGTTGAGCCTCCATATATCGAATATGGGATAAATAAATGCCTGAAACAAGGAATCGATGCATTAACAGTGGTTCCATATTTCCTATATCCAGGTAAAAAAGTTAAAAATGCAATTACTGATGTAGAAGAACTTCAAAAAAAATCAGACATAAAATTCCTCATTAGTAAACCAATGAGTATGCATAAAACATTAGTAGAAATTGTTGAAAATAGAATCCAAACAACATTACAAGAAAATAAAATTTCATTATCAAAAAATAAAGTAGATGTAATGATAATTGGTCATGGAAGTAAAGATCCTAATGCACAAACATCATTAGATTATGTTGTAGATGAATTACAAGAAAATTATAGAAATGTTAGTAGATGTTGGTTAGAAATAGAACAGCCTGATATTTTTGAAGGTATAAAAAAATGTGAAGAAGACAAACCTGAAGTTTTAATAATTGTATTTTATTTCCTGCACGAAGGAGCACACGTAAAAACTGATGTAAATAATGATTTGAATCCAGCATTAGAAAATTCGACATTAAAACAAACATTTGTAACAAAACATATTGGAACTGATGAAAAAATTATTGATTTGATTATTGAAAGAGCTAAAGAGGTAGAAAATGCAAACTAAGAAAGGTCAATCAATTGAAGATGCAAGTATGCAAATGATTGAAGATGAAATTGGAACACATCAATATAATGAAAAAGAATGGCCAATTGTTAGAAGAATAATTCATTCAACTGCTGATTTTGATTTTGCAGATAAAAATAAAATAATTTTTCAAGAAAATGCAATTCAGAGTGCCATGAATGCATTGAAGAAAGGTTGCAGTATAGTAGTTGATGTTAATGGTGTGATAGGATTGTTAAATAAACAAAATCCAAAAGATTTTGGAAATAAGGTGGTATGTAGAATTTCAGACCCAGAAATTATGGAATTAGCAAAATTGGAAGGAAAGACAAGATCTCAAGTTTCAATGAGAGAAGCTAAAGCAGAAATTGATGGAGGAATTGTTGCTATTGGAAATGCCCCAACAGCATTATTAGAAGTGATTGAAATGGTAAAAGAAGGGATTGTTAAACCAGCACTAATTATCGGAATTCCTGTCGGGTTTATCTGTGCTGTAGAATCTAAAGAAGCATTAGCAAAATTGGAAAATACACCATTTATCACCAATTTGGGTAGAAAAGGAGGCAGTTCATCAGCATCTGCAATAATAAATGCAATTTTCAAATTAATTAGAGCAGAATCATCTTCTTGAATACTTTACACAATTATTTACAAAAATTTTAGCATAATCTGAGCTATCAAAATAAAGATGTCCGTATGAAGCAAGTGTGTTATATTCCATCATTCCATCTTGGTGTTTTTTAATTCCCTCACCAATTTTTAGGGAATAAGCAAATTTGGAATCAGAAGAAACGGAATCTAATTGTGAATAATGAAATTCATGGCCTTGGAAATTCTGTTTTTTTTCTGATATTGGGGTTTTTGAATTAATTGAGCCTTTTGTATAATTTAATCTCATTTTTTTTGTCATTTTAGTTTCAGCATCAAACAATCCAATCATTTTATGCTTTTTACTATTGGATGTAATTGATTTTGTTAAATACATCAGTCCACCACATTCAGCATAAATTGGTAAATTATTTTCTGCCAATTTCTTAATAGTTTTTTTCATGACTCGATTTTTTTCAAGCGAATCACCTAAAATTTCAGGAAACCCACCACCAATGTAAAGTCCATCACACTTTGGGATTTTTTTATCCTTAACAGGACTAAAAAATTTTAAAATTGCACCTTCACGTTGTAAAGATTCTAAATTGTTTTGATAATAGAAATTAAACGAGGTATCAAGTGCTACTGCAATTGTAGTTTTCGTTTTTTTAGGATACGATTTCGATATTTTTGGAAGAATTATAGGGTTTTTTGAGATTTTGATGATTTTTGAAATATCTAAAGATTTTGAGATTGTTTTGGAGATTTTTTGAATTTGTTTTTTCAAAGTTTTGTTATCTAATGTAGAAATTAGTCCAAGGTGTCTTGATTCAATATTTAATAATGAATTTTTTGGGATGACACCAACTATTGGAATTTTTGTTTTTTCTAATGCTGTTCTGCATAAAATTTCATGTTTTTTGCTACCTATTTTATTAAGAATAATTCCAGCAATTCTAGAATTTCTATGAAAATTCTTAAAACCTAAAGCAGTTGCTGCAATTGAACGAGCAGTTTTACTTGCATCTAAAACCAAAATGGTAGGGGATTTCGTCAAAGTAGCTACATGATGAGTGCTAGCAAAATTTGAATGGCCATCAAAGCCATCATAATATCCCATCACACCTTCAATAATTGATATATCAGATTTTGAGTTAGAAATAAAATTATTCAAAAGCTGATTTTTCCCCATCAACCAAACATCCAAGTTGTATGTATCATGATTTGAAATACTTGAGAGATAACTGGGATCAATATAATCAGGACCGACTTTAAATGGCTGAACTGAATATCCTTGCTTTTGTAAAGCATAGATAATAGAACATGTGATTGATGTCTTTCCAACACCGCTTGTAGTACCAGCTAAAACAATTCTAGGGATTTTCAAGTTGCATGACTAGAATCATTTTTTATTTAAATTGATATCTTTTTGAATGCCTAATGTTTTTAGTAAGATTATTTGGATTACATTCATGGATGAAGATGGATTAACCATTGTATATACAGGAAAAGGTAAAGGAAAAACTACTGCTGCATTAGGAATTGCCTTACGAGCATCAGGATATAAGAAAAAAATTTGTATGATTCAATTTATCAAGGGTTCATGGCATTATGGTGAAATGGATTCATCAAAAAGATTAGAACCAGAATTTGAAATGGTTGCAATAGGTAAAGGATTTGTTGGTATTATAGATGATAAAAGTCCCAAAGTGGATCATCAAGAAGTTGCAAAGGAAGCAATGAAAATCAGTAATGAAAAAATTCAATCAGGTAAATATGATATAGTAATTTTAGATGAGATTAATTATGCAGTCAATCTTAATTTAGTTGCACTTGATGATGTTTTGAATTTAATTAAAGCAAAACCCCAAAAAGTGGATTTAGTATTAACAGGTAATTATGCTAAAGAAGAAGTGATCGAAGCTGCAGATTTAGTAACAGAAATGAGAGAAATTAAACATCCATTTCAACGTGGTATTAAAGCAAAAGAAGGGATTGATTTCTAACGAGCAACATTAATGTACAGATTGGAAAGTTTTAGAAGAATTGTCTACTGAAATTCAAGAAATGCCTGAACAGGGTGAAATTATTCTAGCCACAGTAACCAAAGTAATGGATCACGGAGCCTATGTTACATTAGATGAATATGATGACGTTCAAGGATTTTTGCATATTTCAGAAATAGCACCAGGTTGGATTAGATCAGTTAATCGATTTGTTAAAGATGGGGAAAAGAAAGTTTTACTTGTAAAAAAAGTAAAAGCTGGTGATATAGACTTGTCATTAAAACAAGTTTCAAAAGATCAAAAAAAGCAGAAACTAAAAGAAGTTAAAAAATATGAAAAAGGTAAAACATTATTACAAAATGTACAAGACAAAACAAAATTAACAGATGAAGAAATTGAAAAAATAGAAGATAAAATTTATACAAAATTTGATTCAGTTTATGATGCATTTATGGAAATTGCAAGAAATGGAATTGATGTAGTTAAAGAACTTAAATTTGCAAAAAAAACTACAACTGCAATTGAAGAAATTTGTTCAAAAATTAAACTACCATCAGTAGAAATTAGAGGTATTATGGAAATAACAAATAACAAATCAGATGGAGTTGAAATAATTAAAAAAACATTATTGGATGTAATCAAAAAAGACCCAACAATGGATATTACATATCTTGGTGCACCAAAATATAGAATATCTATTACTTCTGAAGATTTTAAATCTGCTGAAAAATCATTAAAACCAATTATTGAAGAAATTCAAACTAACATAGAAAAGAAAAAAGGTATTTTCAAATTTACAAGAGAAGATTCAAAGAAAACAAGAGAAAATTAAAATGAAATTTCAATTACGAAAATGCTCTAAGTGTAGTCATTATACATTAAAAAATAAATGTCCAAAATGTGATGGAGATACAAAATCAGTACATCCAGGTAAATTTTCACCAGATGATAAATACATGAGATATAGATTAGCAGAAAGATATTCCTAAAAATAAGATTTAAGGGGCAAAAGTTCCAGTTAATTTTGCTTCAACAATAATATGACCTTGCATGGATTCTTCTAATTCTTGTTTGGAATAACCTTCTTTCAGATCAAGTATAGTATCAAGTGCATATACTTTGAAGACATAGGTATGACGTTTATCTGGAGGTGCAGGTCCACCATATCTAATTTCACCAAAATCTGTTTTGCCATTTATTCTTAAATTTCCATTTGGAAACTTATCAATTGAACCAAATACTAACCAATGAACCCAGACTTTACCAACTGCGCCCATTGCATCTGGATCATCCATAATTAATGCAAGACTCTGAGAATCTTCTGGAATATTATCAAAATCTAATTCAAGTTCTTTATTTTCAAAATTATAACCAAATTTCTTAGGGATTTCTTCTCCCTCTTTAAAATCAGAACTAGTTATAGAAAATTCAGGCATATATTTTCAATAAATTATTTTTAAAATAAAGTTTGCTAACTTTCAAGAATTATTTTATCATTGTGTATAGACAAAATTGAACTTCCTAATTGTTTAATCTTATTTTTTAGTTCTCTATCCATAGTTGCAATAATAGTTCGATTATTTTTAACATAATTGATCAATTCTTGATCTGCATAATTTCCATTAATTGAAACTGTTTTGAATTTTTTTATAAAATTCAAAGTTGTAGTTATTTCTTGATTTTTTTCGGGAATATTTTGTAATTTTACTAATTCATTATTTACAACTTCGGGAACAATAAAAGAAATTGAACCTATTTCAACATCAAGATTATCAATATTTTTTATTCTCTTAGTTGCTAAATGAATTAAAAAATTCGTGTCACAGATTACTTCAACCAACTATTCCTGCACCAATTAGTCTCCATCTTTCAGAAATTCTTCTACTAATTGCAACATTCCCACCTTCAAAGATACAAGCTGGTCTTCTAAGTTCAACTTCTATATTTTTTGATTTTACTTTTGTAACTTTCCCTAATATAGGAGCAGTCCCAATATTTAGTCGAAGTAGTTCTCCTAATTGAATTGGTTTAACTTTGACATCTTCAGTAATTCCAACAGCTAAATCAAACAAATTCACTTCTAGTTTTAATTGAGTTGAATTTTCAGGTAAAGTTCCTGGTTTTCCAATTACCGAACCAATAAAAGAATCACTTCTAGTCATGGAAGGATCTAATTTTGTACCAATTGCAACCAATCCACCGGGTTTAACTGAATCAACAATACCTGCAGCAGTTCCTAATGAAGTGATTGCCGTAAGTAGTGGTTCATATGATTTCTTTTTCTCATTTAAGATTCCTGGTTTAATTTCAATTTCATCACCAATTTTAAAAACTCCTTGAGTAAGACTTCCCCCAATTACACCACCTTTGATATTTTTTAATTTTGTACCAGGTTTGTTTACATCAAAAGAACGTAAAACATGCATAATGGTATCTTTTTTTTCATCTCTTTCAGGAATTTTGATGGTTGATTCAATAGAACCAATTAGGGCATCAACATTTAATCCAGATTGTGCAGAAATTGGTATAACAGGTGATTTAGAGGCATGTGTTCCTTTAACAAATTTTGTAATATCTTGATAATTAGTTAATGCTTCATTGTAAGAGAGTAAATCAACTTTATTTTGGACCACAACTATTTGTTGAATTCCAAGTGTTTGTAAAGCTAAAAGATGTTCTTTAGTTTGGGGTTTAGGAACTTTTTCATTTGCTGCAACTAGTAATAATGCACCATCCATTAATGCAGAGCCAGAAAGCATATTTGACATTAAACTTTCGTGTCCAGGACTATCTACAAAACTAACAACTCTAGAAAGTTCACTTTCACTTCCACAATTATTACATTTTGGAGTTGTAGAATATCCTAATGGTTCTTCACAACTTTTACATTTGTAAAAAGCAGCATCAGAATAACCAACACGAATTGTAATACCTCGTTTTAATTCTTGACTGTGTACACTAGTCCATGAACCAGTTAATGCTTGAATAAGAGTGGTTTTTCCATGATCCACATGACCTGCAGTTCCAATGTTTACACATGGTTGATATCCATATTTTTTGATATACCAATCAGGAAGTGTGTCTCTCCAATGCATGAGTCAAAATGTAAAATCGGTATATGTTAAGTTATTCTTTTTTATCTTCAGTTTTTTCTTCTGCACCTTCAGCAGGTGCTTCAACAGGTAATTCTCCATCAAATTTACAATTAACTTGATAGATTTCTTCTGAAATTGTATTTCCACGCATCAATTTTCTTTTTCTTTGTCCAGCTTCAGCATCTTGTAGTCCTACTCCTCTAGCAAGTAAAACTCGATTTCTTGCAGCACCATGAATATCATCTCTCATAGGAATTCCAGATTTGTCACTTCCTCCAGTGAGTTTTAATTTTCCACTTAATCCAACAATTGCAGCATCAGTTTCGTTACCTAATTGTAATCCCAACAAAGGATTTGCATCACTGTCTTTGAGTTCCTTTGAAACGGATTTTCCTTTAATGTCTGAAATTGTAAGTTTGAAGTTTGTCAATTATTCGAAAAAAAAGTTGAACGACTAATTAACCTTTGGACATTATTTTTAAATCAATATTGGTAAAGTTAGTCATGAAAGAAGAGATCGCTTGTCCAAGATGTGACAATAAAATGGTAGATATGCAAGCGTGTCATATGATTTGTCCTAACTGTGGTGCTCATCTAGATTGTTCAGATAAAGGAAATTATTGGTAATTACAGTCCAGGTCTATCAGGAATATAATCAGTTGCCATATTGATTGCTTGATCTTTCATGATTTCAAGATAAGCATCATAATCAGCTTCAAAATTACAGTGAGGACATTTTACTTTAGTAATATTTTCATCCAAAACTGCAACTTTTTCACACTCTGGGCATCTTGCATCCATGATATTATTTTACAATCAAGATATTTAATCATAATTAATGAATGATTCCTAAGCGGAGTTAGTTTAGTCTGGTATGACGTCAGCTTCCCAAGCTGAAGGTCGCGGGTTCAAATCCCGCACTCCGCATTATAATTCTCTAATCGCTTGTTCAATAATTCCTCTATCAGGAGCTTGTGGATAATATTTTAAATAATTTTTTAGATCATTTTTTGCATCTGAATTTTTATTTTGTTTTTCTCTAAGAAATGCACGATTTTTGTAAATTTTGGCAGATCTTTTTGGGTTAATTTCAATTGCTTTTGTGTAAAAATTTTCTGCTTTTTCAAATTCATTTGTTTTAAGATAAAAGTTTCCAAGACCATTTAATGTCAAATAGGATTTCCCATTAAGTTCTAAACATTTTTCATAATATTTTACACATTCAGGGGAATTTTGTCCATTCAAAATTGCTCCTAGTAAATTCAATGTAATTGAATTATTAGGATCAAGTTGTATTGCTTGTTTTAAGAATTCAAGTGATTCAGGATAATTCTTTAAAATAGTTGATCTTTCAGACTCGAAACATAATCTGTTTGATTTTTCATTAGAATCATTTTCAAGTTTTAAAGATGAAAGTATATCAGTTGGAGCTAAAATAATTAATAATTGTCCTTCTTCAGACCATTCTTTTTCAAATATTTCTTGAGGTATTGCCCCTTCTTGTTGTTCACCTTTTTGATTGCCTTTTTGAACATAATGAAGAATGGTTTTTTCCTCATCATTATATCCAGTAATTATTGATGCATGTTGTGTAATTTCAGGAATTCCTGGAAGAATGACAATTGGAGGAATTCCAGTATCAATAATTTTTTTTAATTCAAGCAAAGATGAACGAATGATTTTACACATCAAACCATGTCTTTCAGCAGATTCTATTCCTTCGATTAGAACACTACCATCAAATCCTGAATATTTTTTGGTAGTTTCTATAGCTTCAGCCATAGGTAAATCAATATTCCAATATTTTGAAACCACGTTAATTGGTAATGGTAAACAAGGATTTTCTTCATCAATAAGGGGTAAAATTAATTCATGATCCTCTTGTTCCATAAATCAAAGAATTTTCAGAGTTATTAAAATCAATCAGAGTAAACAGAATTTTTCAATCAAATTGTGACCATCTGGGCTCATTTCAGGATGAAATTGTGTTCCAAATATGGGTTTTTTTTCATATTGAATTATTTCATATTCACAATTATTTGATTTTGCAAGAGGTACTAATACACTAGGCATTTTTGCTATCTCAAAATTGTGACTTTCAAATACATTCATACTTTTATTTGAGATTAAATTATTTTCTAAAATAGTAATTGTTTCATTTCCTTTTTGAAGTGAATGTGTTTTTTTTATTGTTCCTCCTAATGTTAAAGCTAAAATTTCTGCACCATAACAAATTCCAAGTAATTTACGATTATTTTGTATTGAAAAAGTAATAATTTTAGAATTGATTTCATTAATTTTTTTTTCATTTTTTCTTCTTCCAGATAAAATGAAAGAATCATAATTTTCAAGGGAGTTGAATTTCAAAAGATGAGGAGTTTGAATTTCAAAAGAAATTTTTTTTTCCTTTAGAAAATCAATTAAATTTTTTGTGTATATTGAACCATTATCTACAACTAGGAGCAATTAGTTGCCTACCTCAATTGACACATAATGTATCTCAGGTAATCCATCTT
>ERZ1047985.547-NODE-547-length-28909-cov-9.817426_pt1 | contig 28909 bp, 29 predicted proteins | sample MGYA00383097_ERZ1047985 | MGnify/ENA primary metagenome ERZ1047985 (study PRJEB29581, sample SAMEA5548367) | metagenome | biome: marine; feature: coastal; material: water | depth 50 m | study: Short-term variability in the microbial, nano- and picoplankton...
CTATTTACAAGCATAGTAGTGCCATCGAATCTTGCATTTTCTAAGTAATAATACATGGAGTCTCGATCTTTTAATATGGCGTGAGTAAATGCTTTGAAGCTACGCCAATATTTATCTTGTCCAGTTCCCCAATATAATTTTTTTGAAATACTATCAACTTTTTTTCTATCACCCAGTTGGGCGTGAGTCCAAACACTTGTTGTATATCTGCTCGAAAGATAACTATCAGCAATTTCAAGAGCCTTATTATATTCTTCTAGATGGTAATAAAGAAACCATAATTGATTTAACTGTTTTGGCTTGCTGAGTATTGACTTATAATTAGCACTTTCTTTTATTTTAAAAAATTCATTTGACATTTTGCTTTCAGCCAGTAAATAGGAATAATCTTGTAAAATTCTGTAATTAGTTGAATCTAACTCGTACGCTTTTTTATGGTAGATAACCGCAATACTGTCATTATTTTTGATACCGTCATATGCGTCTCCAAGCATATTGTAAAGGGAGGCATTGTTTGGATCTTTTTCAATTTTTGAATTTACAAAAGGAATTATTTGAGTCCAATCTTTATTTTTATAGGCTATTAATTTAGATTCCAATTTAATAAAATCTATTTCCGAAAATAGAAATTTATGCTCTTCTAGATATTTTTCAGCTTTTTCAAACTGATCATTAATAATTAAAGCACTAGCAAAATTTTTAGCTAAAACACTTGACAACGGGTTCAGACGTTGTGCAATTATCAATTGATCTAGGTATTTTTTAACATTAGGTTTTGGATTATATAAAAAATATTCGGCATACATTGTATGAGCTAATGCATCATTCGGATTCAATGCTATGGCTTTTTTATGGTATTCTTTTGATAAATCCCAATCTTTATGATGCATCAACATTGCTTTTACTAACCAAGCTCTATTTGCATTTGAATCAATTTGTATTGCCTTTTCGGCATAGTGTTTGGATTTTTCCCTGCTTTCCAATCCATCATATTTCATAACTAAATCAATTCCTGTCTTACTCAAAAGATAATAGGACATTGCCAATTCTTCATATGCTTCCACAAACGATGAATCTAAATTGATGGCTTGATTATTAAGTGCAATATTTTGTTCAATATCTTCAAATTTTCTGCTATCATTTTCTAAGTGACCTCTTAAATATAGATTGTAAGCTTCCATATTTTGAGTTGGATATTTATCTAATTTTCTCTCTTCCTTGGGACTCAAAGTAATCTGGAGTTGTTTAATAACTTCTTCAGCAACATCATTTTGCACTTTGATGATGTTCTCAGCATTTTCTTCATACTCTTTAGACCAAATATGTTCATCGTTTGCATTGATTAACTGAGTAATGATCTTAATCTTATCTTTAACTAGCCTAACACTCCCCTCTAAGATATAGGAAACCCCCAACTCTTCAGCAATCTCTGGGATTTTTTTATCAGTATTTCGATAGGTAGATGAGGAAGTAAACGAAATAACTTTCATTTGTTCCATTTGTGCTAATGAGTGTAAAATATTATCAGATACCCCATCTGAAAGCCACTGGTTGTTTTTTGGACTAAAATCCTTAAAAGGGAGTACAGCAATCGAATTACCTAAAGGAAGATTTTTTGAAACAAAAGGATTCAATGACCAGTAGAATGAAAAAAATATAAAGCCCACAAGAACGAAAAAAAATAGTTTTATTTTTGAAAAAGCTTTCTTTTTTTTCGCAACTTTTAGCTTATTCAAGTCACTACTACTGACCCTAAATTCCCCTGGTGTGACATCATAATATTTCCTAAAAGTTTTATTAAAATAGGAGGCACTAGAAAACCCAACTTGATAGGAAATTTCAGCAATACTTTCATCTGTTTCTTTGAGTAATTCTGCCCCTTTTTCTAGGCGAAGTTCCCTAATATACTGATTGACTGATTTACCAGAAGCAGTTTTTGTTTTCCTTAAAGTTTGCGACGGGCTTAACCCCAATAATTCGGAAAGTTTACGCACTCCAAAATTCTCATCAGAGATATTTGTTAATACAATTGAATGTAATTGATCTATAAATTTGTTATTCACAATTGAAATAGTTGTTAGCTTAAATATATAAAAAAAAATTGATAAAAAACAAAAAAAAATAAAAAAGATAAATAGGTGTTTTTTATAATAACTCTAATTAAAAATCCTTATTTATCAATTAAAAAATAAAATTAGATAATCTCCACAAGTAAACTATCATTAGAGTTAAAAACTTTAACAATATTTTTCTTAGTTAATCCTTTTATAGTTTTATCCCATTTTTTATTTGACAATCCAGATTGTATTTTTAGCCCAATTAAATCAATAGGGGATTGATTTTTCAGAATTCCAAGTATTATCTTTTCTTCATCGGTCAAAGCTACTTGTTTTACTTCAGGTTTCATTTGTGGAAAAAACAAAACCTCTTGGATGGATGGATTATCAGTTAAAAACATGATTAAACGATCCATTCCTATACCCATTCCAGAAGTAGGAGGCATTCCATACTCCAAGGCTCTTAAAAAATCTTGGTCAATAAATTCGGTTGCTTCGTCATCGCCGCGTCCAGCGAGTTTTACTTGATCTTCAAAACGTTTTCTTTGGTCTATTGGGTCATTCAATTCGGAATAGGCGTTAGCTAACTCCTTTCCACAAATAATTAATTCAAATCGTTCTGTTAAATCCGGATTTGAACGATGTTCCTTGGTTAACGGACTCATTTCCTTTGGATAGTCTGTTATAAAGGTTGGTTGAATATAATTTACTTCACATTTCTCTCCAAAAATTTCATCTATTAGTTTCCCTTTTCCCATTGTTTCATCAACTTCAATTCCCATTGATATTGCCGCATCTCTAATTTCATTTTCTGTTTTACCAGAAATATCAAATCCTGTAAATTGTTGGATTGATTCAGTCATGGTTACCCTAGCATAAGGTGCTTTAAAATCGATTTCATGAGTTTCAAATACTGTTTTTGAGCTTCCGTTTACCGCGGTCGCACAAAACTCTAAAAGCTTTTCCGTGAAATCCATCATCCAATTATAGTCTTTGTAAGCTACATAGATTTCCATCATCGTAAACTCCGGATTATGAGTTCGATCCATTCCTTCATTTCTAAAAGTTTTTGCAAATTCATAAACACCATCGAAACCACCTACAATTAATTTTTTCAAATATAATTCACAAGCTATACGCATATACATTGGTATATCTAGAGAATTGTGATGCGTTTTAAAAGGTCTAGCAGCAGCACCTCCAGGAATGGATTGTAAAATTGGTGTTTCTACCTCAAAGTAACCATTGTTATTAAAAAAAGTACGCATAGCCGTAAAAAGTTTGGCGCGTTTTATAAAAACGTCTTTGACGTTGGAATTTACGATAAGATCTGCGTAGCGCTGGCGGTATCTTAATTCAGGATTGTTAAATTCGTCATAAGTGTTCCCTTCGCTATCGGTCTTTGGTAAGGGCAAAGGTTTTAATGCCTTAGAAAGTAATTTGAAGTTCTTAACCAGTACCGTTTTTTCACCCACTTTAGTTATAAAAAGTTCCCCTTCAACTCCAATAAAATCTCCTATATCCAAAAGTTTCTTATAAACATCATTGTAGAGCAGTTTGTCTTCTCCAGGACACAATTCATCTCTATTAAAATAAACTTGTATTCTACCCTCCGAATCCTGTAATTCAGCAAAAGAGGCTTTCCCTTGTATTCGACGAGACATTAATCTTCCGGCAATTACCACTTTTTTACCCTCTTCGAATTGCTTTTTTATATCAGTGGTCATGGTATTCACAGGAAATAAATTAGCTGGATAAGGGTTAATACCTAAATTTCTTAATTGTGTTAGTTTCTCTCTACGGACTTGTTCCTGTTCGGATAATTGCATGATTTAATATTTAAACATTTAACAATTGGCAGTTAGCTACAAAAATAGATATTATTCGCATCTATAGACTAATTAATTAGCAGATTTTCTAGGATATTTTTTTATACTTTAAACCTTGCTATAATTGATAAAAAAATGATTTGTATAAAATACTTATATTTAATCTTGTAAATTTATAATTTAATAATACTAACTCAGATGTTATGAAATCAACCTTTTTAATGAGTGTTTTTTTAATATTTATTTCTTGTGGAAATAAAATAAATTTAGCGTCAAAAAAAGAAGTAATTATCCTTGAAGAAAATACCGAGAACTCTAAAAGTGAAGTTTTTGTAACTTTTTTAGATAATTCCTCCTTGATAATTAAAGAGGATGCTACTGGCCACTTGTACCCTTTAATAGTATCAGGTGATCGTATCGTTATTGAATATAAATATGAAGAAAAGGGAGAAGAAGGAACTGTTGACGGCGATTATTCAGAAACTTTACATTTTGAAATTTCAAAAAATACAAAAGAATTATGCTTGAAAGATGATCAATTAACCAACGTTAAGCTTCTTTTTGGTAAGCATTGTTTTTGTAGGGGTGAAGCTGGTTATTATTATATAAATAAAGGAAAGTTAAAAGTTTTAAAATTAGATAAAGAAATTTATTTTGATATTAACTTTAATATAGAAGAGCCCTCTTCTAAGTTAAAACATATAAGTAAATATTTAAAATTATAACAAAAAAGGCGGGATCCCCGCCTTTTTTGTTTGTAATCTTTATTAGTTAATTATGAGTTTGGTGGTTTTATGGACACCATTACTACTTACTTTGATAAAGTATATTCCAGCATTTAAGGTATTAAAATCAATGGATTGTTGAAAAACAACACCATTGGATTCAAAGGCCTCTGTGTATACTCGACTTCCTTTTATATCATAAAGCGAAACCTGGATATTCTCATTTGAAGAAGGGCTTAATGATAAATTGATAAATCCATTTGATGGGTTTGGCCAAACAGCAAAATTTTCAAAAGTAGAATCGTTGATATTTAATTCTCCCTCTACAGTAATTATTCCACCATTGATGTCATAAAAAATATTGTTTGAAGAAATTATCATCAACCTACCTGTTGTTGTATTTAAATTTGGAGCTAAAATCTCTGCACTTCCATTGTTCGGAATATCCTCTGCGATTATAACATCAAAATTTTGTCCCCCATCAGTTGAAAATAAGATATCTACATTAGGACTATTAACTGGAGCGCTATCTGTGCCTGCAACCTCCCAAGTTATGGTCTCTGATGATTGGGGTGTCCATGTAGTTGATCCACCTTGTGAAGTAACCAAAAAAGGACCAGAATCTCCATTAACGGTGACCGTCATATCGTCACTTGCTGATGAAGCTCCGCCTGCCTCATTATCTCTTACAGAATATCTGAACTTCATCGTTCTAGATACCGAAGGAACTACTTCCCACGTCGATTGTGTTTGCCCAGAAAGTACAGTGGCTAACTTAGGCATATATCTGTTAGGTGATGGCAAGGCATCGTCAGATCTAAACATAGGCCCAAACACCGATGTATTTGAAGGTGGCATACTTCCTATCTGTTGATTCATTTGTTCCCAATTATGAGAAAGTCCACCTTCTGAATCAGGATCTGTTGCTGTCCCCATTAGAATAAATGGGGTAGATTTTGGAATGGTATAATCTGGACCAGCATCTGCAGTTGGAGGTAAATTCCCGGTTGCAATTTCAACTGGGCATGTTGCCCCTCCTAGATTAGAAACAAAGTTCCAAATTTCCTGTACACTAATGGCATGAAAATAAGCATCCCCTGAGTTTTGCACGTTAGGCGAGCAGATTCCAGCATAACCCATTATAGTTGAACCACTACCAGGCTCCATAGAAGTGGAATTATTTCTTTGACAATTATTATTTTGCGTATGGTTAGCTCTAAATTGATGTCCCATTTCATGACAAACAAAATCAACATAAAAACCGTCCCCAATTGGACTCGGAAGACCGGTTACTCCTCGTGCTTTATTGTTATTAGAGCAAACAACACCTAATCCTGCGATTCCGCCCCCACCAGTACTAAATACATGGCCGATGTCATAATTTGCAGATCCAATAGTAGCATCAATAGTACTTTGGTTTTGTCCGAGCATAACACCCCCATTATTATTTGTGTAGGGATCAGATGATGCATTAAGAAATATAATTTCTGTATTATTGGCTACGATAACCATAGTGACAGCTATTTCATTTTCATAAATACCGTTTACTCTTGTCATTGCCGTATTCATTGCTGCGAGTACCGCCGCTTTCTTTTCTTCATCGGTAGCGCTTGATGGTATGCCTTGATTGTTCAAATGATATTGCGCATATTCACCCGTACAAGCTAAAGCAAGACGATAGGTCCTTAAGAGCCCATCATCCGCATTTTTTGGTGCCAATTCAATTTCATCTTCAACAGTAGTCTGAAGTAAACACTCAAAAGATCTAGAGTCTGCAGGCAATGTGCTTTTAGAATAGCTTATGTATTGATTTAAATCTGTAGTGTAAGGATCTATGTATATCGACCCATAATTAGCTGATGAAATCATAGCGTTTAACCCTGTAGTCGAATAACTAAATCTTGCCACCGCAGAAGGATCATCTATACCTTGTGCTGTGTAGGAGCGAATATTCGGGTGTTGTGCTTGTAGAGAAGGATCTAAAATAGAGGCTTCATAAACACGAAAATTTTGAATTATTCCATCTTTAGTAGGAAATTGAATTATGGTATTGGACTCTACAGTAAATCTTTCTGGAGCGTCTGCCAATAACATATTAAGTTCATCAATGTTAAGGGTGAATAATTTAAATTCTTGAGGAATCGTATTTCTGAAGACTTTTGCTTTTGATTCTGTTTCACCTAATGTGGAAGTTTGCCACAATTCAGTATTATTTTGTGCACTTAGTCCAATGAACGTAAAAAGTATTGGAATAATTATTCTTTGTTTAATTTTATTTATTTTCATAGTTAAAGTTTTAACTTTTATAACAATTATTTTTTATAATTTAAAAATGTGAAGTTAATTAATTTTTTACAAATACTATATTATTATGATTTTTATAACTTTTAAATAACACTAAACTTTCATTTATCATTAATTTTTAATCATTTAGTGTAATTTTCAAGCATATTTATTTGAAAAATCTAAACTTAGATCTTCAGTATTAAAATTGCTTAAATGTTTTATGTAATCGATAGATGATTTTTTTAAATGCTTGGATTTATACACCTGTTATAAACCAAAACACAAAAAAATAAATTATTAATTGTAAGTTTGTAAGATGAGTATTTGGAGAGTAATTTTATCAATCATATTTCCGCCCCTAGCCGTAATAGATAAAGGTTGTGGTTCAATCATAATTGTATTCATACTAACCTTTTGTGGTTGGATACCTGGAGTAATTTCTGCCTTGATCATTTTAAACAATCCAAAAAAATAAATTAACATGTTTACAACTAATTTCCGGATCAATTTTGAATAAATATATAAGAATACAAGAAGTTGGAGTTAAAGATTATAAAGATACTTGGGAATATCAAGAACAACTTTTTAAAGAAATAATTGATATTAAAATAAAAAACCGAAGAGAAAATAAATCCATTGAGACTCCCAACTATTTTATATTTGTTGAACATCCTCACGTCTATACGTTAGGAAAGAGTGGAGATATAAATAATTTACTGATTTCGGAACAAAAACTTTCAGAAATTGGTGCAACTTTTTATAAAAATAATAGAGGCGGAGATATTACCTATCATGGACCAGGTCAAATAGTAGGCTACCCGATATTAGATTTAGAAAATTATTTTACTGACATTCACAAATATTTAAGACTCTTAGAAGAAACGATCATTAGAACCCTAGCAGATTATGGATTGAAAGGGCAGCGTTCTAAGGGAGAAACAGGTGTTTGGTTCGATGTTGGGACTCCTTTTGCGAGAAAAATTTGTGCTTTTGGAGTAAGAGCCAGCCGTTGGGTTACCATGCACGGTTTTGCACTAAACGTAAATGCAGATCTTGGTTATTTTGACCACATGATTCCTTGTGGTATTAAGGGAAAATCTGTGACATCATTGAATGTTGAATTAGGCAAAAAAAATGTCCCAATTGAACAAGTAAAAGAAAAGTTAATACATCATTTTTTGAAATTATTTGATGCTAAAAAGTTAATTTAATTCATAAACTAAAATTTCTTTAGATTCACCTTTTGTTACAAAATTAGTTTTTCCATTTTTGGTTAAATCGCCAAAATCTGCAATAGATTTAGCATAAACAGGAAATCCATCAAGTAAATTTCCGTTTTTACTAAAAACATATATTTTGTTTTCTTGGGTTTCTGTAATCGATATATATTCCTTTTGATTCACAATACTTATTGTTGGCTTTGTGTAAATACCAAAGGGTAACTCTACCAGCACGCCATTAATACGCATTAAATTATCATCCAAAGTAACTTTTGTTTTACCTTTAATAACAAATTGATAACTGGTTACTTCTAGTTTCCTAGCCGAAGTTTTTCCGTCCATACTCAGGCTAAATTTTGTATTTTCCTTATCAATTACGACAAATTTTCTTTTTTCTAGAGCGACAGGAGTATCTGAAAAATTAAACACATCTGATACTATAATTCTTGGTTTTCCAACTCGATTTAATACCGTAAGTTGACCTTTTTCTTCTGCAATTACAATGTAGTCTTTTCCAGCAACCCTATAATGTTGAGGAGAAAAAACAATATCGGATGATGCTTTATTATATTTAAAACCGTTTACTTTTTTTCCACTGCCGTCCAGCATTAAAACTTCTCTACCTTGTGTTATTAAAAAACGGTATTTTCGATTTTTGTCATAATCAAAAATAGCTAAGCCTTGAGTGATGTCGTCTTTGAGTTTCACAGGGAATGGTTTTACAGAGCGACCTTTTCTGTCCAAAATGTAAAAGTTATTTTTGGTTGTAAATGCTAACTGTTTTTTACCATTACGTAATAAATCGACTTCTTGAACGCCTCCAATAATTGGATTTTTAAGTTTTTTTGTCCATAAAGTTTTACCCCCAGAAGATAGAAAATATAACGTGTTATCTATATCTTGAGCGATAATATCTTTGCCTCCTGTTCTATGATTTGTAAAAAAAATAGGATCATTTAACAGTTCGTTTTCCAACAAGATGCTTTTTACTTGAGTAACTTTTCCAGTTGTTTTATGAGCTAAACCTGATGAATTAAATTCTTTCAACACTAGATTTAAATGTGCAAAATCACGATCATAACTAAATTGTAAAACACCGATAGGATATTGCTTAAATGAAACGTTATTTATGGAGTCTTTCAAAAAACTAGTAATGGTCTTCGTGTAATTTTCATTGAGTTGCATAATAAGTAACGATGATTCATCACTAAGTTGCCCTTGGGCTTCTTTGTAATAAGTTGTTGTTGACAAACAATTATTAGTCAAATAAGAATTAATAATATTTTTGGTAACTTCTTTATTTTCAGAAAAAACAATGAAGTCATTTAAAACAAAAACAAAAGCTGGTTTCACATGATTGACAAAAGTTGAAAATTGATTAACAAATATATCAGGCTCACTAAAATTATGAATAGTGATTCCCTTAAAAGGTTTTAAGGGAGTGATGTAATGTGTTAATGCTTCTTTAGTAAGTTCTAGATCAATACTTTTTAGAACAATTGCTTTTCCTTGAGGTAATGTAACGCTGCTAAATTCAGTTACGGATTCAAATATCATGCTTTTATCCGTAGTTATATTTTTTAAGCCACTATACTTTCGATGATTTTTTTGAAAAATAGAAAAATCATCGAAAGTTAACGAAACAACGCTCATTGCGTTTACAGGAGTGATTTTTGCAATGTCGTTTTTTTGGGGGTTTAATCCTTTAAAAATTGATATTATTTGTGGTACAGTATCATTTGCTAATACAACTCCTGAAGCATTAATTGCATCTGGTAGTATGTCTATGTTTACAGAAGCCCAAGATGCAAAATTACCCAATGAATATTGATTAACAGGGATTTTTTTTACCGGTAGTATCGTTGTTAAATCGGTACTATTTAGAGAAAATATTTTTTTAAATGTTTCGTCATTTTCTAGGCGACCATCTAAAATTTGTTCCATGTTTTTTTTGGAGTTGGAAGCGATAAAAATACCATCTATTACTAAGGTAAAAATCTCTTGTTTATCAATGGTAAGTTTTTGGTACTGATTAGACTTAAAAGATATTTTCTCAACTACCTTATCGGTTATAGAGTCTAAATTATATAGATTTTTTGAGTAATCTGTTATGAAGGTTAAAGAGGCTTTGTCATCAATTTTTGAAAAGCAAACAATACTTTTTTTTGAGGGCTTTAATAGATTCAACAATTTAGAATTATTGAAAAAAGAATACGAATCGGTATTCTTTAACTTAGTAATAAAACTATTGTTTTTTATATCAGCTTTTAATGATTCAAAATCCTCAATTTTTATGACTAATGATGTGTTTTTTGGAATGAAATCTTTTAGTTCACTTGTTTTGTCATAATTGGAGTCACAACCATTAAGCAATAAAATAGTCGTGATGAAAAAAAATGATTGAATAAAACCTTTCATGTCACAAAAATATAAAGGAAAACAAAGGATTGCTATTTTTTACAAAAAGTTTATTGACGGGTTTTTAACAATCAATTTCAAATATTTAAATCTAGATGGTACTGCTCAGGAAGAAGACGAAAACTTTTACGATGGTATTTAGTGATTCCATATTTTTTTATGGCAGCTCTGTGTTCTTTTGTTGGATAGCCTTTGTTTTTTTTCCAATTATACATTGGAAATTCATTATGAATTTTACTCATATATACATCTCGATATGTTTTAGCTAAAATAGATGCTGCAGCAATATGAAGATATTTAGTGTCTCCTTTAACAATACAATCATATGAAATGTCACAAAATGGTTTAAAACGATTTCCATCCACTGCGATATGTTGAGGTTTGATGATTAAAGAATCAATAGATTTATGCATTGCAAGAATGGAGGCATTGAGAATATTTAAGCGATCAATTTTTTTCATCATTACGTGAGCAACACTATAAGATATGGATTGTTCTTCAATAATTAATCGTAGTAATTTTCTTTTTTTTTCTGATAATTGTTTGGAATCTGTTAAGATATTATTTTTGAAATTATCTGGTAAAATTACTGCTGCTGCTGTTACGGGGCCAGCTAGACAGCCTCTTCCTGCCTCATCAGTTCCGCATTCAATTAGTCGATGATTGATTTTTAGTTTTAACACAAGTTAAAGGACTTTAAAATTAAAAATATTCCATTCAAAAGTATACCTTTGTTTGGTAAGTTAAAAATAGATGCGCAAAACGTTATTTTTATTTCTTTTATTATGTTTATCAACATCAGTTTTTTCTCAAAGCGATGGAGATAATTTACCTAAGACGAAAAAAGAAAAACCTCCAATTGTCTTATATAAAATTATTTCTGCCCAGAGGGATACCACCTATTTAGATACTTCTTTAAACTTGCAAAAAGAATATAAGTTTAATTATTTGCGAAAGGATAATTTTGAGTTACAAGAGTTTTCAAATGTTGGCCAACCTTACAATAAACTAGCGTATGATTTTAACAACTTGAACTTAAAACCATTATTCGTAGCACAGTCTCACCATTTTGGTTACCGTGAAGTTGAAGATATAAAGTATTTTAATTTACCCACTCCACTCACAGAGATATATTTTAAAACAGCTTTTAAACAAGGGCAACAGTTAGATGCGTTTTTTTCTGTAAACACCTCAGATCAATTTAATTTTTCAGTTGCTTATAAAGGTGTTCGTTCCCTTGGCGCTTATCAGCATAGTCTAACAAGTACCGGAGATTTTAGATTCTCAACGAATTACCACACAAAAAATAAACGATATCAAATTTTAGCACATGTAATGTCATTGGATTTATTGAATCAGGAAAATGGTGGCTTAACCAATGAATCGGTTGCATTATTTCAAAGTAATAATAGTGAATTTAGAGATCGCGGACGACTGGATGTAAAATTTGAAGATGCAGAAAATGAATTGAAAGGATTTAGAGTATTTGCAAAACAAGAATACGAGTTGATAACAAAAAAAGACAGCACAGATTTAAATGCATTAATCATTGGAAATGAAATAGGTTTTGAAGATAAATCTTATGTCTACAAACAAGATACTCCTTTTAGTGGCTTTGGAGACTCCTACAAAACAACTGGATTGTTCAAAAAAAGTAAACTTGAAGATTTTAGTGTTAAAGGTTATGCTCAATTAAAAAATAAGTACATCGGTAAATTAAGTGCTTTTTTAGGGTATACAGATTATAACTTTGGTTATAATAGTGTGATTATATTTGATAGTGGATCAATAACAAACAGACTAAAATCTAATCTAGTACAGGCAGGAGCCGCCTTTTCAAAAAAACACAAAGGATTTGAAATTTATGGAGAGGCAGCTATTAATATTTCTGGAGATTACGATGGTAATTATTTAAAAGCAGCAACCTCTTATTTAATCAATAATAACCAACTAGTAGCTGCTGAAATAACTACGCATTCTGTTGTGCCTAATTTTAATTTTTTATTGAATCAAAGTGACTACCTTAATTACAATTGGCAAAATGAGTTTGATAATGTAAAAAAACAGCAGCTAAAATTAAAATACGAATCAAATAAAGTAGCTAAAGTATCATTCGATTATACTGGAATTGAGGGGTATACTTATTTCGCAATTAAAAATAATGATTCAACTCCAACTCCACATCAATTCAATAATAGAGTTGATTATTTAAAAATAAAACTACAAAAAGAATTTAAGTTCAAGAAGTTTGGATTAGAGAACACCTTGTTGTACCAAAGTGTATTGAGTGGAGCAGAAGTTTTGAAGCTTCCGCAGTTTATAACAAGAAATACTTTATATTTTGAAGATCAGTGGTTTAAAAAAGCACTTTTTATGCAAACCGGTTTGACCTTTAAATATTATTCTGAATACATGATGAATGCTTACGATCCTGTTTTAGCTGAATTTTACGTGCAAGATCAAACAGAACTTGGAGGCTATCCTCAATTTGATTTATTTTTTAATGCCAGGGTTCAACAAGTAAGGATATTTTTCAAATATGAAAATTTAAATGCACTTTTTTCAAATTCAAATAATTATTTTTCTGCTCCTGGTTATCCGTATAGAGATTCGGTCCTACGTTTCGGTATCGTATGGAATTTTTTAATGTGATTAAGAAAAAATTATTTGTTAAGTTTTTGTAGACTTATTGCAATTTTTTCAGTGTACTTATCTGCAGCTTTTACGGCATCTTTTGGATTTTCAATTTCGGTTGTTGTAGCAGCTAGAAGTTGGTCACCTTCTTCATTATTTAAATTATAAAAAAGTGTTTCCAATACATACTTTCTGTCAGTTGTAGTATAGGAACTTCCAGAGCCATAGTAATTACCAAATGTAGAATACGAATAAGGATGTGTATAATAACTATAAAACCCACCGTAATATGAAGGGTAATAGCTTGAGTAAGGCCCCATCATTCCCATATTTCCCATATAAAAGTCGTTATAATAATTTGTTGTCGTAGTTTCAGAATAATCTTTTAACACATTGACACAAATCGCATCATATCCTTCATATCCTAATATTTCTTTGATAAATTTTTCTCTTTCCTCCGTCATTTCTTTATCAGGATTCATTTTTGGAAATCTGGTAAAACTCTCAGTTGCTTTATATCCTTTAGATCGAAGTTTATTTGCAATACTTGTTTCAAAATCAGCTCTTATTCCCGAATCAGCAGTTCTAGCAATTACTAATATATTTCTACCTTCCATTTTTTGAGCGTCTTCACTCCGCCATGCACTTAAAACTTTTACAGAAGTGCTACATCCTACAAAAAATAAAAAAATTGTTCCTAATAATATAAATTGATGTTGTTTCATTTTAAAAAAAAATTAGTCTTTTAATAATCCTCTGGAGATTACTATTTTTTGAATTTCTGAGGTGCCTTCGTAAATCTGGGTGATTTTGGCATCTCTCATTAATCGTTCTACATGATATTCTTTAACATAACCATTACCTCCATGAACTTGGACTGCTTCAACAGTTACTTCCATCGCGACTTGAGAAGCAAATACTTTAGCCATTGCACTACTCATATCATAATTGTTACCTTGATCTTTATCTAGAGCAGATTTGTAAACCAACAACCTTGCTGCTTCGATATTAGTGTGCATATCTGCTAATTTAAAAGCTATTGCTTGATGATTGCATATTTCAGTTCCAAATGCTTTTCTAACTTTTGAATAGTCTCTTGCTAATTCGTATGCGCCAGCCGCAATTCCTAGTGCTTGGGATGCGATACCAATTCGACCACCTGAAAGTGTTTTCATAGCAAATGTGAATCCAAACCCATCCTCACCAATCCTATTTTCTTTGGGTATTTTTACATCTGTAAACATTAATGAATGAGTGTCACTTCCTCTTATGCCAAGTTTGTCTTCTTTGATTCCAATTTCAAAACCTTCCCATTCCTTTTCCACAATAAAAGCATTAATTCCCTTATGTTTTTTATCCTTATCTGTTTGCGCTATAACAATGTAGTAATCTGCTGAATTTCCATTTGTAATCCAATTTTTAGTACCGTTCAGTAAATAATAGTCTCCTTTATCTATTGCAGTAGTTTTTTGAGAAGTTGCATCGGATCCTGCTTCAGGTTCGCTTAAACAAAAAGCACCTAATTTTTCACCAGTAGCAAGTTGGGTTAGGTATTTTTGCTTCTGTTCTTCGTTTGCATATTTTTCGATACCGTAACATACCAACGAGTTATTTACCGACATAATCACACTTGCTGAAGCATCAATTTTTGATATTTCTTCCATAGCTAACGCATAAGATAAAGTATCCATACCGCCTCCACCGTATTTAGGGTCAACCATCATACCTAGGAAACCCATTTCTCCCATCATTTTTATCTGTTGCGTGGGAAATTTCTGTTTATTGTCCCTTTCAATCACTCCAGGCAACAATTCAGTTTTTGCAAAATCACGAGCAGCATCGCGAATCATAATGTGTTCTTCGGTAAGCTTAAAATCCATTGAAAATGATGTTATAAAGTTTATAAAAAATAGAATGCAAAGATACCTTTTTAAATGTCAATTGTCAAATGGTAATTTGATAGAAAATGATTTTAAAAATATACTTTAATTTTTGAACATGCCAGATAGGACTTGTATATTTAAAGCGGATTAAATTTCTTTTTTGGAAACAAATAACTATCATGTAATAGGAGTAATGAGCGGCACATCTTTGGACGGTATCGACTTAGCCGAAATTAACTTTACTCTTCAAGAAAAAAAAACTTGGGACTTTAAAATTTTGAATACTGAAACCGTTTCTTATCCAAAAAATTGGAAAATCAGTTTACAAAATGCACTGTCATGTTCTAAAAGAGAAATCGCTAAATTAAATACACAATACACATGTTTTTTGGCTTCTGTCATTTCAAAATTTATTAAAAAGAATCAAATAGTAAACTTAACAGCTGTTTGCAGTCATGGCCATACCGTTTGGCATCAACCCCAACAGGGATTTACGTTTCAAATAGGGAACTTGCCTGAATTAGCTAATTTAATAAAACAAAAGGTAGTTTGTGATTTTAGACTACAGGACGTAGAACTTGGCGGGAATGGTGCTCCTTTGGTGCCAATTGGTGATCGATTGTTGTTTTATGATTACGATTATTGTTTAAACTTGGGAGGTTTTGCTAATATTTCTTTTGAAGAAAATAATAATTCACTTTTTTCTAAAAGGATTGCCTATGATGTCTGTCCAGTAAATATTGTCCTTAATTTTTTAGCAGAAAAAATGGGTTATGAATATGATCATAATGGTCATTTTGCTGAACATGGAAGGGTTTCCAAAAAAGTTTTAATCGAATTAAATAATTTACCTTTTTTTAGTTTATCACCCCCAAAATCGTTGGGAATGGAATGGGTTAAAAAAAACGTTCTTCCTATTTTAGAACAATCAAATATTTCAATTAAAGATCAACTGTCTACCTTTACCGAGCATGTGGCTATTCAATTATCCAAACAACTAAAAGAAAATAGTAAAGTTTTGGTTACAGGAGGAGGAGCTTTTAACAACTATTTATTAAAAAGAATCAGCTTTTATAAAAGTACTAATCTTATAATCCCCTCAAATACAATGGTTGAGTTTAAGGAAGCCTTAATTTTCGGGTTTTTAGGAGTGCTCCGATTGAGAGGTGAAAATAATTGTTTGAGTAGTGTAACTGGTGCAAAAAAAGATCATTCTTCAGGGTTAATTTTCAAAATAAATTAACCATAAATGTGTTCCTTGTCAGAGGAGGATTTTTTATATTTGTTATCTTTCAAATTAACCCTATTATTTTGAACAATAAAACATTCCTTTTCTATCAAAACAAAGATTTCATCATTAAAATAAAACCTCCAGTGAATTCAAAAAAATCAAAATTTAAGCGGTATTTCTCTGCTATTCAAACTAATTATAACCAATTAAAAAAAATCAATGTTTAAATATTTTTTAGGACAAAGTCCAAAGTGGTTTAAGATGACCATAATTATTTTTCTAATCTTCAATATCTTTTCGTTCTATAGTTTGGGGCCTACTATTACCGCCTGGATATTTATAGCTGAGTTTATTTTTACATTAGCTATGGCATTAAAATGTTATCCTTTACAATCGGGTGGTATTTTAGCAATTGAGGCTTTGTTTTTAAAATTAACAACTCCTGAAAATGCGTACCATGAAGTTGACCAAAATCTAGAAGTAATACTTTTATTAGTATTTATGGTTGCTGGAATTTATTTTATGAAACCTTTATTAATGTATATTTTTAGTAAGGTATTCACAAAGATAAAATCAAAATTAATATTGTCGCTTTTATTCGTTTTCTTGTCTGCAGTATTATCAGCTTTTTTAGATGCCTTGACAGTTACAGCGGTTTTAATAAGTGTAGCGATTGGGTTTTATGGGGTTTATCATAAGATACATTCAGGGGAGCGTGATTACGACGAGAGTGGAGTAAAAGATAAATCTGAATTAAGTGGAGAGACCCTAGAGGAGTTTCGAAGTTTTCTACGAAGTTTAATTATGCATGGCGTTGTTGGTACAGCTCTTGGTGGTGTTTGCACGCTAGTAGGAGAACCTCAAAATCTATTGATTGGAGAACGAATGGGATGGGATTTTATCGAATTTTTCTTACGTATGGCACCCATTACAATCCCTGTTTTAGTTGCTGGATTAGCGACTACAGTGGTTCTAGAAACAACCGGTATATTCGGATTCGGACAAAAGTTGCCTGAGGTAGCGAGAACCATTATAGAGCATTACACCGAAGAGGAGGATCTGAAACGAACCGATAAAGAAAAATGGGGGATTAAAGTTCAGGCCGTTTCTGCAATTCTATTAATTATTGGTTTGGCGATGCATATAGCTCCAGTTGGTTTTATTGGTTTAGCGCTCATTGTTGTTCAAACGGCATTTATGGGTATAACTGAAGAGCATCAATTAGGAAGAGCATTTGAAGAAGCGCTTCCTTTTACAGGGTTGTTAGTGGTATTTTTTGTGATTGTAGCCATGATTCACGATCAGCATTTATTCAAGCCGATCATTGATTGGGCATTAACGCTTGATCCCTCTCAGCAACCGAGTATGTTTTATCTAGCCAATGGAGTGCTTTCGATGATAAGTGATAATGTGTTTGTTGCAACCGTTTATATTGGAGAAATAAAAACAGCCTATGATGCAGGTGCTATAGAACTTGAGCAATTTGAAAAATTAGCTATTGCGATTAATACGGGCACCAATTTGCCGTCTGTCGCAACACCCAATGGTCAAGCAGCATTTTTGTTTTTACTGACCTCCTCTTTAGCCCCATTGATTAATTTAGATTATGTTAAAATGGTGAAGATGGCTTTTCCCTACACCATTGTTTTAGGAATTACGGGTCTCTTGGGAATCATTTATTTTCTATAATAATTGATTTTTACATTAAAATCTTGTTATGGATCTCAACAAAACAATTTATAACCCAATATATTCGTTATTAAATAAAAACTGATAATACATGTTGTCTACACTTATTCAAAATGATTCTGAGGCAAATCAGAATCTCGAGCCAATAATTCAAGAAAAGACCCTATCCATTATGGAACTTATAACCGATGGAGGTATGGCAGGTCAAATTATAATAGGAGTTTTGTTTATCCTTCTATTTGTTGCAGTCTATCTTTATTTTGAAAGATTGTTCGCGATCAAAGCAGCTACGGATTATGACGCTAATTTTATGAGTCAGATAAGAGACAATATAAGTAGTGGAAATATGAAAGCTGCAAAAGTATTGTGTTCTCAGAAAAATACACCTGTAGCAAGGCTGACCGAAAAAGGAATTTCCAGAATTGGTAGCCCATTAGAGGATATCAATACGGCCATTGAAAATGCTGGGAAATTAGAGGTTTATAAACTAGAAAAAAATGTTAGCATTCTAGCAACCATATCTGGCGCTGCTCCTATGATCGGGTTTTTAGGAACAGTAATTGGTATGGTCTTAGCTTTTCATACCCTAGCAACCAGCAGTGGTCAAGCAGAAATGGGAACTTTGGCAGAGGGAATCTATACAGCCATGACTACTACAGTTGCAGGCTTAATTGTTGGAATTATCGCTTACATTGGTTACAATCACTTAGTGGTAAAAACAGATAAGGTAGTACACCAAATGGAAGCAACAGCAGTAGAGTTTTTAGACCTTTTAAATGAACCAGTATAATGAATTTAAGAGGGAGAAATAAGGTGAGTGCGGAGTTCAGTATGAGTTCTATGACCGATATTGTTTTTTTATTATTAGTATTTTTTCTACTTACCTCTCCAGCAATCACTCCAGATGCATTGGATTTGATTTTGCCGAAAGCAAAAGGTAAAACGACCCATCAACAAAATGCCTCTGTAAGTGTCACCCATAAAGGTGCTTATTATATCAATAAAGAACGGGTAAACAAACAAAATATAGCTTTTGAACTTGATAGAATTTTAGTTGGACAAGAAACCCCAACTATTATTTTAAGAGCAGAGGAAGGGGTGCCCATTGAAGATGCAGTTTTTATTATGGATATTGCTACTAAAAAAAATTACAAAGTGGTATTGGCAGTAAGACCCAATTGAAATGAGTTTATTAGATACGCAACATAAAAAAAAGAGTATGACCATAACGGTTATTATTCATGCAATCATCATACTCTTATTGTTTTATGTTGGGTTATCCTATTTAGACCCACCACCAGAAAATGGAATTGCAATAAATTTTGGAACTATGGATACGGGTTCTGGAAAAATTCAACCTCCAAAAAAAGTAAGTACAGCACCAAAACAAAAAGCATCAACACCTGCTACTAAAGAACCTTCTGAAGCAAAAGAAGATTTAATAACTCAAGAAACTACGGACGCTCCTGTTATTAAAAAGGAAGAAAATAAAGAGGAAGTAAGAGAGGTTGAAGAGATGGTTGAAAAAGAAATACAAGGCCAAAAATCTAAAAAAAAGCCTGATCCAAAACCCGATAAAACAACCACTGATGCATTATCAAATTTAATTAATGGTCCGAAAAGTGAAGGTGAAAATCAATTAGGAGAAGGAAGTGATGAAACCGGCGGGGATAAGGGAGACGCTGAAGGAGATCTGAGCGCTAAAAGTTATTATGGGACCGGAAAAAGCTTAGACGGTGATGGTAATTATTTGTTGGGAGGAAGAGAAGCATTAAATAAAAAAAAATTTTTACAGGATTGTAATGAAGCTGGAATTGTTGTAGTAAGTATAGAGGTAGATAGAATTGGAAACGTGATAGATGCAACTCCGGGTGTTAGGGGAACAACTAATAACTCAAAATGTTTGTTAGACCCAGCAAAAAGAGCAGCTTTAGCAACAAAATTTAATGAGGATGATAAAGCGCCTTTCAAGCAAATTGGGAAAATTATCTATCGTTTCAGTCTCTCTGATTAGAAATTTTTATCATAATTTTAATTCAAATTAAGTATATTTAAAGCTTATAAAAATCAAGCTATGAAACGTCTAGAGGTTTTATTTTTTTTAGTTGTTGTTTCTATTTTTTCCTGTAAAAATAGTTCAGATGAACAGAACAATATAATTCATAAGATCAAAAAATCACCTCACGATTTTATGTTTATGCAACGTGCTTATCCATCAGGTGAATTAAAAACTGATGCATATTCAAAAGCTATACAATGGAAAAAAGAACGGATTTATAGAAGTGCAAATGCAAATGTGTTATGGGAATTTGCCGGGCCAAAAAATATAGGAGGTAGAATTACCGATATCGAAATTCCTGTTGATAAAGCAGAAACCTATTATGTAGGTGCAGCCTCTGGAGGAATTTTTAAAACTACGGACGGTGGTGATAACTGGTTGCCAATATTTGATGAACAAGAAATGTTATCTATTGGCGATATTGAAATTTCAAAAAATAATACCGATATAATCTGGCTAGGTACAGGTGAAGTAAATGCAGGTGGAGGATCGTTAGCCTATGATGGGAACGGAATGTTTAAAAGTGACGATGGTGGACTTACATGGGAGTCTAGAGGATTGCCAGACGTAGGAAGTATCAGTAAGGTATTAATTGATCCTGTCAACGAGCAAACTATTTTTGTGGGGGCTATGGGTCCCTTGTTTAAAAAAAATAATCAACGAGGGGTATATCGATCTACAAATGATGGTCAAGATTGGGAACAAGTGTTGTTAGTGAGTGATTCTACTGGAATTATCGACATGTCAATTCATCCTAATAATGGAAATATTATTTATGCTGCTAGTTGGGAACGCATCAGAAGACCTAATAACAGACAATATGGAGGCGAAACCTCCAGAATTTATCGCTCACAAGATGGAGGCGACACTTGGGAAGAGTTAACAAATGGTCTGCCAAGCGATCCAAATGATAAAGGAAGGATTAGTATTGATATTTCACAATCAAACCCTGAAGTATTGTATGCATTTTATACCGATAAAATAGGAAATGTAGAGGGGACCTTTAAAACAACTGATGGTGGAGATTCGTGGGTAGAGGTAAATTCTATAAGCAATGGAACTTCCTATCATTGGTGGTTTGGTGGAGTTTTTGTAGATCCTACTGATGAAAATATTGTTTATAATTCTGGTTTTGTAATGGAGAAAACTTTAGATGGAGGAACTACTTGGGGCTCCACTTTTTCGAATGTTCACGTAGACCAACATGCAGTAGCTTTTAATACTCAAGTACCAGGAGAGGTATTGATAGGAAATGACGGCGGATTGTATAAAAGTAGCACCAATGGTGATACTTACCAAAAAGACAATACCTTGCCAATTACTCAATTTTATCGTTTTTATGTGGACCCTCAAAATGAGAATAAAGTATATGGGGGAACTCAAGACAATAATACAATTAGAACTACTTCAGCTGGAATAGATGACTGGCAACCAATATTCGGTGGTGACGGTTTTCAGCCACTGGTTCAATCTGACAATACGAATATAATTTATGCATTATCTCAGAGGGGAAATCTAGGAAAATCAATAAATGATGGAGTTTCTTTTAATGGAGCTTTAAACGGTATACCTAGTAGTGATGTTAATAATTGGGACACTGCCATTACTTTTGATCCAGCAGACTCTCAAACTCTTTATTATGGTACACAAAGGATTTACAAGACCACTAATGGCGCAGGTAATTGGGGGGTTATAAGTCCCGATTTAAGTAATGGTCCACACAGTGGAAATTTAGCCTATGGAACTGTAACGTCTATCGATGTGTCTCCTTTAGATAGCAATCTTATTTATGCAGGCACTGATGATGGAAATGTTTGGGTAACCCAAGATAGTGGAACCAACTGGACCTTAGTTTCTGATACTCTTCCTAATTTATGGGTTACTAAAGTATTGGCTTCATCGAGTGATGTATCCCAAGTATACGTTACTTACTCGGGTTATCGTTATGGAGAAGAACACGGGCATGTATTTAAAAGTGAGGATTATGGCACAACTTGGAACGATATCTCAAATAATTTACCAGACATTCCCGTAAATGATATTTTAAAAGACAATTATGGAAATTTATTTCTAGGTACTGACATTGGAGTCCTAGCATCTGCAGATGAAGGAGAAAACTGGGAACCTCTTGGTGTAAACATGCCATCGGTTGTCGTGAATGATTTGCATATCCACGAAAACAGTGAATACCTATATGTTGCTACGTATGGTCGTTCTAGCTATAAATTAGATATTTCAAATAATATTTTGTCAACTTCATCTACTACTTTGGCTTCAGCGATAACATTGTATCCTAATCCAGCTTCTGACTACGTTAATTTATCTTTTATTGAGGCGGGCGAAGATTATAAAATTGAAATTTATGACGCTTTAGGAAAAAAAGTGTTGCAAAAAAATAATATATCCTCAAGTTCCGATGGAAGAATTTATTTAAATGGAATTTCTGCAGGTATTTACTATATAAATGTTTATTCAGATACAGATCAAACCACAAAAAAATTAGTAGTTAACTAAAAAGTTATTAATTATACTGAAACCATATCTTGGCTTTACCGTCAGTTACCAATCTATCAAAGTATAGGAGCTTCTGCCTATAAAGCTGATTTATCCAACACTATTAAGCTAGTTAATTATTTGGGGAACCCTCAAGATGATTTTAAGTCTATACATGTAGCAGGAACAAATGGAAAAGGTTCTACCAGTCACATGATGGCATCTGTTTTTCAAGAAGCAGGTTATAAAGTAGGGCTTTATACATCTCCTCACTTAAAAGATTTTAGAGAGCGTATCAAAATTAATGGAGAATTAATAGCTGAAGAAAACGTTGTTCATTTTATAAAAAGACACCAATCTTTTTTTTTACAAAATCAATTGTCATTTTTCGAAATGACTGTTGGGATGGCTTTTGATTTTTTTAAAAATGAAAAAGTAGATATTGCTATCATCGAAGTTGGATTAGGAGGCAGACTAGATAGTACTAATGTTATAAAACCAGAAATAGCTGTGATTACAAACATTGGATTGGATCATACTAGATTTTTAGGAGAAACCATAACGAAGATTGCACATGAAAAGGCAGGAGTAATCAAAACGAAAACTCCAGTTGTCATTGGAGAATATACAGAAGAAACTAAAGCTATTTTTTTAAGAAAATCAAAAGAGACAAACAGTCCAATACTATTCGCAGAAGATATATCAACGCCAAAGTTGAAAATAGATTTATTAGGAGACTATCAACTAAAGAATAGCCAAACCGCTTATACCGCTTTAAGTGTTTTAAAAAAAATGGGATGGAAACTCTCTAAAGAAATTATTCAAGCTGGATTAAAAAAAATTATTAAGAACACGGGACTATCGGGAAGATGGCAAATACTGAATCATACTCCAAAAGCGATTTGCGACACTGCTCACAATAGGGAAGGCCTGAGCCTTGTAATGAAACAATTAAATACGGTAAGTTACGATCAACTTCATATTGTTTTAGGGGTTGTAGATGATAAAAATTTAGACACTATTCTGCCCTTATTTCCAAAAAATGCGATCTATTATTTTTGTAAGCCCAATGTTGTTCGAGGGCTAGATGTAAAGAAACTAGCGCAACAAGCATCATTATATTCTCTTGTGGGTCAATCATATTCTTCGGTAAATGTGGCTTATGAAAAATCACTTACAACTGCTGCTAAAAATGACTTGATATTTGTAGGAGGTAGTACCTTTGTAGTCGCAGAAGTTTTGTAATATTTTTTATATAATTGTTTGTGTTAACTAAAAACTACCTTATATTTGCCACCCGATTAACGGGCAATTAGCTCAGCTGGTTCAGAGCACCTCGTTTACACCGAGGGGGTCGGGGGTTCGAATCCCTCATTGCCCACATATTTAACCCCAACATTTGTTGGGGTTTTTTTATTGTTTGAGTCTTACAATTATTTAAAATATTATTTTTACATTATGAATATTATGAATAAAAAACATAATTCAGTGGAAAGATTTTGGAATGAATATTTGAATGTAAATCCCTACAATAAAAAAGAAACTCCTCAATCATTCTATTTTTGTGATAATAAAAAAGATGCTGATGAATGTGCTGAATTAGTTGTTAAAGGAATAAAGCAAGCAACTGCAACATCTTTGTGGTGGTTCAAAAAAAATAATGTTTCGCTTCCTAGAGTTGGTGATAAATATATTGTTACTGATTGGGTTGGAAATCCAAGAGCAATAATTGAAACTATTAAAGTTCAACAAGTCCCTTTTAATAAAATAACTTCAGAATTTGCAGAAATTGAAGGAGAAGGTGATAAGTCTTTGGGCTATTGGAGAAAAGTTCATGAAGCATATTACAAAAGAGAAATGGCTACTTATATTGAAAAGTTTGATAAAAATATGATTATCGTTTGTGAATATTTTAAAAAAATATTTTAAATCCAATCTAGTTTTTTAACTGTCATCTCAGTTTCAATAGCACCCGTATGTAAAGTAGTCTTTGGCTCAAATAATAGGTTAAACACCATCTCTCCATTCGTATGGGGTCTATGCTCTACTCCTTTTGGTATAATTAAAATTTCACCTTCCTTTACCTCAACGGTTCTATCATTTCTAAAATCGATTAAAAGTGTTCCTTTAAAAACCATGAAAAGTTCATCTTCATTTTCATGACTATGCCAAACAAAATCACCTTTAAGTTTACACAGCTTAACATGCTGACCATTAAGTTCTCCTATAATTTTAGGAGTCCATTCTTCGTTAAATAATGAAAACTTATTCATTATGTTAATGGGTTCAATTTTATTCATAACTCAAAATTACACAATATTTTTTTAAAAAAGTTGGAAATAAGGATCGGAAGATCCACTGTATGAAATCCAATCATTTGAGTGATTTTTTTGTTTTTTCACCAAAAAAAATCAATCGAGCTTATTTACAATTTAACTTAGTTTTAATTTTTGATGGCTCTATGGTTCCATATTTTTTGTGCACTTTCATAAGATATAAAAATGATACCTCATTGCAATTGCGTTTAAATTCGTTAAGATGTCGCTTCAATTCATTTATTTCTGTTTCCATTTTTCTTAATTAATATATTTTTAAAAACGTTAGTAGCGCACTAATTTTTAATAGCCTACAAACAATCTTAGTGTGATAATTATACGAATGTATTTTTCTGTTATCTTCTAATAAATCATATCTTATTTATATGATGAATTATTTTATTCCAGTTTTTTGTTTGATCATTTTGATTTTGACAATACTGTATTGCATGTTGTTTGCCCATTGTGTACATGTAGTATTCAGCCCATAGTTTATTTGACATAGATTTTAATTTTTAATCAGTATTTAATTTTTAAAATAAAGGGAGATCTCTCCAAGCCTTTCAGTAATTTTATAATTATTAGGTCACGATTTTAATTGCATTCCAAAATTAGATCGTTTTATTAGTGCGAAAGATGACACTAAATGTCTGGTGACATCAAATGTCACTCTCAAAAGGCTCAACTTAAAATTTGGTTATCTTTATACAACCAATTCTTCAATTATTTTAGATTCCTCTTCTGTTAAGAAACTTCCTTTAAGAGAAATTAATAATTTATTAAGTTTAGTTTTATTTTGCATTGGAACCACTTCAGCCTCAAAATCTATTTTTTCAATTAATTTCTTAATATTTTGAACTGCACTCAATTTTTCTTGATTCTGTATAGGATTTTTCAGCATTTCGAACTCTACTAAATCGAGTTTTATCTTAATCATTTATTTAAATTTTAGACAAAAATATTTTAAGAAGAACAATTAACAGATGACACTGGATGTCGTATAGATTATAATAACTAACTTTACTTGGAATAATAAATGTTTTTTTATGAAGAAATATTCATCAATCGGAAAACTATTAAAAGAATATCGTGATCGTAATCATATTTCTCAACAAAATTTAGCCGCTGAGTTCGATGTAGATGTGCGTACGATAAGTAGGTGGGAAAAGAATGAAACTTTGTTAAAGCCCGATAAGGAAGAAGAAATGGTAGATATCACCTTTATACCCTATCAAGTAATACGTAATTTAAACGCTCCGATTTCTATTCCTACTTATTACGATTTCGAATTACGAAAATACTCGTTATCTCAAGCATCTAATGAACTCCCCGATCCACAATGGCTAAAATCTAAAATGAATTTATCTACTGATCGGCTTCGCACGATTTCACATAATTCGGATATAGAAGAGATTATAAGGTGTACTTTATATCAGACCTATATTACAAAACCTATACACAAAGAACTTATTAAAAGCGCTGTAGCGCTATTACCAGAATTAAACGTTATATTATTTGACCATTCTGGCTATTATTCTGGACATAGTGTCTGTTTTCCGCTAAGCCTTGATACATATAATAAGATTAGAGACAGAACTCTTAAAGAGGAGGATTTATCTGAAAAAGATTTTGTTAATATTAAAAACGAAACAGACTATGTCATTTATTCCTACGATATTAACGCAGATTGTAATGAAAACCTATATTTTATATCAGGTGAAGTATTGAGGTTCTTCAAAAATTTAAAAAATAAAAATATTCTATTTGCAGGTTGTACCTCAAGACATGACAATTATCTTATTAATAATCATATTCGAAGTACTACTGTTTGGGAAGACAAAGAATTTCAAGAAAAATTTAAAAGTAAAGCTCCGCTCCGATTGTATGAGGGGACTATTAAAAAAATATTTAAATAAGCACTTATTTTTTATCATATTCTCGTCGATTCATATTTCCATCTAAGTACGAAATATCGACTATCTTTAGGGTACAATCGGTTCTTTTTTTAGTTTTAATGCACAAGCGAGTATCCAACCTAAAATGAACAATTCAATGATTCGTTGATAAAAACCAACATATTCTGAATGAAGGTTAGCGAACAGTAGGTATACAAAAAAAACAATAAGAATCCCCAAAACTAATGCGATCTGAGAAAGACTCTTATAATTTGAAAATTTATTAAATCCAATACCCGTTATTACTATCGTTACAGGAACAAAAGCATATATAACCAAAGCTGCTATATTATGTATAATTTGTGAAATACTTGGATTGATGTATTCTGGATTACAACCACTATCACACGGAAATATAGTAACTAAAATAGTGCCTAAACCATAGAGTAATCCAAGTCCAAAAAAACCAATTTTAATTAATTTAGAAGCAGGAAAATAGTTAATTCCAAGAAAGCAAAAGAGAGTAAAAAAAATACCACTAGGAAAGTAGCCAAAGACCCTTAATAAAATTCCATATCTCGTATCTATTGCATACGTTTCACTAATATATTGACTGCTTATACTATAATTTTCAATTAAAAATCCGCCAATAAAACTACTGGTAATAAACAAAATTATCCCACTGATACCGATTAAATAAATTTTTTTAGGACTCATTTAGCCTTTTTAATTAGTCACTAAAATAAAATAATTTTTCAATTTTTATATTTAGATTTTGTGCTATTTTCATGGCTAATTCTAAGGTTGGTTTATACCGATATCGCTCAATAGAAATAATTGTTTGCCGACTGACTCCAACATTGGTTCCTAATTCTTCTTGAGTTAAACCCTTCTTTTGCCTGACTTCTTTCAAGTTGTTTTTTAAAATCATTTTAAACGGTTCTATATAAGTAAAACTGATACAATGACTTTATGATCGATGTAAAGGCAAGTAGAACAAGAATGAAAAAAAGAATTCCACCTTCTGTTAATTGAAAATTATTATATAATTCGTGGTTTCCTGTAAGGTTAAATAATTCTTTATTTTGAAATTTAGTACATATATATCCAATAAATATAAATAAAGAGAATTCATAAAGTAAATAACCTAATTTATACGATTTTGAATTTATCATATCATCCCGCTCATCTCTAGCTTCCTTCTTTTTAAAAGCAATTTCTAATATAGCATAGGCAACAGAAAAATAAATTACGGAACCTATTGTTATTTGAATTATTTTTTCAATTAAACCATCCATTATTATGAGAGTTTTTTCTTGGTTTTCATAAAAATAGGGAAGAAATATTAATGCAAATACAATTGAATATATAATCTCAATTAAAATTGAAAGTTCTTTTTTAGATAGATTCATAACTTTACTTTTGAACGATTCTTAGGATTAATATTGCAAGCTTTGAAACTGAAAAAGTAAAAAGCCCAAATAGAGTTGATAATAAGGCAACTTTTAATCCCCCTGCAAGTATAGAGGGTTCTGCAGCTCCAGTAGCCTCAAGAACATCAAAAGCAGTTGTAAGTCCTATAAACGAACCCATAACTCCTAAAGCTAATCCAAGTGTACCACTATCGCTAATGTGTTTAAGCATCTTTTTTGAAATTTCTTTATTTGTTTTAAGGGTTAAAATAGATTTTATTGTAAAATAAATTAAGATTAATAAACAAATAAGAATAAGAGACATAAATAATGCACCTCCTTCCATAAACCTATTGATTAAACTTGTTCCGATAATTCCTACTATTATTGCCATAATTCTAAATATTTTAAGTTTCATTTTATAAATTAATTGTTAAGTTAACTTTACAAATGTACAATAAAAAAATGTAAAGCTAGCTTAACTTATTGATTTTTTTAAAAAAATTGAATTATAATGGCTTTTAAGTGTATAAACTTTAGAAATTAGTGGAAATAAAAAAAGCAATCCTAAACTTTTTAGGATTGCTTTTTTTTTATCAAGAACTACTTTTTTATTCTATTGTTTTAGCTCTACTGTAAACATTAATTTTTTTAATTTTCCCATCTACAAATTCCATGTCGTGTATGTGGTGCTCTAAAACCTCATTCCCATCTGCATCGGTATCAGTATAGGTATTACCTGTAGTTAGCCAATGGGTCATTT
>ERZ1047985.549-NODE-549-length-28888-cov-7.621129_pt1 | contig 28888 bp, 24 predicted proteins | sample MGYA00383097_ERZ1047985 | MGnify/ENA primary metagenome ERZ1047985 (study PRJEB29581, sample SAMEA5548367) | metagenome | biome: marine; feature: coastal; material: water | depth 50 m | study: Short-term variability in the microbial, nano- and picoplankton...
GAGCGGAGCTGGAAGAAAAGATGTGTGCAAAACCGGAAACTTTTGAAAATTGTCCGACAAACTCTGACGATACCTGCCTGATTGCCTTCACTTCCGGAACAACCGGAAATCCTAAAGGCACCATGCATTACCACCGTGACATGCTTACCATCTGCCGTGCTTATTCAGAACCTGTTTTAGCTCCAACTCCGGATGACCGCTTTATCGGCAGTCCACCGCTGGCCTTCACTTTTGGTTTAGGAGGGCAGTTGCTTTTTCCAATGTATGCCCGTGCTTCGACAATATTACTGGAACAGGCAACTCCGGATTTGCTGCTTCCTGCAATCAAAAAACATCAGGCAAGCATCGTTTTCACTTCACCGACTGCTTACCGTTTTTTGCTTTCAGAACTGAAGGATGGTGATTTGTCCTCAGTCAGGACCTGTGTTTCCGCTGGAGAAACTTTACCTAAACCAACATGGGATTCCTGGCAGGAAAAAACCAGTCTTGAAATACTGGACGGAATCGGCTCAACCGAGTTGCTGCATATTTTCATGTCATCCCGCGCGGATGATATACGTCCGGGTTCAACAGGAAAACCGATATCTGGATATGAAGCAAAAGTGGTGGATGATGACGGAAATGAAGTAGCTTCTGGAACTACCGGAAAACTTGCCGTAAGAGGACCGACCGGTTGTCGTTATCTCGCGGATGATCGGCAGGAAAAATATGTCCAAAACGGTTGGAACCTCACTGGTGATGCATATCAGATGGATGAAGACGGCTACTTCTGGTTTAAGGCAAGAACAGATGACATGATCATTTCATCCGGATATAATATTGCCGGACCGGAAGTTGAAATCGCTTTGCTGGCACATCAAGCAGTCGTGGAATGCGCCGTGGTTGGAGTTCCGGATGTTCGGCGCGGTAGTCTCGTAAAGGCTTTTGTTGTACTACAGCAAGGCATTTCCGGTGATGAAACCATCGTCAAGCAACTACAGGATTTTGTCAAAAATTCAATTGCTCCTTACAAATATCCCCGAGTACTGGAATTTGTAGATTCACTGCCAAAAACTGAGACAGGAAAGATACAACGCTTCAAACTGAGAGAGGGCTAATCAGCGGCTGCTTACAAACCTTCCACCACAATCATTTTAGATTTGGCCGTTTTGTGTCTCAACGCTCGTGCCTCGCGATATTCCGTTGATTCAATAAACTGTTTGGCTTTTTCCATGCTTTCAAATTCGAGAATTACTATTCGGTCCGGTTACCAGTCGCCCTCAAGATTTTCAGCTTTACCACCACGTGCCACGTACTTACCTCCATAGGCAGCAATAGCCGGCGGTGCGAGTATTTTGTAAGCCTCATAACGTTCCTGATCAGTGACGGTAATATCCGCGATCACATATGCGTTCATCTTCATTTCCCCATATAATTGGTTTCAGTTTTAATTGACAGCCACACCTATTAGAAATTCGGTGGAAAGGCCACCGTTAAGCAAGATGAATCTCAGACTATTTTTGAATCAATCAAGCGGTCAGTTCTGTAAATATTGCTCCAAGAGATGCATTCGATCATGTCCGAAAAACATTTCGTCCCCTACAAAAAAAGCAGGGGCACCAAACGCACCCCTTTGAACTGCTTCTTCAGTAGTCTGAAAAAGCGTTTTTTTAATATCGTGCATTCCAGCTTGTTCTACGGCATCATGTCCAACCAGTGCCGTAACCACTTCCGGATCTGCAATGTCCAGATTATCTACCCAGTAAGCATTGAAAAGTTTATGTGCCGCTGGCGGGATTTTTTCCGGAGTTAGGCTTGAAAGGACTCGCATCGCCAGCACAGTGCGTATAGGAAAATCAGCAGGCATATTCAGTGTAAATTTGTAATATTCCGCAAGCCGCTTCAGATCTTTAAGCATATAAGGTTTTTTTGCTGGTGTCAGTCCTGGAGCGTTCATTGTTCCAACCGCTTTGAAAATTCCACCCAGTAAAATGGGTTTCCAGTGCAATTCCGCATTGCAGCGTTGCGCTACTTCCTCAATCAGCTTTGATGCAACATAAGTATAGGGACTGGAGACATCGAAATAAAAATCTATGTGTTTTTCCATTGTTAATACCTTTGATTAAAGAGTTCAGCTTAAATATAAAAAAAGACCACAACATAAGTTCATTGATTTCCTGTGCGCCAATTTAATAATGTTGTAATGAATTCTTACCTGAGCAGTGTGTTTGAGTTGAGTCGAAAGAAAATCGATGCATACATTCAAACAAGGCACGGGTTTCTCCACTCCGCTCAACCAGCGACAATCAGTAAACGCTAACAGTCTGAATTTGAAGTTGTTCTAATTATTGAAATAATCTTTTAAATATTGATAATATTCTACTTTTTCAGAAATATCATTATGTCTTGAATCGGCAATTATTTTGACAGTAAGCTGTTCTGCTGGAAATTCATCAATCAGGCGCTGAGAGTGTATTCTTGGAATTACTTCATCATTTTCTGCTATGAGCACGATTGTTTCTGCCTTTATATCTTTGACTCTGCTGATTGAATCATATTTATCAAGGAGCATCAAAAACATCGGAAAAATCATAAAATTATTTTGGGCAACACTTCTTATACTATCAAAAGGAGAAATCAGCGCCATTTTCTTAACCGGCCTTTTGGAAGCCAGATAAGTCGCGACCCCGCTCCCGAGACTGCGTCCGATAACAGCGATTGTTGACTGTTTTTCCAGCACCTTGTCAAAAAGCAAAAGCGAGTCAGCAAAAAATCCTTTTTCGCTTGGCTGACCGCTGCTGCCGCCGTAACCGCGGTAATTGAGCAAGTAGACAGTCTGCTGGGGAAATGCAGCTAAAAAATTTTTCGCGCTATAAACAACAGATTCTGCGTTACCTCCGAAATAAATGATTGCTTCCTTTTGCCCTTGATTTAGAACTATGACTTCAAGTGTTACATTGTCATGATTCAGTTGCTGTTTTTCATAATCATGCGAAATTTTTGCTGTTGGAAAATAGAGAAGTTTTCTCTGATACAAAAATAATACTGCACCGGCAAGCACATAAATTAATAAAATATAAAGCATTCGTTTTCGTGTTTTCTGCTTCATTAACCGGGCGGTATTGCAGTTGATAATGTGACCCATGAGTCAGTTTCCGCACTATTAATAACAGCATCGAGAACTCTCATGTTGTATACTGAATCCGCAAGCGGCGTGGGTACCTCCGTTTTGTTCAGAATTGCCTGTGAAAACAAGTCACCCTGGATGGTATACTGGTCACAGAGCTCAAAAACGATTTCCTCAAGTTTATCACCTTGCTGATGCCAGATTCTGCAGGACTGATCAGGCGGAGCATTGAAAGGAATTTCAATTTCAATTCTGCCTTCTGTTCCAAAAATGTTGACCCGCTGATATGGTGTCAGTTGTGTAGCACAAGTGAATGTTGAACTTTGATCAGCGAAGTCCAGCACACCGGAACAGAGGCGGTCAGTCTTAAACTCCGGATCGTATTCCATTTTACCCATAACTCGTTGGGGCTCGCAGCCGAAGATGAAACGCGCCAGTGAAATACAATAACAACCGATGTCCATCAATCCGCCTCCTCCAATTTCAGCCATGTTGCGGATGTTCCCTGGATCAGCATTGTAGTAGGAAAAAAATGAATGTATTGTGCGTAAATCACCGATTTTACCCTCATTGACCAATTGCTGCGCCTTCTGCCACTGTGGATGATGACGGTACATGAAGGCTTCCATCACTTTCAGATAGGGATGTTTTTGGGCTGCTGCCAGCAAATCCTCAGCCTCAGCAGTCTTCAAAGCAATTGGCTTTTCACACAAAACGTGTTTACCGGCCTCAAGTGCTTTTTTAGTCCAAGGAACATGTAGATGGTTGGGTAGTGGAATGTAAACCGCGTCAATGTTGTCATCCGCCAATAGTTCTTCATAAGAACCGTAAGCTTGCGGAATTCCCAGCTGCGCCGCAGCCGCTTTTCCCCGCTCCAGACTCTGTGAAGCAATTGCTGTTATTTCACAATACACGCCTTTCTGCATGGCCGGAATCACCTTTTCTAGACCAATATTTGCGGTGCTCAAAACACCCCAACGAACTTTTTTCATTTAACCTCTTCTTAACAGATTTATATTATTCATCAATTTTGAAAGCTAAAGCGTTCCTGTAGAATTGTCAACTCCACACTTTTTATCTTGGCTATTTTCCATAATTAACCATTTTTAAATTCACTCAAAAGTATACCAAGCAAGAACATGAAGATAAAAATTACATCCATAACGACTATTGACAAATTGATTTTATTGTGGCAATATGTTTTTTCTTTAATCATGGTGATTAAAAATAATTTGTTTAAACCTTCAAAATAAAAAGGAGAATAATGAAAAAATCAGTTTTTTTTGTGTTATTGATTTTACTATCTATTAATGGCGTTATCTTCGCAAAAGAAAAGCTGGTGATCTCTACCTGGGGCTATAATGGTGATTTGCTGAAAAAATATGTTTATGCTCCGTTCGAGGAAAAATATGATGTAGAAATTGTGATTGAATCTGGAAATAATGCAGCAAGACTGAATAAACTCAAGCTGCGAAAAGGGAAAGGTACTGATCTTATTTATCTGGTAGAATCCTATACCAAGGATGCGATAGAGGCCGGGCTGATTGCAAAGATTGATCGAAGTAATTTGCCAAACGTTTCTCAGATATATCAATTGGCCAGAGCTCCGTTTGGTAATGACTATGGACCTGCCTATACAGTTATGAGAGCGGGGATCATCTATGACACCACACAGATTAGCGATCCTATAACATCTTGGAATGATCTCTGGCGCAGTAATCTTGCTGGAAAAATATCTGTTCCGAACATTACAACTTCCGCTGGTCCAACCATCGTTTTGACTGCAGGACGGCATGTGAATGTCAATGCCTTTAATAAACCGGATCTCGCCTTCAAGTCATTGAGGCAAATGAAAAATAATGTTCTGAAGACATACAATCGTTCATCTAATCTAGCCAATATGTTTGCTCAAGGTGAAATATCTGCGGGAGTGGCTCTTAACTTTGTTTTTAGTAGGGTGAAAAAAGCAGTACCAAGTGCTGTTTGGGTAGATCCTGTTGAAGGTTCATATGCCAGTTTGAATACAATCAATGTTGTCAAAGGTTCTCCAAACAAAGAACTTGCTGAAAAATTTATCAATCACATTTTGAGTGAAAAAATTCAGCGTGATATTGCATTGGCAGGAGTAGACTCTCCTGTTAATGTTAACGTGAAGCTCTCAGCAAAAGAAGCTGAAGGTCTTACTTATGGTAAAGATCTCATTGCAAGTTTTCAGGACGTTGACTGGGGATCCGTCAACTCCAACAAAAAAGTATGGATTGAAAACTGGAACGAAATATTTTCCAACTGAGCGGAAAATATTTAATTGAATAACCGTCTCCACATTCTTTTAGTACTCCCGGGAGTGTTGCTGGTTGCAGCACTCCTTATTGCCCCTATTTATTACCTTTTTCTGGATACGATACCTGACTTAGAACATCCCTTTTCCCTTTACGAGGCATTCCTGGAAAAAGGTTTTCACAGGAAAATAATCATCAGAACTCTCAGGGTGGCATTAATCACAACTATTATTTGTGTAATTTTGGCTTATCCATGTGCATTTTTTATTGCAAGGTATGCCGGACGTTTAAAGGCAGTATTGATCGTTATTGCAGTGTTTCCGCTTCTTTTGAGTCCAGTAGTTCGGTCCTTTGCCTGGATGGCTATTCTAGGAAAGAACGGATTTGTAAACGATCTGCTACTGTTTTTTAGAATCATTCAGGAACCTATGCAGATGCTTTATACAGAGGGAGCAGTTATTGTCGGTTTGACCTATCTGTTCCTACCTTTGATGATTCTTCCTCTGGTTGGAGTGATAGAGAATATCGAGGAAGACCTGTTGGATTCTGCAAAAAGCCTTGGTGCCAAAGACATCATTGTATTTTTTCAAATAATTCTTCCCCTCAGTGCCTCTGGACTACTGGTAGGTTGTATCCTGGTTTTTACTGGCAGTCTGACGGCATACACTACTCCCAGGTTGCTTGGTGGAGATCAGGCAATGACTCTATCAACACTTATTTATCAAAATGCAATGACTTTGTTTGAATGGGATGCAGCCTCTGTTATCGCCATCATAATGATTACATTAACTATTTTGGTGATGAAAATTATCGGATCATTGGCAACTCGTATGAATCCAGACGTATGAAAAGAAGTGGTTTAGTATTAATTGTTTCAATCCTGCTGGTATACATTTTTTTGATAGGTCCATTGGTGATCATCGGTTTTTCTGGGTTCAACGAAAGTGAGTTCCTGGATTTTCCTCCAAAGGTATATTCATTTCGCTGGTTTTTCAGAATTTTCGAAAGTGATATGTTCGTCTCTGCCTTCCAAACTTCTCTGCTAATTTCGGTGTTGGGTGCGACGGGAGCATTGCTGGTAGGTCTGCCTGCAGCCTATTCGTTATCACGGACGAGAGCAAAGTGGCGTCGGTCCGTGTTATCGCTTTTCATGTCTCCGGTTATTGTACCCGGGGTTGTTCTAGGTTTTGCATTGCTGAAACATGTCGTAATAGCACTGGATATAGAGGTGTGGACCGGTATGGTGATGGGGCACATGCTGATCATGCTACCCTATGTAATCAGAGTCATTGTTTCAAGTCTCTCTAATGTACCAATTGAAATTGAGGAAGCGGCAGTGAGTCTTGGTTGCTCCAACACTCATGCATTCTTAATAGTAGTGCTGCCAAATATCCGGTCCGGTATCCTTGCAGCCTGCCTACTGGCATTTATAACATCATTAAACGATGTGCCGGTAACAATTTTTCTGACTGGACCGGGTGTAACGACCCTGCCGATACAGATGCTGAGCTATGTGGAATATTATTTTGATCCGACTGTTTCTGCTCTCTCAGTTTTACTGATGCTTTTGACTGTGGCGATCATGATTGTCATAGAATCAACAATGGGCTTAAGCTTTTTTACTAAAAAATAAAATGGAATTTCTTAAACTGCAAAATTTGACAGCAGCCTACGATCAGGAGATTGTCCTGAAAAAAATGAATCTTGAAGTGAAACAAGGAGAACTTCTTTCCTTGCTGGGTTCCAGCGGTTGTGGGAAGACAACTACTTTGAGAATTGTCTCAGGATTTCTTAAACAGCGTGAGGGATCAGTTTTACTTGAGGGCAAGGAAATAAGCAAAACACATCCAAGTGAAAGAGGGTTTGGTTACGTTTTTCAGAATTACGCTCTTTTTCCACATTTAAACGTTGAAGATAATGTGGGTTTTGGTTTAAAGCAACGCAAAGTCGGAAGGGAAGAAATAAATAAAAAGGTTTTTGAAATGCTGGATATGGTGGACCTTGCAGCTTTTGCAGGTAAACGTCCTCTGGAACTGTCCGGGGGGCAAAGACAAAGGGTGGCTCTGGCACGGGCATTGGCTATCAGTCCAAGGCTATTATTGATGGATGAACCTTTGAGCAATCTTGATGCGGCACTGAGGATAAAAATGCGAATGGAAATTCGTAGGATCCAGCAAGAACATAACATTAGCGCACTTTACGTTACACATGACCAGGAAGAATGTTTTTCTATCTCGGATAGAGTTGCAGTAATGAATGAAGGGCTTATTGAACAACTTGGAACTCCGGAAGAAATTTATTCATCACCGGCAACATCTTTTGTTGCTCGTTTTGTCGGTTTTGAAAATTTTATACCTGGTACTTTGGAATATTCTGGTAAGAAGCTCCAAGTTGCTACTGAAAAAAGTGGCGTTAGAATTCAGATAAATGAGTGTAGTATTCCGGAACAAAGTTCTGTTGTGGTTGCTCTGCGACCTGATGGCCTTGAACTAAGGGCAAGTGAATCAAAGAAGAAGGGTGTTCCCGGAAAAGTGAAAGTCGCAACTTATCTTGGCAAAGGATATCGGCATTTGGTAGATACAGAACTAGGTGAACTAATTGCTGACACCAAAGACGAATTGTTTACCGCTCATACAAATGTAATTGTGATTCCCAAATCAGATTCAATGATTCTACTTTCTAGAAATAATGACTAAATCTAAAACAGTCATTTTTAATGCAAATCTCATTACAATGGATGATGAGAACAAGGTCATTGACAACGGTTATATTGTATTTGTAGATGGGCTCATACATGCTCTTGGTACAGGAGTCCCTGAAATGGATGAGGACACAGATTCACTGGATGCAAAAGGAGGACTGGTGACTCCTGGACTAATAAACTGTCATACTCATGCTCCGATGTCATTGTTCCGAGGCCTTGGGGATGATGAGCCAGACCGGCTACAGCGGTATATATTTCCTCTTGAAGCAAAATATGTTTCTCCTGAATTTGTCAGAACAGGCACAGCATTGTCCTGTGTTGAAATGCTTTTGGGCGGCACAACTTGCTTTGCGGACATGTATTTTTTTGAAGAGGAAGTTGCGGCAACTGCCTCAGAACTTGGTATTCGGGTACTTGCCGGACAAACCCTGATGAATCGAGCTACTCCTGATGCGGCAACGATAGAAGATGCTTTTACAAGAGCAGTTAATTTCTGTGAAGATTGGAACTCAGATGATCTTGTTATTCCCTGCCTGGCACCACATGCACCATACTCACTGGATACAAAACAACTTAAGCATGTTAAGAACGTTGCTAATGATTTAGGTGTAAAAATCCAAATGCATGTTGCTGAAAGTCAATTTGAGATTGAATATCTTCAGAAAATAAATCAGCCAAGTTCTATAAAATATCTGGATTCAATCGGGTTGTTGGATAATCAATTTCTTGCTGCTCACTGCATTCATTTAGACAAAAACGATATTGAGTTGCTTGCTGAACGCAAATGTGGAGTTTCACACAACCCGATGGCTAATACTAAGGGTGCGCACGGAACATGTCCTTTGTTTGAACTGCTTAAGGAAGAGGTTGAGGTTGGCCTAGGGACAGATAGTGCTATGAGTGGCAATAGCCTAGATCTTTTCAGACAAATGTCCTTAACGGCACCTTTACAGAGACTTCGAAAGAATGACCGGACAGTTCTTGTTGCAAGGGATATTTTCAGAATGGCAACCATTGGAGGAGCGAAGGCACTGGGTATGGGTGAGCAGACAGGAAGTCTTGAAGTGGGTAAATGGTCTGATGTTGTCATTTTTGATGCTGAATCTATCAGGCACGTACCGTTGCATGATCCCTATGCAACACTGGTTTATTCTTTACAGGCTGCGGATGTCAAAGATGTTTTTATAGGGGGTAGACGGGTTGTGGAAGAAAAAAATATTACACTTGCAGACTCAGGTCTTATTCGTGAACAGGCAGTTAATTACATTGCGGGTTGGTAGGTAAATCCAACTTAGATCTTAGACTATCAAATTCCTTCAACCACTCAATTCTCCATCTCTTTTTATCGCTTTCATCGACAAACGCTCCGTAGATGGAATTAATAATAAATTGTCTTACATCATTCAAATCATAGCCAAACACCTCAACCATGTCTATATAAGCTTTTCCCGGATCAGTATGATGTAATGGCGGGTCATCACAATTTGGAACAATGCGTAGTCCTCTGCGGGCCATCTGAGCAATTGGATGTAACTTTGAGATTGTTTCAGCTTTAAGAGTTCTGCCATAATATGAATTTGTCGGAACTACAGTAAACACGATTTGCTCATCCGCACATCTTTTTAGCAACTCGGGATTGTCTATGATAGTGTAGCCATGATCAATGCGCTCACATTTCAATAAATCCAGCGCGGTTTCAACATTATTCCACGGCTCTCCGAATTCACCTGCATGTGCAGTCAGATGGAGACCGCCTTCACCGGCAGTTTTGTATGCCTTCCAAAATTTTTCCGGAGGATGCCCTGTTTCCAAATAGTCCATACCCAATCCGATAACTTCATCGCATGGATTATTCAGCACTTCTTGCACCATTTCCAGTCCCAGTTGACTCGACTCTTCACGATTGATTGAAGGCAGAAGACGGCCGATGATTCCGAAGTCTTCTTCAGCTTCTCGCAGTCCGCCGATGATACTGTCCACTACCATTTCATAATCTAATCCAACTATGTCCTTATGATCTGTCGGGTTCCAGAAAATCTCTCTATAACGAACTCCATTTTCTGCAGCTTCACGCATTGTCTCATAAACAACCAAGGCAAAATCCTCAGGATCTCGCATCACACTTACCGCAATTTTCAGCATAGGCAGGATACTCTTGAATTCACTACGGTCATAAAGATCTTCAATCCTGTCATGTGGCGGGAGTTTGACAGCATGTTTCCGGGACAGTTTCTGAAGAGTTTTCGGGAAAACTGTTCCAGTTAAGTGAACGTGCAATTCCGCTTTGGGAATTTTTCTGAGGAATTCATGGAGATTCATGATTCAAATTACTTGTTAATTTAAACTGATAATATTATTCATATATCAAACCCGGGACGGGGTATCCTGAGACTTTTCGGGAGGTATTCAAAAGAGTTAAGATACTGAATGATGATTCTATCTTTTTTTTCAAAACTTATACGAGAGATACTTGAATTATAATGCTGAAACATCATTTTTTTACTGGGGTGCAGCTTAAACAGTATACTGAAAAAAAGACTCATAAAAGCTCCGTGGGTAACCAGCCCAATCCTGGCTTTTTCTGTTGCTCTTTCTGTAAGCTGCTGAATTACTTGTTTCACACGCAGGTGAGCATCACGCATTGTTTCTGCATCCCTGTTCCACCAACCCTGATCAGTAACTTCTGGAGGCAGGATATAACCTGGAAAACCGCTATTTATCTCTTCACGCTTTAGTCCTGAACAGAAAAATTTACTGCCGTCAACTGAATTAACGTCATAAAGTCCACCAACCTCGTGTATTTCAACCCAAACCTCTGGCTTAAGTTCTATTGACTGGGCTATTGGCTGTGTCGTTTGCAGTGCCCGTTGCATTGCACTGCAATAGAGATGATCGAGCACCTTCCCACCGGATTCACGTTCAGTATTTGTCAGGTGGAGTCCCTTTTTAAAAAAATTCATCAGGTGATCCCTTTGGAGAAGACCTCTCTGAGTCAACTCTGGATCAGCAACACGGTCACTTTCATTTTTTCGAATATTATTAGTAGATTCTGCATGTCGTATTAAAAATAATTCCAAGGTAATTTTCCTGATAAAAAATTATTGTGGTTTCATGTTCTTACTAAAGAATGATGTCCACACTGTAAAACTGTTTAAATGTAATGGATAAAGAAAAATAGTTTGAGGTTTCTTGTCAATCAACCATTTTTCAATGTGCTCAGCCCAAAACCTCTCGAAATTATTCTAGCTAAGATGCTGCCGCTGATAATAATGAAAGTAAGAAGAAGTGTGACCGCACCTGCATGCTGTGCCATATCCTGTTCATTATAGTTGAATAATAAACCGGTAAGGACCATGTTAGACGGTGATATCAAGAGGATAATTAGTGAAAGTTCACGCATCGCTGTGATGAATGTCAGCAGCATCCCTGAAACTAATCCATTTAATGACAAAGGGATTACAATTCGCACCATCCGTTTTAACCATCCAATTCCCTGGACCCTTGCAGTCTCCTCAATTGAACTATCAATCTGGAGCATAGCTGCAATTCCAGTTCGTGAGGTAAACGGCAAATTCTTGACGACGGTTATCAAAACTAGGATTGTAAAGGTTCCATAGAGCGCTGGAACGGGTCCCCACGAGGTTGAGAACATGCCAATGTAAATAGCACCAAAGGCGATAGAAGGGAATATATAGGGTGCAAATGAAATCCCTTCCAACCATTTTGATAAAAGGGTTCCCCGGCCTCGAACAACAGCATAACCAACCATCAGTCCAATGATTCCATTGAAGAGTGCTGCAGACAGACCCAGCTTAATACTGTTCCAAAGTGCATTGAGAATATTATCACTTTGAAATACACCTGGTTCCCCATAAGTTTCATCTATAGTTCCGTCTCCGAACCAATATTCTAAAGTAAAATTTGACAAATTATAGTCACCAGGAATAATTAATAGAGATTCCCATAAAAGGATCACTAATGGCAGAACAACGGTAAATGTCAAAAACAAGGCAACTCCTATAGTTGCTAGCCAACGCCAAGTTCCTAAGTCAATCTCACGTGATCGAAACCCTTTTCCTGTGAGGGTAACGAAACTTTTGCGAACTCCCAAAACCCTATTGTTGACCCAAATGCAGGTAATCGCAGTTATAATTAAAACCAAGGCTAAGACATAGGCATCCCCATTGTTATTTGCATTGAGAGATGCATAAATTTGGGTGGAGAATGTATAAAAACGGACTGGCAACCCCAACAGCGCTGGTGTTCCGAAAGTTCCGAGGATTCTGATGAAAGTCAGGACAATGGCTGATCCAAGTGCAGGCAGAAGCAACGGTACAGTGATCCGCCACATTCTTTGACGACGATTCATTCCACAAATAGCGCCAGCGTCCTCCAGCTCTGAGTCGACACTTGCCAAGGCTCCTGACATGAGCAGGTAGCCATAGGCGTAATAATGAAGTGACAAGCAAATCACTATAGGGAAAAAACCATAAGAAATCCAGTTTGGTGGCTGAAAACCAAAGAAATAGGTGACCATTCCTTCGGCACCACCAATACGGTCGTTTTTGAAAAGACTGAGCCATGCCAATGCCAAAACCCAAGATGGCATCATATAGGGGACAACCGCTAGAGCACCAAAAATAGCTTTATAACGGATATTTGTTCTAACAATCAGCCACGCAAAGATAGTTCCTATTGAGACGCCTATGAGTGTTACACAAATACCGATGGCAATACTATTGAGAAGAGGATTTATTAAAAGTGCTTTAGAAAGTGGCCCAGAGAAAACCCGTTCGAAATGGAAAAAACTAAAATCACCGATATTTGCGTTTGGCAGATAAGCAATATCGTAGCTCTGTATACTCAGAGAATCCTTTATGATTTCCAATAAAGGTGTCAACACAAGAAAGCTGAGAATCACCAAAAATATTGTGCCGAGGACTAATTGAGGACGGTTGAGCAGCTTATAGAAAAAATAGGACAGATTAGAATTAGAAAATACGGGGCGCCTCTTTTCAGAAACAAAATAACTTGAATTCATTTCTATAATTTTTGATCAGATGTTTAGGTTATTTCCTGTTTCTTCATCAAAGAAATTCAAACTATCCGAATCAAAATTGATCCATAAAGGCTCGTCAATCTCCATCCTAATGAAGCCTGGCTGCAGGAGAGTAATTTCATGGGTTCCAGATTGGACTTGCAAGATCGTATTTGCTCCAGTGGGTTGAATTGATTTCAGTCTAACCTTTAACCAGTCTTTATTCTCTTTATAAGAGACAGTGATACTCTCTGGACGAACGGATGCAATCACATTCCCTGAGTTCGATGGCAGTTCCTTATTGAGAGGGAGAAAGATTTCATTACAATCCATTTTTAAATGACCTTCTTTGTTTATGATCTTACCTTTGAAGAAGTTTATACGAGGATCTCCGATAAATTCAGCGACAAATAAATTTTGTGGATTGTGATAAATATCATAAGGAGTCCCACATTGCATAACCAAGCCTTCGTTCATCACAACAACAATATCTGAAAGAGTGAGAGCTTCGGCTTGATCGTGAGTGACATAGACCGTTGTAGCTTCCAACTCGCGATGAAGGCGTTTCAATTCTGCACGCATTTCAGTCCGTAATTTGGCATCTAAGTTTGAGAGAGGTTCATCCATCAAAAGAATTTTTGACTGAAGAGCAATCAGGCGTGATACAGCCACTCTCTGCTGCTGGCCGCCTGAAAGTTCTGAGGGGTAACGTTTGCGGTATGGCTCCATCTGCACCATTTCCAAAGATTTTTTGAGGCGGGATTCAATCTCTGCACGGCTTATTTTTTTTTCCTTGAGTGCAAGCGTGATGTTCTGCTCAACGGTCATGTGGGGCCACAATGCATAGCTTTGAAAGACGAACCCTACGTTTCTATTTTCAGGAGGAATGATAACACCTTGTCTGCGCGAAAAAACGACCCTTTCTCCGAATCGGATTTCTCCATCGTCGGGTTCTTCCAGTCCCGCAATAGCACGAAGTGTCGTCGTTTTGCCGCAACCCGACGGTCCAAGTATTGTTAGAAAATCACCAGATTTTACAGTCAGATCAAGATTTTGTACGGCAATTTCTTTACCATAGGATTTCTTGATGCCACTGAGTTGAATTTGTTCCATGGGTTGCTTATTCAAATCACTTGCTTGAATATTGTAACCAGAAATCCCGAATTTTAGCTCCTTGTTTCCACATGAAGTCAGCATCAACATGCCATTCCTTCATATCATCCCAAATCTCACCTCCCTCAGGTGAAGGCACATCATTGCGCGGACTGCGGGTTCCTGGATCAAAATAAGGGGCCAGACCTAAAAGCAAATCCAAACTTTTACCTTTAGTATAGGGTTTGCTAATTTTTGAGCTCTTGTTCAGCTCAGTACTTCCTAGGACAAAAGCAGTAAACACTTTAGCTGCATTTGGATGAGGTGCCTGCCGTGCAATAGCTGTGAATGTCGGATAGAGTAGTTTTGAAACGGGATCAAGTTCTTGCACTATCGCGTTCACATACCCCTTGGAATCGTTACGGGCTATATAAGTCATATTGGTGAAACCAATCAGAGGTTTCTTTTGACCTTTTTTTCCTGTTGCACCTGCTAATTTGGATCCTGATTTAAAAATGACCAAATCATTCTTTAACATTCGTGCCCAGAATTCATATCCAGCATCTGGAATTCCTTCAGAAAGTTTAATATTCTCACCTTTGTAACGTTTATAGGCGGCTGCCATTTCATTGGGATATTGGATCAGAGTCATTACAGCCATGAGAGTCGAACCAGATGACAAAGGATTTTTCATGCCAATTCGACCTTTGAATTTAGGTTCCGTAAATTCCCAAATATTGGTAACAGGAGGATTTTTAGGATATTCTTCCATATTATAAAAGAATACCACGGCTTCGTTGACTCTTATTAAAAGAGGCTCACGGAGTGCTTTGGGTATACGGCTTTTGAAATGATGTGGGACATAATTTACTAGAAGATTTTTGTTTAGCATTTCGTGAATGACTTCCCCAGAATTACCAGTCGTTACGACGTCTGCGTTAAAAATTCCAGCTTGCTGTTCTTTTTTTGTTTTTACAACTGATTTAGTTGACCCCAAATCGTGAACTGTTAATTTAATTCCAGGATAAAATTTAGCAAATGGTTTTACTAATTTTTGTATTCGTCCTGATGAGGTATAAACGACTACTTCTCCTTCTTCTATGGCCTTTTTAACAACCTCATCCCAATTTTCTTTACCAGTATCATAAGGACCGAGTTTGGCTAATTTTAACCATGATTCCATCTTAGGAGGAGGTTTCTGAATTGCACTTGCTGTACTAAAATTGAGGATGATAATGATGAAAAAACCTGCAAGTAATTTTACAGATAAACCCATATGTTTCTTTGTCATGATGTTCTCCATTATTATTTGTGAAGTGTGAATGAACTTAACACCAGCATTATGCCAAGGCTAAGGAAACAATAAAAAAACAGTATATTCAACACAATTCAATGATTTTCATAAGGTTATTAACATATTAATTTTGCACCAAAAAACCCAAAGCTATATAATTAAATACAAACTTTAGACTTGGGGCGGTATGAGATAAGACTCATGATATGAGTCTTTGAAGATCTAAATCTTTAAACGAAATCATTGAATTATTTTCGTCAATGTACTGTAACCAACCATACAAAAAAACTATACAGTAAAATCTAAAAAGTTCAAGAGCTTACTGTCACTCCTCTTAACGCGGAAATCCCGAGTGTTGTTTCAAAGCTATTTTGCTAACAGTCCACAAAACGTGAAGAGTACAGAAGCATGTTCCGAAAATTCCTAATTCTGTGATGTGACTTGCGCTTGGAACTTAGTTTGGTACAATTTCCGGAAGTAGAAATAATTACTCCTAAAGTTGCTGAAAGTAGCATGATAAAAATCAGCGACTGAAGGAAATTACTATGAATAATTCATTTTAATGCAGCCAGAAAATTTTTTGATCAAAACAGAGGATTATGGTTCCAATTATAGATTTCAGAAGTTCAACAGTTGAAAAGCAGATGCATGCAGCATATACCACCTGCGGATTTGCAGTCTTTACAAATGTTTTTGATTCCTGGCTTAGTGAGTTTTTGGATTGGCAGCAGTTAGTGGAAGAATTCTTCAACCTGTCTGATGTCAAAAAAACAAAGTATTCATACAGTGGTGTTGCCGACAATCTTGGTTATAGCGGCATAACAGAAGAACGTTTGACTCCAAACAAACCGGGTGATTTGAAAGAAGCATTTAATTGGAAATCACCGGACAAAATGAAGGACCAATATTGGCCTGAAGAAATTCCAGAATTTAAACCTTTGGCTCAAAAAATTCTTAGAATTGCGCAGCTTCTTTCACTCGAATTCCTTTACAGGTTTGAAAGTATTTTGAAATTGCCTAAAGGGAGGTTTGTTGAACAGCACTTGGATGGAGCTTCCACGATGAGGATAATAAAATATCCCCCTCATAAAGGTGAAATAAAGCAAGATCAGTTGAGAGGTAATGAACATACTGATTTTGGTTCAATCACTTTGCTCTGGAGGTTTGATGATGTTTCAGGACTTCAGGTTTTTGACAGAGAAAAGGATGGCTGGTTTGATGTTCCAATAGTTAAAAATTCCATTGTTCTGAATGTGGGTGATATGCTGCAAAGGTGGTCAAATGACACTTTTAAGTCTACGCCCCACAGGGTGGTTAATGCAGAAATGAATAAAGCAAGATATTCAATGCCATATTTTGTTGATCCCGGCCGGGATGTTTTAATAAGTAATCTGACAGATCAACCAGACAAATATCCTCCGATCAGTGCCGAAGAATACCTCAAATGGAGGCTTGCTCAGTCATCTGCCGACCAGAGTTATGTTCTAAACAAAGAGGTCGAGGCCGAAGGAGTTCAATATCTTCCAAACTATTAATCTTAATTCCATTACCACCTTCAATTACGTTCCGGCAGAATTCTGTTTTCAACCACATCGGTTTCATATACCTCCATTGAGTGAGAATGATAAGTCAGGTTAAAGATAGTGTTTTTTAACTGCCTCACCTCGATTCCCACATGCGAGGGAATGACAAGGTTTTAACGGATTGTCTTAGACATGCTTAGCGGGAATGGCAGTGGGACATATAGCATAAAATGTAAAAAGCGATTTACATAAGCTAACCCAATGCTGGTAAAAATGCTGGTAAATAATTTTATACTATTCTGGCAATTGAAACAAACACACATATCTGACATTTCTACATTATGATACGGATTAAGACTTGAAAAAAGTGGTTTCTGCTTGAAGCACTCTCTTTATTATTGAACTCTAAAATGCTATTCTTATCCAAGACAGCAGATACTTTTTAAGTCGGTGGATTGATATTTGACGATATTAGTAAACCGGATTTTCCTCTTTGTATACAACTCCTCAAACACCGGAGTAGATAATAACTCCATCTAAAAACATGAACAAATCATTACCTGAACTGGAGCGCCCTGAGTTTTCAGAGCAAGAGGCTGGTCTCCTGCTGGAAGAAAACTACGGACTTTGTTGTACACTTGAAGAACTGCCCGGAGAAAGAGATCGAAATTATTTATCTCAAGAGCATAATGGTGAATCTTATGTTTTAAAGATTTCAAATTCCTGCGAAACGCTCGAATTTCTGAAAGTACAGAATAATGCGCTTGAAAGTGCTGCAATGCTGCTTGAAAAGGGAAGGATTCCCAGCGTTTATCCTAATAAAAATGGAGAGTCCCTTTCACGTGTCCGGTCTGAAGACGGCAGTCTGCACTGGATGCGTCTGGTACACTATGTTGAAGGGCTTCCGATGGCGGAGTATCGTCCTCATACCAGAGAGTTTTTGCAGGAACTTGGAGTAATGTGCGGAACCGTAACAAAGGCACTCCACAAAATACCAGCACCGTCTTCTTCCCACACGCTGCTGTGGGAGATGCATAATGTGCAGGAAACTCTGGAAGAATATATGCCATGGATCAAGGACGAAAAACTGCTTAGCTTGGTCAAAACGTCGCTCGATTTATACAGCCAAACAATGGAACCTCTGGAGTCAAAATTAAGGTGCGGCTGGATTCATAATGACTTCAACGATTACAATGTTCTGGTTGTACCAAAAATCAGCGGAAATCCGGATTTAGGATTGATCGATTTTGGCGACATGACACATTCCTACCTCGTAGCTGAAGCTGCAGTGGCCTGCGCTTACGCGATGCTGGACAAGCCGGATCCTCTTGAGGCAGCGGTATTGTTGATACGCGGATTTGATCAGCACTTCCCTCTTGAAGAAAAAGAGCTTGAAATACTGTTTCCGATGATAATGATGCGTCTTTGTCTGACTCTGACTCTGGGCACATTTCAACAGCAGAATGATCCTGAAAACGAATATCTAGGTATCAGTCAGAAACCAGCCCGCGAATTACTGGAACGCTTACAGGAAGTAAATCCGCGTTATGCGCATTATCTTTTCAGGGACGCTTGTAATATGGAAGCATTTCCTGGTTCGTCTGAATTCTTGAACTGGTATAAAAAGGCGGAGGGTTCGTTTCATTCCCTGCTGGGAGAGCCTCTAAATCCTGAAAATACGGTGGTGCTTGATCTTAGCATAGGCAGTTCTCTTTCAGCAAAAATGGAGGGCGTGTCTTTGGAAAAACAAGTGGAAATTATGGACTCATATTTACGCGAAAATAATGCGGAGATTGGAGTTGGAAAATATGCTGAGGCCCGTTCATTCTATTCTGCAAAAGAATTTTTGAATAACTCAATTGATGGTGAAGAAAAGAGAACAATACACCTTGGAATTGACGTCTTTGCACCTTCCGGAACTTCCATTTATACGCCTATCGATGGAGTAGTACATAAGCTTCAGGATAATCAGACCGAGCTTGATTATGGACCAACGGTGATCCTCAGACATAAAATTACGGACGGTCCCGAGTTTTACACTCTTTATGGTCATCTGGGTCGTGAATGTCTGAAGCAACTGGAAATTGGACAAGTGATCAAAGGAGGAATGCAACTGACTAAAATAGGCAACTCAAACGAAAATGGAGGCTGGCTTCCACACGTTCATTTTCAGCTGATCCTCGATCTGTTTGATTATGAAGGTAATTATCCCGGAGTCGCACTCCCTTCAGGGGAAAAATTCTGGAACAGTATTTGCCCTGATCCCGGTTTGATGTTGTCACTTGACAGCGAAAGCACGGCGAAGGAAATTGATACCGGACAACTGCTAAAGCGGCGTAAAAATGTTTTTGGCCCATCTTTGAGCCTCTCTTATCAGGATCCGCTAATTATTGTTAGAGGTCAGGCTCAGTCGCTGATTGACTCCAAAGGACAATTTTATCTGGACTGCGTTAACAATGTGGCGCACGTGGGGCACTCTCATCCTGACATTGCAATGGCGCAGAGCAATCAGGCTTATGTTTTGAACACGAATACTCGTTATCTGAATCCGCTCAATATTGAGTATACGGAACGTCTTTGTGCGTTGTTTCCGGATCCGCTTGACACCTGTTTTCTGGTTTGTTCCGGAAGTGAGGCCAACGAACTGGCCATGCGGATTGCCGGTACAGTCAGCGGACAAAAAGACATGATAGTGTTAGAGGAAGCATATCATGGTAATACAAGGGCGAATATTGATATTAGCCCCTACAAACATAACGGGCCCGGAGGAAAAGGCGCTCCGGAATGGGTGCACGAAATTCCAATGCCTTATCTGTATCGCGGTCTCCACAGGGATCCTGAAACGGCCGGAAATCTTTATGCAGATGAGGTCGAAAAAATTTGTGAGATACTTTCTGCAAAGGAAAGAAAGCCTTCAGCGTTTATCTGTGAATCCATGTTGGGCTGCGGGGGGCAAGTTCCTCTTCCCGAGGGTTTTCTTCAGCAGTCTTACCAACATGTAAGGCGGCACGGCGGACTGTGCATTGCAGATGAAGTGCAGGTAGGTTTTGGACGTGCAGGAAAGCATTTCTGGTCTTTTGAACTGCAGGGTGTCATACCGGACATTGTCACTCTTGGCAAGCCGATAGGCAACGGACACCCGTTGGGTGCGGTTATTACAACAAGGAAGATTGCTGAAGCATTCGCAAACGGGATGGAATATTTCAATACATTCGGTGGAAATCAAGTTTCCTGCTCTGTGGGTATGGCAGTTCTGGATATAATGGAAAAGGAAGGTCTCAGACAAAATGCGCTCGAAACAGGCAACAGGCTGAAAGAAAAACTTGTACGACTGAAAGAATTTTTTCCACTGATTGGAGATGTACGCGGGGAAGGATTTTTTCTGGGAGTTGAATTGGTTCTTGATCCTGAAACCAGAGAACCAGCACCACTTCAGGCTGACTATGTTGTCGAAAGAATGAAATCAAGGAAGATTCTGCTCAGTTCTGAAGGCCCGGGACACAACGTGCTGAAATTTAAACCACCCATGGTTTTCAACATGCGTGATGCGCAACATCTGCTTACAGAACTGGAACAGGTACTGAGCGAAAGCCCGTTGCAGTAAAGTCTTAAATATTAGCAGTTTGCGAGAACTTTGATAGTCTAGAAAACAAACATAGACAACGGCCGATGTTTCCTTTCCAAAATACTGCTGAATTTGTTTCGGATGTCCGTAATTAAAAAATTTTTAATTTGAATGCTTCTTTAATGTCCTGTTCTGAGAAGGTGTTCTTCTCGCGCCGGAAGAATGTTATGAATCAATAATTTCCCGAATATTGAGATTCACAGAAGTTGTAAACGGCATCTTAACTACTTCAGCATCTACGGGCTCGCCTGCTTTTTCTGCGTATTTGTCGGGCAAATGTACCTTAAACTTTTGTCCATAGTTTCCGATTGGAAAACCATGCCTGTTCAATGTACCGTCAAACGGCACATAAGCCATGGCAATATTCGTTTTTTCGTCCGGATGGAACCAGGGAGAAGTGACAAATCCACAAGGTTCCGTAGAATCATCAGCAGAAATCAACCAGAAATCATTTGCGAAATCTTCAATCGGCCTCCCGCCCATCTGCAAACCTACCAGTTGAAGCTTGTATGGTTTTTTGCCTGACTTGAGCTCAGAGCGCATTTGCTCTAAAACATCTTTGCCGATGTAATTTCCGGCTTTGTTCCACTCTCCCTTCCCGGAGAGCGAAACCTGATAACCTAGATTACACTGAAACGGGTTATGCTGGTTGTCCATATCCTGGCCCCAGGAAAGTATGCCGGCCTGAATTCTTCGACAGTGCGGAGGCGCAGTCACCATCAACTGATATTTCCTGCCTGCTTCCAGAACTGCATACCACAAATCATCTGCATGTAGGGTGGCATCGCGCAGATAGATTTCAAATCCGGCTTCTCCGGAAAATCCGGTCTGGGAAATAACACAATCGTGGCCTCCAATTTTTGCTTCCAGCATTCCGTAAAATGGTAAATTCTTGACGTCTGCTTGGTTTCCAACCAGATCCTCCATCAGGCCAAGTGATTTTGGACCCTGAATTTGCAGAGGACAGACATCAATTTCATCTATTACTACATCAAACCTGTTGTCGTGATTAACGCCCTGAAGGTAAATGCCGATATCTGAATCGGCCAATGAAAACCAGAATTCATCTTTTGAAAGCCTTAGCAAAATAGGATCGTTCAATACACCGCCCATGTTGTTGCAGAGAATTACATATTTGGCACGCATTGGAGGAATTTGTGTTGCATCTCGTGTAATCACGTAATCTACAAATGCTTCCGCATCCGGGCCTTTCACCATGATTTGCCTTTCAACGGCAACATCCCACATAGTTACATGATTTTTGAGGGCTTGGTACTCAACCTTTGTCCCGCCATCTTCCGGCCGAACATAACCAAATGGGTGATAAATTCGATTGTAAATGGTCGCTCGCCAGCAGCCGGCTTCAACTGATAAATGCCAGAAAGGTGATTTTCTAACCCGTGTAAATATTAACATTTCCACCGGTGTTTCACCACTTTGACGAAGATTGTAAGGTACTAGGCGATCGGACTGGTCAACTGATGTAAAATGCTTACTCATTGTGCAATCTCATTTTAGTATGAATTAAACACTGTGATTCTAATTATCTCTGAAATGCAAACGTCAAAAATTATCGGCCAAAAAACTTAGCGAGATACTCTTGAACATGGACGGGAATAATCACACGAATTATTTATCATGTCAAACAAAATGTATCTAAATAATGATTTCTTGATTGGAACTTGCCAAAACCATATCTTGTATAACAATCTTCCACAAACATGGGGGGCTTCAAATAGTTTAAGTAATCAAAACTTAAACTGGTAAAGAAACTGGTATAATATTTGCTTTAATAATATTATTTAATTTACCAGCATAACTAAAATATGAAACAGAATAAACTGACAGAGTCAGCGGTTAAAAAAACGAATCCAACAGCCAAGCAATACAAGTTGTCAGATGGCGGGGGCTTGTATCTGTTAGTCCATTCAAACGGTTCAAAATACTGGAGATTCGATTTTAGATTCGACGGTAAACAGAAATCGTCTTCTTTAGGAGTCTGGCCTGAGGTTTCACTGGCAACAGCCAGAAGGAAAAGGGATCAGGCAAAAAGTAAAATTAAAGAAGGTGTAAATCCCATTCAGGAAAAAAAGGAGAAAAAATCTATACAGTTCCAGCAGGTTCAAGAAAAAGCAAAAGCGGAACATTTAGAACTACCAAGACCTCAGCATATTTCTCAGCAAGAGGAAATTCAACAAGCTCCACAATTACTAGAAAATAATACTAAATCGGCTGTTAATTTGCTCAAGTCACATGTTTATCCTGAGCTTGGAGGAAAAGCTGTTTCTGAGCTTGGCAAAGAGGATGTGACGGAAATTCTGAAAAACTTATACTGTAGCCGAAAAGAAGTATTTCAACTTATTTGGGATATTTATCCTGATTATCCTCTTGTACAGCTTAGTGTTATGTTTATATTGCTATTAGGGCTAATGGGTTTCTTTTCGGCTTTACTCACTACCAGTTTGTATATTGTTTTTACAGTTTGTATTACGATTGGAATTAACGTTTGGCATGAGAAAAGTGCTGATTAATCTTAAGACTGGAGTGTCCGCTCAATAAAACAGGAAAGACGCAGCGGTATTGAAGTGGGTTTAGTTTGTTATCCTGAATGCAGAATGTTCGCGAATTGAAGAGTAGTCTGCGAATTGTGCTCAACAGAAATCGGTCAGGTAAGAACCTTCTTCGAAACGGCTGAAATACTCCTCGACCAGCGGATGCTGAATGGGCCGGGGAGATAGTTCTTCTTCTAGGTTTTGTTCTGCCACGTAAGTCATGGCGTTGGACTTGTCAACCAGTACGTGATACCACGGTTTGTTCCTCGGAGGTTTGCTCCTTGCCATTTCACGATACCATTCTTCTGATCCCTGAAAATCTGCGTCAACATCGATTATCACTCCCCGATAATCAAAACGTAGATGATGGATTATTTGTCCAATATTGAATTTGCAGACTGTGTCCATTGGATCTGTCTAAAAATAAAATCTTCAAAAAAGTGAATTTCGCTTATAATTGCTGTTATAGTAAAATAATTAATGCCTGCCTAAGCTCAACACTAGCTCAAGTCAATCACGAACTCTTAAAATCGTCTTCTTAAAATAGTTGTTGAATTGTGGCGACACGATACTTAATTCTAAAAAACAATAAAATTCATGTACCTATTATTTTTCAAACGCTTGTCTGAATCAACTGCTCCAGAGCTTCATAATTCTGTGCCCCCACAAGCCCTTGGTTTCCGGAAACAAAGGTTGGCACTCCCGTAACACCAAGTTCATGAGCGCGACTCCAGTCGGCGTCAACCGCATTCCGGAAAAGACGTTCGCTGATCACTCCCTCAGCCACTACACGGGACAATCCTGCCGCTTCAGCCACGTCCAGCAGGACTTCCGGTTCGGCGAGGTTTTGCCCCTCAACAAAATATGCCTCAAAGAGTTTCAGATTCAGTGCTTCACCTTCCGGAAAAGTTTCGCCCCACTTCGAGAGTTCCTGCGCGAGTCGGCTGTTGTATGTGTGACTACGGTTTCCGTAAGGCAAGTTTTCCTCTGCCATCAAACCTGACATGCGCTGCTTCATGGCCTCAATTTCGTAACCACGCCCCCGGAACAGTTCCTCCAGCGAAAGCCCGGAATCCGGGGTCTCCGGATGCAGCGGAAAGTGTGTCCAGCGCACGGTTATTCCGTATTTCTTTTTCAATCGTTCGACACGCCCGGTGACGAGGTAGCACCATGGTCAGACGAAATCGCTGAAGATTTCTAGAACTTGAGTTGTTTCCATAATTATTTTTACGATTTAAGGGTACACAATACTTTATGCTGAAAAAGTAGACACATCATTTCTCCCATATCATGTCATCCCGGACTTGATCCGGGATCCAGACTACGTTCTGTTTGCAAACTTGTTTTGCGGCAACACCCCTGGATTCCCGCTGCCGCGGGAATGACAAAATAGACTCTCCTTTAGTTCGCCGCTTCTACGGGAAAGAAAAAAAGATACTCCCCTAGATTGCCGTTTTCAAGGGAATGACAATAAAAACGACGTCAATCATTTTCGAAGAATCCGCTACCTTCGCTCAATAATTAAACCAACCGTTTAGATCATAAGAAATTCCGGAACCGGAAAAGCCCTCCACAGCCAAAACAAATCCTGTCAGAATGATGCCCAACGCCGAACTGATAACGCTCTGGGTGGCGGCGTAGCCCATCACTTTTGTGGGTTTGTGGATCAACTCATGAAAATTGATGGACTCGTCCACCTGTTGTAACAAGACTTTGGCTTGGCTGAATTGTTTGAATTCCAGGGTTTTGTCCGCATTCTCTGCATCCATTAGTTCTTTTTCCAGAAAAAACAACTCCTTTTGCACCTGATCACGTTGGTCCGAACTAAGAGTTTGCAGTTTGGTCGCCTTGGAAATGGCAAAGACGCAAACGGCAGAAATGGAAAACACAATGATTATGAGTAGCCAGATGGTAGAGACATGATGCCGTGTCTGCGTCCAGGCAATTACATTCAGAAACAACACACATAGAATCGCGTAACTAAGCAGAATGGAAGTGTATGCCTGAATGCGCAGATAAAAGATTTCACCAAACGAGCGTAGTGTTTTGCGGCAGATCATCCAGGCAAAGACATTCCCCGGCTTCTTTATGTCAATGTAAACATACGGATCATTTGGTTCGCCCGTGCTGGACTCCTGCATCGTGCTTTTTGTGCTTTCTTTGTCCTTCTCCTTTTCCTCCGGATTCGGTTTATGAAATAATAACTCGCTCAAGCGAACACCCGGATACTGAATCAACCGGCCTAGTATTTTGAGGGTAGTCGCCCGTCTGTTGAAATCATGGGCGCATATCATTCCAAAGTTCAGATTGCCTAGACTTCCGAACAAAAAACCTAACAGGCAACCGATAAAGATGAAAACTTCCAGTGATGCATCGCCGAAAGTATTCAATCCGTAACTTAATCGTATCAAAAATGTGCATAACATTATCGCTAAGGCTAGTATAAGGAAGCTTAAACTGTAAATCGGAGGGAATTTTAGATTGTAAACCGAACTCAGAATTTGATGCAAAATGAAGCCGGTAGTGACTTCATCCTTTTCATTACAGCCCGTTTCCGCCGTAAAAAGCTCATCGGTCGAATGCTTCCGGAGGCGTGAGCTTGTTTCCCTATCCATTTTGAAAGAGATCCCCTGCAGTGCGACATCGTTTTCGTCCATGGCGCAAATCAGTTCATCCTCGATCAGTCCAGGGAAGTTTGCGGGGTTGGTCCAACCACCACCCACTAGGCGGCGGTTGGTTTGAGCCTCAGACCAGTTGGGAGCAGGGCATTGCAGTTGCGCATAATCTTCTGGACGATAATATCCGTATTTGGCGGATACAATCAGAGCCCGCAATGAAAAAAATAGATAGGCAAGACTAATTTGAAACAGATCAACGTTTAGCACAACAGCCTCAGGTGCAAAAAACCTCAGCAACAATGCAAGGGTGATCATCCAGTAAATGGGATAGAAGAAGACCCAGAAAAAAATATGATTGCCGCGTGAATTGTGTTTGCGTGAACACACAAACAGGCAGCGGTGATTCATCACATGCCATGCTCTGGAAAGCGAACGCTCAACCAGTAGCACAGCGAGGGGTGCAATCAGCACCGGAGGCAGGTTTTCATAAAGCATGGTGACCCAGAACTGCCTCCATGAAAATTCAACTGGATTGTGCAGAGTGTGCAGTTTGTCTTCCGGAAGCGCACTCCGCAGTTTGGCTGCATGAAGGCTGTTCGGAAATTGAGACAGGAGCTTCTCGTCCTCTTCCTTGGAAGGATGCCGTTTATGGAGCTTAGATTCATTTTTATGATGCTTCACTTCCGGAAAAGAAGTTTTTGATACTGCTTGATCCATGCTGCCTCCTTATTAGCTGGTTTCAAATGGGATAAAATCTATGCTTTTCTTTGTCTTGCCCTCGCACTAAATTGCTTTGCACGAAAATGAATCTCAACGGATTATATTTACGATTTTTTGTCAATACTTCTATGTTTAATTTTGACTCACTAAACCCCTTACATTTGTCATCACGGACCTGACCCGGGATCCAGCACATCGTTCTGGATGGGAGCAGGAATTCGCAGTAATACTACTGGATTCCCGTTTTCATGGGAATGACAGCAATGGGCACATCGTTCCTGTTTGTTCCGTCCCTGGATTCCCGCTTGCGCGGGAATGACAACTTGTGTTGTAGTTTGTCTGGTTCATATTTTCAACAATAACGCTCAACTCCCACAATCTGCTCATCTGAGTAACGGTCGCCATGCGCGAAACCAACCGGAAGAATTCGTTCAATTTCCGCTCGGTCTTCATCGCTGAAATTAATTTCAGCAGCTCCTACCCACTCTTGTAGGTGCTCAGCACTTCGTGTTCCTGGAATCGGGATAAGATGCTCTCCCTGCTCCAGAACCCAAGCCATTGCGGCGCCTGTTGTGCTCCAGCCGCGGGAACGTGCAAAGTCCCTGAAACCAGAGATCAATTTGCAGTTGGCCGAAAAATTTGGTTCCATAAAACGCGGCATGTTCTTGCGGAAATCAGCTTCCGCAAAATCCTCCAGAACCGGAACAGTATCCGTTATCATACCACGCGCCAGCGGAGAAAAAGGCACAAAAGTCACACCGAGTTCGCGACAGGTCTGCAGCATTCCAAGATCAGGATAACGTGTCCAGAGCGAATATTCATTCTGCACGGCCGTAACTGGATGAACGGCATGAGCTCTGCGTAGTGAAGAAGGTGCTATTTCTGAAAATCCGAAACCACCGATTTTACCTTCGCTTTTGAATTTAGCCAGAGTTTCCGTCACGTCTTCAATCTCAATCGACCAGTCCCTGCGGTGGATGTAATAAAGCTCCACTTGCTCAACCCGGAGTCGTTTCAGCGAACCTTCGAGTGCTTTGCGTAGTGCTGCTTCAGAATTATCAGTCTCGCCACGCTTACCTCCAACAACGATTCCACCTTTGGTCGCAATACTGAAATGGTGCCTCCGGATTTGTTGGTATTCGCCGATCAACTCTTCGGACAAGCCCTTGCCATACATTTCAGCTGTATCAAGAAAAGTTATGCCATGCTCCTGTGCGGAGTCAAGACATTCAAAGCTTTCTGCTTTATTGGTCGAACCGAAAAATCCTGCAAAGCTCATACTGCCCAGGCCAATCGCTGAAACCTCAGGACCGTCGAGGCCGAGTTTTCGTGTTTTCATACATTTGTTCTTATAATTTGTCGGATTAAAGCAGTTGATGATTATTTCTGAAAATTTTCTTTCCACTCTCCGTATGTCATACCATAGACAATTTCTTTGGCAGAATCAACAGTGACTTCCTCTCCGCGCTCCACAGCCTCTGCTGAATACCATTTGGCCAGACAATTGCGGCAAAAACCCGAAAGTTTCATCAGCTCAAGGTTCTGCACATCCTTGCGTGAATCAAGATGACTCAGCAGTTTGCGGAAAACGGCGGCTTCAATTTCGGTACGTGTCTCTGTTTTCATTTATTTCCTTTTATTTTGTAGTGAGTTTTTTATTTAGCAATTACGAAAGCTCTCAGCTCAGTCCCGCGGCCGCTTCTCCGCTTTTATTTGACTGACATCGCAGGCTTCACTGATAGTATCCAACTGGCTGTCGTATTCAACAAGACAGAAAAGAAACACTGCACCTTTCCGCAGTTGATATTTGACAACCAGAACTTCTCGTTTCAGATTTTGATAAGGTTTCAGTCCGGGACGAGATTCGACTTCGCTCTGCTTTTCAAGAACTTTCCAACCCTGCCGCTTAAGTTCAAGCAATTTGGATGCTTTCGGAGATTTACTATCCTCGTTAGCATAGCTGAATTTCTGCTCAGTCCAGTTGAAGATCAACAAACAGAAGATTGCTGCTATAGAAAGTTTTTTCATATTTTCTTGGCAGGACGGAGTACTTGCAAAAAATTAGAGATGATTTTTTCCTATGCTAATTATTAACCGCGTGTCTGTCATATCCACTTTGTAGTTCGCTACGCAGAAATTCACCGTAAACAACAGAATCAAACTGCTTTGGTCGGTCAGGGGTAATACAGCAAGGCAGTGGCGACACTTTTACGTTAACATTTGGCTCGAAGAAAAAAGGGCAAGAATAACGTTCTTGCCCACTACAGTTTATCACGCGATGCGGCGTAGAAATTAATAATCCGTTGCTCCAGCGATGCAGCATGTCGCCGATATTCA
>ERZ1047985.554-NODE-554-length-28691-cov-28.331820_pt1 | contig 28691 bp, 19 predicted proteins | sample MGYA00383097_ERZ1047985 | MGnify/ENA primary metagenome ERZ1047985 (study PRJEB29581, sample SAMEA5548367) | metagenome | biome: marine; feature: coastal; material: water | depth 50 m | study: Short-term variability in the microbial, nano- and picoplankton...
TGAATGTGATGGGGTCCGGGTATACGAACAACCGTCAAGTCAGGGTGATGTTGTTCCGAGACGTTGATCTCACCTTGATACCAGCTATCTCCTTGTTCTGCGACAACCAGAAAAGCAGGAGATGTACACTGTTTGAGCATAATGTTGAGTTGATTTCGCGTGTAGCGATTTGAGGAAGGATAACGGATGCGTGGATCAGTGCGCCACGAGACGCCACCGTCAACTACCTGATGTCCTCTGGCTATCAGAATTTTCGCAGCATCAAGTGTTTGATCAGTCGCCTCGGTCACCCTAAGTGCCATTGCCTCAGTGTTTTCGAATACCTTGGCTGGACGCGTGTGACCGGTCAACATCTTTTCCATTGCCTGTCGGTTTCCGGCGACGCGATCCTCATCTGAATACGTCCCCTCCGCGGCGAACCCGTCAATCATAAACGCCCGATTAACGCGCTCTGGGAACGTAGCCGCGATGACGCTGGAGATTTGTCCACCCATGGAGTGCCCGATCAAGTTGAATTTTTCCAAGTTCAATCGCTCCACAACTGACATGATATCTAGCATGTAGTCGCTGTGGTGATACTGTACGCCGGGAGCACGGTGATCAGATTTGCCGTGGCCCGCGAGGTCCAGCGCAATGATATTCAGCTCAGTCAACCGCGGTGCAAGACGCTCGAAAGTGTTTGCATTGTCCAGCCAACCGTGGAGCGCCAAGGTGGGGTAACCATCGGGGTTTCCCCACAGTTTTGCGGCTAATTTACGGCCGAATATTTCAAATTCAGCTTCCTCTCCATGTCTTTTGGATGGGCGTTCGCTTGGGCCGTCTAAATCAGTCATAGGGGTTCACTTTTCGAAAACGCAGGAGTATAGCGCCAATCTCGTCAAAATGGTGACGATACAGGGTGCCAAGCGCCCGAAATCAGCGTTGAAATCCTTAACGATTCACCAGTTTGATAGGCCTTATGCCGTGCTCCTATGAAATGCATGAGAGACGTAGCTTTGGGAAAGTTTGGATAAATAAAGATACAATTTAGTCGCGTGGTACAAATTTCCAGCGGCGACGAAATTAGGAGCAACGTATTGGAACCCAAAGCTGAAGCGCTTCCAAACTATATTGACAGACCCTCTGCTTGGGTGGGTAGCGAGTTGGCTATCCAGCCTGATCAATGGCTCTATACGTTGGCGGATGAAGATGTAGCGGACCTCGAACAGGCGGCGAGCCATTATCTGGATTCAGGTCGAGACATCGGTGAAATGACGAAATCCGATTTCCCCCTTGATCACTTCGGTCATCATCTTGCCAAACTTAGAGAAAAACTGCTTCAGGGGATCGGTGTTGAGGTAATACGCGGGCTGCCCACCGATGGTTACTCCCAGAAGACAGCGGCGGCTATTTTTTGCGGGATTGGTGCCCACTTAGGCAGCGCAAGGTCGCAAAATGCCGGAGGGCACATCCTAGGTCATGTGCGTGACATTGGTGCCGATGTCTCTGACCCGAATGCGCGGATTTATCAAACCTCGGCACGTCAGACTTTTCACACAGATTCTACCGATGTGGTGGGTTTGTTGTGTCTCAAAAGCGCAATGTCTGGAGGCCAATCACTGTTGGTGAGTGCAGAGACTTTGTTCAACGAAATGCAACGAAAACGCCCCGACCTTGTGCCACAGATGTTTGATATTGTCGCGACTGATCGACGCGGAGAAATACCGCCCGGAGAAAAGGCTTATTTCGAAATACCCGTGCTTAGCTGGTACCAAGAATTGCTAACAGTGCAGTACCAACGCCAGTATATTGACAGTGCTCAGCGCTTCTCTGATGCGCCAAAATTGACCAACGAACAAATTGAGGCGCTGGACTATTTCGATGCGCTTGCTAATGATCCCGAACTACACATGGTCATGCAGCTTCAACCCGGCGATATGCAATTTGTTTATAACCATTCTCAGCTGCATGACCGAGAAGCGTTTGTTGACTGGCCTGAGCCGGAGAACCGAAGGCACCTGCTAAGGCTGTGGCTGTCTCTTGAAGGTGACAGACCGCTACCCATCTGCTTTCAATCAAGATACGGCTCCGTCGAACCCGGCAATCGGGGCGGCATCATCACCGAACAAACGCACCTGCACGCTCCCCTCGACTAGCCCAAACTCCTGAACATGCGCAATGCTCAAAGATCCGGGCATCGACGAAATGCAAGGGTTTCGTCGCCCACTCAACTGGTGGTGGTCTCTGTCGCTGTTATTCAGCGTGATGTCGTGGCTATTTTTGTCCGGTTTTTGATAGAGTAACCTCAACGAAGATAAAAATTCAGATCCGGGGAAAGAAAATGGAAGGGTTGTTCAAAGGTGTGAAAGTAGTTGATGCAGCATCGTTTCTTGCGGGGCCCTGTGCCGCAACGATCATGGCAGACTACGGTGCAGACGTGATCAAGATAGAGCCTCTGTCGGGCGATGGGCACCGGGGAATTTCAGGTGGTCATCCTTCAGAATGGTCCTGGCAGCTGACCAATAGAAATAAGCGAAGTGTTTCTTTGGACATCAACAAGCCTGAGGGATATCAGTTGTTGATTCGATTGATTGAATCGGCTGATGTGCTTGTTGTGAATTTCAGCTCGAGCCAACTGGCTAAGTTCAATCTTGAATGGGACACGCTGAAGGCGATTAATCCTCGCCTTGTCTTTGCCCAGATTACTGCTTTTGGCAACAAAGGGGCAGATGCGAATCGCCGAGCATTTGACCTGACCGGTTGGTTCGCCCGAACGGGCATTTTAAATACGATGCGCAATAAAGGTCAGCCACCAACAACACCCGCAGGCGGCGTGGGAGATCATGCAACAGCAATGACCTTATACGCAGGGATTGTCTCCGCGTTGTATCAACGAGACCGAACTGGGGAAGGTTGTATGGTGACAACGTCACTGGCAGCAACAGGAACCTGGGCGAATGGTCTGCATTTGCAGGGCACTGTCGCAGGTGAAGACGCGGCGGAACGCCGCGATAAAGAAGACTGGTCGAATCCGCTCTCGAATGTCTACGAAACAAAAGATGGCCGCTACATTTTGCTGGCACTGCAAAATATGAAACGAGACTACCCAAAACTCGTGAAGGTGCTGGAGCACGAAGAGTGGTTAGAAGAACCTGAAATGCGCTCTGTCCGGCCGTTGTTCAAAAATCGAATCATGGCTAGGCAGCGAATTGCATCTGCATTTCTAAAATTTGAAACCAAGGAGATGCTCGCCAGGCTGGATGAAACCGGTATCGTGCATGAATTGATTGCGAAAAACACCGAAGTGATCGAAGACCTGCAGCTCATTGCGAACGAGGTAATCATCCCTTACGACTCGGGTAAACCTCATTGTGATAGAACCTTTGCCACGCCATTCAGGCTCTCTACTGTCTCGCAAAGAACGCCGGTAGGTGCCCCCGAAATTGGAGAACATACCGAGCAGGTGCTTGACGAACTTGGACTTGATCAGGACGAGATACGCACGTTAAGAGAAGGTGAGGTCGTCCGAAGTTAAAATATCAGTTCTATCTTGAGTGCTGCGCGTCTTTGGCCTGTGGCTAGGATTTAAGGCCGGAGTGGTGAGATGTGGCGGGGGCTGTGCAGCTCCGGCTTAACGGGATATGGTAGAGTCGTACGAATCTGGCTCATGTGGATAAGCAAATACAAACCGATCCAAAATACACTTCGCAAATCAGGCATGACCAGATAAGAAACAAATTCATCAAAGTCTCAAAAAATTTAGGAATATATTATGGCCAGTCCAGCAGACGTACCGTGGATAGCAGAGCACATCGCGCTCTATCAATCTGACCCCGAAAAGGCGCACATGTGGGACTCGACGCCACTAGGTGGCCCGGGAATATTACCGACGTTGTTACTCACGACCACTGGGCGCAAGTCAGGTGAACCCAGGGCGCTACCACTGATCTATGGTGAGCTCGGGGATAGTCACGTCATTATTGCATCGAAGGGCGGTGCACCGGTCCATCCAAGCTGGTTCGAAAACCTGATGTCGAATCCTGAATGTCATATTCAGGTAGGTGAAAAGAGCGTGAATGTGCGTGCTCGAATCATCCCCGATGGTGAGGAGCGGGAGAAAATTTGGGACCAGATGGTCGAGATATATTCTCCCTATACGGATTACAAGAAAGCAACGGATCGTCAGATTCCGGTAGTCGTGCTTGATCCAGTGTAGCTGAGCCAAGCTCAGTCACTAACGGGCCGATAAGTGCTGGATGAGCCTGCCGCAATAGGTTCTGTTGATTAATAACGGAGACATGAAGATGTTAAGTGCAGCGCAATTTGAGCAATATGAGCGTGACGGATATCTGATTCTGCGCAATCAGTTTAGCGATGCAGAGATGTCAGCGCTTGACGCGGTTGCCGACCGTAACCCGCCGTCGGATGATGGCAAGCTTGTGGGTAACTGGCCAGAGCCAGGACGCTACACTCTGGCAAAAAGTTCATGGTCTGATCCTGGCTTTGTTCACTTTGCCGAGCACCCTCGGGTTGTAGCAGGCGCGAAAGAACTGCTTAAAGACGATGTTCATTTAACCGCTTATGTGATGTACGACAGGACCCCTGGCGGTAAAGGCATTCCTGCTCATCACGACTACAAACGGTGGCGACCTGTGGGGTCCTCGCTGGAATGGCTGTTTACGATTATTCCGATGTGCGACTATGATGAATCTTGCGGTCAACTTTTTGTCGCGCCGGGATCACATCACCTGGACAGACAGGTAAACAGAGGCGAAGGTGTGCTTCATATTAATGAAGCAATACGCCCCCGTGAGGAAGACTTTATAGATCCAGAGCTCAAGCGCGGCGATTTGCTATTCATGAATATGCATTTATGGCATCGTGCTGCGGGCAATAATTCCGAGATTCATCGTCGAGGACTATTTAACAAATATGCGGCGAAGCACTATCCGCCTGCCACGGGCTACTATGTTTTTTCTGACGAAGTCTACAATTTGATGTCTGACGCGGGTAAAGAGCTGATTGCTGTGCATAGTAACAAGCCAGTAGGGACAACCCGACTTTTGCTCCAGCGGACATTTGACGACAAATTACAATTCTTTTTCGTCAAAGACGATAACAAGTTATCGTTGCCCGGCGGCCCCGTCTACTTTGAAGATGCGATACCCGACTGGGATATCGGCAATTACGTTGGCTCACTCCAGACAAATATTCTGAAACAAATCCGTCTGGAAACCCCGTGGGTGAGTTATGTCGGCGATTACGATGAAGGCGAGGTGCTATGCCGGGTGTATGCATACCCGATGAACGCCAATGGTTTCCCCGTTGCCTATCATGAGGGGGAATGGGTTGATCAAGCTGACCTTAGTGAGAGAGTATTCGAGCATACTTACGTTCAGAAAGCCGTGGCGGAATGGCTGGACCCAACGATGGTTCGCGGAAAAGGCCTCTCTCAGGCAAAGAGTCGGATAGATCAATTTGCGTTCTAACAACGAGTAGCCGCGCGGCAAAGTGATACGGCAGCCTAGTTTGGGCTGCCGCATATGACTGGTCCCTTGTCCGCTACGACTGACGACCCGTTTCGCGCGGTTTCGCGCTGCTCAAATCCATCAGCGTTTCTGCTTCAGCCTGCAAATCTTCGAACTCGGTACCAACACCCAAGTTAATCGGTTTGTTCACATACATTTGCGCGCGCGAGTATTTCCCGCCCGAAGCGTTAATCACCGCTGCATTAGGTGCGTTTTCGGAGGTCATAAACAATACTGCCGGACTAACAAGACTGGGCGATGATTCCGGAGGAGGATCGTTAGGGTCGATATCGCGGCCGGGAATAGTTGATATCATTCTAGTGGCGGCGCCAGGTGCCAGCACATTGGTCCGAATATTGTTTCGCGCCCCTTCAAGTGCCAACACATTCATCAAGCCCAGCATACCCATCTTGGCAGCACCATAGTTTGCCTGACCAAAATTACCGTAAATGCCCGAGCCGGAGCTGGTCAACACAATGCGCCCATACTTCTGCTCATTCATGATTGGCCAGGCAGCGTGAGTGACATAGGCTGTGCCGTTAAGGTGAACGTTTAATACAATATCCCACTCGTCTAGAGACATTTTTTTGAAGGAGCGATCTCGAAGAATACCGGCGTTGTTCACAAGGATATCGATGCGGCCAAAGGCATTCATGCAATCATCGATGATACTTTTTGCACCCGCACGATCTGAAACTGAAGCTTTGTTAGCGATAGCTTCACCGCCCATGGCCTTAATTTCCTCGACAACGGCATCAGCCGCATCACCAGCGCCAGTGCCATCTACACTGCCACCGAGGTCATTAACGACAATCTTGGCACCACGCTTGGCGTATTCCAGCGCATGGGAACGACCTAAACCGCCGCCAGCGCCGGTGATGACTGCTACTTTGCCCTGAAACTCGCTATCGTCGTACTTTCCCATTGTTATCTCCATCAATTAAATTGCTGATGAGTTGAGAATAGGGAATTGTGGTGGTTGGAGTAAAGCACTAACTGCGCGCCTCATGACTAAATTTTGCTCTCGCATCTTAAACATCGTCTAACGGAGCTGCCCACACCGGCTTCCGACGGCTTTAGACCAAGGAAGATATGCCACAACTATCGTGTCAGATTTAGAGTTGATTCAGATGAGTAGCGCAAATACGCATTGCGTGGCATAACAGCTGTTGAATCGATATTTGTCTAACTCCAAAGGACATGTAGGCACCTAATCGTTGCCGAATGCACGCAGCGCGAGAGCTTGAAGTGAAAACGTGCAGGATGATCGAGCGCTAAAGCCCTGGTCCGGGCGACATTTTTGAACCGTCATAAAATCGTGACATGCGAAACCGCTCAAGGTTGTGCATAGCGCTGTTGCCCATCACCATATTGGCCATGACTTTACCTGCGCCGGGGCCAATACCAAATCCGTGCCCGCTAAACCCCGTCGCGAGAAACAATCCAGGGTAACCAGAGATCTCATCCATCACAGGTACAACATCAGGGGTGACATCAATCATGCCGGCCCAGGCTTCCTCTATCGGTAATGCTGACAGCTGTGGTAGACGTTTTGTGAGCCCTGTTTTCATCAATGCAATCGCTTTTTGCGAGGGTGCCGGGTTGAGTATGCGAGTTTTTTCAAATGGCGTGATCTCGTCGTCACGCCACTTTCGAACGGGTAGTAATCGCTTGATAAGATCATCATGAAATCGCAATTTCACAAAACTGAGACTCGCCGTGAGTGCGGGCAGAAATTTGAAAAAGTGGCGAAAGCTGTCTGCACCTATAAAATGTTCGTTGGTGATACCTGATGCGACGGTGTAGCCGCCGTCCTGACGCCGCCTTATCGCGACTTCGCCAACACTAGCACAGCCTCGATAAATATCCGGCGCGGGTGCGGTGCGCATGACCGTCGCGCGCACCGTCAGTTGTGGTAAATTTATGCCAAGGTTTGCCATAAAAACAGAGGACCAGGCACCGCCCGCGCAGACCACAGATTGAGTCTTGACGTAGCCATGCTCGGTCACGACGCCAGCAACAGCGCCGCCTTGCATGTCAATTGAGCGAACCGCACATGCCTCTCGGATTAGGCCGCCTTGTTTGCGCAATCCCCTTGCCAGTGCCGGTACGGCTTTGAATGGCTCGGCACGACCGTCACTTGCGGTGAATAACGCACCTTTCCATTGCCCTGGTTTGTCTTTCAACAGCTCATCAACTTCTGCGCTAGATAACATGCGCGTATCGAGCTGGTGCTGTCTTGCTGTATCAAGCCACAGCTCCCGGCTAGCAAGGTCCGCGTCGGTTGCGGCGACGTTCAACACGCCCTCGCGCGCAAAGCCAATATCCTCGCCGAGTTCCTTCGACAGTGACTCCCATGTATTGATACTATCGATCATAATGGGAAGCTCAGCGGCGTCACGGCTCTGTTGTCGCACCCAACCCCAGTTACGACTCGACTGTTCACCCGCGACGCGTCCTTTGTCGCAGACAAGCACAGACACACCGTGTTTTGCCAGAAACCAGGCAGTTGATATGCCGATGACACCAGCGCCAATAATGACGACATCAACTGAATCGGGTAGGGAGTCTTGCCACTCGATGGGTGTGCTATCGCTAAAAATCATACTGTTTCCAGTGTAGGTTATCGCAAAATCTGAGTATATCTGTGTGTCTTGATATTGCGCATTGTATAAAGGCACTGTATCTGTTCAAACATTCAGTTGATCTCGCCATTTGTAGTAAAGCACTGATGGCGCAAGAAACCATGGGTCGCCGGTATAGAAGGGGCGAGTCTGAAAACGCTGGTCAGCAAAGCTCGTCTCAGCATCACCTTGGCCAGAGATGTTTCGACCCATCTTTACGCCGCAGTAGCTTGCGAGCGAAACCCCGGAACCGCAGTAGCCCATTGCATAGTGAATACCATCGTGTTCGCCGATGTGTGGCAGCGTATCAAAAGTATAAGCAACAAAGCCGTGCCAGGAATGTGAGATGCGAGTAGTGGCAAGCTGGGGGAATATCTTACACATGGCTTTATGTAGCGCGGGGGCGCTGACTGTATCGTCTGTTTCTTTTAACGCCACTCTTCCACCGAACAGCATGCGACGCTTGTCGGGCGAAAGGCGGTAATAAAAAACCAGTTTGCGCGAGTCGCTCATGACGCGCGTTTGTGGAGAAAGCTCGTGCGCCACAGCATCACTAAGGGGTTCAGTGGCAATGATATAACTGCCAATGGGAATAACACGTCGTCGCTGCCATGGGGTTGTTTGACTTGTATAGCCGTTGGTTGCGACGGCAACTTTTGCCGCGCGTACTGAGCCGCGCTCTGTGTGCACAACAAAGGCTGAACCATCGCGTTCGATACGTGTTACAGCGGTATGCCCGCACATGAGTGCGCCTGCTGCTGTTGTTTTTTGCTGTAGCGCGTCGTGGTATTTGCCCGGGTGCAACGCGCCATGATCAGGGTATACAACGCCGCCATGGTAAAAGTCAGAGCCGATTTCGGTTCGTTGCTCTGCGCGTGACACCATGTGCCAATCGACCGCAACTTCCTTAGGCAGCCCCTGCAGAGCGCGGGCGCTCGCTTCGAACGCGGCAGAATTGTGCGCACCGGAAAAGCGTCCTAACCGCGCCCAATCACATTCCAGTTTCTCGTCTCGAATAAAGGTGTCCAGGAATTCGAGCGAATTATTACCGTCTTTAAGAATCCGTATCGCTTGTGTATGTCCCCACCGAGCACTAAGTTCGGCATAGCTGCCTTTTATACTGGTAGACACTTGCCCGCCATTTCGACTGCTGCAACCATATCCCAATGCATCTGCGTCAAGCACAAGCGTGCCAAGACCCGCCCTGGCGGTCTCGATCGCAGTATGCAGGCCTGTGTAGCCTGCGCCGACCACAACCACATCAACTTCTGCTGGTAAATCAGAGAGTTGTTTTTCTGGTCTGGGCGCGTCTTCCCACCAAAAAGGTTCACATTTAAAATCTGGCGTGAAGAGATCGGTTTCCATTATGTCTAGCCTGTCTGAGCCGCAAGTTCTGGTGCCTCAACGTCGTGTTTCGACGCCAATGCCAAATACATGCTGGGCAGAATCAAGAGCGTAAACAGGGTGCCTAGCAACATACCTGCAACCAAAATAATGCCAATGCTGTTGCGTGCTTCAGCGCCTGCTCCTGTGACCAACACCAAAGGAAAGTGGCCGATAACGGTGGCGCCGGTTGTCATTAATACCGGTCTTAGTCTGACGCTCGCACCTTGTCGTATTGCTTCAAATTTACTTAAACCGTCTCGTTGCAATTGGTTCGCAAATTCGACGATGAGTATACCGTTTTTGGTCACCAGACCAATCAGTGTGATGAGGCCAATTTGTGAATAGATGTTTAATGTGGTCCACCCCAGAAAAGTGAACATGAGCGCGCCGGCTAGTGCCAGCGGTACAGAACCGAGTAACACTACAAGTGGATCTCTAAACCGATTGAACAAAACGACAAGCACCAGAAATACGAAAGCCAGCGACATGCCTAGCGCACCAAACAAGGTGTTGCCTTCCTGGCGTATCTGTCGTGATTCACCCGCATAATCAACCACATAGCCCGGTGGCAAAATTTCTGCGGCAGCCTCCTCAATAGCACTCAAACCCTGCTCCTTGGTATACGCCGGTATCATGCCTGCAAACAAGGTGAATGAGTTGCGCTGCTGGAACTTGGTCAGCACTCTTGGGCCGACCTTTTCTTCCAGCACAGCCAAAGACGAAAAAGGTACCAGTGCGCCACTGGGTGTCTGTATCTTTAAGTCCTGTAGTGCATAGATGTCTAGCCGGTCAGCGTCTTCCAGCATAGGAATTACCCTGTAGGCTTTGCCATTGAGGTCAAACCGATTGATATAGTTACCTGAAAGATAAGTTGAAAGTTGGCTGCTTACACCGGCAACGGTGAGACCCAGGTCTGCAATTCTGTCTCGGTTGAGTTCGAAGTGCGCCTGAGGAAAGTCAATTTTTAGGTTGGTATCGGCGAACAGGAAGAGGTTCGTGGCATATGCTGCTGAGAGTAATTTCTCTGCATAAGGCTGCATTTCTTCTGGGCTGGCGGCTGCTGTGACGACCAGTTCAACTGAAAATCGACCGGCACTCGGTAACGATGGGCTTGAGTTAGGGAACGCCTGCAAACCCGGCACCATCGATAGACGACCGAAGGTCTGAGACATCATGTCTAAGGTTGAAAAGTCACGCTCACCCGGGTCAACAAATTGTTGACCGCCAATCGCTGACCCTGGGTTGACGATTTGCCACATAAAGGTCGCTTCGGGAAGACTGTTCATCACCTCAACTACGTCGAACATATGTTCGTGGGTATAGTCGAGAGAGGCTTCCGGCGGTGGTGATGAAATGACAAATATCTCGCTTTGGTCTTCGATCGGGGCCAGTTCCTGCTGGGACATCATCAGAAATGGAATCGATAGTAACGAGAACACAAAGGCAAACGTTAAGATTTGCGGCGTCCAACCCAGACTGTGAGAAAGTAGTTTTTCGTATCGTGTTTGCAAACTGCCAAATCGTGCATTGACCCAACGTGTCATTGCGCTTTCTTGCCCTCTCGCGGGGCTAGCATAAGCACTCATGATGGGGGACATGGTCAAGGCAACCAAACCTGAAATCAGCACTGCGACGGCTAACGTAAATGCAAACTCCTTGATTAATACGCCGGTTAATCCGGAAAGAAAACCGATCGGTATATAAACCGCTGCTAACGTAATTGACATGCCGACAATAGGTATCAACAGTTGTCTGGAACTTGCCAGCGCCGCCTGGGTGCGGCCCATGCCTTCGCGCATGAAACGAGAGACATTCTCGACAACCACAATCGCATCATCGACAACCAGACCGACGGACAACACGATGGCAAGAACGGTCAGCAGGTTGAATGAAAAACCCATGGCCATCATTAACGCCATGGCACCCAGCAAGGAAATAGGAATCGTCACTAGCGGAACTAGCGCGGTGCGAAATGAACCCATGAAGAGTAAGACAACGATACCGACGAGTAATACGGTCTCGGCCAGCGTGATAAAAATTTCCTTGATGGCATCGCGCATGTAAAGGGTGCCGTCAAAACCAATTTCGACTGCCATACCGTCAGGTAGGGTGAGATTAATATCATCAACCACAGTGTAAAGCTTGTCACCTATCTCTAGCTCGTTAGCGCCGGGTAGGCCGTAAACAGCGAGGAAAAGGTTGTCTCTTTGGCTCAAACGGGCAATTTGATCCCCTTCGACTTCTCCCAGTTCAACTCGTGCGACTTCACCCAAGCGAACAATGGCGCCGTCAATATTACTTATCACTAATTGTTTGAAATCCTCGGCAGTTTTCAAAGTGGCACTGGTTTGCAGATCAATGCGCTGTTGCAGGTTCTCAACGCGGCCAATCGGCGCGATAACATTGTTTGCATTTAATGCTTCTCGCACCTGCGCTGCGCTGACATTGAGATAGTTCAATCTTGAAGGGTCGAGCCATATTCTCATGGCTGGGTCTCGGCCGCCGGTAACACGAACACGCTGAACTCCCGCGATCGAAGACAGAATGGGGACCACATTACGCGTCATATAGTCGGCAGTTTCGGAGCGTGAGCGACCCTCCATAAAAACATCAAGATAGAAAATCGCGGTATTCGCATCGGCGCGATTGACATTGATGGTGGGGTCCTCCGCGCCGGCGGGTAGCTCAAAACGAATTTGTCCTAAACGTGTGTTGAGCTCGGCAAGCGCCAGATTAGCGGGTTCATTGAGCTTCAGCCATGCGGTGACGGTGCTGATACCAGCAGTGGTGCTAGATTCAACATAGTCTACACCTGGTACGGTTGCTGCTGCGCGTTCAATGGGGTCTGTGACAAAACCTTTAACTGTTTCCGCAGAAGCTCCCACGTAGGGCGTCGTAATGACTAGCGAGGAACTTTCGATTTCCGGAAACTCGAGTACCGGCATGACAACAGCTGCGCGTAATCCCAAGAGGATCAGAGCGAGCGATATGACAGCCGCGACCGCTGGACGCTCAATGAAAATATCAAAAAAACTGGGTTTTCCCGTACTGCGACTCACTGCGTTTTCGCTGCCATCTGTGCTTCTTTCGATAAACGTTCAACGACGTGAACAAGTAGCCCTTCCTGCAGTTTGAATGCGCCAAGCGCAGCAACCAGATCGCCGGGTGCCAAACCTTGCGTGATGATCACTTGCTCACCTTCGGCACGAGAGACACTTACCTGACGGCGTATTGCGCGAAAAGGTGCTGTTGCTTTCGCTTCTGCTTTCTCCAGTAGATAGACGAACGCACCAAAGTCGCTGCGTCGAACGGCGGTTGCAGGGAGGCGTATGACGTTATTCATGATGCCGGTTTCGACCGCAACATCGACGACTGCACCGGGCGACAAAGTTGTTTCAGAAAGCGCCAGTAACGCGCGATATCCACGGGTGCGTGAGTTGACATCAATCTGCGGTTCCGAGGAGATAACCCGTGCAATAAGCGAATTGCCTTTAATGCCAAGACCAGAAAGTGTGACATTCGTCCCAATCTCAATGTTGGACTTGTCTTGGGGAAGGTCAAAGTCAATCCATAGTTCCTCATCATTCCCAGTGAGGCCTGTAATTAGCGAATTGGCGCTGACGTACTGGCCAATTTCCAAAGCATGCAAGTTGGTTTTTGCGTCGAACGGTGCAACCAAATGCAGTTTTTCAATCCGCGCTGTCAGCGCTGCAAGATTTGCCTCGAGCACCGCTTTGCTTGAGGCTGCTTTATCATAATCTTCTGGGCTGGCCATTTTGTCTTCACGGAGCTCAATGATGCGCTGCAATTTCAATTCTGCCAGCTTCAATTCTGCCCGGGTTGCATCGAGTTGCGCGGTCTCTTCGCGACTGTCTAGTTGAAGTAGTGTTTGCCCAGCAGCCACGCTATCGCCGCCAATAAAGCCTATCGCGGTTATCCTGCCTTCCACCTCGTTACGCAATTCGACAAATCTTGTTGCCCTGACTTCTCCGATTGTGCGATAGACCTGTGTCCAGCTTCCAAGCTTGGCGGTGACAGCCGTGACCGTTGCGGAGCGCTCAGGAAATGAAGCGGCAAAGGCAATAGACTCCTGTATTTGTTGATACTTTAGCCCGGCGAGGCCTGCAATAAGACCAATGCAAATCAATACAAGGGTGAGCCAGCGTTTCCAAGGTTTAACCGATGAAGGGAGGTCTTCTTTCATAGAGATTGAGCCAGTAATAAAGCAGATGCCAGTATTGGAAATGCACGGTTAGACATAGTAAACCAGATTGCAATACCCCGTCGATTCCTCACTGCATGTTGACTGCAATAAAATCGAAGCACCTGCGTGAAAGCTAGGTTTCTAACGGCTAGCAGGGGCCGCGTTTAGGTAGGTTTTGAGAACGATGCTAGGTTCGAGTTGTTTCGGATCGCCGGCTTACCGCTTGGCGCGATACTTTTCCATTCGTGCCGTGACTTTTTTCGCATAATTCCTCGTTTCCTGCCGATTATGCCGGTTGGTCAGAAACCAATAAAACTCCTCAACTTTCATTTCATTAATGCGGGCAATGGCAGCGCGCTTGCGTCCTGATTTCACCAAACTGGCAAACAGATTCCCTGCACCGCCGTTATAGCTAGCGATGATCGCATACTGCAACTTTTGTGGATGGTAGATACCTGCTAAATAGTGATCTGCCAAAATGCTCAGATAGCCTGTGCCCACCTCAATATTGTTCTCCGGGTTATATAGGTAAGCAGACGACGGGGTGCGATTGTCGCCATTAATGATAGAAAAATAGTCGCGACCGGCAGTATCAGCTTTGATTTGCATGAGTCCCAAGGCATTAGATCGAGAGCGAGCTAATGGATTAAACGCACTCTCGGTTTCGATGATTGCCATAATCAGCGGTACCGGTATTCGATGCTTTTCGCTTGCGGCTTTTGCGAATGCCAAATACTTGTTGCCAGCAATTTTCGTATGCTGAACTGTCATCGGGATATTAAGGTGGTTGGGGTTATCGCTTTGCTGCTTATCTAACAGGTAGTCGACATATCGATTTGCCCGCCAGACGGAAGCGATAGGCAGACCATCCTGATCGACCACCTGTTCGTGAAAGAATGGTACCTGTGTTTTTGTATTGATCAATCCAAAATCGCTTGCTGTGCTTGCGTCAATAACACCAGGGTCAAATTGGGTGAGCAGAATTTCGATCGCGGCTTGCTTCACACTTGCCGTATCGTCTGCGCTGATCGTGATAATACCTCGCTCGAAATCAACCAGCGTTTCAGCGAAGCTATTACCGTGATAAGACATGACGGATGGTTTTGTGCTGTCGGGTAGATTGGAATTCGATCGAGGGTGTTGGATGGTTGATTTACCGCCCTGACTGTTCGCTTCATAAACAGGGATATCTGCGGCTAAAATCATGGGAAATACGAGTAGGGCGCAAGCAAGGAAAGAGATTGTTGTAAAAAGGTGTATTCGCAATTTTGGGGCTGTCGCTAGCTGGGCATAATGAAATGAGGTATACGCATTCTTGAGCTCAAATTCAACGACAACAAGGTTGAGTGAGGTATTTAATTTGAGGTTTCGCTCGCCTTTTCGAGCTGATGAATCATGCAAGGTCCACAGTTGAACCAAGGAAATTTAATGCGGCGTCCTCTCCCGGTTAAGCATTAGAGCGCGATGTTAGCGATCGCCGGAAGGGCGATGCGGGGCGTCGGTGGGGTAGCCGGAAGAAAGCCAAGCCTCGATGCCGCCTTGTAGGGGGAAAACACGTTCGACGCCGATTCTTTTTAACTTGAGGGCTACACGAGCACTCGATGCTTCGTCTGGTCAGTTACAACAGAGAATAATATCACTGTCTCTCGGTATGCTGTTTTTGTGTTGTTCGATGGCTTCCATCGGCACGCGGAGGGCGTCAGGCAGCAAATGCGGTAAAGCCTCAACATCGTAATCATGGCGCAGGTCGATGATATGAATATCTTCTTCGTTCTTAATGCGTTGATAGACCTCGTCTGGAGTGAGTTTGCGCATGCTAAGCGATTTGACGAATTTCCGGCGGTGATAGATTTTCAACGCAAAATAGCTAAAAACGATAGCGGCAACCAAAGTGCCCGTGACAAAACCAAGCTCAGCCGCTGCACTGACGACAAGCTCAATTTCTGCATGAAAGAAGAAACCGAGTGAGACAAAAAGACCAGACCACAAAATAGCGCCCAGCGAATCCAAGAGAAGAAAGAGAGAAATGCTCACGCCGGTTAAGCCGGACATGGGAGGCGCGAGGGTTTGCAAGCCGGGCACAAACTTGCCGACAACGAGTGCGAAAGGTCCGAGGCGACGGAAAGTATTTTCAGTATTCCTGACGCAGTAATCAGGCTCGAGAGACAAAATACAGAGCAAATGTAGCACCCGTGATCCTCGTAGCCGACCGAGCCAGAACCAAAACAAATCGATTGGCACCGATGCTAGGAGCACAGTGAGTAAGACGAGCAGTAAAGACATCTGACCCATGCCGACAAGTACGCCAGCAGCAAGCAATAACGGTACGGCAGGCAGCGGCAGACCCGCTTGGTCAAGCGCAACCCATGCGAAGATAACGGCGTAACCGTGTTCGATCAAAAAATTGAGTAATTCAGTCATTGTCTAGTCTGTTGTCCGGCTAGTTTTACGCTCGATAAATAAATTGGATTTCAGTACCGCATTATTGCGAATGTTCATGTAAAACAATGCATAGTCGAGGCCGTGGTAAGTGTTCAATTCGTTTGAACCCATAGCGAAAAATCTGGTGCCTGCCTGGTCTTTGGCAAATAATGAGCCGCCTCTGCACTGTGCCCATGTTTGGCTTTTTACAGGCGCTGCGAGTTTATCAAAGACTTGACCAATTGCTGAGTCTTCTTTTCTGCCGAAGGTAGCGTTGTAAATCCCCGCTGGTGCTACGGCGCCCGCATTGAGTGTTGCTGGGGCCATTTCTTCGTTGACCTTCCACGTGAGTGGATTGGTACAAAGACTGGGTTCAGGCCGCTCCATTGGGCTAGCGCCCTCGGGCATGGTGTCCCAATGGACAACGCAGTGAAGATCTTCGGCGCTCTCACAGGGTGAGATGTTGGCCATTGCATCAAACCAATCGGGTGAAACTGGAATTATGGTGCTACCAATAATGTAGGCAGCAACCATTCGCTTGTGCAGGTCGGAGCGATCAACGACTTCCTTCAATAAGCGAATGGCATGATGGGTGCCCTGGCTATGGCTAGCGATGATAAATGGGCGACCCTCATTGTAATGTTCTATGAAATACTCGAACGATCTTTTGACATCTTGATAGGCAAAATCGAGCACTGCATCCCGACTTTTGATGTCAGCGGAAAAATACACGAAAATGTTTGCCTCGCGATAGCGGGGCGCATAGATGTTGCAACAACCGTTATAGGCGCTCGCCTGGTTGGCCATCATCCACTGGGTGTTTTCTTCAGTGCCAGAATCAGGATTCATCGGCGAAGTCCAACTGCCAGACGTCAGAAAACCCGTAGGATGGATAAAAAAGGTATCTATCGGGCGTTCGCCTTGCGAACCGGTTGCAATGCCTGCTGGCACCAGGTCCGCAGGATCGACTGTTGTGGGTAGTGCGGCCCAGAATGCCACATTGTTGTAATCCGGAGCGTCCACAGCCTGTTCAGGGTCAAAAACGCCATCCGGTTCTTGATAGTTAAAAAATGCCATGCCCGCAAGATGGGCACCGTACCCCGTCACATAAAGGCAAACACTAAGGAGTAGAAATAAACCGAACAGAATACCGGTGAGTTGAGGTCCTTTCATAAAGTGTGTGATACCAAGTGCTCGGACGGTGGGTTAGACAATAAACAATATTCTAAACAGAATTCAAATATTACCATCTATTGCGTCGTTGTTGCGGCTCACTCGTTGCGAAATATCAGATGTGATCCAGATAAGGTGTTTCATCGTAAGGCACAGTATGTTTAGACTTCTATTACTTATTTTTCTGTCGAGTCCCGCAATGGCAATCGAGCAACCAGACTTTAACGTCGTGGCCGAGGACGAGAGCAAGAACTATGAGATTCGCGAATATGATAACCACATTGTAGCGGAGACGCTGGTTCAGGGTGACTTCAACAAGGTAGGGAACACTGCGTTCAAGCGACTTGGCGGGTATATATTTGGCGATAACGAAGCGGATCAAAAAATTTCAATGACCGCACCTGTCACCCAACAAGCGACAGAGCAGGGATACATCGTCCGATTTTATATGCCATCCGAGCATCAACTGAAAGATTTGCCCGAACCGCTGCTGAAAACGGTCGTTGTGCATGAAGTGGCCGGTGGTACTTTCGCCGTCATGAAATATAGAGGCGGCTGGAAAGAAAGCCGTTACAACAAGTTTAAGCAAGAATTGGTCGAAGCGGTGAGAAGCGACCCGAGTTGGGCCATCGCCGGTGAAGCAACTTGGGCCCGCTATGACCCGCCATTTATGCCCTCGTTTCTTCGAAGAAACGAAATTTTGTTGCCAGTCACAGCGCGCTAGAAACCTCGCTTAACAAAAACTTTGCGAGCTTACTCAGCGTATAGAACGGCCAGAATCCGGATAGTTTTCACCGCGAGTTCAGATCTTCCCGCATTGGCACATACGAGTTCCTGTCGAGAGATTTGGCACACATCCACCCGCTTTCTTGTGAATTGCTAGCCAAAAGTTTATATCGGCTCTCGCATCGCTTGACTTGTATCCTCGAAAGCATAGTCCCCTCGTACTCGTCTCAGGCATCAGGTTTGCCATTGGTGAGAATTAACGGCAATTTTGTTTGAATGCCTTAGTTAGCAGCAAGACTCTCAATCGGCATCCATGGTTTTTGAATTGCCGTGGGCACCACCGCGGCCATCAGCCATCATAAAAAAACACCAAATCATGATTGCGTAAATTTCAATGACCGTCAGCAATGACCCCGCATACCTTACTTCGCAACTGTGGTTTATAGCACCTATGTTGAGTAGACTTTTAGCGAAACGTGGTAAACCCGTGAGTAGTATCGTCGTTGTAATTTCGAGCGCTTTGAACTGAGAGATTAATATGAATAAGAAAAAAAGATGTGTTGTGGTGATGTACGACACGTTATGCCGGCATTTTTTGCCAACGCATGGCAACAACTGGGTAAAAGCACCGAATTTTGAAAGATTGGCGAAAAAGACCGTGCAGTTTGAAAATTTCTATGTGGGTTCTATGCCTTGTATGCCAGCAAGAAGAGAAATGCACACGGGTAGATATAACTTTTTGCATCGCTCTTGGGGGCCTTTGGAACCCTTTGACGACTCAATGCCTGCGATCTTGCACGACAATGGTGTGCATTCTCACAAGGTGACGGACCATCTGCATTACTGGGAGGACGGCGGTGCAACCTATCATCAGCGTTACACCACCTTCGATTTAGTCAGAGGTCAGGAAGGAGATAAATGGATCGGAGATGTTGAGAAACTCCGTGATCCCAACTACGGCTCAGACAGATGGTCTGAATTGCAAAGGCTGAGTTATCAAAAACAGGACAATATCAATCGAGAGCATATGGGGACAGTTGAACTGCAACCACAATATAAAACGTTTGATCTTGGATTGGAGTTTATCGAGCGCAATAAGGATGCTGACAACTGGTTCCTGCAAATAGAAACGTTTGACCCACATGAGCCATTTTTTACCCAACAGGAATTTCAAGAACTATACCCGCATGATTACGATGGCCCGCCATTCGATTGGCCGCCCTATAGAGAAGTTAGGGAAGACGAGCAAACCGTCGAGCACATAAGATATATGTATGCTTCGTTGATTACTTTTTGTGACCAACAACTTGGCAGAGTGTTAGACGCTTTTGATGAACATAATTTGTGGGAGGATACGATGTTAATCGTCAACACCGACCATGGTTTGTTGATGGGTGAGCACGACTGGTGGGCAAAAGTGGTAACGCCGTTTTTTCAGGAAATCGCGCATATTCCCTTTTGGGCCTATGACCCTCGAACGCCAGACAATGTTGGGAAAAAGAGTGATGCGCTGGCTCAAACCATTGATTTGGGTCCCACAATTCTCGATTTTTTTGATGTTCCACTGACAGAAGACATGCAAGGTAAACCGATCTTTAATCACTTAGATGGCGACGAAGAGATCAGACAAGCCTCCCTTTATGGTGTCATGGGTGGCCAGGTAAATGTGACCGACGGCCAATACGTGTACATGCGGGCGAATACCACCGAAGATAATCAGCCGCTGTTCGATTACACGCTAATGCCAACCCATATGAAAAATAGGTTCACACCCAGAGAGCTTCAAAAATGGGAAAAAGTAGCGGGTTTTGGGTTTATGAAAGGATGCGAGGTGATGCAAATTCCGACGCGCACGGCACCTACTTTTTATAACAAAGACCATCCCTTCGGCAGAGGTCGAACAGCAACGCTGTTATTTGATGTGAACGCTGATCCGGGTCAACTTCAACCCATCTCCGACCCAGAGATAGAAATCCGGATGATTAAATTGATGATCAGAGAGATGGCAAGAAATGAATGTCCCTCGGAGCAATATGTTCGGCTTGGGTTGCCGGAGCCTCGTAGGCTCGCGAAGGGACATGGCGATGAGCAGATTGAAATGCCTTCAGATCTGGAAATTCAGCAGTCTTGTGTGTTGATGAAAGCCCAGGGAATTGAATCTGCCCAGCACGGAGCGGCAGGATTTCCAAAAATGCCTTTCCAGCGTGTTGCTTGGGAAGGCGAGAAAACCCTAAGTTCAGTAAGTTTGCCTGATAATTTGAGATTGAGGCCGGGTTATCTCATCAGTCAAACCAATGAGTCGCCTGATGATTAGAATCGGACTAAGTTAACATACTCGACACTCACCTGCTGCGCTTTGATGAGCGCATTGCACCCAACTTCACAGAATGAGTGTTTAGGGTGATGACGCCTGCACCATAGGCTATCCGTCGCTTGTCAGCAATCTGAGAAAAAACCGATAAGCCTGCTTTGCTTGCGATGAAGACTTTGCGGCTGAGAGCTGTTCTTACAACAGGTCTACCCTTGAGACCTTGTATGAGTTCGATTTGCTCTGAGGCCCTGCGTTGAGGCTATAAATCCAAGTAAAAAGCCCCGCACTAGCGAAAGAAAGGGTTTCTGAACTCGACAAATCTCTGGTAGGGTGTTCGGAGAAGTTGCGGTTTCTTAATAATATTAATAATTAAAATAAGGAAAGTGCTATGAGTTCTAATCAAATCTTAACCATCTTGTCTGTTTTAATCGCTTTGGGGGCAACGGCTGTCCCAGACGTGATGCCTTACTGGGCGCTGGTACTTGTCGCGGTTGGCTTGGTCAGCGGCTTTATGAACCCCTTGCCCGATATGACATCAAGGATGGCCTACACTGTCGCGGCGATTGCAATTCCGACCATCGCTAACGCGCTCGATGCGATTCCTGTGGTTGGGGCTCACGCGAATATGTTGATCGATAATATTATGATCTCAGTTGCCGGTATGGTTATCGCTAATTTCATTTTGTTGATGATCAGCCAAGTGAGATCGTCGGATTAAATATGGCGGCCGAAAACAGATCGGGTGAGTAAAAGGTTTATATCTGGTCTGTTTTTGGTGATGTAGCGATGAGCCCAAAATCATAGGGTTCAGAATAAGGTGGCAAAACAAAAGTCACCAACGATAGGTTTCGCAAAGCAATAGGCGATGTCTCGCCTTCCTCGAGTCTTACCATCAGTCCGGCCGGTTACCCTGCGCATGTCATCCGGAGAAAACCGACAAGTCATTTAGTCGCGATGGCGACTTTGCGGCCTAAGCAAACCTTTTGACTCAAAGTGTCAAGTAACCCGCCCAAATCTTCCCAGAATTCAACGCTGTGCAAATACTGGGTTGTTGCACTCAATAGAGAACGGTCTTTACGATAGGTGAAGCCTTGAGGCTATGAGTGAGTTTGATTTACTCTGGTACTTTACGCTCACCCATAAATCGGGGAAAGAAATTTACAAGTATGACAAACGCTAACTGGCACTACCCCACGAAAATTATTGTCGGCGCAGGGCGCATCGCCGAACTACCTGTATTGTGCAATGATCTCGGCATCAGCAACCCACTGTTAGTAACAGATCCTGGGATTGCTAATTTACCCATGATGCAATCCATCAAAAATATTTGTGCGCAATCCAACTTACCGATTGTCGTCTTCAGTCAGATTAAACCCAATCCAACGGGGCAGAATATTGAGGATGGAGTGACCACATACCTTGCAGGCGATCACGATGGCATTGTTGCGCTAGGCGGCGGATCTGCTCTTGACGCTGGCAAGGCTATCGGTTTGATCGCACGACAAAAGTGCCGTTTATGGGCCCTAGAAGACGCCGGAGACAACGACAAGAATGCTGACCCTGATCTGATTGCCCCCATCCTTGCCATCCCAACGACAGCAGGCACAGGCTCTGAGGTCGGTCGTGCCGGATTAATTGTCAATGAAGCCGAGCAACGTAAAGTCATTATCTTTCATCCCAAAATGTTGCCCTCAAGCGTTATTTTAGACCCGGAACTTACCGTGGGTTTACCACCTCACATCACCGCGGCAACCGGCATGGACGCGTTGTCGCATTGCCTAGAGGCGTGGTGCGCACCAAACTTTCACCCCATGGCAGAAGGTATCGCGCTGGAAGGTATTCGGCTAGTACGGCACAACATTGAAACAGCGGTTGAAGATGGCAGTGATATAGAAGCGCGCCTCAATATGCTCGTGGCATCAATGATGGGTGCAACTGCTTTTCAGCGCGGCCTGGGTGCCATGCACGCCCTAGCACACCCGTTGGGTGCAGTGTACGACGCGCACCATGGTCTGCTTAATGCTATCTTGATGCCTTATGTGCTTAAGGCCAATCAAAGTGCCATTGATGAAAAAATCGCGAGGCTGGCGGGTTATATCGGCATCGAATCAAGCTTTTCGGGCTTTTTGGATTGGGTGCTAACACTCAGAGGGCGCATCGGGATTCCGCACGCGTTATCTTCTGTTATTGAACAAGATGAAGTCTTCTCGCAGATCGGTGAAATGGCAATCGTCGACCCCTCGGCGGGCGGCAATCCGATTGCTTTTTCGGCAGGTGAATATCAGGCCATATTAGATGATGCTTATCATGGTCGCCTTTAAGGCATTGACTAGGAGTCGACGTTCTTGATGTTGTCGTCCGGGTTTCGGTCAATCAGCTTATTAAAAGGGTCAATACCTACAGCATATGGTTTTGTTCCAGTAATGATCGAAATCGTGTGCGAATTCCCTTCGATCTGCTGCTTGCTGATTTGTATGACGTTGTAGACGTCAGTTTCTTCGTCCTTCTCTCCGAGCAGGGCGATATCAAACAGGCCATTCACGTCGATCTCGGTTTCTTTTCCTGCCCCGTCTGCCTCGAATTTTGCGAGGCTGATATCCATCGTGACTTCAAACTGCCCATCGGCCAGTTCCTCGACGGCGACTTCCTGGACCTTGAGATCGAACAGGACGATCTTCTCCAGCAGGTCCGTAATCAGCGCGTCGTGTTCGGGACCGGCGGCGAGGCGCAGTGCCTGAATCAGGTCGAGCGTCGTCGGGAATGGCGCTCCCTGGAAAGCATGCTTCTCGAGAAAATGCTTTAACGCTTTGTTGACCACGTCCTCACCAATGTAGTCCTGCAAAGCGTAAAGCGCGACGCTTCCTTTCCTGTAATGAATGTATTGCTGGTTTTCTACGAGGCTTAATGGGAGTTCTTCAATCAATTCAGCACCCCGACTACTTAGATATCGGTCCAGTTCAAACTCCAGGAACTTCTTCATGGTGTCTTCGCCGTATTCGTTCTTCATCACCATCAGGGCAAAGTACTGTGCAAGGGTTTCCACGATCATGGTCTGGCCCTGAACGTCTGCGCCAAGCACTTGGTGAGCCCACCACTGGTGCGCCAGTTCGTGGGCGGTGACGTAGTACACATAGTCGATATCTTTCTTGTCGGTCAGGTCTGCCACAAAACCGATACGCTCTGAAAATGGGATCGTGTTGGGAAATGACTGCGCAAACCTGCCCTGGTAGCCCGGAAACTCGAGAATCCTGAACTGGCGATATTGGTAGGGCGTGAAGTTCGCCTCGAAATATTCAAGTGATTTCTTGGTTGCATAGATCATGCGGTCTACATTGTAGTTGTGCTTGTAGTACACCTCGATGGCAATATCGTTCCACCGGTCGGTCTGGACTTCATAGTCGGCAGACAAGAACGAGAAAAAGCTCCAGATAGGTGCGTCCATTTTGTAGTGGAAATAGGCGCGGTCGTTTTCTTCCCAGGACTTTTGCAGGTAACCCGGCGCAATTGCGTGTTGCCCCCTGCTGGTTGAGACAATAGCTTCAAATTCGGTTCTACCGGTTCCACCCAGTGATGTAGTACCCAGCGCTCCAGCGTCATCGATTTTGCGCATTCGCTGGATAGGTTCCAGGTCATATTTGCGGCGCTTCGCGTTGTCCTGCAACTCCCCGCCGGACTGATATCCGGGTATGGGGAAGACGTCCAAATTGTTAAAAAAGGTGCCGTTCTTTGTGAGTTTCATGCTGGCTCCGTTGTTCATGAAGCCCGGTGTAAGCCATTCCGTTCTGAAGCTTACCTTCAGTTTATCTCCTGGTTGCAGCGGTTGTTCCAGCTGGTAAATGTAGAAACCGAAGTCGTCGTCTTCAAGTTCGAGGGTCGAATTCGGAATTTCAAGAGCGGTAATCGAAACCCCTGGCGCTCGTGTGAAATGCAATTCTTCGATGGGCAAGGCACCGTCGTTAACCATCTCGTAGTGTCCTTTCAGGAACACTTCCCGTTCCTCGGGGAAAATATCGACTTCGACGTAAGTTGAAAAAATACCGGGCTGCCGCTGGTATTGGTATTGTTTGTAAGTTTTCTCAAAGTTGGCCATTTTCTCTTCCAGCTCGAGATTGCTCATATAGGGGTTAAGCACGGTGGTGTTGTAGTAAATAAAGCCGCCTGTCGCTGTCAGTGACATCACGACGACCGCAGCAGCGATGCCAACAGATCCGGTAAACCTTTGCCTAGCAACGGCCACACTTGATTTAAAAGTGAACTCGGAACCTCTCGGCCAGAAGAGATGAATAATGACCATTAGCAGTAACCCCCACAGGGACCAGTAAAGCGTATACCAGAGGAACGGCTCGATCAGGTGTGTATAGCCGGTAAAGGTTGAATAGTTCATGAAGGGTTTATTCATTCTATAAAGGTGGTGCTGAAAACCCATCTGCGGCAGGGCAATCAGCGAAACCGTGTAAAGCACAATGAGGAACATCGTGATATACCGGCTTCTCGTTATGACAAAGAAAAAGATAGAAGCCACACACATGAAGTACAGTGGAAACTGGTAGAACATCAGCAGCCCCTGTATATACACCAGAATTTCCAGTTCGTAGTAGCCGTTGTAAAGCTGGACACCGATCGCCGCGAGTGCAGAGACTACAAGCATTGAGATAATCACCAGTATCAGGCCAGATAGTTTGGCCATCATCATCACCCAATTCGGGTATGGCAGTGAGTCAACGATCTCACTGAATCTGGCGGCGCGCTCTTTCAGCATGACTTCCCCGGCGTAGTAAACGAGTACGCCGATCAGGGAGAGTGCAAGAGTGCCGTTGATGATCATAACGAAAGTACCGGTAGTCGGGTAAACCGGTGTACCGAAAATATTATCTAGGCTGCCCGCAGTTGAGCCAAGCACATTTAGGATGCCGAGCAACATAAGTACAATGAAGGGGGCGCTGAAGACGATGTTCCTGAATTCTAATTGGGTCTGCGAGAAATACTGTGCGAGATTTGCGCTCAGGCCGAATTCTCGGGTGACTTGCGGCAGGGAAAATTCAACGCGGGTATCGGGAACTGCAGGCTCATCAGCTTGCACCTTGTTCTTGCCGTTCCTTCCCAACGTTACTTTTTCCACTGAGAAAGGAAAAAGACGGTAGGCAACTCCAAGAAAGATTAAGCCAATAGACAACCACAATGCCCGATTGATCAGAAAATTTCCTTCCATCGTGGGGATGAGCGCGTTTTTTTCAAATACTGTCCAGTAACGCGTTTGCTCAGCGAGAGCCGTTAGCCCGAAGGGCTCAATCTTGCTTACCAGATCCACAGTCTCCGGTTCGGTAAAGCTACCCATTACAAATGTCATCATCAGGAACGCGATCGCTGCTACATAGGTCGACATCATGCTGCGTGTGATCGTTGCGAGGCAGAAGAAAATACAGGACATGAAAAACAGGGTTGGCAAAACAATGGCCCAGGTCGCAAACCAGTAGGCGCCCCAGCTGAATTCCGCGATTCTTTCCTGGTCGAGCCAGGGTGCAAACTCGCCCGCGACGACGCCCAGTAAGCCGGCGAAATAAATACCGAAGGAAAAAAGAAGTGCACCAAAGAACCGGCCATACAGGTATTCGAACTTCGTTACATTGGTAGTGAGAAACAGCTCAGCGGTTTTCAGGTCATAGTCTCTGACAACGCCATTGGCAACAAAAGCAACCGCACCAAACAGGGAAAGTATCGACAGTGTTGCAAGCGATGAAATAACAGCGATTGGCGCGTTGATGTTGACGTTGCTGAAAGTTGGGCCGATGGAGACGTTATCACTGGTGGTCGACAGGAATGTCAGCAGGAAAAAGACACTGCAAAGGATATAGAACAGAAACTGCCTGCGATGGTAGTTAACTTCAAATCTGAAGATTGAACCGAACATACTCGTACTCCTCAGAAGCTGACGTTGATACCATTGGATAACAGGGTAGAGAAGTAAACATCTTCGAGGTCCGCATCAATGGGTTCGAATTCCTGACCGGGAGAATCGTCACTCAGCACGTGGATGATCGTCTGGCCTGCAGACAGATGGGACAGAATAACTTGGTGTTGGTCCCGGTAGGTGGCAATGTCGCCTCGTTTTATTCTGGTCCGCCAGAGTTTGTTTTTCAGCTTGTCTAGCACATCACTCGGCGTGCCTGTTAGCAGGATCTCCCCTTCGCCCATGATGGCCATGTTGGCGCACAGATCACTAACATCATCGACGATATGCGTCGACAGGATAACGACAACGTTTTCGCCAATCTCTGCCAGCAGGTTGTGGAATCGATTACGCTCACTGGGGTCAAGGCCCGCGGTGGGTTCATCCACGATAATAAGTTTCGGTTCACCAATAAGTGCCTGGGCTATGCCAAATCTCTGTTTCATTCCGCCGCTGAAAGTATCGATGGACTTTTTACGAACGTCATAAAGATTGGTCTGGTGAAGCAGGGCGTCGACCGTCTCTCTACGCTCACCTTTGCGGGTGACACCTTTGAGTGTTGCCAGATGATCCAGCATCAGTTCCGGCGAGACCCTTGGGTAAACACCAAACTCCTGAGGCAGATAACCGAGAACCTTCCTCAGTGTGTCTTTATTATTGATGATGTCAATATCATCCAATTGGGCTGAACCATCATCGGGTTCCTGGAGAGTTGCCAGTGTTCTCATCAGGCTGGATTTACCAGCGCCATTGGGCCCGAGTAACCCAAACATCCCTTTTGGGATATCAAGCGAGATATCGTTTAGCGCTTTGACGCCATTTGAATAGGTTTTCTTGAGGTTTTTAATCGTTAACATGTAACTGGCCCTTTTAGACAAACTCACCGTTCAATTTACCTGCGTTATCTAGCGGGTGATACCTCTTTGTGTCAGTGCGTTGTTCTAATGGGACGAAGCAGGCAGATCTGGCGGCAATATAGTCCTAGGAACCGGGTGTGGTTTGCAAAAAGATTGTTGGGTGTTCGATTTTATCGTTTCGCCGTTTCATGCATGATGTCAAAACAACAAATGACGGGATCCAAAAATGAGTGCGATTGCGGCTAAGATGCCAGAAGAGGTTGAGATTGCCCGCGAGGGTATTCTCCGTTTTGCAGAAAAAGAGGTCCTGACTCGTCATCAAAAACACGCGGACTTTTTCGAGGACCCAAGAAAGTTGTATGACGAAAACGGTCGGTTCTCGACTGATCTGGTGGCTTTGATCGCCGAAGTTCGCACGTTGTCCGCTGAAGCGGGCTTTTATGGGATGTGCGTACCCGAGGCATTAGGGGGCGGGGGATTGGGCCATCTTGCTTACTATGCCGCTTGGGAGGCGCTGTTCCATCGATGCGGTCCAAAAAATTGGTTAATGCTATACGCACTCGCGCATTGGGCCTTTGGTCCGAGCAAGCTCTTAGAACAAATGAGCGAGGAAGCAAAAGCGGTTTTCTTGCCCGAGTTGATGAGCGGAACAAAGTCAATGTGCTTCGGTCTGACTGAACCCAATGCTGGTTCTGATGCAAGTATGTTGGCGACCAAAGCGGTCGAAGAGGGCAATGGCTGGCGGTTATCCGGTCGAAAGATTTGGACCACCAATGCGCCGATTGCTGACTTTTGTGTGGTTTTTGCGAAAACATCATCGGGTATCACAGCCTTCATGGTGCCTACGGATAGTGAGGGCTTTAAGATTCAGCGGGTCATTCGCCTATTCGGCCATATCGGTGGCGACGAGGCTGAAATTGCCCTAGACGAGGTGTTCGTTGAGCCCTGGCAGATTGTCGGTGAACTCGGTAAGGGTTTTGCGGCCGCGCTCTACGGGGTTTCTCTCGGACGAATTTATAATTCGGCGCGTTCTGTTGGCTACGGACGTTGGGCTATTGAAATGGCCCTAGACTACGCCAAGGTTCGCACGGCTTTCGGTCAGCCCATTAGTGAGTATCAAGGCGTGAGCTTTCCGATCGCGGATGCGGCAACAGATCTTCACGCGGCGCATTTGATGGGGATCAATGCTGCCATGTTGCTCGATGCAGGAGAGCTAGCCGTGAAGGAGCTCTCAATGACGAAAGCGTTTTCCGTGCAAAAAGGTCTGAGCGCGGTTGATTGCGCGATGCAAACCCATGGCGCAATGGGTTTTACCAATGAGCTGGGTCTGACGGAAGCTTGGCAAGCATTACGCGTTGTTAATGTGGCTGATGGTACTAACGAAATACTTAAAAGAACCATTGCCCAACGGCTACAAAAAGGGGATTTGGAGCTTTAAGAGAATTCTGGAACATGATGGCTGTAAACGCTGTTTGTAGGTTTTCCGCGGGCCGCCGCTATGAGCGGCCCGCAGATTGTTGAACCTTGGTCTTTAG
>ERZ1047985.566-NODE-566-length-28402-cov-5.079973_pt1 | contig 28402 bp, 28 predicted proteins | sample MGYA00383097_ERZ1047985 | MGnify/ENA primary metagenome ERZ1047985 (study PRJEB29581, sample SAMEA5548367) | metagenome | biome: marine; feature: coastal; material: water | depth 50 m | study: Short-term variability in the microbial, nano- and picoplankton...
GTTGCGAGATGCTTTTGCCTTCTGCTTTGTGATCTCGCTAAGCATCTTGGCGTAGTGCTCAAACGACCGATCCTTACTGACGGCGTGAGATGAGTTCTGCTTCTTCTTGTAGGTCTCGACGATCTCTTCAGCGACTTCTGCAGCCTCGATCCTGTTCGTTTCTTTCGTGCTGCGAACAACATACTTCTTCTTCACAGCATCATAGATACGAGCGTGCCAAAATGGTGACCTGCCAGTCTTATAGATACTCAGACCACGCCGCAGATGCTTGATCGTCTTCTTGCTGTTTTGAGATTCTTCAACCAAGCGAATGCCTTAGATCCAGTGTCTAACTGTGTCTAAGTATTGCAGGCGATATCGAGTTTGGCAAAGATATCCGTAAGCTGCTGATATATTTGATAAAAGTGGTGCCCAGGGGCGGAATCGAACCACCGACACGAGGATTTTCAATCCACTGCTCTACCCCTGAGCTACCCGGGCACGGGTGACATTAGTTGTCTGGGTGCGCGCGTTCTAGGATGGCTGGCGGGGCGTGTCCAGAGCTAACAGACCATTCAATGCAGTTTTTCGTTCGAACTGTTTTCGCCACTTTGCACAGCTTGATCCATTGCATCGAACAAGGCCTCCGCATCGTCGGGATCATTGGAGGCCAGCGCGTAAGATCCGCTGAGCCATTTCGCCAGGTCTACATCCGCGCAGCGCTTGGAGCAGAAGGGCTTATACGCGGCATCAACCGCTTTTTCGCAAATAGGACAGCTCATTTCAGCAACTCTACAAGCGGCAGACGCGCGCGTTTGCGTTGCAGCTCAACATGACCAAGCGGGGTCCAGCCGACAAAGACCGTTTCTATGCTATCATTGCGCAGCGCGGCTTTCAGCGCGCTTTCAAATCCGCGTCGGTCTTTCTTCGGCATTGGTGCAAGGTCCAATACAATCTGACCACCAAGGCCCCGCAAGCGCAATTCACGCGGCAAGCCTTTGGCGAGCGCGAAATTCGCTTTCGTTCCAGCCGTCATCGAAGTGTCTTTACCCGTGTTCACGTCTACAGCGACCAAGGCGCGGGTTGGTTCCACATAGGCAAACGCGCCGCCGCCCAATTCGAAACGAGGGCTTTCCAGCGCGTCGATCGCGTCCAGCACCGCGTGAGTTTCAAAGCCACCATCGTCTGTGATGATCTCTGCCGGCTCTACCCAATCGCGCCACGCGAGCAGGTGGGGTTTATCCCCCTCAACCAGTTTTTCGCCACCCGTGCCATCGTCGTTCAGAACCTGATCCGCCAAACCAAGCATGGAGAGAAGATCGTCAGCGATATCCTCTGCGTCGGCATGTTCGCATGAGGATCGCATGATGATGCCATGTGGCACGTTCTCCACCGTGTCATGCACGACGGCCAAGATTTCTTCGCGCCGCTCATCATCGCGGATTGAACGAGACACGTTAATGCCGGGGGCATTGGGCGTGACGATCACATAGCGCGACTTGAAGAGAACGCGGTTCTGCACGGGGATTGCTTTGCCCTCGTCTGCGTAACCTGTGACTTGCACCAACAACTCATCACCCGGTGCCATTCCTTTGATTTGACGCAGGAACGCAGCGCCGTCAGGGGTTCTTAAGAACATCCCGCCTTGGCCCTTTATGGGACGATCAGCAATGGCGCGATAGATCGTGCCGGGGGCAGGGGCGTCGGTGGAGATCAGCAAATCGTCAAGCTTGCCGTCAACCATGAGCGCCGCTGCTTCGCGTCCGTTCAGGTGGTCTAGAATAATGGTACGACCAATCATCTGTGATCTCCAAATACGGGGTAGCCCGCTGTTTGCAGCAGGGCTGCGGTTTCCGCCAATGGCAGGCCGACGACAGCGCTAAAGCTGCCGCTGATCCATGGGATGAAAGCAGAGGCGGGGCCTTGGATCGCATAGCCGCCTGCTTTTCCACGCCAATCATCGGTGGCGAGATAAGAATTGAGCTCAATATCCGAGAGACGCTTCATCTTGACGTTGGTTACGACATCGCGCGCCCAAATCTGGTCGCCCTTTTTTATAGCAACCGCTGTTATCACGCGATGACGACGGCCCGACAGGGCAAGCAAGAATTCAGCCGCTTGGCCTGCATCGCTCGGTTTGCCCATGATCCGACGGCCCAAAGCAACCGTAGTATCGGCGCAGATCACTACCTCATCCGCGTTGGTTGGAACTGCCGCCACCTTTTCGCGTGCCATGCGCGCGCAATAAGGGCGGGGTAGCTCGGCCTTCAAAGGGGTCTCGTCAATATCAGGCGCGCGGATTTCGTCTGGTGTCAGGCCGATCTGCGCAAGCAACTCAAGGCGTCGTGGGCTGCCGCTTCCAAGAATAAGTTTCATAGGTCCCTCAAAGCAAAACCGGCCCAAAGGACCGGTTTCATTCGTCTGATCGCCGTGAAGCGCAATTTATTTGAAGCGATAGTTAATACGACCTTTCGAGAGGTCATAAGGGGTCATTTCGACCTGAACCTTGTCGCCTGCCAGAACACGGATGCGGTTCTTACGCATCTTGCCTGCCGTGTGCGCGATGATGGTATGGCCATTTTCTAGCTCGACCAAGAATGTCGCATTCGGCAGGAGTTCCTTTACGACACCGGGAAATTCGAGCGTATCTTCCTTGGCCATGGTATCTCCATTGTTACCTTTTCCGCGGTTTTGCGGATTTGGCGCTTAGATGGAGCCATTTGCCCCAGATTTCAAGGTGTTTTCAACGTAAGTCGCAATATGTCACGGGGATCGTGCTCTCGTCACCCCCTTGCTCATGCCAATGTGTGCTGTTTCGAACAACACCAGTCTTGCGCACATGCTCGATTTCACCGAGCGGGGCATCTGCGATCGTCCAACCCGCTTGGTTCAAAATTCCCTCGGCAATCACACCCGTACTTGGAAATCCGGTATCGGGTGGGCCAAAGATGCCGCCCATGCCTGACCCTGCGTCAACGCTTTTTGACCAATCCACGTTGCCAACAACCGACGCCATTGCGGTCACGCATTGTCCCTCCAGCGCGCGTGAGATCGCTCCGATACGCACACGCCAATAGCCAGCCAAAGCTTCTGTGCATGAGGGTACAAGAATATATGCAGCTCCCGCCTCGATCAAAGCACGCCCTAGCAAAGGGAATTCACTGTCATAGCAAATCAGGACACCGATCTTGCCAAGGCTTGTGTCAAAGAGCTTCAAAGGCCCCGATCCAGTCGCAACATCCCACGGATCACGTTCAAACACCGTCATGATCTGCTTGTCTTGCACCGCACTTTTGCCATTGGGGGCAATCAGGCGCGTGCGATTGACGGGGCGATCAGGATGTACGTCTGTGTCAAACACAGGCGCAGAAGGGGTGAGGATATGCACGCTAAACTCAGCGGCAAGCTTGGCATAAAACGCATCCGATTGCGGCACGCGCTCAGAAACGGCATGCAAGCTTTGTTCTAGGTCTATCGAGACATTGCGCCCTGCGAGCGTGCTAAGTTCCATCGCGCCGTATTCTGGAAACACCAACAACTCCGCGCCTTGCTCGGCGGCGTCGCTTACCCAAGCGCGCGCTTTGCTCTCAAACGCGGCCCAATCGTCGAACCAATCCAAAGGGTAGGCGGCGGTCGCAATTTTCATCTTTCATCTCCAATGCTGCAAATACTCTGCCGCCCTTTCGTCTAAGATGAAAGCAGGTTAGGCAGCACCATGGGATTTACGCTCGATCATCTGCGCCGCGATGCGCTTGCAAAGTTTGATACGGTGATCGATGTACGCTCGCCCGCAGAATTTGCCGAGGACCATGTACCGGGTGCCATAAACCTGCCTGTCATGAGCAATGAAGAGCGCGCCAAGATCGGAACGATCTATGTGCAGCAAAGCCCGTTTCTCGCGCGCAAACTCGGCGCTGCCATCGTCGCGCGGAACGCTGCGCGCCATATTGAGACGGAGCTGGCGGACAAAGAAGGTGGTTGGCAGCCGCTTGTCTATTGTTGGCGCGGGGGGCAGCGGTCTGGCAGTTTCGCGTCGATCCTGTCTCAGATTGGCTGGCGCACGGATGTGTTGGAGGGCGGTTATCGCGCTTATCGCACACAAGTGGTGCGCATGCTTTATGAGGATGCACTGCGATATCGTTTTGTGCTGCTTGATGGCAATACGGGTTCGGGCAAGACGGCGATCCTGCATTCGCTGAATGAACAGGGCGCGCAGATGCTTGATCTTGAGGGGTTGGCGAACCATCGCGGCTCATTGCTCGGGGCGATGCGGGATGAGCAGCCGAGCCAGAAAATGTTCGAGACCCGTTTGGCGCAGGCCTTGTTGGAGTTGGACCCAAGCAAACCCATCGTGGCAGAGGCGGAGAGCAGCAAGATCGGCGAACGTCTGATCCCTGCGTCTGTTTGGAAAGCCATGCGCTCGGCGCCACGTATAGACATTGCCGCCAGCCTACAGGTGCGTGCACAGTTCTTGACGCGCGACTATGCGGATGTCTTGGAAGACCCCGCGCGTATGGCGGAGCGCTTGGATAAATTGCGCGCGCTTTGCAGTCATGCGCGTGTTGAGCAATGGCTCGCATATTTGGGTGAAGGCAAGCATGAGAAACTCGCTGCGGAACTCATGGAACACCATTATGATCGCGGCTATGAGCGTTCGCGCGAAGGGCGCGACAACACTGTGCTCGCAACGCTTAAGGCTGATGGGTTAGGGCCGCGCCATATCGAGGGGCTTGCGCGCCAAGTAGCTGATCTACTCGATCAGCTTTAGGGCGATAGGGCCATCGATGATCCGACCGATCTGAACCGCGTTGATGCCCTGTTCTTTCATTTCTGCGATAGCTTTCTGCGCGTCCTCTGGCGCGATCGCAGCAAGTAAACCACCCGCTGTCTGTGGATCCAGCATCAAACGTCCGCGCGCGGTTTCAGGTGCGTTCATCATCGTTAAAGCATCTGAGAGATTGTCGGGATAGAGGCTCGATTGCACAGCCTTTTCGCTCAATTCCAAAGCGCCGTCCATAAGCGGAACGTCACGCGCATTCAACTCTGCACCAACGCCCGAGGCACGACAAATGTTGGCCAAGTGTCCCACAAGGCCAAAGCCGGTCACATCCGTCATCGCGTGTGCGTTGCGCAACGCATAAGCGTCCTCAGCGACGCCGCGCGACATGCGTGCATAAGCGCGAGCCACATCAGCGCCGCGCGCTGTCATTTGCATTTCAGCCGCCAGCAATACGCCTGTGCCGATGGGGCTCGTGAGGATCAGGACATCGCCAACTTGCGCGCCAGCCAAGGTGATTGGATGTTCGCGCGCAAGACCTGTCACGCTAAAGCCAATCGTAAACTCAGCACCCATGCTCGTGTGCCCGCCGATGATTTGTGCACCAGCCTCTGTCATCACGTCGCTCGCGGTTTGCATGATTTCATTTAGCGTGCGTTCCTGTAGATCGGTACTCATACGCGGCAAAATCAAACTCACCATCGCGCTTTGCGGCGCGGCCCCCATAGACCAAATATCACCAAGCGCGTGTACCGCTGCAATACGCGTCATCACGACGGGATCATCGCAAAATGCACGTAGATGATCCGTACTCAGCACCTGTCGCAAACCGCCCATCTGCAAAAGTGCCGCATCATCACCGGGCAGGGCGACGACATCCTCGCGTGCAGCCCCGCTGTGATCAAACGCCGCTGCAAGCGCGCCGCGTCCTACCTTTGATCCACATCCCGCGCAAATCGGACCGTGATGGACCTCTGATCCTTGTGTATGCTCGCTTGGCAAGTCCAAAGCGGCCATCGACTTCAGATCATCAAATTGGCGCATGAACTTGCGATCAATCTGGTCTTTCCAACGCCACATCATCGTGCTTGATACAGCAAACCCGCGTTTTTCTGCCAGCGCCTCTTTTCCGCCAAGTGAGATCAGCTTTAAATAATCCGATTGCGGATGATACTCTTTCATTATGCCACCCGTCAGCGCGGCCCGTAAATTGTGAAACAAAACAGGGGTTTCGCGCACGGCAAACACACCCGCTTTGGGGCGTGGCGCATGGCTGAGATGGGCGCAATCACCAACTGCGAAAATACTCGGATCGCTCTCGCTTTGCAGGGTAGGACCTACTCGCAGATAGCCGTTTTCCAAAGCTAAGCCCAGTTCAGCGATCCAGTCATACGCGCGCGTACCAGCGGCACCCAAGGTCAATTGCGAGAGCACGGGAGCGCGCTCTTCAATCTCAATGTGATCCGACCAGACTCGCAAGACTTTCGCGTGCTCGATTAGGTCAACATCTAGCGTGTCCAAACTCGCCAACACTTTCTTACGCGCTTGCGCGCCCAAGCGGCTTAAGGCACGCGAGCGATCAATCAAACTTACCTGTGCAGTCCGCCCCAAACTCTGCAAATGATGCGCTGCCGCCATCGCCATTTCCGCGCCAGCAACGCCAGCGCCCAAGACGGCTACTTCGGCATCACCAGTGCCTTTGCAAAACCCGTCCCAAATACGCGCGAAATCATCCAAAGGTTTGGCCGGCACCGCGTGTTCGCTAAAACCCTCAAGCTCGGGCATGCCCGATGTGATCCCGATATCGACAGAGCATACATCGTACCCAATTGGCGGACGCCCTGCGACATGTACTTGTTTCAACGCACGATTAATATGGCTCGCCTTGCCCAAGATAATCCGTGCGCCCGCAGCCCGCGCCAAGCGTACCAAATCAATATACAGCTCTTCACTGGTATAATGTCCGGCTACAAACCCGGGCAACATCCCACTATATGGCGCGCTGGGCGCAGGGTTGATCAATGTCAGGCGAGCGCCCGCCAAAGGGGCCATCGCCCACATCTTTAACAGAATTGCATGGGTATGGCCGCCGCCCACCAGAACAAGGTCACGGGTGTAAGGAAAATCAGTCATCATAAATACCTGCTACACCGAGACTGCGCCAACCGCCACACACACTCTCGCGACTCCACTTTCGCTTCTTTGGTCCTAAAATACCTCGGGGGAGGCTGTGCAGCAGACGGGGGCAGGGCCCCCTAGTATCCCGTCATCTCCAAATACCCGACGCCAGAGTGGCTTCCCTCAATCGAAATCGGCCCTTCCCAATAAGGAACAGAAGTCGCCATCCAAGCCTGGGTGTTCAACGCACGCACTGTTACGTCTAAACCTTGCTGAGGTAGCGACAGCGCCCAAGTCGTTGGAATACTGCGCCCGTTCACATCAGATTGCTCGATCGCGCGCGCTGTAAACGCACCGTTGGGCAGGGGCGTGGGCGTTCCATCCGGCGCGATCCATGTGGCAGAGGTGTAGGGCGCTTCGGTGTCAGAGCGCAAAACAAAACCCATCACGCGCGCGCCACTTTCAAAACTTAGCGAAAACCAATCCCAGCCCGTTTGATCACTGGCCAAAGGCTGTGAGGACCACTCGCGATCAAGCCAAGCATCCCCCGTCACTGCAATATCGCCCTCGGGCAAGGAGAGCGTACCTGTGATGTCATAAAACGGCTGCGAATAATAATAGCTTGCTTGCCCAGCCGCAGATTTCACTGAATAGCCTGCGTTGCCCTGCAATACCAAGGGTCCGCGCGCGCTCAAATCCATTTCATAGGCGAAATCATTACCGACAGCGCGCATCGCTAGCTCGTTCAAATTGTTGCTCCCGCGCAGATGCCAATCGTCAATCCAGGCATCGAACTGCGCATCAACCGTCACACCTGCTTGACCAATACCGCCGCGTCCAAGCCGTTCGCTGACATACTGCTGATCTGGCGTCGTGACAGCTGCATGGCCCATCCATAGTTGAGGACTGTGCCACGCCTCACCTTCGCCAAGGCGCAAAGCGGATCGAAACAAAGTCCACTGCAATCCATAGGGGGTGCCATCTGCAGCCTTCAGATTGGCGGTCAAATACCACCACTCGATCCTGTAATCCTCATGCGCGCCGTGATCTTTCGGAAAAACCAAAGCGCGATCAGGGTTTGGCACGAAAAAACCTTCAGCATTCGAGCCAAGCCCAGCAAAGCCTTGGGCGTGCGACGCAAATGGTAACCAAAGCAGGGTGAGAAAAAGCCACTTCATGACACACAACCTAATCTTCAATTCCCAAAAAGAAACGCCCCCGAAAACATCGGAGGCGCTTTATTTCGAAAAGGGCCTGCTCTTAGTTGATCGCAGCCGCTTTCACATCATCATCAATAAAGGGCAAATACTGTGCAAAGTTATCCGCAAACATGTTTACCAGCTTGGCGGCCTGACGATCATAGGCCTCTGGATTATCCCAAGTGCGGCGCGGATCAAGCAAAACTTCTGCAACACCAGGGGCCGCCACTGGTACGTCAAAGCCGAAATTCGGATCTTTGCGGAACGTGGCATCGGCCAAGGACCCGTTGAGTGCAGCGCTCAACAAAGCCCGCGTCGCACGGATCGGCATGCGCGAGCCGGTGCCATATGCGCCACCCGTCCAGCCCGTATTGACCAGCCAGCAGGTTGCGCCATGCTCCGCGATCTTCTCTTTCAACAGGTTGCCGTACACTTCTGGACGACGCGGCATGAAGGGTGCACCAAAACAGGTGGAGAACGTTGGTTCAGGCTCTGTGACACCGCGCTCTGTGCCCGCAACCTTAGAGGTGAAACCGGACAAGAAGTGATACATCGCTTGCGCAGGTGTAAGGCGCGAGATTGGGGGCAATACACCAAACGCGTCACACGTAAGCATGATAATGTTTTTTGGGTGTCCACCTAGTGCTGTCTCGGAGGCGTTGGAAATATAATGCAGCGGGTAAGCGCAGCGCATGTTGGCAGTTAGACTATCATCTTCAAAATCCAGCTCTTTGGTCTCTGGATCATAGATCATATTCTCAATCACAGTACCGAACTTGGTGGTGGTGTCGTAGATCTCCGGCTCAGCTTCGCGGCTAAGATTAATCGTTTTGGCGTAACAGCCGCCCTCAAAGTTGAAGGTACCTCGATCAGACCAGCCGTGTTCATCATCGCCAATCAATGTGCGTGCGGGATCAGCCGACAGTGTGGTTTTACCCGTGCCAGACAGGCCAAAAAATACAGCTGTATCCACAGGATTGCCAACCGCGTGATTGGCAGAGCAATGCATCGGCATGATACCCTTTTCAGGCAACAAATAGTTGAGCAAGGAAAAGACGGATTTCTTATTCTCGCCTGCGTATTCTGTGCCACCAATCAAGATGAGCTTTTTCTCAAAATTCATTGCGATCACGGTTTCAGAGCGACAGTTGTGTCGTTTTGGATCCGCTTGAAAGCTTGGGCAGTTGATCACTGTGAAATCAGCTGTGAAATCATCAAGTGCGTCGCGCTCAGGTCGGCGCAGCATCGTGCGAATGAACAGACCTTGCCATGCCAATTCGGTGACGACCCGAACGTCGATGGAGTGCTTGGGGTCCGCACCGCCCACAAGGTCCTGAACGAAATAGTCGCGTCCCTTCATGTGCTCAACCATGTCCGCGTGCAGCGCATCAAAGCCCTCAGGGCTCATTTCAGCGTTGTTTTCCCACCAAATCGTATCAACGACGTCGGGTGTCTTCACCACGTGTTTATCTTTTGGCGAGCGTCCGGTGAATTTCCCGGTGGTGACAAGAAAGGCCCCACCATTGCCCAGCTCGCCTTCGCCTTTTTTCAAAGCGATCTCAATAAGCGCAGGTTCCATCAAGTTATAATAGACAGACCCAAGCCCCGTGATGCCTTGATCTTCGAGCTTGAAAGAAGGGTTTACCCGTCCAGTTGTCATACTATACTCCTGTGGCCATGTTAGACCGCTGTTCTGATTAGGCGGCAAATGCGCAGAAACGACGCGTTACCGAACACACTCCACTGTGGCGTGGCACCTTCTCTTAACATGATGATTTCTTTCGTGAACAGGGCGCTTTGGCGCAGTTAGCGCAACCAATATAAGTTTAGCGCAATCATCGCGACTTAGATCGATTTCGATTTAATTTCACTGAAGATAAAACAGCTCTGTTGAGAGAAAATAAGCGTTTTCGGTGGCAAATGAGTCACGCATCCACTGCTGATTCGCAGTTGGGGATTGATCTGCGAACAGAAACACGCAAGTCATGGTGAAAAAACTAAACTGGTACTTGAGCAGTATAAGGAATCAGGCATGTCCAAAATCGCTTTGGTGGACGACGACAGGAATATCCTGACGTCGGTCTCAATGACTCTAGAAGCCGAAGGCTTTGAGGTCGAAACATATAATGACGGTCAATCCGCGCTGGATGCGTTTAATCGCAAGTTGCCCGATATGGCTGTTCTCGACATTAAGATGCCGCGTATGGACGGAATGGATCTGCTACAACGCTTGCGCCAAAAAACTTCTATGCCAGTCATTTTCCTGACATCCAAAGACGACGAAATCGACGAGGTCCTTGGTCTTCGCATGGGTGCTGACGATTACGTCAAGAAGCCTTTCTCCCAGAGGCTTTTGGTTGAGCGTATTCGCGCACTCTTGCGTCGCCAAGACGCCGAAGCAGGTGTTGTGGTCGCCGAAACCGACGAAAATAAGGTGATCGAGCGCGGTGATCTGACGATGGATCCTCTGCGTCACGCTGTGAAATGGCGCGGTAAGGACGTGACCCTGACGGTTACAGAATTTCTGCTACTTCAAGTGTTGGCACAACGTCCGGGTTTCGTAAAAAGCCGCGATCAGTTGATGGACGTCGCATATGATGATCAAGTTTACGTAGATGATCGCACAATCGACAGTCATATCAAGCGCTTGCGCAAAAAGATGCGTTCGGTTGATCAAGAGTTTTCGGCAATCGAAACACTCTATGGCATCGGTTATCGGTACAACGAAGAATAATGGCTCTGGCCGAACGCATAACGCCACGGCGTGCCCCACGGGCGCGGCAGGAAATGGACGTTGTTTTGGGCGACGATTGGATCGCCCCGAACAGCACCGTTGAAAAAGAGGTGCGCGACCGTCGTGAACTTCGCGGTCTTTTTCGATTAAGCAATCTCCGCTCACGCGAAAGATCATTACTTTTAACTTGATCGCGCTGAATGTTTTGGTTGCGGGCATTTTGTTCCTGAATTCATCGCGCGACAGTCTCGCATCACAGCGCGCCGCATCGCTGGTGGGCGAGGTTGAGCTAGTCGCAGATGTTTTTGAAGCGCAGATCGACATTACCGAAGAAAAGACGCTCGCGGCAGCAGATGATCAAATCACTGCAACGCTAAATGCGCTCGATCTCCACAACTCTGTAGAAGTTTTCGTTTTCGGTTCTGAAGGTGGCTTGGTCGCCAATGCGACCGGTAGTAGCGCTAGTTGGGGCTCTGAGTTGGGCTCGAGCGAGCGTAAAACGCTTATCGTTGATGCGCTTTCGAAAATTTGGAGCGTCACAACATTACCTTTCACAAAGACCGAGCCTGCGAACATTCCGTCTTTGGAAGAACAGCTGCGCGATTTGGTTGCGAAATCGACTGACGGCGAAACAGTTGTTGGTAAAGGCTTGAATCCGGAAGGCGGCGCAATTTTCACCGTCACAACGCCGATTATGGCGGGTGGTCAAAGCGTCGGCGTCGTTGCATTGGCTAGTGCCTCCGGTGAAATTGATACCTTAGTGAAGAGCGAACGCGAACGTGTTTTGCAAATGTTCTTGATCGCGACTTTGGTGTCGATTGGTCTCAGCCTTGTTTTGGCATCGACGATCTCAAACCCGCTTTCCGATCTTGCGATGGCAGCGGAAGTTGGACGCAGAAATGATCGCGGCAAAGTAAGCCCTGGGCGCATCCGCATCCCTGACCTAACGGCCCGCCCTGACGAAATCGGTCGTCTTTCTGGCTCCCTGCGTGGCATGGTCGCAGCACTCTATGATCGTATTGATAGTAATGAACAATTTGCCGCCGACGTCGCTCACGAGATTAAAAACCCGCTCGCTTCGTTACGATCCGCAGTCGGCACTATGCGTGTCGCAAAACGTGATGATCAACGCGAAAAATTGCTGCAAGTGATCGAGCACGATGTGCGCCGTTTGGATCGACTTGTTTCCGATATCTCCAACGCCTCGCGCTTGGACAGCGAATTGGTCAAGGAAGAAGAAGAATCCTTTAACTTGCTGCACATGGTCAGCAATTTGACCGATTATCTTGGCGATCAGGCGCAAGAAAAAGGTATCGAGTTTATCTCTGACCTGCCGAAAGATCCGATCATGATCTCTGGCCTCGAAGGCCGTCTAGCGCAGGTTTTTGTCAACCTTATCACCAACGCCACCAGCTTTTGTGAGGACGGTGACGCCATCCGCGTGTGGGCGCGCCAGCGTGAAAATCGTGTGCTTGTGGTTGTCGAAGATACAGGCCCCGGCATTCCTGAGCAGGCTTTGGGCAAGGTCTTCAAACGCTTCTATTCGGAACGTCCTGAGGGGCAGTTCGGCAATAACTCCGGCCTCGGTCTTGCGATCTCCAAACAGATCGTCGAAGCTCATGGCGGTGTGATCTGGGCCGAAAACATTCGCCCAACTGCTGCGGACATCACGTCAGAACCGCTTGGTGCGCGCTTTGTCGTCGGTCTCCCGATCTAGGGCGTGACCCAGCAAACGACTGTCTGTGTACACGCGACCACAATCGCTTGGGAAGGCCAAGGTGTACTGATCCTGGGCGCATCTGGCAGTGGAAAATCCACGCTGGCCTTGCATCTTATGGCTTTGGGATGTGATCTTGTCGCCGACGATCAAACGCAACTTTCCTGCGAGAACCAGCAGTTGATTGCGCGTTGCCCAGACGCGATCAAAGGGAAAGTTGAAGCGCGCGGGTTTGGTATTTTGAACGCCAATTCAGTTCAGGAAGCCCAAATAATCTGTGCGGTCGATCTCGACTTGACCGAGGCGCAACGACTACCAGACCTAAAAACAATAGACTTCTGCGGCCAAAACATCCGCCTTTTTCACAAACCCGGCATTGAGGTTTTGCCCTTCGCACTTTTGCAATACCTTAAGATAACTCCAGCTCAGAACGAAAAGGTGAAATCGTCAGCGCATGATTAAAGACAGCTCAACAGCATCCCAAAAACAACGCTTGATTTTGGTTACTGGCCCTTCGGGTGCAGGGCGTTCAACCGCGATCAATGCGCTGGAAGATTTGGGTTATGAGGCAATAGACAACTTACCGCTCTCTTTGCTGCCGCGTCTCTTAAATGGTCCCGCGCATGAAAAACCCCTCGCGCTCGGTCTCGATACCCGTAACCGCGAATTCTCCACCGCGGCATTGATGGAGGCGATCGAAGATCTAAGCGAGCAGCCGGAATACGATTTCGATGTGCTCTATACCGACTGCTCTGACGACGTTTTGCTGCGCCGCTTTTCCGAGACCCGTCGCAGACATCCGATGGCAGGCACTGACGATCCTTTGCGCGGGATTGCACGAGAAAAACAAATGCTGCAAACGGTGAAAGACTGCGCAAGCATTCTGATTGATAGCTCTGAACTTAGCCTGCATGAATTACGTGCAGAGATGTCGCGCCTATTCTCCTTGGAATTCCATCAAAAACTTTCCGTTACTCTGCAATCCTTTTCCTACAAACGTGGCTTGCCGCGCTCCGCGGATATGGTGTTTGACTGCCGTTTCCTCAGAAATCCCCATTGGGAAGCAGACTTGCGTGCGCTTTCTGGATTGGACGAAGCCGTTGCGCGCTACGTTGCGGACGATCCGCGCTATGCTGCATTTTTTCAACAAATCACCGATCTCTGTGCTACGTTGTTACCTGCCTATCTGGAGGAGGGGAAGTCACACTTTTCCATCGCGTTTGGCTGCACGGGCGGGCGTCATCGCTCTGTTACCCTAACGGAAGCGACGTCACAGATGCTTGCACTTGCAGGCTGGCAAGTGTCATGTAGGCACCGAGAGCTGCAGCGCGCCTCTGGCATGCTTCAATGATGGTGAAAACTCAACTTTTGAACGTAAGGCTGACGGTTTGATTGGAATTGTGATCGTTGCACACGGTGGGCTCGCGCGGGAATACGTCGCTGCGATTGAACACGTGGTCGGCGTGCAAGGCGGTATCAAGAGCATCGCGATAGAGCCTGATCACGATCGTAGTCTAAAAGAAACAGAGATTTGTGCTGCGGCAGAGTCTGTTGATACAGGCGCTGGCGTCGTCATGGTGACAGATATGTTTGGCGGATCTCCTTCGAATTTGTCACTGCGCGCCTGTCGTCAAGATGGGCGACGCATCCTATATGGCGCAAATTTGCCGATGCTGGTGAAGCTCGCCAAATCGCGCAGCTTGCCAATAGCGGATGCCGTGCGTGAAGCCTTGGATGCAGGGCGCAAGTATATAGACAGCCAAAACATTTCAAGATCTTGATTCAAAGGTACTTTTACTATGTCGGAGACGAACCTGAGAACGCTTAAGATCATCAACGAAAAGGGTCTGCACGCGCGCGCATCAGCGAAATTTGTTGAGGTTGTGGAAGGGTTTGACGCCACCGCAGAGGTCAGCCGCGACGGGGTAAGTGCGCTTGGCGATAGTATTATGGGGCTTTTGATGTTGGCAGCTTCGAAAGGAACCAGTATTGAGGTGCAAACGAACGGTCCTGATGCTGTTGCTTTAGCCGAGGCACTTGACGTGCTTGTCGCGGATCGTTTTGGAGAGGGATGCTAAGCGCCTTGAACATGGCGACGTATCACAACGCATAAGGAATTGGGCAAATCCATGGCTGACAGAGTGCAAAAACCTGCCGTTATGACGACCCCCGTGACCGGTCCAAGTGAACCAATTCCATATGACAAGCGCAAGCTGTCTTACGCGAATACCTTCACAAATCCTTGGCAGTCCGCAACTATTCGCGTGATGGAATGGTTGACTGGCAAAATCCCCTTGATCTGGCTTGTGCGCCGTTTTGAGCGCTCAGGTGCCTCTGATGGGCAAGCCTTCTGGTCGGAAGCCTTGACGCATATGGGGATCGAGCTGCACACGCCCGCGTCCCAGATCGAGAATATTCCCAAAAAAGGACCAGTTATCATTGTCGCAAACCATCCGCATGGATTGGTGGATGGGATGATTTTGGCGGAACTTATCGGCCGTCGGCGTACGGATTACCGCATTCTGACGCGGTCCCTTTTGACTGGCGTGAGCGAAATCGAAGAATTCATGATCCCCGTGCCGTTCCCGCATGAGGAAGATGCGCGCGAGCAAAGCCTTGATATGCGCCGCCGCGCTATGGATCACCTCTCAGGTGGTGGTGTGATCGTGCTGTTCCCATCTGGTGCGGTCGCGTCTTCTGACACGTGGTTTGGCCCCGCGATTGAACAGCAATGGAACCCGTTCACCGCGAAAATGATCCAACGGTCTGGCGCGGTTGTGATCCCGATCCATTTTCCCGGACAAAACAGTCGGGCCTATCAAATCGCAAACCGGATCTCATCGACATTGCGTCAGGGCCTGTTGATCCATGAGGTGATGCACGCCTGTGGCAAGCCTCAAAAACCTGTGGTCGGTACGCCGATTGAAGACGCGAAGATCAAAGAATGGTCCAGCAATCCTCGCGGTTTCGTGGCGTGGCTGCGCGAACACACTATGGCACTTGGCAAAAAGTAACGCGCGAAGATCAGCGCGTCGGGACAGGAACGTCCCCACGATAATCGTAAAACCCACGTTTCACTTTACGACCAAGCCATCCCGCTTCCACATATTTCGTAAGCAGCGGGCAGGGGCGGTATTTCGTATCCGCAAGCCCGTCGTGCAACACGTTCATGATCGCGAGGCATGTGTCCAAGCCAATGAAATCCGCCAGTTCTAAAGGCCCCATCGGATGGTTCGCGCCAAGCTTGAGCGATTGATCAATAGAGGATACGGATCCGACCCCCTCATAAAGTGTGTAAACCGCTTCATTGATCATCGGCATAAGGATGCGATTTACGATGAAGGCGGGGAAATCTTCAGCAGAGGCAGCAGTTTTGTTCAAGCGCTCAACCACGCCAAGGCAGGCATCATAGGTCGGCTGATCTGTCGCGATACCACGGATGAGTTCGACCAATTGCATTAAGGGCACGGGGTTCATGAAATGGAAACCCATGAAGCGCTCGGGTCGATCCGTCGCAGCCGCGAGGCGAGTGATCGAAATGGATGACGTGTTCGAAGTCAGGATCGTATGCTCTGCAAGATGCGGCAAAAGAGTTGCGAAAATTTGATGTTTAATATCTTCGCGCTCTGTCGCCGCCTCGATTACCAAATCGGTTGGTCCTAATTCGGTCAGCTCAACAGTGGTTGAAATACGCGAGAGCGCAGCTTTCTTTTCGTTAGCGCTCACAGCGCCTTTTGAAACTTGCCGTTCAATATTTTTCTCAATCCGCACAAGCGCAGCATCAAGGGCTTCAGCATTGATATCGTTGAGTAAAACATCATAGCCGGCAAGCGCTAGAACATGCGTGATACCGTTGCCCATCTGACCTGCACCGACCACACCAATGCGTTTGATATCCATGACTTTCTCCTGCAGGAATTTGTGGGATACTAAGCCGTGCACTCGGGGGTCTGCAAGGGCAGGTGGGTTGCGTTTGTCACAAGTCTTAACATTAGCAGTTTGTTCACGGAATCGGGTCTAACTCAGAATTGGGTGAGAATAGAGGTGATTGGAATGAGCTTTGATGGCGCAGGCCTGAATGGCTTGGATTATGACGTATGCGAGTATGATGGATCCCGCTTGATGTTTCGGGGGCCGAAGATTGACGTCGACAAGCCCTATGTTGCTTTTTTGGGCGCGACCGAAACATTTGGCAAATTCGTCGCGCAACCGTTCCCGACCGTGTTGACAAAGCATTTGCCGGCGCAATCGTTGAACTTAGGGATGATAAACGCGGGTGTGGATGCTTATTTGGGTGATCCTGCGATTGTGGACTTGGCGAAGAAGGCCGATTTGCGCGTGGTGCAGGTGCTGAGCGCACTCAATCAATCGAACCATTTCTTCAAAGTGCATCCGCGCCGCAATGATCGGTTTATCGGAGCGAGCGAAGCGCTGGTGAGAATGTATCCAGAGGTGGATTTTACCGAATTTCACTTCACCAAAGCAATGTTGGTTGCTTTGCATGATTGTTCTGAGCGACGCTTTAAGATTCTGTGTTGCGAACTTCAGCAGATCTGGTTGAAACGCATGTCGCAGCTCTTGAAGTACATTGGTTCGCCGACTGTCCTTGTGTGGTTCGCGGGGGCAGAGCCGCCGAAAAACGGCCTGAGGGATCCAAAAGATCCGATGCTTGTCGATGCGAAGATGATCGAGAAAATCCGTGGTGAAGCATCAGCTTACGTGCTTTGTGTTCCGGATGAAACGGCTCTTGCGCAAGACAATGAGGAGTTGCTGCGCATCATGGCAAGCCCAGTCGCCGCGAGCCAGATTATGGGGCCAAAAGCGCATCTTCAAGCGGCCCAAACATTGCAAGAGATTTGCACAGATCTGATGAGAAAATGAAAAGGCCCGCGCTATTGCACGGGCCTCAACACGAATAATAGTGCGATTAGATCAAAGCTTGGACGTCAGATCTGGAACTGCATCAAACAGGTCCGCAACAAGGCCGAAGTCCGCAACCTGAAAGATCGGCGCTTCTTCGTCTTTGTTTATTGCAACGATGATCTTGCTGTCTTTCATACCTGCCAAGTGCTGGATCGCACCGGAGATACCAACAGCAACGTAAAGATCAGGCGCAACCACTTTGCCCGTCTGGCCGACTTGCCAGTCGTTCGGCGCGTAGCCTGAGTCAACCGCAGCGCGGGATGCGCCAACAGCCGCGTTCAGCTTGTCCGCCAATGCTTCGATGATTTTGAAATCATCTTCAGAGCCAACACCACGACCACCAGACACAACCACGCCCGCAGACGTGAGTTCTGGACGATCAGAGGCCGCAACCTTGTCTTCAACCCAAGAGCTAAGCGAAGGATCAGCTGCGGCACCGATGCTCTCAACAGCGGCGGAACCGCCTGTGCCAGCCGCATCAAACGTTGCGCCACGGAATGTAATTACCTTCTTGGCGTCGGATGATTTGACCGTCTGCATCGCGTTGCCCGCGTAGATCGGACGCTCGAATGTGGAACCATCAACAACAGCCGTCACATCAGACATCATCATAACATCAAGCAAGGCCGCGACGCGGGGCATGACGTTCTTGGCGTCTGTTGTCGCAGGGGCTACGATATGCTCGTAATCGCCCGCGAGTGAGACGATGAGATCCGCAACTGGCTCTGCCAAACGCTTGCCGTAGATCGTGTCCTCGGCGCAAAGCACCTGAGCAACACCGTCGATTTTCGCTGCTTGTGCAGCCGCGTCCGCGCAAGTTGCGCCTGTTGCGAGAACTGTCACGTCGCCCAAGGCGGTCGCTGCGGTTACTGCTTTCGCCGTCGCATCCAGCGCCAATTCGCCGTCATTTACTTCTGCAAGTAGGAGAACAGCCATTATACAGCCCCCGCTTCTTTGAGTTTCTCTACCAGCTCATCAACAGAGCCAACCTTGATACCTGCCGCACGTGCCGCTGGTTCAACCGTATTGACGATTTCCAAACGCGGGGATGCGTCAACGCCGTAGTCTGCGGGTGTCTTCTCATCCATAGGCTTCTTTTTCGCCTTCATGATGTTTGGTAAGGAAGCATAGCGTGGCTCGTTCAAGCGCAAGTCAACCGTGACGACCGTTGGCATGTTTACCTTGATCGTCTGCAAACCACCGTCGACTTCGCGCGTGACCGTCGCGCTATCGCCGTCGATGTCCAAATCCGATGCGAATGTCGCTTGGGACCAACCCATAAGCGCGGACAACATCTGACCCGTTGCGTTCATGTCGTTGTCGATCGCTTGCTTGCCGCACAGAACAAGGCCCGGCTGCTCTTCGTCAACAACGCCCTTGAGAATTTTTGCAACTGTCAGCGGCTCGATATCGTTGTGCACATCTTCCGCAGCAACCACGAGGATTGCGCGATCTGCGCCCATCGCCAAAGCCGTGCGCAGTGTTTCTTGCGCTTGCTTTACGCCAACAGACACCGCGATCACTTCGTCGGCTTTGCCCGCTTCTTTGAGGCGGATCGCCTGCTCGACAGCAATCTCGTCGAACGGGTTCATGGACATTTTCACGTTGGCGAGATCAACACCGCTTCCGTCCGCTTTGACGCGAACTTTCACGTTATAATCAATCACGCGTTTGACAGGTACGATGACCTTCATTGGCACAAGCTCCCTTTGAATGCGCAGTACAGCACAGAATTACACGGTCTCAATACGCAGGTGTGCGTCGAATCAACAGGCTAAAACCGACGCGCTGTTAGGGCATGACGTCGCGTTTGTGAAAAAATGCTTAATTTTTTCATCAAGTCAATGAGGGGTCTTAGCGGTTTGCCCCAGGAACCCACAAAACATCATCCTTACCGCCATTGTTGACCACACGACCCGCCACAAAGAACCAATCCGACAGGCGATTGAGATACTTCACCGCCGCGGGGTTAATTGATTCCATCGTGGCCAGCTCCACCGACAAACGCTCCGCACGGCGCGAGACGGTGCGGCATAGATGCATCTGCGCCGCCAGTGGCGAACCACCGGGCAAAATGAAACTGCGCAAAGGCTCTAGATCAGCGTTCATCGCGTCGATCTGGCTCTCCAAACGCGCAACTTGGGCGTCCGTTACGCGCAGGGGCGCGTACTCCGCGTCGTTGTCTTTTTCCATGTCAGGGCGGCACAGATCCGCACCAAGATCGAACAAATCGTTCTGAATCATGCTCAGCATGGCGTCCATGTCGCCGCTTGCGTGTTGGCGGGCAAGACCGACCGTCGCATTGGTTTCATCCACCGTGCCATAGGCGTTCACACGCATCGAATGTTTGGCTACACGCGCCCCATTGCCAAGTGCGGTTTCACCAGCGTCGCCGGTCTTTGTGTAGATTTTGTTGAGAACAACCATGGTTTAGCCCTTTGCGAAATAGACAACAGCGAGGATAAGCAGCACCGCTACGAATTGCGCGTAGATGCGATAGCGCATGATCCGGTTCGCATGTTTGCGGTTGAAATCGCCACCTTTCGCAAAGCCTCCAATGCCAACCATCAAAATGCCAAGCACTGCCAGCATTGCGACGATCATTACGATAAAGAGCGGGTCACTCGCCATTTGCATATCCTTATTATATTTATTGTCTACATAGGCGCGACGACGCAAAAAGCGAATGATAATTTGCGTTGTTAGATCCTAGAGACGACCCAATCGAGGACACGTGTGCTCAACACGCGCCGAAGTGCGCCCATCAGATAGGTGGGTTTGGTCAAATAGTAACGCGGCTTCGGACGCTTGGCCTCGCACGCATGCAAGAGCTTTTGGGTCACGGAGCTCGCAGGCAACTCGAAGGGATCTGGTCCTGAACTCGTATACAAACGATCAATCAACGTATTTTCGTATTCCGCGTGGCGCGCAGAGTTCTTCCAATCGATCCAACGCTCGAAATGCGGGATGGAATTGACGCGAATGTCCGACGTTACAGGGCCGGGTTCAATCAGGATGATATCAATCCCCGTGCCGCGCATTTCCAGTCGCAGCGTATCGCTCAACCCCTCCATAGCGAATTTACTCGCCGAATACGCCCCGCGCCATTTCATCGTGACAAGGCCCAACACGGATGAGCAATTGATGATCCGCCCATGCCCTTGTGCGCGCATCACAGGTAAAACAGCACGCGTCAGATCGTGCACACCAAACAAATTACACTCGAAAATTTCGCGCAAACCCTCGCGCGGCAAATCCTCGACCGCGCCGGGAAGGGCGTAGGCCCCATTGTTAAACACCGCATCCAACGTGCCGCCTGTTGCGGCGATAACTTCGGCTAAGCCATTGGAAACACTCACAGGATCTGTATAGTCTATCATTGGGCTGTCAAAGCCTTCACTTTGCAACCGCGCGCAATCTTCGGCCTTACGACAGGAGGCAAACACCCGCCATCCAGCGTCGCGCATGCCCTTGGCGCAATCGTATCCGATGCCCGAAGAACAGCCTGTGATCAGGATCGATTTTTTCAAATTCGTCGCACTCATAAAAAGCCCGCCAGTTGTGTGGGGCGGGTTTAGCATCATGTGATGAAATAGAAAATTAGTTGTTTGACGCGGTGAGCAAGAAATCGGCCATCCAGCCCTCTCGACCAGTATCGCCGACACGCAGTTTCACCCAACCATCGCCTGGATCTTGCAGGATCTCGACTTGCTGGCCGTTGGTCAGCTTCGCAATTACATCGAAATTCTGGCCGGGTCCGTCGCGCATGTTCACGCGCGCTGCGGTGACTTCACGCAGATCGGCTATGATTTCAGGCTCACCGATGGCCACCTCGACAACGTCCGCAACGACCTCTTCAACATTCTCCGCATAAAATGCTAAAGCCTCAGTGGTTACTGCGGTGGGTTCAACAGGCTCAACAACCGCTCTTGTCAAAACCACTTTGGGTGTCACGTCCGCAGCAGGCTCAGGCTGCGCTGCTAAGCGCTCAGCTTTTTCAAGCGCAGCAAGACGAACTTCCTCAGCTTTTAAAACTGCCGCCGACACACGCTTTTCATCCGCGACAGACACAAAGTCACTGCCGTCGCTCAATTCATAAAAAGCAAACGCCATGAATGCGAATGTTATAATGATTATTTTACCCATGATCCCCCCGGATACACTAAAGTGCTCGCAGCGACTTTGCGCTGTTGGGTGTCTATATACTTGATTCTGAACGTCTGTGAGGGCCAAAAGGCAAAAACTTTCCCCGTTGGGCTTATGTGTATTCTAGTGAGCCAAACGCTTCTCATCTTGCTGCTCCCCAGAGCTGGGGCTAAAAGCATCTCATGAGCGACGATACCACAGATGAAAACCTGAATGTTCCCGATTTAAGCGAACCGCTTCGTCGCGCTCTTGGTGATCGCTATCTGACTTATGCGCTCTCCACGATTATGCACCGCGCCTTGCCGGATGCGCGCGATGGCTTGAAGCCCGTGCACCGCCGCATTCTTTATGCGATGCGCGAACTTAAATTGTCCGCAACTGGGGGCTTTCGTAAATCTGCAAAGATTTCTGGCGATGTGATGGGCAATTATCACCCGCATGGTGACGCCGCGATCTATGACGCTATGGCCCGCCTCGCGCAGGACTTTAACGTGCGCTACCCGCTTGTGGATGGGCAGGGAAACTTCGGCAATATCGACGGCGATAACCCTGCGGCGGCGCGCTACACGGAAGCGCGCATGACACTCGCGGCGGAAGCTTTGCTGGAAGGTCTCGCCGAGAATGCTGTTGATTTTCGCGAAAACTACGATGGCACGCTGACGGAACCAGTTGTTCTGCCTGCAAGTTTCCCCAATCTGCTCGCGAATGGCTCGAGCGGTATTGCGGTCGGGATGGCGACGAATATCCCGCCCCATAACATTGCAGAACTCTGCGAAGCTTGCTTGCATCTGATCAAAACGCCAGATGCGCGTGACGACACGCTTTTGAATTTCGTGCCCGGCCCTGACTTCCCGACAGGCGGCACGATTGTCGAACCCAAGGAAAATATCGCAGAAGCCTATCGCACAGGGCGTGGCTCGTTCCGATTGCGCTGTAAGTATGAGGTCGAGGACCTTGGCCGTGGGCAATGGCAAATCGTAGTCACAGAAATTCCCTATCAGGTTCAGAAATCCAAGCTGATCGAAAAGATTGCGGATCTGATCCAGACCAAGAAAATTCCGATCCTTGGCGATATTCGCGATGAATCTGCCGAAGATGTACGCATCGTGCTAGAGCCACGCTCTAAAAACGTTGAGCCCGACATTTTGATGAGCATGCTCTATCGCAGCTCCGATCTGGAAGTGCGTTTCTCGCTCAACATGAACGTGTTGATTGACGGTCTGACGCCCAAAGTCTGCTCCATGAAGGAAGTGCTGCGCGCGTTCCTTGATCACCGCCGCGATGTTCTGATCCGCCGCTCCACGCACCGCATGGAAAAGATCGATCACCGTCTTGAGGTGTTAGAAGGCTTGATCATCGCCTTCCTCAATCTCGACCGTGTGATTGATATCATCCGATATGATGATGATCCCAAAGCGGCGCTGATGCGCGAAGATTGGGGCCGTACCTTTACCCGAGCGATGAGCGAAGCGGACTACGTCGGCCCACCAACAGGCGAGGGTGAGCTAACCGAAGTCCAAGCTGAAGCCATTCTCAACATGCGCTTGCGCTCTCTGCGCCGCCTTGAAGAGATGGAACTCAAGCGCGAACGCGACGCACTCATGGAAGAACGTGCAGGGCTTGATGATCTTCTGAACAGCGTTGAGTTGCAGTGGAGCAGCATCGCCGATCAGATTCGTGAAACCAAAAAGCAATTCGGCAAGGATCACCCCGCGGGCGCGCGTCGCTCGCAATTTGCAGAAGCGGGCGAAGTTGAAGAGGTTCCCCTTGAAGCGATGATTGATCGCGAACCGATCACAGTCGTCTGCTCCGAAATGGGCTGGATCCGCGCGATGACGGGTCACATTGATCTCACGCGCGAGTTGAAATTCAAGGACGGCGATGGTCCACGCTTTATTTTTCACGCAGAAACTACGGATCGCCTGCTCGCGTTTGGCTCAAACGGGCGCTTCTACACCGTGTCTGCGGCCAACCTGCCAGGTGGGCGGGGCATGGGCGAACCTTTGCGCTTGATCGTTGATCTGCCGAATGAAGCGGGACTCGTTGATCTGTTTATTCACAAATCAGGCCGAAAACTGCTCGTGGCCTCCTCCGCAGGAGATGGTTTTGTGGTGCCCGAAGACGATGTAGTGGCACAAACCCGCTCAGGCAAACAAGTGCTGAATGTGCGTGGCGATAATCGTGCCTTGGTGTGCAAACCCGTGACCGGTGACAGCGTTGCGGTGGTCGGGGAGAACCGCAAAGTTCTGGTGTTCCCGCTGGATGAACTGCCAGAAATGGGCCGTGGCAAAGGCGTGCGTTTGCAGAAATACAAAGATGGCGGCATGTCTGACGTGGCCACCTTCACGATGGCCGATGGCTTGTCGTGGCTTGATCCCGCAGGGCGCACACGCACCGAAGTCGAGCTGGCGGAATGGACAGGTAAACGCGCAGGCTCTGGCCGTATGGCACCGCGCGGTTTCCCACGCGACAACCGATTTACTTAGACGTCGGATTGATCTTGCGCGCGCGCTGAGCTAGCACAACGCGGTTGCTATAGGGGTTTTCCATGTTTCGATTCTTCGCACTAATGATTGCTGTTGTAAGCCTAAGCGCTTGCGAAAATATTGATGATATCTCTGGAGAGCCGGTCCCGATTGGTGAATTCGCCTTGGCACATAACATTGTTATCGCGCCGAATTTAGTCAAAGGCCCTGTGTCGCGCGATGCCAGCAAGGATGAGTGGATCGAAGCGGTCACAAAAGCCATCGATACGCGGTTTTCGCGTTATGACGGCGATCAGCTTTATCACTTTGGAATTTCTCTAGAGGGCTATGTGCTCGCACAGCCTGGCATTCCATTGGTCTTGTCGCCAAAATCCGCGCTGATTTTCAAGCTTACGGTGTGGGATGATGCGGCTGGCAAGAAGCTCAACGATGAACCAGAGCAAATAACAGTTTTGGAAAATCTAGACGGCGATACAATTGTCGGTTCCGGCCTGACCAAATCTGCGGAAGAGCAGTTGCAATCGCTGTCCGAGAACGCGGCCAAGATGATCCAGCGCTATATCACACGTCAGCATCGTCAAGAGAAATGGTTCAAGCGCCGTAAAGAATTGGGTCCAAAAGTGGTTGAGACGCCGCAAACCCCAGAAGCGACAGACGAAACGTTAGAGAAAGTGAACGACGATGCGCCAGCGGCGGCAGCAGCAGTGGAAAAAGCGCAAGATAAAGTAGCACAAGCGCAGGACGTTGTAGAGAGCGAAACAGCGTCGAACTGACGCTTGATTTTCTCTCAGTAAGCCAATATGTGCGCGATCAGAGAAATTCGGGTTCGAGATCGAACCCCCTAATCTGATGAGGCGCCAAGATGGCTAAGGAAAAGTTTGAACGCAATAAACCGCACGTCAACATCGGCACAATTGGCCACGTTGACCACGGTAAAACGACGCTGACAGCAGCGATCACGAAGCAATTCGGTGACTTCAAAGCGTATGACGAAATCGACGGCGCGCCAGAAGAAAAAGCACGCGGTATCACGATCTCCACAGCTCATGTTGAGTATGAGACAGAAGCCCGTCACTACGCACATGTCGACTGCCCGGGCCACGCGGACTACGTCAAGAACATGATCACTGGTGCCGCTCAGATGGACGGCGCGATCTTGGTTGTGAACGCAGCAGACGGCCCAATGCCACAGACGCGCGAGCACATCTTGCTTGGCCGTCAGGTTGGCATCCCGTACATGGTTGTTTACATGAACAAAGTTGACCAAGTTGACGACGAAGAGTTGCTCGAACTGGTTGAAATGGAAATCCGCGAGTTGCTCTCTTCTTATGAGTACCCTGGCGACGATATCCCAGTCATTCCTGGTTCCGCTTTGGCTGCTTTGGAAGACCGTGACGACAACATCGGCAAAGACTCCATCAACGCGTTGATGGCGGCAGTTGACGAGTACATTCCAACACCAGCACGTGCGGTAGACCAGCCGTTCTTGATGCCTGTTGAGGACGTGTTCTCGATTTCCGGCCGTGGTACAGTTGTAACTGGTCGTGTTGAGCGCGGTGTGATCAATGTTGGTGACGAGATCGAAATCGTTGGCATCAAAGACACGCAGAAGACAACATGCACAGGCGTTGAAATGTTCCGCAAGCTGCTTGATCGCGGTGAAGCTGGTGACAACATCGGCGCGTTGCTTCGTGGTGTTGACCGTGAAGCGGTTGAGCGTGGCCAGGTGCTTTGCGCGCCTAAGTCCGTGAACCCACACACAAAGTTCGAAGCAGAAGCCTACATTCTGACCAAGGAAGAGGGTGGCCGTCACACGCCGTTCTTCGCCAACTACCGCCCACAGTTCTACTTCCGTACAACGGACGTAACGGGCACGGTTGAGCTTCCTGAGGGCACAGAAATGGTGATGCCGGGCGACAACTTGAAGTTCAACGTTGAGCTGATCGCACCAATCGCGATGGAGCAGGGCTTGCGCTTCGCGATCCGCGAAGGCGGCCGCACAGTTGGCGCGGGTGTTGTGTCCAACATCACGGCGTAAGCTGAGTGCATATGGTGCGTGATATCACGCACCTTGCCTAAGACATTAAGAGCGGCATCCAGAGAAATCTGGGTGCCGTTTTTGCATCCCGCGTGCCGCCCAAGTCACCTTACGCGCTGCACCACCCAAGACTACCATCTGGCAGGTGAACAAAGGAAATTAATCTTTGCATTTAACGTCAAAATTCGCACCGTCTGAGAAAAGTTTCGCAGACAGCTTCAGGGAGACTTGAGGCGTGAAAGTGGCAGTGTCGTTTGGTATTGAACTGTCCAAGTTGACCGGCGGGAATAGCCGCAGGTGATTGCAAGCTGCTTCCCAACCAAGCACGTCAAATCGTATGTGACCTACCGTGACACTACGGTGTGTCCACCAAATCACCCAACGTTATTTCTGATTGGACAATCACACGACACGGCTGATGGGCGCTTTGCTCCCAACTCAGTTCGATTTACACTTGCCAACCTTCTGTGCGCGCCGTAAACGAGCGTTGGCTTTAGGGGTTTAGCTCAGTTGGTAGAGCATCGGTCTCCAAAACCGAGGGTCGTGGGTTCGAGTCCCTCAGCCCCTGCCAAAGCCACATTCACTCATGCAATTTGAACCATTGCGATCCTATGTGGTTGCCCTTTGCGCGCTTTAAGGAGCTGGCTTAGATCGCCGTATTCCACGATGGATTTCTCGACAGCATCCTTGCGCTCTAACTCTTGTGTTGATTGATACAGCTCAATCGTGAATTGGTTTCCAATGGCACCTGGATCCTTGGCGACTGTTATTTTTTGTGCCTGTGCCCGAGTGATGCAAAAAATTGCGTGGCTCTACGCGATTGCGAAAGCCCCAAGTTTCTCCGGTGTTAGGGAACACTTCCCATGAGGCGCTGTTTGCGAAACGGGGTAGGGTGATTATAGGGATGTCGGCTGTGTCGTGGTTTGGGCCGGCAAGATATCCGCCATGAGCGCCGATAAATGTAAGCAGACCATCTTCCGCTTAGTGGGTGCACCACAATTCATGCGGCGCTTCGGAAAAACCCTGATGGCGCGCGCGTGCATGGACCGAGCCATCATCGAGATTTGGTACCAATACGTCGCCCGTATACGAGCGAATGCGGACTAGTTGGCCGGGCTGTATCTCAGTCATAGTTGGCATGGTGTTGTTGTAAATGGGGCCTACATCCTCGAGTATCCAGTTATTCTCTGTCACGCCAGATGTGCCAAAGCCTACGATTGTTTGTGAATGCTGCGGCCTATCATCGGGACGATGCAGGTAGATCAGATCATTCTTGGGGTAGTTGCGCAGCTCTGTCGCGCCGCCTTGGCGTGGGTCTTGCTCCCAATCTACTTGCGGCCTAATGCGCGGCGCTGCATGTATTTCAACCCCGTTCTCCGCCAAAGCAAGGTGACCCCACCGAAATGATCTTAGCGTATAGGTCTGCTATCTGGCGGTTGATATGCGGCCCCGTATGAACCTGCCGCGGTTGCCAGAGGGCGGCTGGCCAAGTGCCATTTGCGTCTTTCACAGAGAAGCTGTCTTGATTGTTGAGGCGGTCAAGTTAGTCCTTTTTCCAGGATCGCAAACGCACAATGCGATTTTCAACGACGCTCACCGGATTCTTTGCCGTCTCGGAGTTCGAGCTCTCTATATAGGTCTGGCCGTTCCACTGCAAAAGGGGTGCGATACAATTGAAGGTCCAAGAGGTGATTGGTTGGCGTGGATGCCTTTGAAAGCGCGCGGCCATAAACGCTGGCCGCAATTGCAAAAGTGCTGTGCTCTTGAAGTCAATTTACCCATTATCAATACGATCAACCCAAGCATTCGAAAATCCTTTGGCTGCCCAACGCACTAAAACTACCTGAAGATCCGGCTCTTGAATCTGGAGAGCCGACCAAAACACCTAGTGAGCCCTGCGAAAAATCCAAGATCGCGTTTTCTAATCGTGCGTGTTCTGCCAAGTAGCGCTTCGCCACCCACTTTTTTCGATCTTGGTCTTTGGATAGCGCCAATTCAGGGTTTTATCGTCTAGATTTTTTGGGGGGAGTAAAATGCTTATGCCGAAATAGGCCTGTACTTCTGGTGTGTGGTAAGTGCCTAACAGCGCTTATCAGGCCACGCACGGTTGAAAATTGGAATGATGTGAAAAAAGGCAACAAGTGAATTTGATGTCAGTAACGATTGGGCAAAGTGCCCAAGCGAACCGCCTCACACAAGTTATTTCACCGAATGCCTAAACTTTTGAAATTTTGAGTTGACATGCAGGCTTGCAAACCTATCGCAATGTTCACGTCTCAGGCATT
>ERZ1047985.592-NODE-592-length-27653-cov-6.719509_pt1 | contig 27653 bp, 25 predicted proteins | sample MGYA00383097_ERZ1047985 | MGnify/ENA primary metagenome ERZ1047985 (study PRJEB29581, sample SAMEA5548367) | metagenome | biome: marine; feature: coastal; material: water | depth 50 m | study: Short-term variability in the microbial, nano- and picoplankton...
CTGAAAAAGAGTATTTGGTACAGGTTCAACCTGTCGATGAAAGTGCTTTTGACATTGATCTGGAAAAATTGAATGAGTTGGCTGAAGAAGTACGTGAGTTGTTCAAAAATCACGTTAAACAGGGGAAAATAAAATTGAGCAAAGACGCTTTGGCATCACTTGAAGCAGCAGATGCAATGCTCGTGAGTGACCGTGTAGTTTCACTGATGGAACTGCCTCGTGAACAAAAACAAGAATTGTTAGAAACTTTGAATCCGGAAACTCGTCTGCAAAAGGTACTTGAGGTTTTGAAAGATGAGATGAAAATTGTACAACTTGAAGACAAATTGAAGAAAGAGGCGACCGATCAGTTCAGTGATAACAAGAAGGAGGATTTTCTGCAGGATCAGTTACGCAACATCCAAAAAGAACTGGGACAGATGGATGATCCAAAAGCGGAACTGGATGAGATTAGTGAACAAATTAAACAAGCGGAAATGCCGGAAGAGGTGGAAATTGAAGCGAAAAAAGAGTTGAAAAAATTACGGTTGATGTCACCGATGTCTTCAGAAGCAAATGTGGTACGTAATTATCTGGAGTGGCTGACTTCCATGCCTTGGAAGGTTAGGACGGAAGATAATTTTGATCTTTTACAGGCAGAGAAGATTCTCGATGAAGACCATTATGGTCTGGAAAAAGTTAAAGAACGAATCGTTGAATATTTGGCAGTGGCATCACTCAAAGGAAAATTGAAAGGCCCTATTCTCTGTCTGACAGGACCTCCGGGAGTTGGAAAAACATCACTTGCCAAATCAGTTGCCCGTGCTTTGGGTCGTAATTTTGTGCGCATCAGTTTAGGCGGCGTTAGAGATGAAGCAGAAATCCGAGGGCATCGCCGTACTTACATTGGCGCCATGCCGGGGAAAATAATTCAGTCTATTAAAAAAGCCAAGAGTAATAATCCGGTTATGTTGATTGATGAGATTGACAAGTTGTATCAAAGTAATATCAGTGATCCTTCCGCGGCCATGCTTGAGGTTCTTGATCCTGAGCAGAACAGCACTTTCATCGATCACTATCTGGACGTTGAATACAGTTTGGCGGATGTCCTTTTTATCTGCACAGCAAATACCATTCAAAACATTACCGGACCTTTACTGGATCGGATGGAGGTGATTCATTTGTCAGGTTACACAGAGTTGGAAAAACAGCATATCGCCGCTCAGTTTCTGACCCCGCGTCAACGAAAATTTCACGGTTTGGATGAGAAGCAACTGCGTTTCCGGAAATCTGCAATTGAGGAAATTACTCAAGGTTATACACGGGAGGCAGGTGTACGAAATCTGGAACGTGAAATTGGCAAAGTATGTAGAAAAATTGTAACACGGCTTGTACGAACCAAAGATAAGAAAGTCACGGTCGTAACACCGAAACTGGTGCATGACCTGCTCGGGGTACCACAATTTGAACATGATCAGCGGGAGGAAGAAAATCAGATTGGTGTTTCCATGGGATTGGGTGTGACGTCAATGGGTGGAGAAATGTTGCTCATTGAAGTGGTCTTAATGCCCGGTTCCGGAAAAGTGGTTTTGACAGGAAAACTGGGAGATGTGATGCAGGAATCCGCCAGAGCGGCTTTTTCTTATGTTCGCAGCAATGCAGAATATTTAGGTATTGATACTGACATTTTTGCTAAAACAGATTTACATGTTCATCTGCCTGAAGGCGCAACCCCTAAAGATGGTCCTTCTGCAGGTCTACCTTTGATGATGGCCATTATCAGCAGCTTCACCAAAATCCCTGTCAAGAATAGCGTAGCGATGACCGGTGAAATAACATTACGGGGGCATGTTACGGAAATTGGTGGCTTGAAAGAGAAACTCCTTGCTGCAAAAAGAGGACTGATTGAGACAGTGCTCATTCCTGAGGAAAATGAAAAAGACTTAGTCGAAATTCCTGATGAAATTAAAAATGGCTTAAAAATTATACCACTGAAAAATGTTAAAGCAGCGCTGGAGTTTGCCTTGGAAAAGCATCCTGATTTTGTTCAAGATCAAGAAATCATTGTTCCGGACATCTCCTGGCCAAATTCGACTGATACTCCTGCTGCAGCCTGAAATGTGGTTACGTTTTAAATCCGTATAATAAATTAATACAGTATTACAGATCGATAAAAAGAATGAAAAAACCAGACACAAATTCCAAACTCTATAAAATCCGGCACTCCTTAGCTCATGTTCTGGCACAGGCGGTGCTGGAAATACGTCCTGATGCAAAATTGGGTTTCGGCCCGCCGATTGATTCCGGATTTTATTACGATTTTGATTTAGCGGAACCCTTGAGTCCGGAAGACTTGCCAAAGCTGGAAAAACGTATGCGTCACATAATCAAAACCGGACAGGTTTTTGAACGTGAAGAACTTGACCAGAAGCAGATGGTACAACGTCTCAGCAAAGATAATCAGTCCTACAAAATTGAGCAGGCCGAAGATCTTTCTGCAAACAATGAAACTCTTAGTCTCTATCGCAACGGCCCTTTCTGGGACTTGTGCGAAGGTCCACATGTGGAGACAACCCGCGACATTCCTAAAAATTGCTTTACCCTTGATACACTTGCAGGAGCCTATTGGAAGGGTTCTGAAAATAACAATATGATGCAGAGGGTGTATGGACTGGCATTTGAGACAGGTGACGAGCTCAAAATATATCAGGATAAGCGTCGACTGGCGATGGAGAGAGATCATCGTAAACTGAACAGCAAACATCACTATTATGCCATCAGTGAAGAAGTAGGCAAAGGTTTGCCGTTGTGGTTACCGAACGGTACTGTGATTCGTGAAGAGTTGGAAAAACTGGCCAAGGAGACGGAATTTCTTGGAGGCTACAAAAGGGTTTCAACTCCGCATATAACAAGAGAAGAATTGTTGCTTACATCTGGACATCTTCCTTATTATGAGGAAAGTATGTTTCCACCGATGGAAATGGAAGGCGAACGCTTGTTTCTCAAGCCAATGAATTGTCCACACCATCACATGATTTATAAGGCGGAGCCAAGGAGCTATCGTGATTTGCCTTTGCGTTTGGCAGAATATGGAACTTGTTACCGCTATGAGCAGTCCGGGGAACTAGCAGGATTGCTGAGGGTGCGCTGTATGACCATGAATGATGCCCATATTTATTGTACACCTGAACAGGCAAAAGCAGAGTTTATCAAGGTTATGAATCTTCACACGGAATACTATAAACTCTTTGGTTTAAGTGATTTCTGGATACGTTTTTCTCTTGCAGAAGAAAAAACTGGAAAGTTTGTAGATGAACCGGAACTCTGGCAAAAAGCGGAAAAGCTGGTAAGAGAAGCTATGGATGAAGTGGGTATTCCTTATCAGGAAGTCCGTGGGGAAGCGGCTTTTTATGGACCGAAAATAGATTTTCAAGTTACAAATGTGGTTGGACGGGAAGAAACAGCATCGACTAATCAACTTGACTTAGTGATAGGTAAGCGTTTCGATTTGACTTATATTGGAAGTGACAATGAAGAACACACACCGATCATAATTCATCGGGCTCCCCTGGGAACGCATGAACGGTTTGTCGCTTTCTTGATTGAGCATTACGGAGGGGCTTTCCCAACGTGGCTGGCTCCAGTGCAGGTGCGTGTAATTCCAGTAGCGTCCGCATTCAATGAATACGCAAACAGTTTGAATGAAAGTTTGTTCGGCTCATTTGTGAGAACTGAAATTGATGATTCGAATGATTCATTCAGTAAAAAAATTAGATCTTCTGCAATTACAAAAATCCCGAATCTGTTGATTGTGGGAGAAAACGAGCAGGCTGACAAAACTGTAACCTGGCAGCGTTACGGAAGTAAAGAGCGTCAAACATTAGCCTTTGATGCATTTATGCCGCTCCTGAAAGAAGAAATTCTTCAGCGTAGAGACTGGCGTAGAGCAGAACAAGCCTAAGAATTAATAGCGAGTAAACTGATTATGGCAGCAGAAACACAGGAAACAGCGGGAGAGGAGGTTTCAGAGGAACTTGCCGGACAGATCGCCAGAGACGTGATGGTGCTCTTTCAGAAGCAAATGGATCCGGAGGTCGCTGCAGTTGAAGCTTCTTCATATCTTTGGAAAAATGCAGGTACTCCTGAAAAAGTTTCCTATTTTGTTGATGCTACCGAGTTATGGCTGGAATCAGGAACAAGCGGTGATAAATTTGCGGCTTTGAGTTGGAACGGACTCGTTACCCAGAGTGTTAACAATCAGGATTATGACACTTTTCTTCGTATGATGATTGTGGCAATTCTGGATGGTTATTACAGTCTGCAAAAACCTGACATTGAATATAAGGAAAAAAGATATTCTACTTATACTTCAATTATCGCAAATACTTTCATCCGCATGGTTGAACTAAATCCTGCCAGCGAAGCAGGTGTCTCAGAAATATTTACTATTTTAGTCCACAGTGAAATGGATCTGGAGGCAAGATCTGCAGCAGAAGAAGATGAAACAGGCAGCAGCACGATCCCGACCGACATGCAGAAGTTGTTTGACGAAATGATAGATTATCTTCATGATCGGGGGATGTTTAAATCAAATCCGATGGCAGGAGAAGAAGCAAATCCGAATGAGCATATCGAGGTTTTATGCGAAAGACTGCGTGGGACACGTCGTTATGTAATGCAGGAGGTAATCAATGAACGTGCGCTTGAGAAAAGGAAAAAACTGGAAATGGAGTTGGAGAACCAACTTGCTTCAGCAGAAGAAATAGTCATGGTTGCTCCGCAGTTTACTGAGGGAATGGCCTTCTTTGTTCAGGAAAAACGTTACAATTTTAAGTATCTTGCAGTTGAAAAAATAAGGATGACGCTTCAGTTGCTCGGCTCAATCACCGGTGCTGTCTATTTTTTGCTTGGCTTCATGGGAGTTTGGGGAGTTCACTGGATTGACGGAATGGTAGTTTGTCTGGTGATGCTCGTTTTTGTACGTATCGTAGCTTCAAGAAAACAATTTCAATTTTTTTATCCTACTGATATTAGTAAGGAGTTAGAAGATTGTTCGACTGCATTTTTAAATGTAATGCGAAACATGTCGCATGAGCAGCTGGAACAATTTTTAGTACGCCAGATAAAATTAGAACGTAACCAGAAATATCTGGCAATGGTACCTGAATTTATGAAATATCTTTATGCGATAATGCCTGACCGTAAAAGTATGGTGATTACAGTGGATGAACTTTCTGAACTCGTTGAAAATTCTGAAATTGAAGTGGCTAAACAATTACGAGGTCAATAAGAAAAGACAAAGTCTCCCTGCTAGTGCAGAACTCAAATTTCTTCCGGACACCACACAGTTCTATCACAGAAAATGACATCACGCCTCCGCATTTCATCAATCGATGAAAAACTACTTAATCAGCAGGTGACTCTCAATGGATGGGTACGAACCCGCAGGGGTTCAAAAGGTATTTCCTTTATTCAGCTTTATGATGGTTCGAATCAAAACGGAATTCAAGCTGTGGCGGATGAATTACTGGTAAACTATGAAGAGATTTCCAGACTGACCACCGGTACGTCAGTCAGTATCATCGGCAAGGTGGTTGAATCTCCTGCCAAAGGCCAGACGTTTGAAATTCACGCGGAAGAAGTTCGAGTTATCGGTGCTTCATCAGGAGATTTATATCCGCTTCAAAAGAAGGGACACACTCTCGAATTTCTGCGTGATATTGCACATTTGCGTCCGCGAACAAACACTCTCGGGGCAGTCTTTCGTCTGCGAAACACACTCTCGTGGGCGATCCACAGTTTTTTCCAGGAACGTGATTTTCTCTATGTACAGACGCCGATCATCACTGCAAATGATGCGGAAGGCGCAGGTGAAATGTTTCACGTCACAGCACTTGATCTGGAAAATTTACCACGAAATTCTGAGGGGAAAGTTGATTACAGTAAAGATTTTTTTGGTACAGATGTAAGTCTGACAGTTTCCGGGCAGTTAGGTGCAGAAGTCTTTGCGTTGGCCTTCAGTGATGTTTATACATTTGGTCCAACTTTCCGTGCAGAAAATTCCAACACTTCTCGTCACCTTGCTGAATTTTGGATGATTGAACCGGAAATGGCATTTACAGATTTGCAGGGGATGCTCGTGTTGACGGAGGAGTTTCTCAAATATGTGATTGGTGTCTGTCTGGAACGGCACGAGGAAGAGCTCGAATTTTTGCAAAAAATGTATGAACCGCAGTTGTTAGAAACTTTGTATCATATTCACCAAACTCAATTTGAAACCCTAACTTACACTGAAGCTGTTGATATTTTACAAAAATCCGGAGAAACATTTGAGTTTCCAGTAAAATGGGGAGTTGATCTGCAGTCAGAGCATGAACGTTTTTTAACAGAAAAACATGTTAAAAAACCGATAAATTTGATTGACTATCCTGCGGATATTAAAGCATTTTACATGAAGCAGAATGCTGATGGAAAGACAGTCGCAGCGATGGATGTACTTTTCCCGCGACTTGGAGAAATAATTGGTGGTTCGCAGCGTGAAGATTCTCTGGAAACTCTTACTAGAAAAATGAAAGAACACAAACTTCCGAGTGAAACCTACGATTGGTATCTTGATTTACGACGCTTCGGTTCGGTTCCACACTCCGGATTTGGCCTAGGATTTGAGCGTCTGGTGCAGTTTGTGTCAGGCATGAAAAATATTCGTGACGTTATCCCGTTTCCGCGTGTTCCAGGAAACGCAAACTTTTAATGAAGATACTTATCGGCAGCAACGTCCACTGGTGGAACGCTGAGGCTGCCTATGCCTCTTCAATCGCAAAGCTGCTTCAGGATGCCGGGCATTCCGTCTTTGTGCTGACACGTCCGGGCTCACTTAATGAACAAAAACTGAAGGAACGCGGATTACGTCTGGTAACCCACATTGACCTCAACAGTAACAATCCTTTCCAGCTTTTTAGGGCTTACCAAAAGCTGAAGAATTTTTTGCTAGAAGAACGCATTGAACTAATAAATCCTCACCGTTCTGAAGGTTTCCCTTTATTTATTTTTGCGGCCCATACTGTACGTTCGCTTGTTCCAGAAAATCGTCTTCCAGTAATACGAACACGTGGAACAACTAAGCTTTTGCATCAACATTGGCTGAATCGAAAAATGTACTCAGACTGGACGGAATTCCATATTACAGCAGGCAAAATAGTTTCGGAACGCTTACTAAGCCAAGTAAATATTTTGACAGAAAAGCAGAAAACAATTTATTATCCTGTCAGTTGTCCGGAACTTCCTCTGCTGCCGCAAAAAGATTTTCGGACTGAATTTCAGATTTCCACAAAAGCCAAAGTGCTTGCAGTTGTGGGACGTATTCGTCCGGTCAAAGGACAGCGGATAGTGCTTCGTAGTTTGAGTCAGCTGTTGCTGGAATTTACTGATCTGGTACTGCTTATTCCATATCGTGATACATCCGAATATGAAGCCGAAATGCAGGCACTCCGGAGTGATATCGGTAAGCTAGAACTTGAAGCGCATGTGCGTCTAATTCCGGAACGTGAAGATATCCTGGCATTGATGGAATTTGCAGATGCAGGTATAGTAAGCTCAGTAGATTCTGAAGTAATCTGCAGGGTCGCGGTTGAATTTTTTTCTGTTGGAACGCCTGTAGTAGCATTCCCTACCGGCTGTCTCCCGGAAATCATCAGGCATGCAGATAATGGACTGCTGACAAAAGATCAAACTCAGGAGGCTCTTACGGACGAATTACGAAAATTTCTGACAGATCCGGAGCTCTGTGAACGTCTCGGTCAGGGTGCACGTCGTGATGCGGAAATTCGTTTTAATCCTCAAAACATGCTCACCGAAACTCTGGAAGTATTTGAGCGTGCCCTCAATTAAAAAAAATCTTCCGTTCATTAATTGACAAGCAGTACTCTTAACAGAATTAATTATACCCAGTTCTTAAAACCGTATTAATAACTCAGCAGATTTAGAATTCAGACTTGAGAAATTAAAGCAAATTTATGATAATAATAGATTACGGAGGGATGGGTGAGTGGCTGAAACCGACGGACTTGAAATCCGTTAAGGCGGCAACGTCTTCGGGGGTTCGAATCCCTCTCCCTCCGCCATTATATAAGCAGTTACAGTGACATGTTTCTCATAAATAATTTCCTCAAAAACTCTTTCCGTTCCACTCAAGTTCCAATCATAGAAAAAATTTACCTATCCACACTTAAAAAGACAATTCTTATATTTCTGTTACTCCCTCTATTTATCAACTAAATAAGGAAGTGCTGAGTCTATCATATTTTAGTGTGGAAAAAAATGGAATATTATGTTCGTTCCAACAAAAATAATACAAATAATCAATAGTTAAACTTATAAAAGTAGCGGATTATAAATATTGTATCCTCTTAAAACAACCAATTTCTATAACGTGATGATTATCAATTTAAAAAACCCAAAAGATCTTGTTATTTGCTTGAAGTTTTTGATCCATCTCTCTCTTACAAATGAGGCAAGCAAGCAAAATATAAAAAACATCATAACAAGGTACATGGGTAAGTCTTTTGAGCAAAATGAATCCCATTCCGAAAATCTTCTAACACCACTTGATGAAAAAGGACAAATAAAACTTACCATAGAAAGTTTTATTAACCTAAAGGAAGAGGAGGAGGTGACAAAAAAGGGGATCATGATGATGATAGAGGAAATAATTTTTGCTGATGAGGAGGTACTCCCTTCTGAACGGAAGTTCTACGACATTGCGAAAAAGTATCTAAATGTAGATTTCCATAAAATACAACCAACTGTTGAACTATTTGAATTCTTGAACGTACTGAATTTAGTTTCTGGATCTGATTTTGCCAATATGAAAGAATTCTCAGAGATCTGGGTCAAGTATATGGGGCCTGACATCAATGTTTACTACAAAGAAGCATTTCAGAATTTAGAGAATCTAGACCTTGAAGAACAGATCCAGAAAATTGGAAAAGACCTCCAGAAACTTAAAAACATTGATGAGGAACAAAAACTCAGCATCAGATCAATGATTGAGGAAATAATTTTTGCTGATGGAGAATTTACAGATGAAGAAAAGATCCTCTATGATCTGATGTTGGAAAACATGGAAATTACTTCCAATACTGAAAATTTTGGTGGAAAAAAGGGATTTGAGCATATTTTTTCAAATATCGAAAATAATCGTTATTTTAATATTTTCATCAATTGTATGATTGTCTTTACAGGTATCCTGGTCGGAATTGAAACAAACGATGATTTAGTTGAAGACTACCAATTTCTGTTCCACATGATAGACCAAACTATCAAATACATTTTCTTAGTAGAAATTCTTATCCGTTTTACTGCAAAATACAAAAGACCTTTAGAATTTTTTTCTGATGGTTGGAATATTTTCGATTCTATACTGGTTATTGCTACCTTCCTACCTTTCGGAGCTTATCCATTTATCTTAAGAGTCTTAAGACTTCTACGTTTCTCAAGGATATTCCGTAGAGTTCCACAACTGAGAATGATTATTATATCTTTAATCCATAGCATAAAACCGATCGTATTTGTTGGAATTATTTTGGTTCTGTTGATTTATATCTACGGTGTTGTAGGTAAGACAGCCTTCTCAAAAAATGATCCTGTTCACTTCGGAAGCCTTGGCATTTCTATGGTTTCATTAGTTCGGGCGGCCACTTTCGAGGACTGGACAGATTTGATGTACACTCAGATGTATGGATGCAACAATTATGGTTACGAAAGTACTCCAGAAAAATGTACCTCTCCTTCAAAAATGCCTAACTTTAGTATATTTTTTTTCATCTCTTTTATAATTATAAGTGGTGTTGTCATCATTAACTTTGTTGTAGGAGTAATAATTCAGAGCATGTCTGATTCAAAGGAGAAAATGAGGAGAACAGAAGAATTATCCAGTACTCTCAAAAATATGGATTTAATCGTCAAAAACATTAGATCCCAAAAGATGGCAAAATTAATTGAGCAAAATGAAAAAAAAGATCACCTGTGAGTAACCCCCACTTAATTCTTAACAATCAGCCCTCCTACACAACCTAGCCTTCATTTCCTATACAATAATCATTGGTTATTTTAGGGATACCGATAATTGTTGCTTATCTTTTAATAGCAACAGAGTTTGCTCCACTATTCACAAATCTTTCTCGTCAATATGGCTTAGATTATACTAAAGAATACTCGGGAAATATTAGTGCATTTACAGATGGAGGAAATCCTATAAGATACTGGTTCTATTACATCTTTGATGGTAACTTTATTGCTATATCAGTGATCCCAATTGTCTTAGTACTTTTCTTTATAACATGGAAAAAACATAAGATTCTAATTGCAAGTGAGAATATTTATGATTTGTAAATTAGTATTTGTCATAATTCGTGCTAAAAGATAAATTTATTTGACATATTTACCAACAAAAAAGAAACTAGCTGAGACAAATGGACCTATACCTAATGCATATATAACAGTGCCTATTCCAACTATCCCTCCCAAATACCAACCAAATGCTAGCACACTAAATTCAATCAATGTTCTTGTTAAAGAAAAAGACAATTTTGTTATTTTTTGAGTGCCAGTCATCAATCCATCTCTTGCACCAGGACCAAGATTGGCAATTAAGTAAAAACTACTTCCTAAACCAACAGTTAATACACCAATTATAACTTGCAATAATTGTAATATAAATATTTCAGGGTAGGGAAGGTGTGGTAAAGTTAAATCTATAACTATAGCTATTATAATTACATTAAGTATTGTTCCAATTCCAGGCTTTTGTTTTAAAGGTATCCAAATAAATAAAACAATTATGCTGACAATAAATGTGGTTATTCCAATAGTATAACCAGTTTTGAAAGAAACACCTTGATGAAGAACTAACCAAGGACCTCCTCCAATATTTGCAGTGACTAATAAAGACTCACCCAGTCCAAATAGAATTAAACCAAAAACAAGATACACAAGTGTTTTAACTTTTGGTTTAAAATTTAATTGATCTAAAGAGCTCCATGAAAGTTTGGGTATTTTTTTTAATGTGAAAATTAAAAGCAGGTTTTTCATAAGGTGATATTGGTTTCTCAGCGTTGAATGTTACTCTAATTTGCAATTAGGTGCAATAAAGATAGATATAACTCAGTTGTGCTATGTGTGAGGGAATATTCGTCAAAACAACTGATAGTCAAATTTACTATTTAAGTAGATTTGATTTCAAGACATTAACTTCGTTTTCATGAATTACGGAAGAGTTGGATAAATAGTCGTGTTATAATAGATGTTGAATGGCAATCCTGAAAATGTTTTCCGAATTGAGACTTCTCTTCTAACATTTGACACTACAACGCAAGAGACTAAAGTTCTACTTTTTTCATATATCAGACAAATTTTTTGTGAGTGCTAGAGCTACAAAATTTGTAATATACTAGAAATGATTCATTTTAGTATAATTAAATGGACTTTAGTCTTTCAGACTTTCAGACTGGTGCGTTATGAATTTTTGCAAACAATATCATCTAGAACGTTCCGAATCGCATAAAATTAATCTTAAGGAAGGAATCAAGGAAAGCTTGTGGATAGGAATGAGTTCTGGGCTAAAGAAAGTAACGAAACTGTGATCGAGGATATTCAACTATCTTTGAGGTTTATTGAAAATAGTGGATTCTCCTGTTTATAATAAATCTACACATCAATATAATAAGAATCTGATTTGCAAAGTGTGAAATGATAACGGATGATTATCTGCAGATTTTATATGAATATTGAAAATAAATAATAAAATTAAAATAAGGTATTAAATGACAGATATAGCATTTCTTGATGGTGGTCTTGGGCAAGAAATTCATAAACGATCAAATAATGATGCCCATCCCCTCTGGTCAGTTAAGGTAATGTTTGATCAGCCAAATATTGTTACAAAAGTTCATAGTGATTTTATTCAGAGTGGTGCGCGTGTAATTTGTTTGAATACTTACACTGCTACCCAATCAAGGATGACACTAAATGGATTTGGTGAGCAGTTGGAAATTGCCCATAAGACCGCAATAAAACTTGCTAAACAAAGCATCAAAGAGTCATCTGTAAAAGATGATTCAGTTCAAATAGCTGGCTGTCTACCTCCTCTTATTGCAAGTTATGTCGCAGAAGTAAGCAAGGACTATAATAATTCATTGGATGACTATCGTCAGCTAGTTGATTTTCAAAAAGATGGTGTTGATCTTTTCCTGATTGAAACAATGTCAAATATCGATGAGGCACTTGCTGCTCTTGCTGCTGTAAATGAAGTAAATAAACCAGCCTTTGTTTCCTTTACTATTTCTGATGATTTGTCAAATAAACTCCGATCAGGGGAAGATCTAAGGGATGCTATTAACATACTATTAAATAAAAAACCAAATGGTATTATGCTTAATTGTTCATCACCTGAGGCAATTACAAATGCAATGTCAATAATGAGTGAACTTAGCATCCCCTTTGGTGCTCTCGGTAATGGCTTTACCTCTATCTCAGCTTTAACACCAGGTTCAACAGTTGATAATTTATCAGCACGCAAAGATTTATCCCCCAAAGTTTATGCTGACTTTGCACTCCAATGGATTGACGCAGGAGCAACCATCATAGGAGGATGTTGTGAAATTGGACCTGAACATATAGACTTTCTTTGTCAAAGTCTTAAAGAGGATGGACATAGACTTACAATTCTGCCTGTTTAGTTACAAGTGCTATCTTAGTAAAAGTTAACTTTTCTCACTCAAGCTTACCAGTTGCTCTTTGAGAGATTTTTCCAGCCTATTAATGTTTTACAAGCTTGACTTTCTAAGAAGTCACAGCTAGCTACAGCAAGTTTTGCTGATATCACTGAAACAGTGCCATTAACTTCGCCATGAAAATATTCAAAAGATGATGAATCAAAGCCATTGATGGCATAAGAGAAAGGTATTTACCTAAGAGCACTTGAATTGCAGGTGGTTCGTCATTGTTTCTCAGCCTGCCTTATAAATCAGAAATCTGATCCTTAAATAATTCTTAACCTTCAGGGGATAATAACTGAAAGAACCAGATGCAGAGCAGCAATACTAATTTGCTAAAAAAGGAACTATCCTCGGACAGACATAAAAACACCTATTGCCATTAATGCAATTCCAACAAATCGTTGTGCTGAAATCGGATGATATGCAGCGCCCAACAAACTGAAATGGTCAATGATTGCCATAGAAATAATTTGTCCTAACAGCACAAACGCAACGGCATTTCCAACACCGAATTTAGGTGCAATCCAAGTCATACCAAGTACATAGAAGACAACAAACAATCCGCCCAGATAGTTATAAAATGGGATTGAACTCTCCACAACCAGATTAGGAATTTTCCCCGACAAAAGCATCACCCCAAGGCAGGCGACAATGCCTACCGATAATGCAATAATTGCAGCCAGTACCGGATTTTGAAGTCTTGCTCCAAGATTTCCATTCAAAGCCGCAAAAACAGGAATTCCCAAACCCACCACGAGCATAAAGGCTGCATAAAATATTGGATGGTCTAACACGTTCATATATTTATTCTTTCAACATATGTTTTTATTTCCTAAATTATATGCAATAGCTGGGACAATTTTGGATATTGCTGAGTGGTAAAGCCTATTTCTTATAAAACAAACCGATTGATGTCATATCTTGTGTTCTCCTAAACTACTTATCCGAAACCAAGAGAAACACCTACTCATCCTCCTCTCAGTTACATGTCATGACTAGTGAATTAAAACAAGAAGATTTGGAGCAAGTCCAAAAACTGTGCAAGGAAGCGGGGATGGTTCCCGTTAACAATCCCACGAATGAGGATTTTCGAATAAAGGAATTTAAACTTCTGGGGATGCTGGAAAAGGATTTGGAGAAAGATTGAGGCTACTCATCCTTAACCGAAGTGGTAACCTACCTGACCGGATGTAAACTCTGTTTCATTAACATTTTGGGTTCAACGGTTCAACGCTGTAAAGTCGCCTACGGGTTAGCAAGGAAGAAATAAAAAGTAAACCTGGAAAATACGCATCGGTATCCATTCTGGACCGTTGATTGCGGGTACATCTGGTAAAGCATTCGATATTTGGGGTGCTGCGGTTAACATTGCCTCCTGCATAGAAAGCAACAGCGAACCTGACAAAATTCACATTTCAGAGAAGACAAAGGATTATCTGGAAGGGGTCGGTCAACTGACTTCTCGTGGAAAAATCTCACTTAAAGGCAAGAGTGTCCTGGAGTACCTTTTTTCTGGAATCACCCAATTCATGAGATTAACATAAATAATATGTCACCAAACCCTTTAGAATAGAAAGCTATTTAGAGAACTATTTTGACAATTTATTAGCCATCTATCAGTCCTGATATAAATCTCAGAACTAACGCCTCTTATTTAAGCTATTCCAACAAAGAACAAATCCAATTTACTTATTTGATAAAAGACTCTATAATTACTAACTTAATAATAGCTCAGCTATCCATAATATTTTAATTCTATTGAGTGAGTTATTTTGGGTTACGAATGGGGGGTATATTTACATATAGTTAATTATTTATTATGTAATATAAGTAACTTTATACCTAAATGTGGATGACTCTCCTTCCTCCAGCCTTCCGATCCAGGTCTTCCAAAATTATCCATCTTATTTACGTAAGAAATATTTTATGCTGATGGCAGGCATGACTTTTCAATAATCTCAAATAAAAAATCAAATGGAACTTAAAGATAAAGTAGTTATTGTAACCGGCGCTGCTCAGGGGCTGGGTCGTCAATTCGCATTGGCTTGCGCAGATAACGGAATGAAGGTCGCACTTGCAGATATGAATCCGGAAACCCTGGAAAAAACCCGCAAGGATTGTGAAGACATAGGAGTCGAAGCACGCGGTTACGAATTAAACGTTACACAGGAAGTAGAAGTTGAGGCGGTTTATTCACAGGTGGTAAGTGATTTTGGTACACTTGACGCCACAATCAATAACGCCGGAATTTTGCGTGACGGTCTCCTCGTTAAAGTTAAGGAAGGCAAAGTTCAAAAATTCTCCATGTCCAAATGGCAGGCTGTGATTGACACAAATCTTACCGGTGTTTTTCTTTGTGCCCGCGAAGCCGCAGCTCATTTTGTGGAACAGAAAAAACCTGGAGTGATCATCAATATTACCAGTGTCGCCCGTTCCGGAAATTTTGGACAAAGCAATTATTCCGCGGCTAAAGCAGGAGTTTCTGCTATGACAGTTTTGTGGGCTCAGGAACTGGCACAGTACGGAATCCGGGTAGCAGCAATTGCTCCAGGATTTACTGCGACAGAGATGGTCGTTTCTCTGCGTGAAGAAATCAAAGAGAACTTTGTAAAAAGTATTCCTCTTCGTCGTTTTGCGGAGCCGAGCGAAATGTCAGATGGAGCGCTTTTCATCCTCAAAAATGATTACTACAGCGGACGTGTACTGGAAATAGACGGTGGAGTCCGAATTTGAGTCATTTGTCAAGTGGGTCCCAAAACGCACTGCTTTACATCGTAACAGTACTGATTTGGGGTTCAAGCTGGTTGGCCATTAAGTACCAGCTTGGCTCAGTTGATCCGATGGTCTCGGTGGCATATCGTTTCCTGCTTGCTTCAGGAATATCCTGGCTCTATTGCCGATTGTCCAGACGTTTAATGCGTTACAGTATGCGTGATCACGGATTCATGTTTCTGCAGGGTACAAGTCTATTTGCTCTCAATTATTGGCTGTTTTATCTCTCCGAACTAACGCTCACCAGCGGTTTGGCAGCAGTTATCTTTAGCACCATCGTTGTGATGAATACTGTGAATGGTGTTATTTTTTTGAAAAACCGTTTGGAATTACGTGTGGTGGGCGGTGCAGGACTTGGGCTTTTGGGAATAATGCTCGTTTTCTGGCCGGAAGTTACCGATTTTGAATCCGGAAGTGAAAATTTGTTTGCTGCGGCTTTAGCTGTCCTGGCTACACTCCTGGCTTCGGTAGGAAATATAGCCTCTGCTAGAAATCAACGCGAAGGGATTCCGGTTGTGCAGGCCAATACTTTCGGCATGACCTACGGAGCACTGTTGATGCTAGGCTTGTCGTGGGCCACCGGACGTGAATTTACTTTTGAAATGACACTGCCTTACGTCAGTTCGCTGGTCTTTCTCTCTGTTTTTGCTTCAATCATTGCGTTTTGGACATACCTCACACTCCTCGGTCGTGTTGGGGTGGAACGTGCCGCTTACTCAACTTTGATTTTTCCTTTGGTAGCGTTGGGATTTTCGACAGTTTTCGAGGATTACCAGTGGACGGCTTATGCCGTAATCGGTATTTTACTGATTCTCACCGGAAACCTGTTGATTCTCAAACGATCTGCATAAATCTATTCCTGCTGGATTGGAATAATTCAGATGAGTGCAGCTATTCTAATCCGCTTAATAATTATTGACTCTGTTTTGCTGCAAATTCATCGATTTTTTGTAAATGGTAGTCGATTGAATCTTGGGGCAGAAAACTGGCACGAAAGCCGTTTTTCGCAATTTCTACTAAATCTTCCCGACTTAAATTTAAGCCCTTTTGTGTGGCCAGAAAATTATCATTCATGTAACCGCCAAAATATGCTGGATCATCAGAATTTATGGTTACGCAGAGTCCGGCATCAAGCATTTCCTTGAGGTTGTGATCTTCCATTTTATCGAAAACACGTAACTTGGTATTTGAAAGTGGACAGACGGTAAGAGGCATATTATCTTTTAGCAGACGCTCCACCAGTTGTTTGTCTTCTGTACAGCGTACCCCGTGGTCAATTCGGGAAACTCCGAGTAAATCCAAGGCTTGCCAAATGTATTCCGGAGGTCCTTCCTCGCCGGCATGCGCCACTTTCCGAAGCCCCTCTTCAGAGGCCTTTGCAAATACACGTTCAAAAATTTCCGGAGGAAAACCGACTTCCGCGGAATCAAGTCCTACACCTTCAATCCAACCTCTGAACGGCAGTGCTTCCGCTAAAGTCGCTAGAGCGGCTTCTTCACTCAGGTGACGTAAGAAACAAAGTATCAGACACGAAGTAATGCCGAATTCCTGTTTGGCTTGTTCCAGGGCTTTGTGAATTCCTGTGACCACTGTTCGCATGGGAACTTCGCGGTCAGTATGTGTCTGTGGATCAAAGAAAATTTCGACATGTTTCACATTATCGCGGTGTACCCTTTCCAGATAAGCCCAGGTCAGATCAAAGAAATCCTCTGTATGCAAGAGCACTCCCGCGCCTGCATAGTAAATATCCAAAAAAGACTGTAAATCACTGAATTCATATGCCGCACGCACTTCTTCTACTGAGGAAAACGGCAACTCAACCTGGTTACGCTCCGCCAGTTCAAACATCAATTCCGGTTCCAGTGAGCCTTCGATGTGCAAATGCAATTCTGCTTTTGGAAGTTTTTTGATAAATTCTTCAATCATCGTTTCTCCTTCTGATGGTTACTAATTACAAACATGCAATAAATTGTCTTTCTCTTTAAAACAGGAATCCAGGAACTATCATGTATGTGAAATAATTGTCCTAAACCTGATGAGGGAATAAGCAACATTTTTTGCTTTAAGGTTCTTCAATATTTATTCATTTATGATTCTCTCAGCTCAAACCCTGATCATTTTTAATAAATTCTCTTAACATTGTCTTGAGAGACTGAAATCATGTCAATACTAAAAGAATTTACTGCCGTCTTTTTGTCTTGCTCCATACCCCCTAGAGGTATAAACTCAAAAACATAATTTTCAAACATGAAATTTGTTTGGTCTTTTTTCAATTAATTATCACAGCTAAAGTAGAAGATGGAAACAATAAATTGGAGCATTTCAGGAATGCACTGCGAAGGTTGTTCTGCCAGACTGCAAAAAGTTCTTTCCGGAAAAACAGGAGTGCAGTCCGCAGAAGTTTCTTTTGCAGAAAAACAAGCTTCGCTCGAATATGATTCGGCTTTAATAGCAGAAAACCAACTTCAACAAGCGGTCGAAAAGGCCGGTTTTGAGATTGCTGCAGCTTAAATTTAATGGTCTTATGAACAGCAAGGGTTTCATGGGAATCAGTGTGATGGCCGGTATAGCATTGTTGGATCTGGGATATTAGGTTTCCGGTGGGCACAGCGGCGACGGAATGATGAGCAGTATGCTTGGTAGTATGATAGGAGATACTGACCCGCACAGGGTTGTGATGCGTAACGGATTTCCTGTGGAATATGCGGAACTTTCAAACCCTTTTGCCTCAACTCCCGAAAATGTACTTAGCATAAATGAAAGCTGGCAGCTAATTAAGTATTTGCGGCAGTTCTGAAACAGTTCAGACGTTGAATTTGCTCCAGAGACGTTCCGGAAGCAGACGCATAATTTCGGTAATTAAGGCCCACGGCCAGACCGGTACAGTGGAGGACCAAACTCGTTTTTCGATCATGTCTGCCATTAAGCGTGCTCCTTTTTCTGCAGAGATGAGGAAAGGTCTGGATTTTCGATGAGTATTAATCGGAGTGTCGATAAATCCTGGATTGAGGACGGTGACCGCGATTTTATGTTGTTTGAGATGATTCCGGATGCCTTCCATGTAAGTTGAAAGCGCCGCTTTGGATGCAGAATATGCTGGAGTTGTGGAGAGTCCGCGGAAACCTGCGACTGAAGAAATACCGACAATTTGACCTCCCCCCTCTTTTTTCAAAATTTCAGCACCTGCGTCAATGGTAGCTATTGCGCCTAGTACATTTATTTCGATAACTTTACGGTCAAGATGAAAAGTGCCCTCTCCGGGGTAACTCTTTTCGCCAACACCTGCATTCGCGATAACAATCTGAACGCCACCAAGTTCGTCTGCAAGTTTGTGCAACACTTCAGGAACACTTTCGAATTCTGCTACATCAAGTTTGGCGATAGCGACTTTAGTTTCTCCGCCCAATTCGTCACGTAACGACTCCAGCAACTCAAGACGTCTGGCGCATAAACCAAGCGCGTAACCCCTGCGTGAAAATTCAAAAGCCAGCGCACGTCCTATTCCCGTACTGGCGCCTGTGATTAAAATGGATTTCTGCATTTTAAGATTCCTGCCCGCTGCCTCGCCCAATCATCCAACCTAAACCAACTCCAACTCCAATCCAGATTGTTGTGGAAAGGCTTCCAGAACTAAAGAGCCAAAGTAATAAATATGCTGCCAGCACCGCTAACTGAATTTGACGCTGACTTTGAAAAAGAGCGACCCATTCTTTTAATTTTGCGGATGTATCCTGAATAAAGTTGTCCATGGACTAATATTGAAAATAATTCGGTTTCTAATTGTTAATGCATTCGGGAATGACAAACATCTGAGGCATTTAGATTATTAACGATGCAATCATTGTTAATAATGTTAATAGTTTTTGCTGTCGCACACTGTCCTGAAAATGTGTCATTTCGAGCATAGTGAAAATCTTGGGTCAACGATCAAACTAATATCATCAAGATTCAATCCTACTGTCAAAATCAATCCACACCAAAACTATCTCTGAATTTGATTTTGAATGCCGTATTGCTGATTAAGGCGCTGGGTGAATTTCAAACTATTTACCAGACAGTAATACTAAGTTTATATCTTGAGTAAATCAGGCTCAAGTTTAAATGACTGACCAAAACGGTTGCTAGTATTTGTGCAGTACGATAGCATAAATGATTCGAGAGTGAAGCCGTAGTTGTTGAATTGGTAGACACCCTAGGTTCAAGGTCTAGTGTTATTTGGACGAGGGCGAACGAGTCTTCCCTTTTGACTCGCACCATCTTCCGGAAGTTTATTTCTACACAATTATTTATAAATACTTACCTTTTTAATTACCACTTTTTTCGACCTCTTCACTAGTGTCCGTAAAATGACCTCCAAATAGACTAACTTCAAAGTATTTCCAAATAAGACTCTTCGTTGTGTTGTAATTAATTCAACACAAAGTAAATTATGTCTAATATAAACTTTTTGTAAATTAATCAAATACGCTACCCCTTATATTTTTCCCTTATATTTTTTTAGATGTAAAATCCCTAAAGATTTAGTTAAGATATTTCCTCAGACATATATTTCAGTTTCCTTGAAGAATAATTCATATAAACATAGTAAAATGATATCTTTCAATCTCTATAAGACAACCCAATTCATTTTTAAAGAAGTTAGAGCAGGTTCTATGAAAGACATTACATAAGCAGATGTGAGAGTGATTTTGAGAGATAAGGTTAGCCAGACAAGCAAACATATCAATCTTTATGAATGGAGTACAAACAAATGGAATTGTATCCTTTCATTAACTAATATCAATTCAAGCTTATTAAGATAATTTTGAAATGAAACAAATTATAGAATATTTACCAATATTAATATTCACGATTGCCTATTTTTATACTCGTGATATATTTTTTGCGACTTTAATACTACTCATAGGTCTTTTTATCCAAGTATGCTTAGAGTATCTTCTGGAAAAAAAGGTTTCAAAAAAAACTAAGATAGTTTTTGGGATATCTCTCTTGTTTGGAGGTTCGACATTATTATTTAGAAATGAAGAATTTTTATTTTGGAAACCTACTGTAATTAATTGGATTTTCTCTATCTTACTTTTGAGTGTTGAATATTTTAGTAGAAAAAATTTACTAAAAGTGATTATGGGTAAGACCATAATACTACCAGATAAAGTTTGGAAAAAATTATCTCGTGGTTGGTCTTTGGGATTTTTCGTTTCAGGTCTTTTAAATATAATAGTTGCTTACAATTTCACTCTTGATGTTTGGGTTAGTTATAAATTATTTGGCGGATTTTTAATTACATCAACTTATCTAGTGATAATGATGATATATCTTTGGAGAGGTGGATACTTAAATAAGACAGAACTATAAACTTAGTTTCATTGGCAGAATATACATTCCCTTCCATTAAAGAAGAACTTGTATGGGAATGTATATGGGAAACACTCAGGTATTCACGCCACTTTTTTGAGATAAATTTAGCATTAGGTTTTTCAGAATAAGAATGTCAGGTTGGATGTCCATAAAATTTGTCAGTGGTAATGAATAGTACAACGATAATTTGTAAAAAAATGAAAAATATTCTTTGTATAAGGCACGGAAGAGCAGCTCACAATGTTTTAAATGATAAAATCGGTGAGAAAGCATACTTTTTAAAGGAATCTTATGATGCTCCTCTCGTAGAAGAAGGAATAATTCAAGCGAAGGAATTAGGAAAAAATTCAAAACAATTGATGAATATTGATGTTGTATTTGTTTCTCCTTTAACTAGAACACTTCAAACTGCTGAAAATATATTTGAAAAAAATAAAAAAGTAATAATTGTTGCTCTAGATAAAATAAAAGAATTTCCACAAGGAATTGAAATTTGCAACAAGAGGAGAAACAGAATTGAACTAAAAGAGAAATTTAAAAAAGTCGATTTTTCACTATTAGATTCGGATTCAGATCAAATGTGGAGAGAAGATAGATATGAAAAAATTGAAGAGTTAAAAGAAAGGATTGACGAATTTACAAAATATGTTATAAATGAAAATGCTAATAATATAGCAATTGTGAGTCATAATAATTTTTTGAAAGAACTACTATTTAAAAATTGTGGTGATGAAACATACAATTTGGATCATTGTAATCCATATGAATTAGATTTATTCTAATTGCCCTTGTGGGGGGATATTATTCTGGCATATCGTGATTTACTTTCACATCTTCAAGATTTTCTAAAATAAATTAATGAATAAATGATATAATCATCCATTGAGTCATCATCTCTTAGATATTTCTCACATCGTTTGGAAGGTAGTTGCAAAATCCAAAATAATAAGTCAATGTCTCTATCAAGTTTTATTTCTACGTATGTTATGTGTGGTGAGGTTTCCGTAGAGTATGATGAGGAATATAGAATGGAAATTATTTCCAATCATCATATTAGTTATTGAAGGAATATATTTTTAAAAAAAGTTCTTGAATTTATTATGAATTGGAGAATAATTCTAATTATTATATTTATTCTTGAGGGAATATATTATTTAACAAATAGACTTTTATTTCAGAGGACTTTTAGAGAAATAAATTATTGGGAATGGATAATTGTAATTATGATAATTCCTTTAATATTTGCGTATATTTATATTAATCAGGGGACTTTATAATTGATGCTGAAAAAGAACAGCAAGACCTATTAGGAAAATACAGATAAGGAAGGGAGTTTGAGATAAAAGGAATTGTAACCTTATTTCATGGAAGAATTGACTCCCTTCCACTAATTAACCCAGATACTCTGTTTTATATGAACTTTACTATTGAGAATATTATATGGATTATCCCGATTGTTGTTGTCCTCCAGATTTTAAAACTTTTATATCACGGACACTATCAATTGAAAATGAAGAAAAAGAAGTTAAAATTTGACAAAGAGTGGAAACAACTAAAGAATGTTCTCCTACCTTCCAAGTAAAATACCTCCTTCCCTGTAAAACAAACCCACTGATGTTATCTATTGGGTTCTCTTAAACCATTTCTAGCAAACCATCGGGAACTTCAGGGATCATGTGTTTGTAAGAATTTTTAGAGAAGTATTTTCAACTAAATCCTTTACCTTCTCACGATAAGACAACATATGTGGTGCATGCATATGTTTTTTGAGAGTATCAAAATTTTCCCATTTTTCGATAATGGTAACTATGTTTTCATCACATTTTTGATTATCAATGTGATAATCAACATCTATTGTAGAATTGTATTCTATGCATCCCTTTTCTTTAATTACATGAGGAATGTTTGACTTTAGATGCTCTATTAAAATATCACGTTTGCCAGGTTTTACTCTTATACTTGCAAGGACATGTATCATACATTATTTTCTAGTTAAATTGTTAAATACAATATTATTCGATAACATACCATTATTGAACCATAAATTAGCAAATTTACGAAGGTTAATTTAAATCAAATAATTAAGGAGAATTTAAAATATGACAAACGAAATTATTACCTGTTTTTTTTGTTTTGAGCAGTTTGAGGTTTCATTAGAAATCGGTTCATCTTTTACAGGAAATAATATTGAAATTTATGATTGTGAGGTCTGTTGTAATCCAAACAAACTTGATTATGTGGTTTATGACGGAGAAATAAACATGAACAATGTGAGTGATGGAAATGAATGAACTATCCTACTTCACTAGTGATGGAATCAATTATAAATAATTCCAAATACCAACCCCATCACCTCCTGTGAGTACGCTCGCTAATTCTTCGCCGTTAGACAATCAATACAAATATTTGGTCATTTATATAAAAATAACGGGAATAAATTACTAATTAATTAAACAAAAGTATTGGAATTACTGTATGTGTTAAATTAATCCTCCAATTTGAGAGGGAGTTTTTATACAGATAATGCAGAAAGGTAACTTTATTAAAAAGTCATGTATTCATTTTTGAAGTCTGGTCTATTACTTTATTTCCTTGTGTATTTTTCGCATTCCAAGATTTTGCACCTCGACCATTCATTACTCCATTACGAAAATCACCTTCCACTATTTTCCCATCAGGATAAGTAATTGTACCTTTTCCATTTTCACGTCCATCTTTAAAACCTCCTTCATAAGTTTTGCCATCACACCAAGTCATTTTACCGATACCATTAAATCTATTATTTTTGTATTTTCCGGTAAATTCTTTCCTAGCATCTGGTGAGTCATTATCACCATCTACTGACCAACTAAAAGTTCCTTCACCATGTCTTTTCCCATTCTTATAAGTTCCAACATATTTTGCACCATTAGGGACATAGTAAGTTCCTGTTCCATGTGGAATACCATTTTTTAGTTCACCATCCCAATATCTGTCGGGTGGTTGATCTGATTCTTTCTCGTTCCAATACCTACCATTGTGGTATCTAATTCCTGATTCATCACTCATATGATTTTTCGATAATAATGTGATACAAAACAACACTATTATTACATTTATGTAATAGTTTTACTAGAACGTGATTTTAATTTACGGAAACCAAGTTAAACAAGTTCAATCATCCCCTGTGTGGAACTCCTCCTGAATTCTTCACAAGTCAGACATCCTAAATTAATCTCCCACTGTTCTTGTAAAACAAACCGATTGGTGTTATTAATTGGATTAACCTAATTCACTAGAATGAAACCAAGTGAAAAATCTATTACTCATCATTTCTCTGCTTCTTCTTTTTTCTCCTGTGATTTGTCAGTAAACAGGTATCCTTTATCAATATGAAACAGCTACTGGTTTTGCTTCTTAGGGCTTTGAAGATGACAAAACCAAACCAAATTACAGTGCTAAACTAAATAATTGTGGAATAAATGCAAAAATACTTTGAACCTATCTTTCATATTACTACTGAAAAGGAATGGAAAAATTGTGTAGAGGATAATTATTATCCTGATGATTTTTCAAGTGAAGGTTTCATCCATTTTTCCACTCTAAAACAATTAGTCAATACTGCTAATAGGATATTCAGTAAAAAGGATTTGTTGTTTGTTTTAGAAGTGGAACAAGAAGGTCTTGAGATTGTTTTTGAAAATCTAGGAGGAGGAGTTGAACTTTACCCCCATCTCTATTCAGGATTACCAACTGGGAACGTCAATAATCATTTTTTTATGGAAAAAAATAAAGAAGGAATTTTTAAAAGGTGAATTGTTCATCTTTGACTTTCCACTATCTCCTACATGTTCCCAAAGTAATGCCCCTTCATTCTTCGACCTTTGACTTTAATTTCAACTTTTGATTAATGTGGCTGGAATTTCTTAATTCTCTAAATCTGCTTTCTCTTAAAGAAAAATATCAAAAGGAGATTCACCATTTTGAAGTAATACGGTCCTTTTTCTTTTGAAATTCATTTTCATTAATTGTTCCAGAATCAAGTAATTCCATCAAAAGTTTGAGACTTTCCAAATCCTCTTTTTCATCTCTAAGTAATCTTTTCTTTATGTATGAATAGATTAAAATTATTATAAGGAAAAGAATTATTGGTAGTAGGAGGTATTCTATCACGAATGAATCCTTAGACATTGTTTGGAAGTAGTACTGGTAATCTTGCTGAAAATCCATAGGACTATAACTTTTTTACATTTTTAGTATAGATAAATTTATATCATCAATCGGGTTGTTTTACAAGAAATGGTAAACTTGCTTGGAAGGTGTCTAACTGTGAAGGATTAGCGGTGGTGACTTACAGTGGATGTTGGGGTAGGTTTTAGCGAAAATCCTCTTATAGGAAATGTGACAACTATTTACCAGTATTATACCAACAGAAGTTATTCTATTTTATAGTTCCACTCTGAATCCAGAGTGGAACTATAAAATACGAAACATACTAAAATAGTTGACGAAATATTAATATTTTATTCAATAATTTAAGTATATTATGGGATATTATTGTATATTAGTTGTTGAGACTAAATTAAAGATGAAGTAGCCCAGCGTCTCCAGATTATCCCCTAGCAATCCCTGCAATTGCGCTGAATCTCCAAACAAATGTTAGGATTCTCTAACCCTTTATTTTCTCTTAGGTACATTTTAATTACTAATTTAATAACTATTTGTTAATGAGATTTCGTGTCTCTAATAATCAGATAATCAAAAATATACAACTTTAAGATAGTGTATGAAGTATGCAGTTAAGGTAGATTTCCTTTAAATTTCAGAATAACATAAAACTGTTTCCACACAACCGAAACTAAAGTACTCCTTAACTCGTAAGAGATACTGTCCTTGACTTTGGAGTGACTTCAGTACTCTCTCACACCATTTATTGGAGTTACTATAATCAGTTCTACCAATTTTATAGTACCTAGATCCGTCCACCTTAAGAAGAAAGAATTTATGACTGACCTCTTACCACCACAAATGGTGAAATCTTCAGGGGTTGGCTTATGTTGTTTGAAGAGTCTGTAATGGTCATCGTACAGTCGTTGTAGTCTCCTGGTTCTGCTGTCAGCAGGGCTATGTGGTTGATACCTACAACCGCCTTGTCAACGTTGCCCTTGCACTTTCCACTGAAATTCAGGGTTCCAGATTTGGAGGTTTTGAAAGAGTAACTAGGCCTGTCTGTGGATATCATTTCTGGTACAGGTTTGATCTCTGCTAGAACAGGTGGTGTGGCATCTATCCTGATTGTACTCAGGGGCAGGGGTTTACTGATATTACCAGAAGGATCGATCAACGTCAGTTCACAGTCACTATACTGTCCGTCTCCCGGAAAGATGATGGAAACTTCAGATCTGCCCTGTTTCATTTGTTTTAAATCACCTCTACAGTTGCCAGAGTAGGCCAGACTCCCAACTTCACTAGCATTTATGTTTATCTTTACCTTCCGGCCTTGAACACTGAAATTTCCTACCTGGCTCAATTCAGGTGTTGTGAAATCAACTTTGAATGCGGGTACATGCAGAGGATCACTTGTCTTTCCTTCTGAGTCAGTAACTTCGATGGCGCAGTCGTCATATTTCCCCTCAATCATTGTCACAAATAGAATGTGGTGATCTCCCCTGATCGCATTCTTGGTGGTACCGAAGCAACTTCCTGAATAACTGATTGTGCCGGCCTTCGAACTCCTGAATCCAAAAGAGACAAGATTATTTTTATTCAGGGACGGTGATTCGATCAGCGAGAGTTTGGGAGGGATACTGACTTCCTTGATGGATGCCGGGATTTGCTGGATGGATGATTTTGTTATTTGTTCTTCTTCAGTTGCAGTATCTTTGTTGGTTTCAGAACTACAAGAGGCAAACAAAATAATGATCAGGACGGCTAGAATAAATTGCCAGATTTGCCCCTGGGTCAACATTTCTTTCATAATCAATTAATATTTAACTGTTATCTTTTTATCAAAAAGGGGAATGGATTACTATCCAAAAATCATTATCAAAACAAAAATACTAGTTAATTCTTAGTTATCAAATTAAATTAGTAAATTATTGGAAAAATAAATTACTAATTTGCTTTGGCTACACATACAATTTCTAGCTCATCACCGCAATCAAGATCTGGATATGCACCTCCAATTAGAGATCAATCGATTACGATCGATTTACTATAGCCAATCGATCCGAAAGAGCCTGGAGAAGGTAGAGTCAGCGTAGCATTGTTGGAGGCATTGTCCCGAATGGTACTTCCGTTATCCGAGAGAGAATTTGTGGTCGTGTAGTCAAGGTCGGTGGAGTTATCTCCAGACTGCACTGTGTAAAGGAAAGAAAGTATGCTGGTCGAGTTTCCACTGATGTAGTTCGCATAACTGTCATTGGTTCCGGTTTCCAGTTGGATGCGTGGGTTACCGCTGGAATTGTCGACAATCACGTTTTCATTGAAGGTGACTGTGACCGTGATGTTGTCATTTAACGTGTATGAACCATTGTCCGTCGAGGATGAAACATTAGTTACCGTAGGAACTATGCCGTCGACCACAATCGATTTATTTGCACCGAGCGAGCCTGAAGCACCTGGAGAGGTTAGAGTCAACGTAGCATTGTTGGTTGCGTTGTCCCGTATATTACTGCTGTTTGCAGATAGGGAATCGGTAGACTTGTAATCCAGGACACTGGAATTGTCTCCTGACCGAACTGTGTAAAGGAATGACAGGATGTTGGTCGAGTTTCCACTGATGTAGCTGGC